>VFQP010000064.1_pt1 | contig 315327 bp, 273 predicted proteins | sample 3512351 | NCBI WGS metagenome assembly VFQP01 (sample SAMN10412372, study PRJNA504923) | tailings metagenome | isolation source: Relicate 1 Philex TSF1 revegetated site | place: Philippines: Tuba, Benguet | collected 2017-08-29
CCAGCCCTTGAAACGTCCGCTTCGGCGAATCCAAATTGAGTTGTTCAGGGTCGACTGCTTACCGTTTTTGCGCAGGCTTTCAATCCCCTTGGTGATCTTGGGGTTGTCGCCGTCAACCTGTAGCATCCCGCGCCTTTGGCTAGCGCTTTCATGCACCGGCCGCAAAAGAACAGAACACGAAAGCAGGAGTTCCTCATGTGGGTGGATGAAAGCCGGGGCGCAGCGCGTCCGTATGGTCCGGTTGGCCAATTGGGCCGCGCGGGTTGGTTCGTCGTCGGCAGCCTGGCGCTGCTGCTGGCCGCCTGCTCCGGCGGTCAGACCGAAGGGCAGGGTGCGCCGCCGCCACCCACGGTCTCCGTGGTGCCGGTGCTGCTCAAGGCGGTGCAGGAGCAGGACCAGTTCAGCGCCCGCCTGGAGGCGCCCGACAGCGTGGAGCTGCGCGCCCGCGTGGCCGGCACGCTGGAAGGCGTGCATTTCCGCGAAGGCCAGCGCGTGAAGAAGGGCGATCTGTTGTTCACGCTGGATTCGCGCCCCTTCGCCGCCGAGCTGGCCCGCGCCCAGGCGCAGGCGTTGGCGGCCAAGACCCAGGCCGAGCTCGCGAAGAGCGAGCTGGCGCGCGCCGAGCCGCTGGCCAAGATCCAGGGCATCAGCGCGCAGGAGCTGGACCAGCTGCGTGCCGGCCTGCGCAATGCCGAAGCCCAGCAGAAGGCCGCCGAGGCCGCGGTGCAGGCGGCCCAGCTGAACCTCAGCTTCACACGCATCACCGCGCCGGTGGCCGGCCTGACCTCGCGCGCCAACGTCACGCCCGGCAATCTGGTCGGCGTCGGCGAGCCGGTGCTGACCACGGTGGTCGGCAGCGACAAGGTCTATGCCTATTTCGACGCCAGCGAGTCGCTCTACCTGAAGTACGGCCAGGCGGCGCGCGCCGCCAGCCAGGGCAAGAGCGGCGCGCCGGTGGTGCGCCTGGGCCTGGCCAACGAGGCGGGCTTCCCGCACGAGGGCAAGCTGGACTTTGTGGACAACCGCCTGGACCCGGCCACGGCCACCGTGCGCGCCCGCGCCGTGTTCGACAACAAGGACGGCCGCTTCACGCCGGGCCTGACGGCCCGGCTGCAGCTGGGCGGCAATGCGCCGGTCGAGGCCCTGCTGGTGCCGGACCGCGCGATCGGCACCGACCAGACGCGCAAGATCCTGCTGGTCGTCGGCGAGAAAAACCTGGTGCAGCCGCGCCCGGTGGTCACCGGCCCGCTGGTGAACGGCCTGCGTGTGGTGCAGGGCGGTGTGAAGGCGGGCGAGCTGGTCATCGTCGAGGGCGCGCTTCGCGCCTTCCCCGGCGCGCCGGTCACGCCGCAGACGCTCAAGCAGGACGAGAACGGCTTGCCCGTCTACCCGGCACCTCAGCACGGCGGGAACTAAGCCCATCATGGACATCTCCCGCTTCTTCATCGACCGCCCGCGCTTTGCCGCGGTGCTGTCGATCTTCGTCTTCCTGGCTGGCCTTCTGGCCATTGGCCAGCTGCCCATCAGCGAGTACCCCGAGGTGGCGCCGCCGCAGATCGTGGTGCGCGCGCAGTTTCCCGGCGCCAACCCGCGCGTCATCGCCGAGACCGTGGCCACGCCGCTGGAGGAGCAGATCAACGGCCTGGAAGGCGTTCTCTACTTCGAGAGCCAGGCCACGGCCGATGGCGGCATGGCCCTCACGGTGACCTTCAAGGTCGGCACCAACCCGGAAGCCGCCGAGACCGCGGTGCAGAACCGCGTGAACCGCGCGCTGCCGCGCCTGCCGGAGATCGTGCGCCAGATCGGCGTGGTCACCGAGAAGCAGGTCAGCAATCTGACCATGGTGGTCCACCTGACCAGTCCGGACAACAGCCGCGACGCGCTCTACCTGCGCAATTACGGCCAACTGCAGGTGCGCGACCACCTGCTGCGCGTGCCCGGCATGGGTTCGGTGCAGATGTTCGGCGCTGGCGACTACGCGATGCGCATCTGGCTGGACCCGAACAAGCTGGCCTCGCGCAAGATGACGGCCGCCGATGTGGTCGGCGCGCTGCGCGAGCAGAACGCGCAGGTGGCGGCCGGCGTGGTCGGCGCGCCGCCTTCGCCCAAGGACGCGGAGTTCCAGCTCAGCATCAACACGCAGGGCCGGCTGTCCACCGAGGAGGAGTTCGGCGAGGTGATCGTGCGCAGCGACACCCGCACCGGCGCCGTGGTGCGCCTGAAGGATGTCGGCCGCGTCGAGATGGCCGGCAACACCTACGCGATGCGCTCGCTGCTGAACAACCAGGAAGCCGCCGCCGCGGCCATCTTCCAGGCCCCGGGCAGCAATGCGCTGGCGATCTCCAACGAGGTCCGCGCGACCATGGAGCGGCTCAAGCCCGACTTCCCACCGGGTGTGGACTACGCCATCGTCTACGACCCGACGCGCTTCGTGCAGACCAGCATCGAGAAGGTCGTCATGACCCTGATCGAGGCGGTGCTGCTGGTGGTGCTGGTGGTCATCGTCTTCCTGCAGACCTGGCGCGCCTCCATCATTCCGCTGCTGGCCGTGCCGGTGTCCATCGTCGGCACCTTCGCGGTGCTCTTGATGCTGGGCTACAGCATCAACACCCTGACGCTGTTCGGCTTGGTGCTGGCCATCGGCATCGTGGTCGACGACGCCATCGTGGTGGTGGAGAACGTCGAGCGCAATATCGAGAACGGGCTCACGCCGCACGAGGCGACCGTGAAGGCCATGCAGGAGGTCAGCGGACCCATCATCGCCATCGCGCTGGTGCTCTGCGCAGTCTTCATCCCGCTGACCTTCGTGCCTGGACTTTCGGGCCAGTTCTACAAGCAGTTCGCAGTCACCATCGCCATCAGCACGGTGATCTCCGCCTTCAACTCGCTCACGCTCAGCCCGGCGATGGCGGCCTTGCTGCTGCGCCCGCACGACGCTCCCAAGGACGGCCTGACGCGCGGCATGGATCGCCTGTTCGGACGCTTCTTCCATGGGTTCAACCGCGTGTTCCACCGCAGCTCGGTGAAGTACGAGCGCGGCGTCGCCGGTATCCTCAAGCGCAAGAGCCTGGCGCTGATGGTCTACGGCGTGCTGATCCTGCTCACCGGCCTGCTGTTCACGCGCATTCCCAGCGGCTTCGTGCCGGCGCCCGACAAGCAGTACCTGATCGGCATCGCCCAACTGCCCGCTGGTGCCAGCCTGGACCGCACCGAGGCGGTGATCCGCGACATGAGCGCCATCGCACTGAAGACGCCGGGCATCATCGACTCGGTGGCGTTCCCGGGTCTGTCCATCGCCGGCTTCTCGGCGGCGCCTAACGAGGGCATCGTCTTCTTCGGCCTGGAAGATTTCTCCAAGCGCAAGGACGCGAGCAAAAGCAAGGAAGCCATCCTCGGCGCGGTCAACGGCGCGATCCAGCAGATTCAAGGAGCCCGGATGTTCGTCGTGCCGCCGCCCGCGGTCGACGGTCTGGGCGCGGCCGGCGGCTTCAAGCTGCAGGTGCAGGACCGCGGCGGCCAGGGTGAGCAAGCCCTGTACGCGGCGGTCTGGGGCGTGCTCGGCCAGGTCTATGGCAACCCCAAGACCTCGATCGGCACGCCGTACTCGAACTACGACATCAATGTGCCGCAGCTCGACGCCAAGCTCGACCGCGAGAAGGCCAAGCAGATGGGCGTGGCCCTGTCCGACGTCTACGACACGATGCAGATCAACCTCGGCTCGCTGTACGTGAACGACTTCAGCCGCTTCGGCAAGACCTATCAGGTCATCGTGCAGGCGGACGCGCCGTTCCGCGCCCAGGCCGAGGACATCGCCAAGCTCCAGGTGCGCAACAGCGCCGGCCAGATGGTGCCCCTGGGTGCCTTGCTGGACGTGCAGCCCGGCTTCGGCCCCACGCGCGTGACGCGCTACAACGCGTTCCCGGCGGCCGACATCAACGGCGCGCCCAATCCGGGCTTCAGCTCGGGCCAGGCCGAGGCCGAGATCGAGCGCCTGCTCAAAGCCAGCCTGCCGCGCGGCATGGGCTACGAGTGGACCGACCTCAGCTACCAGGACCGGCTGACGCGCGACGTCGCCATTCCCGGCACCGAGATCCGCATCCCGACTCTGGCCGCGGTGCTGGGCCTGTCGGTGCTGCTGGTCGTGCTGGTGCTGGCCGCGCAGTACGAAAGCTGGAGCCTGCCGCTGGCCATCATCCTGATCGTGCCGATGTGCATCTTGTCGGCGCTGTTCGGGGTCTGGCTGTCGCACCTGCCGCCCTTCTTCCAGCAGGGCGACTTGAACCTGTTCACGCAGGTGGCGCTGGTGGTGCTGGTGGGCCTGGCTTGCAAGAACGCGATCCTGATCGTCGAGTTCGCCAAGGAGCTGGAAGAGCGCGGCCGTGCGCTGCACGACGCCATCCTCGAAGCCTGCCGCCTGCGCCTGCGCCCCATCCTGATGACCTCCATCGCCTTCTGCGCCGGCGTCGTCCCGCTCATCCTGGGTTCGGGCGCCGGCTTCGAGATGCGCCGCGCGATGGGCATCGCGGTGTTCAGCGGCATGGTGGGCGTGACCATCTTCGGCATCTTCCTGACGCCGGTGTTCTACGCCCTGCTGCGCGCCAGCACCGCGCGGCGCCGCGAGCGTGCGGCGGCCCTGCGTAAGGAGATCGACGCCGCCGCCCATGAGTTCCACCCCGGGGTGGACGACCAAGACGACAAGGGGGGCAAGGCATGAAGCACGCCCTGAAAACCACCCTGAAGCCCACACGGTGGTCCAGCCTGAGCCTGATCACCGCTGCGGCCCTGCTGTCGGCCTGCGCGATCCAGCCGCCCGCCCGCGAGGCGGCGCCCTTCCAGGCACCGGCCGCCTTCGCGGCGCTGCCGCAAACCGAGGGTGCAACGCCGGCGATCTGGCGGGCCTTCTCGGCCAGCGAGTCGCTGCAGGCCCTGGTGCAGAGCACTCTGGCCAACAACCTCGACCTGCGCGCCGCCGCGGCCCGCGTGGCCCAGGCCCGCGCGCTGGCCGATGCAGCCGGCGCTGCCCGTCTGCCCACCGGCGGCAGCGGTGCGAACGCCGAGCGCGCTCGCACCCCCCAGCCGGGCGGCGGACACGCGACGGCCAACGCCTACAGCGTCTCGGGCTTCGACCTGAGCTGGGAAGTCGATCTCTGGGGCGGCGTTGCCGCCGGCAGCCGCGCGGCGGGCCTGAGCGCCGAGGCCACGGCGCTGCAGCGCGACGCGCTGCGCCTGAGCCTGGCGGCCGAGGCGATCCGCCTGCACCTGGAGGCCGAGACCCTGGCCCTGCGCCTGCAACTGGCGCGCGACAACCTGGTCGTGCAACGCCAGGTCATGCAGCTGATCCAGGCCCGCTTCGAGGCCGGTCGCACCCATGCGCTGGACCGCGAGCGCGCCGCCGCGCTCTTGGCCACCACCGAGGCCAGCGTGCCGGCGCTGCAGCGCGCCGCCTGCAACGCCCGCATGGCCCTGGACGTGCTGCAAGGCCAGGCGCCGCGAGCCGAGGGCTGCGATGCGCCGGCTCAAGCCCTGCCTGAGCCGCTGCCGCGCAACCTCGGCGCCATTCCGTCGCCGGAACAGCTGCTGCAGCGCCGCCCCGATGTGCGGGCCGCCGAGCTGGCCGCGCAGGCCGCAGGCGCCGGCGTGCAGCAGGCCTACGCGAACCGCTGGCCCAGGCTGACCCTCAGTGGCGGCATCGGCTGGAGTTCCAGCAGCGCCTCCGACCTGTTCAAGAGCGGGTCGCAGGGCGCCAGCCTGGCCGCGGCCCTGCGCTGGGACTGGCTGGACTTCGGCGCCCGCAAGGCCGAGCAGACGGCGGCCGAGGCCGCCTACCAGGCGGCAGTGGCCCAGGCCCAGGCGGCGCAGCTGGCGGCCTTGCAGGAAACGCAGGCTGCGCTGGTCGACCTGGCCCGCGTCGAGGAGCAGGTCGTCGCCCAGCGCCGTGCCAGCGAGGCGGCGACCCGTGCGCAGCAGCTGGCCCGTGCCCGTTTCGAAGCCGGCGTGGCCGACTTCCTGCAGCTGCTGGACGCCGAGCGCGAGCGCCTGGCGGCGCAGGATGCGCAGATCCAGACCGAGCTGGGCCGCGCGACGGCCTTGCTCGGCCTGCACAAGGCCCTGGCCGGACCCTTGGATTGAGGGGGCACGGAAAAGCGGGGTCATGGCCTCGCTTTTCCGGCTCAAGTTCCGGCCGCGCGCGGGCAGCATGCCGGCCATGGTCATCGATCTGCCCACCGCCCCCCACGCTGCGGCCCGCCCGTCCGACTACGACGAGCGCCTGGATGGCCTGACCGGCCTCACGGGCTTGATGGGCCTGGGCGGTCTCAGCGTCGGCGCCAAGCTCACGGAGCTGGAGCGCTTTGCGCGCCTGATGCAGACGCAGGGCCAGGGTGTCGATGCGACGCGCATGCTCTACGACATGCCCTACGCCTTCGTCTGCCTGGATGGTGCGCTCGACAGCGATTGCGAGCCGCTGCGGCAACTGGCCGAGCGCCTGCATGCGCAGTTCCAGCGCGCCGGCCACTTCCTCGGGCTGATCTGAGCGAACTGGCTTGAGCGGGCGGGGACAATCCCGCCCATGGCCCTCAAGAGCACGATCTTCAAGGCGAATGTCGGCATTGCCGACATCGACCACGGCTATTACGCCGACCACAACCTGACCCTGGCCCGCCACCCGAGCGAGACCGACGAGCGCATGATGGTGCGCCTGGTCGCGCTGGCCCTGCACGCGCACGAGCTGCAGACCCGCTGCAACGGCGACGCCACCCTGGGTTTCGGCGCTGGACTGTCCGACCCCGATGACCCCGACATCCACCTGACCGACTACACCGGCGCCAAGCAGCTGTGGATCGAAGTCGGTCAGCCCGACGACAAGGCCTTGTCCAAGGCCTGTAGCAAGAGCGAGGCGGTGGCCGTCTACGCCTTCGGTCCGGCGGCCGAGGTGTGGTGGAAAGGCATTCAGACCAAGCTGACGCGCCTGGACAAGCTTTCGGTGTTCCGCCTGCCCCACGAGGCGGTGCTGGAACTCACCCGTCTGGCCGAGCGCAGCATGCAGTTGCAGGCCACGATTCAGGAGGGCCATCTGCTGCTGTCCAGCGGTCTGGGCACAGTGGAAATCGCGCCGCAGCGCTGGCGCTAGCGCAGACTCATTGCGGCCGCTCTCCATCAGCCTTCGCAGACTTGAACCAGTTCAGGATTTCGGTCCGTGCGGCGCGCCAGTTCTGCTGCAGCCCATGGTTGTCGCCCGGATAGACGATGAGCTTGTGGGGGCGTTCGAGCTGCTGCAGGCGAGCGGCCATCGCACGGGAGTTCTCGACATGGACGCGGTCATCGGCGTCGCCGTGCAATAGCAGCACCGGCATGCCGGCCGGCAGCTGTTCCGCCCAGCGAAGTGCCGAGCGTGCGACGAGTGTGGCCTGCTGCGGGTCCGGGTAGCCAGGGATGCGGGCGCGATACACCGTTTCCATCTCCGGCCGCCTTGAAAGCTCGGCCAGCAGGTCGGAGACCCCTGCGATGGTGGCCATCGCCGTGATGTCGCCGCGCCGGCGCGCGACCAGGTAGCTCATCATCGCGCCGCGGCTCTGGCCGATCAGGAAGATGCGCCCGGCGTCGACCCTGGCCTGCGTCAGCGACAGGTCGATCAGGCGCATCACGTCATCGACGTCCTCACCGCCAAATTCGTCGGCATCGCGGTACTGGCTGGCGACCACCACATAGCCGGCCCTGGCCAGCGGCAACAGCTTCAGGAACAGCTGCAGCGAGTCGAGCCGGCCGAAGTCGCCGTTGCCCCCGCGGTTGTAGACCAGCAGCGGCAGCTTGCCGGCCGCCAGCTGCGCCTTGGGCTGAACCCAGTAGCCAGACACGGTATGTCCGCCGCTGGCATAGCTGACGATGCGGCAGTCGAAGGCGGTGCGGGCGAACGCAAAGGCCCTCTCGGGCACAAGCGCTTCCAGCTGCGTCCGGGAGACCGGCGGCCCGTCGGGCTGCTTGGCGATCGAGTCCAGCCAGGCTGCGTAGTCCGGCGTGGCCGCAAAGCAATCGGCCTGCGAAAGAAACCCGCTTTCGGCCTCGGTGGGCGTGCCGGCAAGCGTGGGCGGGACAAGGGCGAGCGCAAGAGCGAGTGCGCCGAGCATCGTGCGAAACATCTGGGCTTCTCCAGCAGAGGAATGGTCAAGCGGTGGGCCGGCGAAACGGCGGCGTCTCAGTCCTCGGGGGCGAGGGCGGGGTCGTGGGCGAGCAAGTCGCCGGGCTGGCAGTCCAGCGCCGTGCAGATCGCCTCGAGGGTCGAGAAGCGGATCGCCTTCGCCTTGCCCGTCTTGAGGATGGACAGATTGGCCAGCGTGATGTCGACGCGCGCGGCGAGCTCGGTGAGGGTCATGCGGCGCGCGTGCAGCAGGTCATCGAGGCGGACGACGATGGCCATATCAGACCGTGCCTTCCAGGTCGGCGCGCAGGCGCGCGCCGTACGAGAACACGCCGGACAGCACGAACAGCAGCAGCACCGCCAGCCAGGGCGTCGGCGACAGGCTGTCCATCCGCCCGGGGATGGCGGTTGCGCCGGCGATCGCCATGGCCGCCATGCGCAGCAGCTCGATCGCCAGCAAGCTCCAGGCGATCGCGCTCAGTCGCTGGGCATTCGGGGCGATGAAGGGGTCGCCGGCACGCACCGTTTCGACGAGCGCCAGCAGGCGCCTCAGGATGCTGTGCACGATGGCGGCACAGACGATGCCGATGCCCATGACCGTGCGCAGGCCCAGCGGCGTCTGCGGGTGCATCGTGGCGAGCTCGAAGCCGAGCGGCTTCCAGGGCCAGCCATCGACGAAGAAGCTGGCGCAGAACAGGCCGGTGATGGAGGCGGCGTACAGCAGGTTCAGGACCGTCAGGACCAGGATGACGGGGCGGGCGGCGGCAAGGGCTCGGACGGGCATGCGGCTCATGAAGGGCTCCAGCGGTCGCATTGATAAACGATGTGAAGCATATTGTTTTTCAATAAATGTGCTGAAAGTTATGCCGCCGGACTCGCCGAGCTTCGATGGGCGCCTGCCTGCGTCGGCTCCTTTCACGGCCGCTGGTGGGCCGCGCCGCCTGACTGCAGACCCTTACCCGGGCAGACCCCCACCAAATAAGGGGGCTGGGTTTCCCATAATGCGCGGCTTCGCCTGGAGCCCCGGATGCCCTTGCCCGACGACGCGCTGCTCGACCAAGCCCGCCAGCAGGCCGACCCGCCGGCCGACGAGGCCATCGCGCGCCTGCTCGGGGCGACCCAACAGGACCGCTTGGGCGGGCTGGGCAGCGACTGGCGCACGCAGATCGACTGGGTCAACCAGGCCATCGGCAGCTGGCAGACGAATGCCGACGTCGCCGACTGGCGGCCCGATCCCCGGCTGCCGCAGCCGGTGGTCGATGCGCTGCAGGCCTATCTGCAGCGCTGCCAGGCGCTGCCGGACTGGGCCGATGCCGAGAAGATCCGCCGCGCCGAGGCCCTGTTCTTCGAGGAGGGCGTGCTCTCCTGCCTGCTGCTGTTCTGCGCCAGCCTGCCCGAGTGCTATGTGGTGCCCGACCTCGCCGAGGTGCTGCAGGCCACCGCGCAGCTGAAGGACCGCACCGAACACCGCGTGCGCGCCACGGCGGCGATGATCTTCCCGGTGATGATGAAGGGCGGCCTGACGTCGCCCGGGGGCAGCGGCCGCGCCCAGGTGCTGAAGGTGCGCCTGATCCATGCCACCGTGCGCCATCTGCTGCTGCGCAGCGACCCCGAGCAGGCGCCCGGCCAGGTTGCCGCGCTGGCGCCGGCCTTGTTGCAGCAGGCCGGCGGCGGCCTGCACGCCAGCCTCTATGCGCATGGCTGGGACCGCGAGCGCGATGGCCTGCCCTGCAACCAGGAGGAGCTGGGCTACACCTTGCTGACCTTTGGCTACGTGATGCTGCGCAGTCTGCGCCGGCTCGGCGTCGGCCACCGGCCGGCCGACGAGCAGGCCATCCTGCACACCTGGAACGTGATGGGCCATCTGGTCGGCGTGCGTACCGAGCTGATCCCCGCCGACATGGACGAGGCGCAGCAGCTGTTCGCCCGCCTGCAGGCGCGCGGCCTGCAGCAGCGGCTGCAGCCGGACCCACGCCCGCCGTTGACGGCCGCGCTGATGGACTGCATGGCCGCGGTGCTGCCCTGGCCGGTGTTCAAGCCCATGCCGGCGCTGCTGACGCGCTACCTGCTGGGCCGGCGCAACGCGGGCGCGATCGGCTTGACGGCGGCGGCGCCGCTGCGCTCGCGCCTGCTGTTCTGGGGCCTGCTGCTCGGCGCGCGCCTGATCGACAGCATCGGCCAGTGGGTGGTGCGCGGCTTTTCGATCTCCCGCCTGCTCGGCCGCCTGATCGGCTACCGGCTGCTCACCAAGCTGCTGATGGACCAGACGCGGCCGCTGCGCCTGCCGGACACGGCGCAGCGCCAGATGGCGCTGACCGTGGCCGGCTGGGGCCGCGACCCGCAGGCGCCCGACTGGATCAACGCGCTCGAGGACCGCTTCACGACCCAGGGCGAGTGGGCGGTCCCGCCGCCCGCCGCGCAACAACAGGCCAGCGATGCCCAGAACCCTGCTTGAACGGCTGCTGCTGGTCTTGCTGCTCGGGCTCTGGATCGGGCCGGCGCTGGCCCAAGGGCCGGGGCCGGAGCCGCTGCTGCTCAACGACGACCGTCGCGAGGTCGAGCTCTGGCCGGCGCTGAGCCTGCTCAGCGACCCCGACAAGACCATGAGCCTGGCCGACGCGCGCGCCGCGCTGGAGCGCTTCGTGCCGCCGACCACCGCGCGCAACACGCTTGGGCACCGGCGCGATGCGGTCTGGCTGCGCGTGCCGCTGCGCGCCTCGGCCGAGACCGATGGCCGCTGGCTGCTGGACATCGACTACGCGGTGCTGAACCGCGTCGACGTCTACCTGCTCGGCCCCGGCGGCCTGGTCATGCAGCAGGCCCGGCTGGGCAATCTGCAGCCGCAGGCCCAGCGGCCGTTGCCGACGCGCTCGCATGCGGTCGACCTGCAGCTGCTGCCCGGGCAGTCGCACGAGCTCTGGCTGCGCATCGAGACCCTGGGCGCGATGATCGTGCCGCTCACGCTGAGCAAGGAATCCGCCTTCCTGGAGCGCAGCTTGCGCGAGCAGATGCTGCAGGGCCTGCTGACCGGACTGGGTCTGTGCCTGGTGTTCTACAGCCTGGCGCAATGGATCACGCTGCGCGAGCGCCTGCTGCTCAAGTACGCGCTGCTGATCGGCAGCGGCGTGCTGTTCTCGGTCGTGCAGTTCGGCATCGGCAAGCAGTACCTCTGGGGCGATGTGTCCTGGTTCGAGCTGCACCTGGCTGGCATCTCGGCGCTGCTGGCGGCGGCCGGCACCTTCCTGTTCGTCGAGGAGGTGTTGCGCGGGCCGCAGCGGCACCGCCTCTTCAGCCCGGCGATGAAGGCCGGCGCCGCTTTCCTGGCCGCGGTGGCCTGGGCCTATGGCCTGGGCTTCATCGACGTGCACACGGTCAGTCGCGTGATCGGCACCGTCGGCCTGCTGCCGGCGCTGATGGGCCTGCCCGGCGCGATCCAGCTGGCGCGGCGCGGCAACAGCGTGGGCTGGTACTTCCTGGTCGCCTGGCTGGGCTATTTCTTCACCACCGCGGTGATGATCGCGACGATACGCGGCACCACGCCGGCCAGTTTCTGGACCCTGCACAGCTTCCAGTTCGGCGCCACGCTGGACATGCTGATCTTCCTGCGCGTGGTGGCGCTGCGCCTGCATGCGGTGCACGAGCAGGCCTTGCGCACCGCCAGCGAGCGCGACCACGCGCTGTCCATGGCGGCTACCGACGCGCTGACCGGTCTGCCCAATCGCCGCGGCCTGAACCAGGCCCTGGCCGAGGCGCTGCCGCGCGCCGCGCCGGCGCGCATGGCGGCGGTCTACCTGATGGATCTCGACGGCTTCAAGCCGGTCAACGACGCGCATGGCCACGAGGTCGGCGATCGCCTGCTGGTCGCGGTCGCCGAGCGCCTGCGCAGCCGGGTGCGCGTGCTCGATGTCGTCGCCCGCCTCGGCGGCGACGAGTTCGTCGTGCTCGCCAACGGCCTGCAGAGCGCGCAACAGGCCGGCAGCCTGGGCGCCGACCTGCTGGCCAGCTTCGACGAGCCCTTCGAGATCGACGCGCTGCGGCTGAACCTGGGCGTCAGCATCGGCTACGCGCTGGCGCCGCTGGACGGTGACGACGCGACCACGCTGCTGCAGCGCGCCGACGCGGCGATGTATGCCGGCAAGCGCGCCGGCAAGCACCGCGTGATGCGCGCCGAGCCAGCCTGATCCCGACGCCGGCTCAGACCCGCCAGGGCGGCAGGCGCAGGTCCAGCATCAGCGCCAGCAGGCGCAGGCCGGTGGCGGTGGCCGCCGCCAGGCCCAGCGCCAGCTCGCTGCCGGCGCCCAGATGCTGGGCGCCGACCAGCACCCAGCCGCCGGCGAACGCGCAGATCGCGTAGGGCCGGTGGTCGTGGAAGGCGGTCGGGATCTCGTTGCAGACGATGTCGCGCAGCACGCCGCCGCAGACCGCGGTGATCACTCCCATCAACACCGCCACGATGGCCGGCAGGCCCAGCGCGAGCGCGATCTGTACGCCGGTGGCGCTGAACAGGCCCAGGCCGATCGCGTCCGGCCATTGCATCGCGCGCTCGGTCAGCGGCAGATGGCGGCGGCGCAGCACCAGCATGGCCAGCAACGACAGGCCGAGCAGGGCCCAGATCCAGTTCGCATGCTCGACCCAGAAGAAGGGCCGGCGGTCGAGCAGCACATCGCGCAGCGTGCCACCGCCGAAGGCCGCCAGGCCTCCGACCACCACCACGCCGACGGCATCCAGCTGCTTGCGCGCTGCCGCCAGCAGCCCGGACAGCGCGAAGGCGATGGTGGCGACGGCTTCCAGGCCGGCGAGCAGGGCGGAGGGGGTGGGGAGTGGGGGCATGGGGTTCAGGGACTTACGGGCGGAGTGGATCGACGCCATCGCCGGCCCGGTAGCGGGCCAGCAGCAGGCGCTGGTCCTCCCGGGCCAGGCGCTCGCGCAAATGCTTCAGATGCGCGCCGGTGTAGTGGCGTTCGTAAAGCTTGGCTGCTGCGGAGAAGCCCCGGCAGCTCAGCGCTTCGGTGAACCAGGGTTCGCGCTCGGCGCTGTTGACATCATCCTGCAGCAACTGCTGCAAGGCCTGCCATTGCTGCGAGCGAGGGCCCCACTGCGCATGCAGTGCCGGTTGCGAGGCCACCATGCGCAGTGCGATCTGGGCTTCTAGCGGGTCGTCGGCCAGGTTCCAGAGGCGCTCGGCCGCAGCGGCGCATCGGGCCGCCAATGCGGTATCGGATCTGCGGCAGGCTAAGGCTCTGGACAAGCCCAGCGGAACGCTCCAGGCGGCTGCACGGTCGAACCGTTCGATGCTGCTCAGTGCGTCTGCGGGGCCTCGCGATGTTTCGGTGGGCAGGCTGCGCAGCAGCTCGAACCACTCCTCGCGGTAGTTGTTCGCATGATCGGCCTGTAGCACCGCGTCGGTCCAGGCTTCGAGCGGCGTATCGAGCGATTGGTGAACAGACAGCAGCGGGTAGAGATTGCTGGGCTGCAGTTCCAGCCAGCGCTTGGCGAGGCTTTGGCGGCAAGCATCGTCCGCGCAGGCTGTTTGTAGCGTCAGACTGAGCACGGCCGGATCCTTGCTCTCTAGGGCCTCCGCCTGCAGGCGCGACCGCGCGGCCGGATCCGGATCCAGCCAGTCGGCCAGCGCCAGCGCGCGCTCGCTGCCGAGCTGGCGCAGGGCCTGAAGGCGCTGGGTCTGCCGCTGAAGCCGCAGTTCCTGCAGCAAGGGTTGCTCGGGATCCAGCAGCCGCGCATCGTGTGCCGGCCAGTGCCGGCTTTGTTCGCACCAACGCGCCTCAAGCATCTGCTGCGGCGATGGCGTGGTGGAGGCCTGAGGCGCAAGGGCAAGGTCACGGGCCCCCGGCGAGGCCGAGGACGCGGCCGCCTCGGCTTTTGCCGTGGGAGCCGGTCCATCGGCCTGGGCCGGCTGCGGTTCCGGCTGGCTTGGCCAGAGCCACCAGGCCATCGCGGCCAGCATCGGCAGCAGCAGCCAGGGGATGAGCTTTTTGCGCATGGGCGCGCATGCTGCCATGGCGGTGGCCTGGGCAGTCCCGGGCTTGAAAAGCCGCAGGCCCCGCCCATCTGCGACATTCCTGTTGTGGAGCGACCATGGCCCTGAGTCTGCTGTTCCTCGCCGGCCTGGTCCTTGTGCTCGGCCTGGCCTTGCAGCCCCTGCTGCGTTCGATGCGCCGGGCGCGCCTGCGCCGGCAGCCGCTGCCGGCCAGCTGGCGTCGCATCCTGCGCCGCCGCGTGCCGCTGGTGGCGCGCCTGCCGGCCGATCAGCAACTGCGCCTGAAAGGCCTGATGCAGGTCTTCCTGGCCGAGAAACCCATCATCGGCTGCGCCGGCCTGACGGTTGGCGAGGAGATGCGCGTGGTTATCGCCGCGCAGGCCTGCCTGCCGCTGCTCGGCCGCACCCGCGGCTACTACCCGAAGCTGCGGCAGATCCTGCTGTACCCGGGCGCCTTCATGGTCGATCGGCCGGCGCCGCTGCCCGGCGGCGTGCAGCTGGAGCAGCGCCGCGCGCTGGCCGGCGAGAGCTGGAGCCAGGGCCAGGTGATCCTCAGCTGGGCCGATGTGCTGGCCGGTGCGGCCGACCCCGGCGACGGCCGCAATGTCGTCGTGCACGAGTTCGCGCACCAGCTCGACCAGGTCAAGGGCCAGGCGAACGGCGCGCCGCCGCAGGCCGACCTGCCGACGCAGCGCCGCTGGAGCCGCGTGATGCAAGCCGAGTTCGACGCGCTGCGCCAGGCCCTGGCCGAGGGCCGGCCGACCCTGCTCGACCCTTATGGCGCCAGCGAGCCGGCGGAGTTCTTCGCGGTGGCCTCGGAGCACTACTTCGAGCAGGGCGCCGAGCTGGCCGCCCGCCACCCGCGCCTGTACCGAGAGCTGGCCTTGTTCTACGGTCTGGACACCGCGGCCTGGTCACCGTGACCTCCGGCACCCCGCGAAGCTCCCGGGCCTGGCGCGGCGGGCGAGGGGCTAACGTGCGGGCATGACCCGTGTTCCCTTCGCGCTGATCCTGCTGGCCGCCGCAGCGGCCGCCTTCGCCCAAAGCCCTGAACCCAAGACGCCGGCGGCGCCGGCCAAGCCGGTCTGGAACGTCAACCAGCCGCCTGGCCCTGCGCGCAGCGTGCCGCTGGACGTCAAGACCGGTACCTGGATGGGCGTGGATGTCAGCCCCGACGGCAAGACCCTGGTCTTCGACCTGCTCGGCGATCTCTACACGCTGCCGATTGCCGGCGGCGAGGCCAGTCCGCTGACTAGCTCGATCGCCTGGGAGCAGCAGCCGCGCTGGTCGCCGGACGGCCAGCGCATCGCCTTCGTGTCGGACGCCGGCGGCGGCGACAACGTCTGGGTGATGGATGCCGACGGCAGCGGCGCGCGCGCCGTCAGCAAGGAGGACTTCCGCCTGCCCAACAACCCGGTCTGGCACCCCAGCGGCGAGTACCTGCTGGCGCGCAAGCATTTCACCGGCACGCGCTCCGGCGGCTCGGGCGAGATCTGGCTCTGGCATGTCGACGGCGGCAAGGGCGTGCAGCTCAACGAGAAGCCGAACTGGCAGAAGGACCTCGGCGAGCCGGCGATCTCGCCCGATGGCCGCTACCTGTACTACTCGACCGACGCGACCCCGGGCCGCGTCTTCGAATACAACAAAGACAGCAACAAGGAGATCTTCCGCATCCAGCGCCAGGATCTGCAGGACGGTTCCAGCGAGACCCTGGTCAGCGGTCCGGGCGGCGCGGTGCGGCCGACGCCCTCGCCCGACGGGCGCTACCTGGCCTTCGTGCGCCGCGTCCGCGACGCGCAGGACGTGCAGCAGAGCATGCTGTTCCTGAAGGATCTGCACAGCGGCCGCGAGCAGGCGGTCTGGGGGCCGCTGGAGCGCGATCTGCAGGAGTCCTGGTCGATGTATGGCGTCTACCCGGGTTTTGCGTGGACGCCGGACGCCAAGTCCATCGTGCTCTGGGCGCGCGGCAAGCTCTGGCGCGTCGATCCCTTTGGCGGCAAGGCTAGCGAGATCCCCTTCCATGTGAAGCACCAGCGCGAGGTGCGCGAGCCGCTGCGCCAGGCCCAGGAGGTCGCGTCGGATCGCTTCGAGGTCAAGCAGCTGCGCTGGGTGCAGGTGGCGCCGGACGGCCGGCAGGTCGTCTACTCGGCGCTCGGCCGGCTCTATCTGCGCAGCCTGCCGGCCGGCGAGCCGCGCCGGCTCACGCAGCAGGCGGAGGACCACGAGTTCTTTCCCTCGTTCTCGCGCGACGGCCGCTTCGTCGTCTACAGCAGCTGGAACGACGAGAAGCTCGGCCATGTCATCAAGCGCGAGCTGTCCACCGGTCGCGAATGGCGGCTCACCGAGCAGGCCGGCAAGTACCTGCACCCGCGCCTGTCGCCGGACGGCCGCTGGGTGATCTACCAGAAGGCCCGCGGCGGCTACCTGACCTCGCCCTGGCAGGGCCTGGGGCAGGGCGTCTTCATCGCCCGCGCCGACGGCGCCAAGCCCGGCGACGGCCTGCAGCGCATCAGCAAGGACGGCTACCAGGCGCAATGGGGCGGCGACGGCAGCGCCGTCTACCTGGTGCGCGACCAGCAGGTCTCCGAGGTCGAGAGCTTCCACAAGCTGTGGCGCATCGAGCTCGCGGACCGCAAGGAGACCGAGATCGCGAAGTCGGAGTTCGCCACCGAGTTCACCATCTCGCCGGACGGCCGCTGGCTGGGCTATGTCGAGCGCTTCCATGCCTACGTCGTGCCGCTGCCGGCCACCGGCAAGAGCCTGAGCCTGGCCGCCAAGGCGGACGCGCTGCCGCAGCGCCAGCTGGACATCAATGCCGGTGAGTACCTGCACTGGTCCGGCGACAGCCGCCGCCTGCACTACGCGCTGGGCGCCGAGCTGTTCACGGTCGAGCTGGAGCAGCTCTACGCGAAGGACTTCAAGCCGGCCGAGCGCGGGCTGGCGATCGGCTTCACGCAGGCGGCCGACCAGCCGCCGGGGCGTGTGGCCTTGGTCGGTGGCCGCATCGTCACCATGAAGGGCGACGAGGTGATCGACGACGGCGTGCTGCTGGTCGATGGCAAGCGCATCGTGGCGGTCGGCCGCCGCGGCGAGCTGGCCGTGCCGGCCGATGCGCAGGTGGTCGATGCCCGCGGCAAGACCATCGTGCCCGGCTTCATCGACGCGCACTGGCATGGCGCGATGGGCGAGACGCAGTTCATCCCGCAGCAGAGCTGGGTCAATTACGCCAGCCTGGCGCTGGGCGTGACGACCCTGCACGACCCCAGCAACCGCACCAGCGACATCCACACGCAGAGCGAGATGCAGCGCGCCGGCCTGGTGGTGGCGCCGCGCATCTTCTCCACCGGCACCATCCTCTACGGCGCGAAGTCCGACTTCACTGCGGTGGTCAACAACTACGACGACGCGCTGACGCATCTGAAGCGCCTGAAGGCCGGCGGCGCGATCAGCGTGAAGAGCTACAACCAGCCGCGTCGCGAGCAGCGCCAGCAGATCATCGAGGCGGCACGCCAGACCGGCATGATGGTGGTGCCCGAGGGTGCGTCGCTGTTCCAGCTCAATATGAGCCAGATCATCGACGGCCACACCACGGTCGAGCATGCGCTGCCGCTGGCGAACGTCTACGACGACGTGCGCCAGCTCTGGGCCGGCACCGCGGTCGGCTACACGCCGACGCTGAACGTCGCCTACGGCGGCCTGGACGGCGAGCACTACTGGTATGCGCGCACCGAGGTCTGGAAGCATCCGCTGCTCAGCCGCTACGTGCCGCGCAGCGTGCTGCAGCCGCGCTCGGTGCGCCGGCCGACGGCGCCCGAGCAGGACTTCAACGTGCTGCGCGTCGCGCAGACCGCCACCGCGCTGGCCCGCGCCGGCGTGCAGACCAGCATCGGCGCGCACGGCCAGCGCGAGGGCCTGGGCACGCATTGGGAGATGTGGATGTTCGCGCTCGGCGGCATGACGCCGCTGGAGGCCTTGCGCACCGCCACGCTGACTCCCGCCAAGGTGCTGGGCATGGAGCGCGAGCTGGGCTCGCTGGAGCCCGGCAAGCTCGCCGATCTGGTCGTCATAGCCGGCGACGTGCTGGCCGACATCCGCCACAGCGACCGCATCGTGCAGGTGATGCAGAACGGCCGCCTGTTCGACGCGGCGAGCATGAACCAGATCGGCCCCGGCACGCGTGCCAAGGCGCGCAAGCCCTTCTTCTTCGAAGGCGCGGCCGGCGATGCGCCGATCGACGAGCACCTGCTCAGCGAGCAGCTCGGCCACGGCCACATTTGCCGGCACTGAAGCCCCGACCTGGACCATGACCTGCATCGAGCGCGAGCAGAGCCTGCACCCGGTGCGCGTGCCCATCAACCGCGGCCTGCGCTACCTGGCGCCCAGCCATTTGTTCCTGGGCCGTGGCCTTGGCGCACAGGCCGAGCGCCTGCAGCGCACGCTGGACGCGATGAGCCGCGACGGCAGCCTGCAGGCCCTGCAGCTGCCGTCGCGCCATGTGCTGGCGCTGCACAACCCCGGCCTGCCGCCGGCCACGCCGCTGGACGTGGCGCGCTACTGGTTCTGAGCGGCGATCTGCCGCAGTGCCTGCGCGAAGACTTCGGGCGGCTGGCCGCCGCTGATCAGGTGCTGGCGGTTGATGACCACCGCGGGCACTGCGCGGATGCCGGCGGCCTGCCATTCGGCCTCGGCACGGCGCACCGCGTCGGCGTGGCGGCCGGGATCGGCGATCACCGCCTCGGTCTCCGTCGCATCCAGGCCGGCCGTGGCCGCGGCGGCGCGCAGCACCTCGGCCGCGCCGGGCTGCTGGCCCTCGCCGTGATAGGCCTGCAGCAGCGCCAGCTTCAGGCGGTGCTGCACTTCGGCGTCCTGCAGGCCGGCGGCATGCAGCAGGCGGTGGGCGTCGAAGGTGTTCCAGATGCGCTCGCGCGGGCCGAAGGCGAAGCCGACGGCGGCACCGCGCTCGCGCAGCTGCTCGCGGCCTTGCGCGATCTGCTCGTCGCCGATGCCGTACTTGGCGCGCAGGTGCTCGACCACGTCCTCGCCCTCGGGCCCCATCTGCGGGTTGAGTTCAAAGGGCTGGAAGGCCAGCGTGGTCTGGATGCCCTCGGCGCCCAGTTCGCGCAGCGCGGCCTCCAGGCTGTGCAGGCCGATCGCGCACCAGGGGCAGGCGATGTCGCTGACGAAGTCGATGTGCAGGGTGCTCATCGCGTCATCCTAGGCCTGTGCCAATATGACCGCTCTTTGCACAGGGAGATCCCAGCCATGATCGTCAGCAATCTCGAAACCGCCCCCGGTCAGCGCATCGTCGCCCACCTCGGCCTGGCGCAGGGCAGCACGGTGCGCGCCAAGCATGTCGGCCGCGATTTCCTTTCCGGCCTGAAGAACATCGTCGGCGGCGAGCTGAAGGCCTACACCGAGCTGATGCAGGAGGCGCGCGACGAGGCGGTGCAGCGCATGCTGGCCGAGGCCAAGAGCATGGGCGCCAACGGCGTGCTCAATGTGCGTTTCGTGACCACCTCGATCACCCTGGGCGCGGCCGAGATCCTCGCCTACGGCTCGGCGGTGCAGCTGGAGCCGGTCTGATGCGCTGGGTCGAATGGCTGCAGCTGGCGCTGCCGCTGGGCCTGATCGCCATCGGCTACGTGGTCGGCCGGCTGCTGGAGCTGCGCCATTACCGCTCGATCCGTGCCCGCGAGCAGGAGCTGCAGGGCATCGTCGCGCTGAGCACGCGCTGGCTGCCCGAGGGCGTGCAGGCGAACGGCAGCGAGCTGGTCAGCGGCGCCGTGGTGGTCTCCTCCGACTACTTCAAGACCTTCGTGGCCGGCTTTCGCCAGCTCGTCGGCGGGCGTTTCCGCGGTTACGAGAGCCTGCTCGAGCGCGCGCGCCGTGAGGCCCTGCTGCGCCTGAAGGCCGAGGCCCAGGCGCGCGGCGCCCGCCTGGTGATCGGCCTGCGGTTCCAGACCACCTCGATCGCCGGCAGCAGCACGCCCTCGGTCGAGGTGATGGCCTTCGGCACGCTGATCCGGTGAGCCCGCCGCGGCTGGAGAACCGCCTGCCCGCGGAGGGCATCAACAGCAGCCGCGAACACCCGCTGCGCGAAGCGGCCTGGCTGGTCGGCAGCGTGCTGGTGGTGTTCGCGCTGCTGCTCTTCGGCGTTGGCGAGCTGGCGCGCTGGCTGGCGCCGCGGCTGCCCTTCGAGGCCGAGCTGAAGCTGATGGCGGCGCTGCCTGCCGGCGATCCGCAGCAGGGCGAGGCGGCAAGGCGCAGCCGTGCGCTGCAGGCCCTGGCCGACCGCGTGGCGGCGGCCATGGATCTGCCGCCGGGCATGCCCATCCAGCTGCGCAGCGAGGCCCGCGACGAGCTCAACGCCTATGCGACCCTGGGCGGCCGGGTGCGCGTGTTCGATGGCCTTTACACGCGCATCCGCCACGAGGAGACGATGGCGGCGCTGCTGGCCCATGAGATCGCCCATGTGCGCGAGCGCCATGTCGCCGCCCAGCTTGGCCGCGGCCTGGCCGGCAGCCTGCTGCTGTCCCTGCTCTCGGCCGACGCCGGCGGCATGGCCGCCCAGCAGTTGCTGGGGCAGGGCGCGCAGCTCGGCCTGTTCGCCTACTCGCGCGAGCAGGAGGCCGCCGCCGACGCGGCGGCGCTGGCCGCGCTGCAGCGGCTGTACGGCGAAGTTGGCGGCCTGGCCGAACTGCTGGAGCTGCTGCGCGAGCAGGACGGCGAGGCGCCGACGGCCTTGCGCAGCCATCCGGCGATCACCGAGCGCCTGGCTGCGGCGCGGCAGCTGGCCGAGGCCCGTGGCTGGACCTCGGGCCGGCCGCAGCGGCCCTGGCCGGGGGCCTCAGCCGAGTAGCGTCAGCAATTCGGCCTCGCGCTCCGGCTTGAGCCCGGCGCGCAGCGGCCCGTTGCGGCGGGCGGCATCCAGGCCATCCCACCAAGCCAGCAGGTCGCGGGCGGTGTCGGCGGGGCTGCGGAAGCTCAGGCCGGCGGCGACGGCGCGCGCATTGCTGCGGCGGTGGAAACCGGCCGTCGGGCCGTCGCCGGGCAGCCAGAGCGGCAGCTCGGCCCAGGGCGCGACCTTGTGCTCGGCCAGGAAGGCCCGCGAGGCTTCGACGAAGCGGGCGTCGCCACCGATCGCCGCGCGCAGCTGTTCCAGCAGCGTGCCCATACCGAGCTCGCTGGCCGGACCGAAGCCGTTGAAGGCACCGGCGACGCGGCGCTCGGCCATGCGCACCGTCCATTCGGCGAGGTCGCGGGCGTCGATGTACTTGACCGGGTCCTGGGCCGGCGGCACCAGCATCGCGCCGCCGCGACGGATGCGCAGCGGCCAGTAGCTGAAGCGGTCGGTCTCGTCGCCGGGGCCGACGATCAGTCCGGGGCGGATCAGGGTGCTGGCTTTGGCGCCGAAGCGGCGTAGCACCTCGTCCTCGCAGGCCGCCTTCAGCGGGCCATAGAGCGCCATGTTCTTGCGCAGGTTTGCGTTGGTCTCCGCCATTGCGTCGTCGCCGGCGTAGCGGTGGCGCGGCGCGTCCTCGTCCTGGCCGGGCGTGGCGTCGTCCGAGTAGACCGACAGGGTCGAGATGAAGACGTAATGCCCGACGCGACCCGCCAGTGCGTTGGCGGCATCGCGCACCCAGAAGGGCACGCTGGTCGGGTTGTCGATGCAGACGTCGAACTCGCGGCCGGCCAGCGCCTTGTAGTCGCCGGTGTCGCGGTCGCCGACCAGTTCCTCGACCTCGGCCGGCCAGTCCTTGGGGCGGCGGCCGCGGTTGAAGAGGGTGATCTTGTGGCCGCGCGACAGCGCGTAGCGCACCTGGTGCGGGCCGGTGAAGCCGGTGCCGCCGAGGATCAGCAGGCGCAGCGGTCTGGGGGGCTCGGCGGCGGCAGTGCTCAGCAGCGGCAGGGCGGCCAGGGTCGACAAGGCATCACGTCGGTTCGGCATCGGCGGTCTCCGGGTGGAAAGCCGCAGTGTGACGCGCTGCCGGCGGGCAGCGCTTCGTCATGGCCGGGCTTCGTAATGGCCAAGAAACATGGCCACGCAGTCGTCGAGCAGGCGCTTCGCCTCGGCCTTGGGCAGCGGCGGGGCCCCCAGGGTCAGCTGCGGCCAGAAGGCGAAGGCCTTCAGCAGGCCCTCGATCTGGTGAGCGGCGTACGTGGGATCGACCTTGCGCAGGCGCCCGTCCTGCTGGGCGGCGCGGATCCAGCCCGCCAGACCCTGCTCCTTCTCGCCCAGGCGCTCGACCATGTGGCGGGCGCGCTCCGGGCTGTGCAGCATCTCGGCGACGGCCACGCGCACCAGGTCCATGAAGCCGCCGTCCTGCAGCAGCGACAGCTTGTCGCGCAGCAGGGCCAGCAACTGTTCGTCCAGCGGGCGCGCCGCGTCATAGGGACGGCCCTGAGCGGCGGCGCTGCGCCGCCAGAGCTCGCCGAGGATCTGCGCGAACAGCTCGTCCTTGCTCGGGAAGTGGTTGTAGACCGTGCGCTTGGAGACTCCGGCCGCGGCGGCAATGCCGTCCATGCTGGCGCGCTGGAAGCCGAGCTCGCGGAACTGCGCGAGCGCCGCCTGCACGATGGCTTCGCGCTTCAGATCGCTGAGTCGGACGGGGTGGGCTTCGGTCATCGCGGCAGGCTTTTGCAAAAGTCTACACCGATGGGTTTACTTTTCCGTCTTTAACACTACACTGTGCAGTGTACTTTTGCCTGTGCGGATCGCATGAAACCCCATCGCCGCCTGCTGTCGGTTGCCTTCCTCCTTTTTCTTCTCCTTGTTGCCACCATGAGCTACTGCCTGCTGAACCCCGGTGCCCGCCTGCCGCATCCGGCCCATGCCAACTCGTCGCAGCAGCACGCAGGGCGGTTTCGCAACCCCGAGCCGGATCGCAAGCCCATCGGACTGGGCAAGACCTTGGCGGTGATGTGGGACTTCCTGTTCAACAAGCCGGCCGGCACCGTGCCCGATCGCGAGCTGCCGGTGCAGGCCCTGAGCCGCGCCGATCTCGACGCGGCGCCGCGCAACAGCCTCTGGCGCCTGGGTCATTCGACGGTCCTGATCAAGCTGGACGACGGCTTCTTCCTCACCGATCCGGTGTTCGCCGAGCGCGCCTCGCCCTTCTCGTGGATGGGGCCCAAGCGCTTCCACGCGCCGCCGATCGCCATCGAGGAGCTGCCGCCGTTGCGCGCGGTGCTGATCTCGCACGATCACTACGACCACCTGGACCGCGACGCGGTGCGGGCGCTGGCCGGCAAGGCCGAGCGCTTCGTCACGCCGCTGGGCGTGGGCGAGCGACTGATCGCCTGGGGCTTGCCGGCCGACCGAATCGTGCAACTGGACTGGTGGCAGCGCATCCAGGTCGGCGGCACGCAGCTGGTGTGCACGCCGGCCCGGCATTTCTCGGGCCGCGGCCTGAACGACCGCAATCGCACGCTGTGGTCGTCCTGGGCGGTGCTGGGCCGCGAGGCGCGGATCTTCTTCAGCGGCGACAGCGGCTATTTCGACGGCTTCAAGACCATTGGCGAGCGGCTCGGCCCCTTTGACATCGCGCTGGTCGAGACCGGGGCCTACGACGCGCAATGGCCTGATGTGCACATGCTGCCGGAGGAATCGCTGCAGGCGCACCGCGACCTGGGCGCGCGCCTGATGCTGCCAGTGCACAACGGCACCTTCGACTTGGCCCTGCACGGCTGGCAGGAGCCGATGGAGCGGATCACGGCCTTGGCGGCGCAGAACGGGGTGGAGCTGGTGACGCCACGCGTTGGGGCGCGCTTGGGCCTGTTCGACGGGGCTCGGCCGGATTTCTGGTGGCGTTGAGCGGTTTGCTGGTTGGGTAACCTGCTCGCCTTTTCTAGTTGTCGTTTCCCAAGAGGTTGTTCACCCGAGGCCGTTGAAGATGGAGGTTCCTACGCCAAACCATCGACTGCGGAATCACTCGGATGAACAGCCATAAGAATGCCCTATCCATGCGACTTGGCCGGGAGCATCTGGTCAGAGAAGTTGAGCAGGTCAAGTGCCTGCTGCTGCCAAGCGGGTAGTCAATCACCCGGGATCCGACATCCGGCTGATCCCGGCGCCTGCCGTCCGGCACCAGGCTTGCTTGGGTTCGGTCTGTCCAGCCAAACCCAGCCCGGCTCAAGCAAGCCGCCGCCGCGCCAGGTAGCTCAACGAATCGACCGCCGCCACCAGCACCAGCATGGCGGCCAGGATGCTGGCCGTCTTGCCCATGTGGAACAGGCCCATGTGGAAGGCCAGCAGCTGGCCCAGACCACCCGCGCCGACCACGCCGAGCACGGCGGCGGCGCGGATGTTGTTCTCCCAGCGGTACAGGCTGTAGCTGATGAGCTGCGGCAAGACCTGCGGCAGGGTGGCGAACAGGAAGACGCGGCCGCTGCCCACGCCGCTGGCGCGCAGCGCATCGGCCGGGCCGCTGGGGGTGTTCTCGATGGCCTCGGCAAACAAGCGGCCGAGCACGCCGCTGGTGTGGGCGGCCAGGGCCAGGGTGCCGGCGAAGGGGCCGAGCCCCGCGGAGATCAGCAGCAGCGCGGCCCAGACCAGCTCGGGGATGGCGCGCAGCGCGTTGAGCAGCAAGCGGGTGAGCGCGCGCCAAGCCCCCTGGCCACTCGCCGGCAAGGCCAGCAGCAGGCCGCCGAGCACCGCCAGGGCCGTGCCCAGCAGCGACATGGCCAGGGTCTCCCAGCTGCCCCGCAGCAGCTTGTGCAGAAAGGCGGGCGAGGTGTCGGGCGGGATGAACTCGCCGAGGAAGCGCGCCATGCCGGCCGCCGCTTCGCCGCTGAACAGCGCCGCCCATTGCAGGTCCAGGCTGACGAAGCTGGCGATGACCAGCAGGGCTAGCGCGGCCAGACCGATCAGCGCACGCCGGCGGCGGGCGCGCCAGTCCTTGGGCAAAGCAACCGCATTCATGCTGTCGCTTCCCTGAGCCAGCGGCTGATGCGGTCGGCCAGCGCGACCAGGGCCATGAAGACCAGCAGCAGGGTGGCGACCTCGCCGCCGTTGAACATCTTCATCGAGTTGTCGAGCTGCTGTCCCAGGCCGCCGGCGCCGACGAAGCCCAGCACCACCGAGCTGCGGATCGCGCATTCCCAGCGGTAGACCGTGTAGCTCAGCAGCTCGGGCCCGTTCTGCGGCAGCAGCGCAAAGCCGAGCACCTGCAGGCGGCCTGCGCCGTTGCGCAGCAGGCTCTGGGTGGCGTGCGGGTCGCCGCTTTCGAGGATCTCGCCATAGACCTTGCCCAGCATGCCGGCGTAGGTCAGCGCGATGGCCAGCACACCGGCGGTGGCCCCGAGGCCGACCACGCGCACGAAGACCAGGGCCCAGACCAGCTCGGGCACGCTGCGCAGCACGATGAGCAGCCAGCGCAGGGCCTGGCGCAGCGCGAAGGGCAGGGGCGCCATGCGACCGCTCAGCGCGGAGATCGACAGGGCCCGCGTGCTCAGCACCGTCATCGGAATGGCCAGCAGCAGCGCCAGCGTCATGCCGGCGGTGGCGATGGCGATGGTGCGCCAGGTCTCGCGCGCGACCAGTTGCAGGAACTCGGCGTTGACGACCGGCGGCAGGAAGCTGGCGAGGAACTGCTTCGTGACCTTCCAGTTGTCGGGCTCGAAGAAGATCCAGGGCCGGAACTCGGTGGCCTGCATCAGCGGCCAGAGCAGCACCAGCAGCGCCAGCGCCCAGAAGACGCGGGACAGCCAGGCGGGGTCGCGCAGGGCGGGAGCGCTGGACATCTTCAGCAGCGGCCGGCCACGGGCAGGCGGGGGCTGAGGATCTCGGCCGGCAGCGGCGCCGCGGCCTGCAGCTCGTGCTCGTGCTGCGCGTAGAGCTGGGCCAGGCGCTCGGCGCCCACGGCGTTCGACGGCAGGTCGAACATCAGCCGACCCTCGCGCAGGCCGAGCACGCGCGGGAAGCGCGACAGCGCCAGGTCCACCTGGTGCAGGCTGGCCACCAGGGTCACGCCGCGTTCGCGGGCCAGGCCGACGAGGGTGTCCAGCGCCTGTTGGGAGCGGGTGGGGTCAAGGGCAGACAGCGGTTCGTCGACCAGCCAGAGTCGCGCGGGGGCCAGCAGCGCCCGCGCCAGGCCCACGCGCTGGCGCTCGCCGCCGGACAGGCGGTCGACGCGCTCGAACAGCTTGTCGGCGAGGCCGAAACGCTCCAGCGCCGCATGCGCCTGCTCCAGCGCACCCGGGCGCACGAGCTGGCCCAGGCTGGCCCAGAAGCCCAGCGCCGGCAGGCGCGCCGCCGTGAGCGCGGTGATCACGCGCTGGCGCGGCGGCAGCGGCGGCGTCTGCGGTGCCAGCAGCAGTTGGCCGCGCAGGCGCTGCAGCTGGCGTCGGGGCAACTGCCAGGGCTCGGCCTCGCCGAGCCAGTAGCGGCCCTCGGCGGGCCGCAGCGCGCAGGCCAGCAGGTGCAGCAGGCTGGTCTTGCCGGCGCCCGAGGGGCCGATCACGGCGACCGCCTCGCCGGGCTCGATGCGCAGATCGAGCGGCGCCAGCGCCGGCCGCGCGCCGGGGCTGGCGGCCGGGTGGCGTGCGCCTGCGCCCTGCAGGCGCAGCGCGATGCCCATCAGAGCAGGCCGGCGCTGCGCGCCGCGGCCTCCAGGCCTTTGTAGTTCTCCGGCTTGGTCTCGACGTAGCGGGTGGCCCGCGCCAGCTTCAGGATCTCGGCATGGGCCGGCACCGCAGGGTCCAGGGCCAACAAGGCCTTCTTGATGCGATCGCGCAGCGCCGGCGCCATGTCGGCATGCACGGTCCAGTTGTAGTTGAAGTAGGGCGGGGTCGTGTAGAACACGTCGACGGCCTTGGTGTCGACCTTGTTCTCGGCGACGAACTTCTTCCACACCGTGATGTCCAGCGCCGCGGCGTCGACCTTGCCGCTGACCACCGAGGCGATGGTGGCGTCGTGGGCGCCGCTGTAGGCCACGCGGCGGAAGTCCTTGTCGGGGTCGATATTCGCCTGCAGCAGGAAGCTGCGCGGCATCAGATGCCCCGAGGTGCTGCTCTGGCTGCCGAAGCTGACCTGCTTGCCCTTCATGTCGGCCAGGCTCTTGATGCCGGAATCGGTCTTGGCGATGAAGACCGACTGGAACTTGGTGTCCTCCTCGCGCTGCGCCAGGGGCACGACCTTGCCGCCCGAACGGATGTTGGCCTGCACGAAGGTGAAGCCACCGAACCAGACCAGCTCGACCTTCTTGCCGATCAGGGCTTCGACGGCCGCCGGGTAGTCGGTGACCGGCGTGAACTCGACCTTCATGCCCAGTTGCTGCTCCAGGTAGTGCGCCAGCGGGCCGAATTTGCGCACCTGCTCGCTGGCGGCCTCCTCGGGGATGGTGGTGACGCGCAGCACGCTCTGGGCGTGCACGCCCAGGCTGAGGACAGCGGCGCCAGCGGCGAGGCCGAGACGGCGCACCCAACGGGTGACGGAGCGGGGCAGGGACATGGTCAGCTTCTCCTGGAGCAGGCGGCTAGAAGACGAGGGTCCGCCAGCGCTGGTCGCCGGCTCGGGCCATGAACTGCACCGCGCCGCCCAGGCCGGTGCACTCGGGAATCAGTTCGTCGGCGCGCAGGCCTTCGGCGGCCAGCGCGTCGGCGCAGGCGTAGCAGCGCGCGCCCAGCGCGACGGCGTCGCGGATCGCGCCCAGCACGGTCTTGTCGTGGCGGCTGGAGGCGCGCAGGTTCGCGGCCACGCCGGGCGCCAGCAAACGCACCGTGCGGGCGCTGAAGTAGATCTCCACCGGCAGCTCCATCGCGGCGGCCGCGCCGGCGTGGAAGAAGGGCGTGATGAGGCGATGCGGCGCCTCGGGTTCAGCCGACCAGAGCAGCAGGGCCAAGCCGTCCACCGGATGCGGTGTGAAGCTCATGCGTGCTCCGGCGAAGGGCCGTTCCCGAGCAGAGCACAGCCCCCTCGGGGGGGGGCGAGGACGCGAAGCGCCGCAGCCTGGGGGCTCATGAACGTTCATCCAGCTGATTCAGCCAGGCCATGCGCTCCATCGCACCGGCAACCGCCTCGCCCTGCACCAGGGCTGCCGCCTCGGCCGGCCAATTGGTCGGGCGCATCCTCACCAACCAGCCGTTGCCAAAGGGATCGCGATGTACCTGCTCTGGCTGCTGGGCCAGCAACGGGTTGACGGCCAGCACCTCACCCGACAGCGGCGACTTCACGGACACGATGGACTTGGCCAGTTCCACCACGGCCACCGAGCGGCCTTGCTCGACGAGGCTGCCGACCATCTTGGGCCGGCACATATAGATCTCGCCCGACAGGCGGATGCCCAGCGCGGTGATGCCGACGACGGCCTCCTCGCCTTCAAGCCGCGCCCAAACCTGGTGCTCGGCGTGGAAGCAGAGCCCGTCGGGGAACTCGAAGCCGCGGATCAGCATCCTGGCTTCCAGGACAGGTGGCGGAAGAGCGTGGGAGTCGAACCCACCCGCCGGCGCGTGGCGCCAACCACCGGGTTTGAAGCCCGGCCGATCCACCAGGATCGTTCCTCTTCCTTCATAAAACTCATCATGCGGCCTCCGCAAAGAGGTCGCTGTCGGCCCGCAGCCGGTGCTCGTCGCCGACCCGCCGCAGCAGGCCGACGCGGTCGAAGTGCTCCAGGATCTGGATCGCCCGCTTGCGGCCCAGTTGGGTGGCGTCGCGGAAGGCGGCGGCGGTGACCGCGCCTCCGGCGGCCGATTGGCGCGCAAGGCCGGCGAGTGTCGCCATGGTTGCGAGCGGGTAGTACAGGTCTTTCACCACCTGGTGCAGCTCGCCCTGCTGGGCCAGGCGCGCCAGGGTGCTGCGCATCAAGGCCTCGGGCTCGTTGCACTGCTTGGCCAGATCGCGCACCCAGGCACCTTCGAAGCCGGCTTCGAGCAGCCAAGGGGCGGCCTTTTGCGCGATGCGGGTTTCGTTGGCCGTCAGCAGGATGCCGTGCGCCGGCAGGTGCAGGCAGGCGCCTCGCTGTTGCACCCGGCCCTCGCTCAGCAGCCGGGCCAGCAAGGCCTTGAACAAGGGTTCGCTCAGGCGCGGCAGCGCGAAGCGGCGCAGGCGTGCGGCGTCGGGGCCAAGCTGGTCGGGCTGGCGTTCGTGGAAGCGCTCCAGCTGCGCCAGCAGCAGCGCCTCGGCTTGCTTGCGGGCGACGGAACCCAGGGCCCAGCCCTCGGCCAGCAGCGCATCCGACGGCAGCGGGGGCAGGCTGCGCGCTTCGGCGGCTTGCAGCCGGAGCAGATCCACGCCCAGGGGCGAGGTGGCGAGCAGCGCATGGAGGCGCTCTTGAGCTGCTGGCAGCGCCAGCGCGTCGAGCTGCGCCAGGCGTTCCGGCGTGCGCCGGTAGCGTGTGGGCGCGAAGGGGTCGAGCACGCGGCCGCCGGCCAGAGTGCGGCTGGCGCCGCCGTCGCGCAGCACGAGGCGGTCGCCGCGCCAGGCGGCCAGCGGCTGCTGCAGCACCAGCTGCACGCGGGCGGTCTGGCCCGGCGCCAGGCGCTCGCCGTCGAGCAGCGCGAGGCTGGCCAGCGTGGACGCCGAGCCGATGTGCAGGTGCACCCGTTCGCCGCTGCGCAAGGCCTTGGACTCTTCGTGCCAGAGCGTGAGCTCGGCGTCCAGGCGCTCGGTCTGCAGCGCGCAGTCCGAGGGGCAGAGCCACTGGCCGCGCGCAACCTGCTCCTTGGCGAGCCCCACCAGGGCGAGCGCGCAGCGCTGCCCGGCCTGGGCCTGCTCGCGGGCTTCGTTCTGCGCGTGCAACGAGCGCACGCGGGCGCGCAGGCTGCCGGGCACGAGCTGCAGCTCATCGCCCACGCGGACCTGGCCGGCATGCACGCTGCCGGTGACCACGGTGCCGACGCCGTCCAGCGTGAAGGCGCGGTCCACGGCGAGGCGGAAGCCGGCATCCGCATCGCTGCGCCCGCGGGTCTGCGCGGCGGCGTCGAGCAGCAACTGCTTCAGGGCCGTCACGCCTTCGCCGCTGACGGCCGAGACCGCCAGCACCGGGCTGCCCGCCAGACTGCTGCTTTTGAGCAAGGCGGCGGCCTGGGCCTGCACGGCGGCAAGGCGATCGGCCTCCACGCGGTCGGCCTTGGTGATGACCACCGCTCCGCGTGCGATGCCCAGCAAGGAGAGCACGGCCAGGTGTTCGCGGGTCTGCGGCATCACGCCGTCGTCGGCAGCCACCAGCAGCAGCGCGAAGTCGATGCCGGTGGCGCCGGCGACCATGGTGTGAACCAGACGCTCGTGGCCTGGCACATCGATGAAGCCGATGCGCCGGCCCTCGCCGGCATCGAGAAAGGCGTAGCCGAGCTCGATGCTGATGCCGCGGCGCTTCTCCTCGGGCAGGCGGTCGGTGTCCACGCCGGTGAGCGCGCGCACCAGCGTGCTCTTGCCGTGGTCGATATGGCCTGCGGTGCCGACGATCACGCCAGGGCCTCTTTGAGCAGCGGGAGCTGCAGCGTGAACGGCGCCGCGTCTTCCAGGCAGCGCAGATCCAGCAGCAGGCGGTCGTCGGCGATGCGGCCGATGACCGGATGGGGCAGGGCGCGCAAGGCCGTGACCAGTTCATCGAGCGCACGGCCTGCGCCCTTTTTCTGCAGGGGGGCGATGGCGAGTCCGGCAGACGGCAGGCGGTCGATGGGCAAGGAACCGGAGCCGATCTGCCCCTGCAGCGCCACGCGCTCCGCGCCGAAACGCGGTGCCACGGCGTCCTGCATGGCAGCGAGCAGCGCATCGGCCATCGCCTCGATGGCGGCCGTGGGCCGCGTCAGCAGGCGCAGCGTGGGCAGGTCACGGGCCAGGCGCTCGGGCCGCAGGTAGAGGCGCAGCGTGGCCTCCAGCGCAGCGAGCGGCAGCTTGCTCATGCGCAGCGCGCGCTTCATCGGGAATTTGCGGATCTTGTCGATGACGGCCTTGCGGCCCACGATGAGCCCGGCCTGCGGGCCGCCGAGCAGCTTGTCGCCGCTGAAGCTGACGACATCGCAGCCGGCCTGCAGCTTCTCCTGCGGCGTGGGCTCGCGCGGCAGGCCGTAATGCGCCAGGTCGATCAGCGAGCCGGCGCCGAGGTCGCTGAACAGCGGCAGATCGCGGCGGTGGGCGATCTCGGCCAGTTGCGCCTCGTCCACCGCTGCGGTGAAACCCTGCACCGCGTAATTGCTGGTGTGCACCTTCATCAGCAGCGCGGTGTTGGCGCTGATCGCGCCCTCGTAGTCGCGCGGGTGGGTACGGTTCGTGGTGCCGACCTCGACCAGGGTGGCGCCGGCGGCGGCCATCACATCGGGCATGCGGAAGGCACCGCCGATCTCGACCAGCTCGCCCCGCGAAACGATCACTTCGCGCCCCCGGGCCAAGGCTGCGATGCCCAGCAGCACCGCGGCAGCGTTGTTGTTGACCACGGTCGCCGCCTCGGCGCCGGTCAGTTCGCAGAGCAGCGCCTCGACCAGCGAGTCGCGGTCGCCGCGACCGCCGGTGTCCAGGTCGTACTCCAGGTTGTTCGGCGCCGCCATCAGCCCCAGCAGTGGCTGGAGCGCCGCGTCGGCCAGCAGCGCGCGGCCGAGGTTGGTGTGGACGACGGTGCCGGTGAGATTGATCACCGCACGCATGCGCGGCGCCAAGCGTTCGTTCACCGCCTCCCGCAGACCCGCCTGCAGGGCCGCAGGCTCCAGCGCGCTGCGGGCCAGGTTCCCGGCCAGGGCGTCAGCGCGAAGGCGGTCGAGCAGCTTGCGCGCTTCGGCCGCCACCAAGCTGTGGCCGTGCTCGGCGATCAGCGATGCCGCGCCTTGCAGCAGGCGGTCAACGGCGGGGAGCTCCTTGGCTTGGGCCTTGGAACCGTCGACGACGGATTCGGCGGGCCGGGGCATCAGGAGCCTCCTGGATCGGGTGGGGCTTCCGGATCGGGCGGCTCGCCGACCAGCAGCAGGAAGTTGAGCCCGACGCGCTGCTGCCCCTGCTCGGCGAGCAGCAGGTCCAGGGTCAGGCTGGCGAGGTCATCGGCGACCGGATCGACAAAGGGGTCGCGGTCGGTGTGCACCTGCTTCAGGTAGTGGTGGCAGGCGCTGCAGCACTCGGCCTGCACCTTGGCGCGGGCGGCGCGCTGGCTGCTGGCCGCTTCGTCTGCGGCGATCAGGTCCAGGGACTGGAAGCTGATGCCCTGGGTGGCGCCGCAGTTCGTGCAACGGTTGCGCGGCAGGTGCCATTCCAGATTGCAGAGCCCGCAGTGCAGATAGCGCTGGCCCAGGGATTCGCCGCTGCTGCGCGTGATCGAGGCCACCGGCCTGGAGCCGCAGCCCGGGCAGAGCGCTGGGTTGTCGCCGCGTGCGAAGGGCTCGCCCTGCGCACGATGCAGCGCCCGCGTGCTGAGCAGCAGATGCGTCCAGTGCACCTGCAGTGCGGCGGCAACGACCGGCGCCGCCGCCAGGTCCAGGCCGGTGGCGAGGCCGTGCAGCAGCGCGTCCGCTTGGCGTTCGAGAAAGACCGCATCGGCCTCGGCGAGTGTTTGCATCAGCGGACGCGCCGGCTCCGGCACCTGGGGCAGCAGCTGAGCCGCCAGGCGGCGGGCGATGCCTTGCCAGACGGGATCGCGCGGCCAGTCGGTGGCCGAGAGCGGCGGCGTGCCGGCCAGCGCCGCGCGGTCGAGCTGCGCGGCATCCGGCACGGGCACGCTGGGGTGCTGGGCCAACTCGGTCTGCTGGGCGAGGCCCAGTTGCGAGGCGAAGCCGAGGTAGTCGCCCATCGCATGGCCCTGGGCGAGCTGACGCAGGCGCATCGCCCGCTCGGCAAACAGACTGCGCCCTTCGGGCCAGTGCAGGTAGGCGGTCTCGCCGCCCGCGCGGGCGGCGATTTCTTCGGGTGACATCACCCGCACGGTGGCCTTGGGGGCAGCGGTCTCGGACATCGTCTCCAATCGGTCTCGGGGTCGCGGCGGCCTCATTTGCCGCCGGTCATTTCCTTGTGCCACAGGGGGTGGTTGGTCTTGGCCCAGGCTTCACTGACCGTGCCGCGCGTCATCGCACGCACGGTACCCTTGACCCAGATGGCCGCGTACACGTGCACGATGGTGGTCAGGATCAGCACCACCGCGGCGACCGAGTGCAGCAGCACCGCCACGCGCATCACCGGGATCGAGAAGTAGGGCGCGAACCAGGGCCGCCAGAACATCAGGCCGGTGACCAGCAGCACCAGCAGGCTGATGCTCATGGCCCAGAACACCATCTTCTGGCCGTAGTTGTACTTGCCCACCGGCGGCAGGCCGGCCTTGTTGCCGGCCATCATTTCGCCCATGTGCTTGCGCCACTCGCGGTCCTGGTCGTTGATGCGGTTTTCGCGCCAAAGCTTCAGGTACAGCCCGGCGAAGCCGGCGACCATCAGCACGCCCATGAAGGGGTGCAGGATGCGCGCCCACTGTCCGCCGCCGAACAGATAGCTGAAGAAGAAGAAGCTCGGGTGGAAGAAGGCCAGGCCCGAGAGCCCGGCGAGCACGAACATCAGCGCGACGAACCAGTGGTTCATGCGTTCGCCGTCCTGGTAACGCTGCAGCATCTTCTTCTTGCTCATGAGCGCTCTCCTTCGGCATCGGCCTTCTGGGGCTCGGCATCAGCGAGGTCCGGATCCTTCTCCTCGACCGGTCCGACCTTCATGTAGTGGAAGAAGCCGGCCACCACCGCGCCCAGCATGCCGGCGACGGCCAGCGGCTTGGCGATGCCCTTCCACAGCTGCACCATCGGGCTGACCGAAGGGTTGGCCGCGAGCCCGACCAGCTCGGGTTGATCGGCGTGCTTCATCACGTACATGACGTGCGTGCCGCCCACGCCCAGCGGGTTGTAGAGGCCGGCGCCCTGGAAGCCGCGCTCCTTCAGCTCGCCGACGCGCTTCTCGCCATAGGCCACCATGTCGTCCTTGGTGCCGAAGGTGATCGCGCCGGTCGGACAGGTCTTCACGCAGGCCGGCTCCAGACCCACGCCAACGCGGTCCGAGCACAGCGTGCACTTGTAGGCCTTGTTGTCCTTCTGGCTGATGCGCGGGATGTCGAAGGGACAGCCCTTCACGCAATAGCCGCAGCCGATGCAGTGCTCGCTGACGAAGTCGACGATGCCGTTGGCGTACTTGACGATGGCGCCCGGCGAGGGACAGGCCTTCAGGCAGCCCGGATCCTCGCAGTGCATGCAGCCGTCCTTGCGGATCAGCCACTCGAGATCGGCCGCCTTGCCCTGCTCGGTCTGGGGTTCGACCTCGTAGAAGCGCATCACCGTCCAGCTATTGGCTGTCAGGTCTGCGGGGTTGTCGTAGACGCCGATGTTCTCGCCGATGTCGTCGCGCAGGTCGTTCCAGTTCATGCACGCGACCTGACAGGCCTTGCAGCCGATGCACTTGGACTCGTCGATGAGCTTGGCGACCGCCGGGACGGCGTTGCGGATCTGCGGCGGCGGGGTGGTCGTGGCCGAGCGGGCGACCACGTTCTGGCTTTGCAGGCTAGACATGGATCACACCTTTTCGAGGTTCACGAGGAAGGCCTTGAACTCCGGGGTCTGGGAGTTCGCGTCGCCGACGAAAGGCGTGAGCGCATTGGCCAGATAGCCGTTTTGCGCCACACCCTTGAAGCCCCAGTGGATGGGGATGCCGACGTGATGGACCTTCTTGCCGTTGACGTCGAGGGCCTTGATCCGCTTGGTGACCACGCAGGCCGCGACCACCTCGCCGCGGTTGCTGCGCACGCGCACCTTGTCGCCCTGCTTGATGCCCTTTTCCTTGGCCAGCTCCTCGCCGATCTCGACGAAGGGCGCCGGCTGCACGATGGCATTGCTGCGCGAGTGCTTGGTCCAGTAGTGCAAGTGCTCGGTCAGGCGGTAGGTGGTCGCTGCGTAAGGGAACTCCTCCTTCTTGCCAAAGGCCTCCAGATCACCCTTGTAAACCCGGGCGGCGGGGTTGGAGATCGCCTTGGGGTTGGTCGGGCACATCAGGTTCACGCCCAGCGGGGTCTCGAAGGGCTCGTAGTGCTCGGGGAACGGACCTTCGTTCATGCCCACCGCGTACAGGCGTGCCACGCCCTCGGGGTTCATGATGAAGGCGCCCACGCCTTGCTCGGGCGCGGCGTCGGGGCGCATGTCGGGCACGTCGGCGCCGCCGGCCCAGCTGCTGCCATTCCACGCAAGGTACTTGCGGCTCGGATCCCAGGGCTTGCCGTCCTTGTCGGCGCTGGCGCGGTTGTAGAGGATGCGGCGGTTGGCCGGCCAGGCGTAGCCCCAGTTGGGGTAGACGCCCAGGCCGGTCGGGTCGCTGAGGTCGCGGCGCTGCGTGAGATTGCCCGCCTGGCTGAAGCAGCCGGAGTAAATCCAGTTGCCACAGCTGGTGCTGCCGTCGTCGCGCAACTGCGCGAAGCCGGCGAGCTGGTCGCCGCCCTTGACCAGCAGCGCAGGCTGCGTGCCCGGCTTGGCGTCGGGCGGCAGCGGTGCGTACAGATCGGCCAGCGCGCGGCCCGAGATCTCGCGCAGCACCTCGGCGGCGCTGGGCACGTTCGCGTTCACATAAGGCCAGCTCAGCGCGGCGACCGGCTCGGGCAGGGTGCCTCCGTCCTTGGTGTACATCGCGCGCAGCTTCATGAACAGACGCGCCACGATCTCGCTGTCGGGCTTGGCTTCGCCCGGAGGGTCGACGGCCTTGTCCTTCCAGGCGATCACGCGGCTGGAGTTCGTGAAGGTGCCGGTTTCCTCGGCAAAGCAGGTGGCCGGCAGGCGGATCACCTCGGTGGCGATCTTGGCCGGATCCACGTCGTTCAACGGGCCGAAGTTCTTCCAGAACTCGCTGGTTTCCGTCTCCAGCGGGTCGACGATGACCAGGTACTTCAGCTTGGCCAGCGCCGCCGACAGCTTCTTCTTGTTGGGCACCGCGGCCAGCGGGTTGAAGCCCTGCACGATGAAGCCGTTGATCTTGCCCTGGTGCATGCGCTCGAAGATGGCCAGCACGTCGTAGGCCCCGTCGCGCTTCGGAATCCAGTCGTAGCCGAACTGGTTCTCCGCCGTGGCGGCGGCGCCGAAGTAGGCCTTCATCAGGCTGGTGTGCCACTTCGGGAAGTTCTGCGTGAACGCCATCTGGTTCGGGCGCAGCGGCTTGCCGGTGCGCGCCTTCAGATAGGTCTCGCGGTCGACATCGGCCTCGGTGGGCGAGGCCAGATAGCCCGAGAGCACGTCGGTGTAGGCGCACATATCGGTGATGCCCTGCACGTTCGCGTGACCGCGCAGTGCGTTCACCCCGCCGCCCGGCCGGCCCATATTGCCCAGCAGCAGCTGGATCATGGCCATGGTGCGGATGTTCTGCGAGCCCACCGAGTGCTGCGTCCAGCCCAGCGCATAGCAGATCGTCATCACCTTGTCGGGCGATGCCGTCTCGGCGATGTAGTCGCAGACCTTGAGGAACTTGTCCTGCGGCGTGCCGGTGATCTTGCTCACCAACTCCGGCGTGTAGCGGCTGAAGTGCCGCTTCATGTGCTGGTAGACGCAGTTCGGATCCTGCAGGCTCTCGTCGACCTTGACGAAGCCGTCCTCACCGAGTTGGTAGCCCCAGCTCGCCTTGTTGTAGCTGCGCTTGGCCTCGTCGTAGCCGCTGAAGAGACCGTCCTCGAACTTGTAGTCAGGCTTGACCAGGAAAGTCAGGTCGGTGTTCAGCTTCGCGTAGTCGAGGTGGATCTTCTCCTTGCTGATCAGGTGGTTGATGACACCGGCCAGGAAAGCGATGTCGGTGCCCACGCGGATCGGCGCGTAGTAGTCGGCCACGGCGGCGCTGCGCGTGAAGCGCGGATCCACCACGACCAGCTTGGCCTTGCGATGCTGCATGGCCTCGGTCACCCATTTGAAGCCGCAGGGGTGGGCTTCGGCGGCATTGCCACCCATGATCAACACCAAGTCCGTGTTCTTGATGTCGGTCCACGAGTTGGTCATCGCTCCACGTCCAAACGTCGGGCCCAGACTGGACACCGTCGGTGCGTGTCAGATACGTGCTTGCGTATCGAGTGCGACCATCCCCAGGCCCCGAGCGACCTTCACGCTCAGATAGCCGGATTCATTCGAAGACGCCGAGGAAACCAGCAGCGCCGTGCTGTTCCAGCGGTTCACGGTAATCGTCTTGCCGTCCTTCTCGACGCTGCGGACGAGGTTGGCGTCGCGGTCGGCCTTCAGGTGCGTGGCCACGCGGGTCAGCGCATCGTCCCAGCTGATGCGCTTCCACTCGTTGGAGCCGGCCTCGCGCACCTGCGGGTACTTGACCCGGTTCGGCGACTGGATCATGTCCATCACGCCGGCGCCCTTGGGGCAGAGCGTGCCGCGGTTGACCGGATTGTCCGGATCGCCCTCGACGTGAATGATGGTGCTCTTCACGTTCTTGGCCTTGTCGCCCAGCGTGTAGATCACCAGCCCGCAGCTCACCGAGCAGTAGGGGCAGATCGACCGCGTCTCGGTCGTCTGGGCCAGCTTGAACTGTCGCGTTTCGGCCAGTGCGGCCGTCGGCGAAAAGCCCAAGGCGACGATGCTGGAACCTACCAGCCCGGCGCCGCTGACCCGGAGGAAGTTTCTCCGGTTCATGTCCATGTCGTCTCCATGTCCCCGGGTTCTGCTTCCCGTCGGGAGTGGGTTCAAACCAGGCGGTCACGCCGCACGCCGGTGCATCATGGACTGATTTCTGAAAGACAAACATCAGGGGCATCCCATACCTCGGAACGCGCTCGGTTATTTCTCTTGCGCAACGGGAGGATTGAAAGATTGGCGTAAGCAAATATGCGACCGCAGTTTGTCCAAAACCCGTCCAGGCGAGCGCTCGGGACGGGCTGTCGCGATTGGTAAGGCTTTGTGCGGCCGGGTTAGCCAAATGGGCCTGCTGAAACAGCTTGCGGCAGTCCCGGCTCCTGAGCTTCCTAGAGTGGCCACAGGCGACGCGACCCTCCCGGGTGAGCGTCGCCCGAATCCCAATCAGGAGACTCTGGATGCAGAAGACATGGAAGACCGCCGGGCTGACGATGGCGATGGGACTGGCGCTGACGGGCTGTGCGACGCAGGACTTCGTCCGCGAGACCGTGGCGCCGGTGCAGACCCGTGTGCAGGACCTCGACCAGCGCGTGCAGGCCCAGGATGCCGGCCTCAAGGCCCTGGATGGTCGCGTGAAGGGCAACGAGGAACGCATGCTGGCCCTGCACCAGGAGGCCCTGGCCCGCGCCACCGAGGCCGGCAAGCTTCGTGAGGGCAAGTTTCTGATGAGCACGGTGCTGGCCGATGACCGCGTCAAGTTCGCCTTCGGCAAGGCGCAGCTCAGCGACGCGGCGAAGTCCGAGCTCGACCAGTTGCTCGCCAAGCTGAAGGCCGACAACCAGCCGGTCTTCCTGGAGATTCAGGGGCACACCGACAGCGTGGGCGGCCGCGAACTGAACCAGCGCCTGGGCCAGGCCCGTGCCGACGCCGTGCGTCAGCATCTGGCGCAATCCGGCATGCCGCTGCACCGCATGGCCACGATCTCCTACGGCGATGCGGCGCCGATGGCCGACAACCGCAGCGCCGACGGCCGCAGCCAGAACCGCCGCGTGCACCTGGTCGTGCTGAAGTAGGTCCAGCCATAGGCGCCTTCTCTCCCTCGGGGGATCTGGATGCCTACAGCGCCACGCGACTTCCGTCGTCCATCACCCGCCAGGCCTTGCCGCTCTCCAGCCACAGGCCTTCGGAGCGGCGGGGCGGGAGGCTGCTCCGGTGGTCCCAAGGGTGCTTGACGTCGATGGCGAATACTTTGCCGTCAAACATCGACTTCACGCGCCAGTTCAGCGTGTGGCCGACGACGACCGCACTCGCGCTGAATCGGGCCAAGGTCATCTCCACCTGCGCTTGGCTCAGATCGTCCTTGAAGTAGCCGCGATACCAAGCGGGCCCGGTCTGCGGGCTGACCAGCAGATCCGCATCGCCGGTCGCCAGCCCCGGATACCAGACCTGGCGGTAGCGCTCGCGAACGATGCGGTTCAGGTCTTCCAGCGACAGCGAGCGGTCGGCCAACGCGGGATGCAGCCCACCGTGGACGAAGACCGTGCCGTTGATCAGCTCGACGGTGTTCTTGCTGGACAGCCAGCGTCCAAGAAAGGCGTCGTCGCCCAGCAGCCCGCTTCGCTGCCTGCCGAGGATGGCGGAGACGGCAAGGTACTTCGGATGCATCGCCTGGAGATCGCCCTGCAGGTTCTTGATCTCGTGGTTGCCCAGGATGTAGTGCACGCGGCCACCGGCGCGCGCTGCATCCTGCTCCAGCTTGTAGATCAGCCACAGGACTTGCGTGACCGAGGGCCCGCGATCGACGAAGTCGCCGAGCAATACGAGATGCCCATTGCCGAAGCGCCAGTTCAGTTCGGCATCGATCACCTGGCTCTTGATGAGGAAGTCGCGGAATGCCTTGAAGCTGCCCTCGATGTCGGAGATGGCGAGGATCGGCGCGGCGGTCTCGTAGCGCACCGGCGGTGTCACGAACTGCGGAGCCACTGGCACGGTGAACCGCCTTCCTTCCAGCGGGAACGCAACGTCCAGGGTGAAGGGCCCGGCCAGGGCATGGCGCGTCTCCTCCACGTGGAAGCCCGTCTCGCGGTTGCCGCGCAGCACCTGAGCCACCCATTGGCCATCCTGCAGAAACACATGCGGGCCTTCGGCTTCTGCTCGGTAGGCGTTTTCGTCCGCGTTGAAGTGGAACTCGGCGCCTTCGGACAGGCCGACACCGGCGGCGACGACCGCCAGCAGCAGCAGCACGACGAGGAAATGCCAGATGAATGTCCAGGCGGTTTTCATAGAAGCTCGCTGTTTTGAGGCGAGCTGTGGCCTGGCCGCCTCAAGGCCGCCACTCATTGCTCGCGATAGGGGGAAGCTGTCCCGCCAGGGAGGCGGGCTCAGATCAGGACCGGTGCAACCCGTGCGGCCTTGATTTCATGGCTGAAGGCCCCGCGCAAGCACCTGCAAAACGCGGCGGGTCAACAGACCAATGGCGACGGACAGGGTCAGCGCGATGGGCGCAAACAGAGGGCCCAGCAACTCGGTCTGATCCGGGTGCGGGGGGCCGGCGAATGCGATGACCACGCTCTCGCCGCCGGGGTTCGACCACAGGCCGACCGAGCCCTGCCCAAGGATCTTGACCAGCGCCAGGCCGAGAAGGAACAGGGCCAGGCCGTAGCCGAAGACCGCCATCGAGCCATACAGGCCGTGCGTGACACCGCGCCGCACCGTCTGGATGGCGCGAAATCCCTTGGGCGGCGGCGTTCCGGCCAGCACATGGGACACATAGCGCGCCGCCAAGTCGCGCGGCTCGCCGAAGCCGGCCAGGACGCTGTCCAGATCGGTCAGCTTGCCGCTACGCTCGGATTGCTCCAGCACATCGAGCACATGGCTCCTGATCTCGCGGATCACCTCGGCCGCGTCCGCTCCATCCAGCGGCGCGAGATAGGTCGCCAGCTCTTGGCTGTAGTGTTCAAGTCGCTGTTGCGTGTCCATTTCAAAGTGCCCTTTTTGGGTTGGCGGGCCGCGGCTCTGCGACGCGCTCCGGCTTGGATAAGGTGTCTTCAGGCGAGGTGACGAGCAGGGCGTCGATGTCGGTGACCGACTCCCGCCAGGCCTGCGTGAGGGCGGCGAGCTTCTGCCTGCCTTTGATGCTGAGTTGGTAGTACTTGCGAGGGCGGCTCTCACCCTCTTGCACCCAGTCGGCACTCAACAGCTCATCGCGTTTGAGGCGATCCAGCAGCGGATACAGGGTGCCCTCGGTGATGGCCATGGTCGGGAAGCGCTGCAGATGCCGCAGCAGCGCCAGGCCATAGACCGGGCCTTCCCGCAAAGCGGCCAGGATCACCAACTCCAGTGCGCCCTTGCGCAACTGGATCTGCCATTTCTCCTGGGGATCGCCGTTTTCTGGATCTTTATCTTGCATGACAAAATACCTTGTAATGCAAGGTATGTTGTCATGCAGAGGTTCAAGCTGTCAAGCGGGTCGGTGTGCGCTGTGTTGGGGCGGACCTCGGCTGATCCGCCGAGGCGTCCGCCAGCCGGTGCGGAGTCGCTGAGCTGCCTAGGCAGGAATCGCTAGCGCGTCCAGCAGTTCGCCCTCGATTTGCAACTGCAGGCGCGCGCTTCCCAGCGCCGGCCCGCTGACCAGGAAGGTGTCCTCGACCCGCTCCCCCAAGGTGGAGATCTTGGCCAGTTGCAGGCTGATGCCATGGCGGGCCAGCACGCGGGCGATCGCGTAGAGCAGACCGGAGCGGTCGGAGGCTGAGAGCGCCAGCACCCAGGCCTGGGCCCGCTCGTCGGGGCGCAGCGAGACCCGCGGGGTGGTCGGGAAGCTCTTCACCCGCCTGGAGAGCCGGGCGCGGCGTGGCTCGGGCAACGGGCCGGTTTGCGTCAGCGCGGCGGTGAGGCGCTGCTCGACCAGGGGCACGAGGTCGCGATGCAGCGCGTCGACATCGCTGCTGTGCACCTGGAAGGTGTCGAGCGCATAGCCGTCGCGCGTCGTGTGCACCTTGGCGTCCAGGATGTTGAAGCCGGCACCGTCGAAATAGCCGCAGATGCGCGCGAACAGATCGGGCATGTCCTTGGCGTAGACGAGCAGTTGCAGGCCCTCGCCGATCGGGCTGGGCCGGGCGCGCACCACGGGCTCGCTGCTGCCCACATGGCGCCACAGCACCCGCGCATGCCAGGCCAGCTCGGCGGCGTCGTGCCGTGCGAAATAGCTCAGCTGCAGGGTCTTCCAAAGCGCCTGCTCGGTGTCTGGCAGCATGGAGTGCAGCGCCATCAGCTGCTGGGCTTCGAGCTTGCGGGCCTCGATCTCGGCATCCAGGCTGGGCGTGGCCCCGCCGAGGTGACGCAGCGCCAGCCGGTAGAGATCCTCCAGCAGCTTGCCCTTCCAGGCGTTCCAGACCTTGGGGCTGGTGCCGCGGATGTCGGCAATGGTCAGCAGGTAGAGCGCGGTCAGCCGGCGCGCGTTGCCGACCTTGGCCGCGAACGCGGCAATGACCTCGGGATCGCTGAGATCCTCCTTCTGCGCGGTGTGGCTGAGCAGCAGGTGCTGGCCGACGAGGAAGGCGACGAAGTCCTGGTCGGCCTTGGGCAGGCCATGCTGGCGCGCGAAGCGCCGCACTTCGGCCTCGCCCAGGGTGCTGTGGTCGCCGCCGCGACCCTTGGCGATGTCGTGGAACAGCGCGGCGATGTAGAGCAGCACCGGCTTGTCGAACTGGCTGGCCAGTTGCGTGCAGAAGGGGTACTCGTGGGCGTGCTCGGGGATGAAGAAGCGCCGCACATTGCGCAGCACCATCAGGATGTGCTGGTCCACGGTGTAGACGTGGAACAGATCGTGCTGCATCTGCCCGACGATGGCGCGGAACACCCAGAGGTAGCGCCCGAGCACCGAGCTCTGGTTCATCAGGCGCAGCGCATGGGTCTGGCCCTCGGGGCCGCTGAGCAGGGCCATGAAGGCCTCGCGGTTGCGCGCGTCGAGCCGCCATTTCGCGTCCATCAGCGGGCGCGCGTTGTACAGCGCGCGCAGGGTGCGGCTGGACAGGCCCTTGAGCCCGCGCGTGTGCGCGTACAGCACGAAGGTCTGCAGGATGGCCTCGGGGTGGCGCTCGTAGAGATCGTCAGCAGCGACCTCGATCAGGCCGGAGCGGTCGAGGAACCAGCCATTCCAGCCGGGCACCGGGCGCACCTGGGTGCGCGGGGCCGGGTCGATGCGCTCCTCCAGGTTCAAGAGCAGGATCTGGTTCAGCTGCGTGACCGCCTTGGCCGCCCAGTAGTAGCGGCGCATCAGCTGCTCGCTGGCGCGGGCGCCGGTCTTCATGCCGCCGGCCTGCAGGCCGAGCAGGCCGGCCACGGCGGTCTGCAGGTCGAACACCAGGCGATCCTCGCGGCGTTTGGCGGCGACATGCAGCAGGCAGCGAATGAGCTTCAGCGTGCCTTCGTTGCGGTGCAGCTGCTGGGCCTCCAGCGGTGTGATCAGGCCGCCAGCGGCGAGTTCCTTCCAGGTGCCGCCCAGCCCGGCTGCGCGGGCGATCCAGACCAGCACCTGCAGATCGCGCAGGCCGCCCGGGCTTTCCTTGCAGTTCGGCTCCAGTGCGTACGGCGTGTCCTCGTGCTTGCCATGGCGCTGCTGCATCTCCAGGGTCTTGCCGCGCAGGAAGGCCAGTGGGTCGATCTGCCGCTGCAGGCCCTCGGCCAGGCGGGCGAACAGCGGCGCCGGGCCGGCCAGGCGGCGGGCCTCCAGCAGCGCGGTCTGCACGGTGAGGTCGCCGGCGGCCTCGATCAGGCACTCGCCCTGGGTGCGCACCGAGGAGCCGATTTCCAGGCCGACGTCCCAGCAGGCGGTGATGAAGTTCTCCAGCACCGTCTTCAGCGGACCGGGCTGGTGCGCCTCGACGCCGTCGGGCAGCAGCACCAGCACGTCGACGTCGGAGTAGGGGAACAACTCGCCGCGGCCATAGCCGCCGACGGCGGCCAGCACCGCATCGCCGGGTAGCTCGATCAAGGCCCAGAGCTGCTGCAGTTGGCGATCGACCAATTGGGCCAGCTGACGCAGCAGGCGCTCGGCTGCCGCTGCGCTGGGCGGCTTGGCGGTGAAGGCGTCAAGCAGGCTCTGCTTGGCGTCGCGCAAGGCCTGACGCTGCACCGCCAGCGCGGCGCTCCGATCCGGCGCCGACGGGCTCATCAGCAGGCGCTAATGAAGGCGGGCGGCCGGGGGCTGCCGGCCGACAGGGTCAGTACCTCGTAGCCGGTCTCGGTGACGGCGATGGTGTGCTCCCACTGCGCCGACAGCGAGCGGTCCTTGGTGACGATGGTCCAGCCGTCGGGCAATTCCTTGATCTCGCGGCGGCCGGCGTTGATCATGGGCTCGATGGTGAACACCATGCCCGGCACCAGTTCCTCCAACGTGCCCGGGCGGCCGTAGTGCAGCACCTGCGGCTCTTCATGGAACTTGCGGCCCACGCCGTGGCCGCAGAACTCGCGCACCACCGAGAAGCCGGCCGGCTCCGCAAAGCTCTGGATCGCATGGCCGATGTCACCCAGGCGCGCGCCCGGCTTGACCTTGGCGATGCCTTTCCACATGGCTTCGAAGGTGAACTGGCAGAGCCGCTTGGCGGCGATCGAGCCCTCGCCGACGATGAACATGCGGCTGTTGTCGCCGTGCCAGCCGTTCTTGATCACGGTGACATCGATGTTGATGATGTCGCCGTTCTTCAGCGGCCTGTCGTTCGGGATGCCATGGCAGACCACATGGTTCACCGAGGTGCACAGCGCAGCCGGGAAGGGCGGGTAGCCGGGCGGCTGGTAGCCGATGGTGGCCGAGACCGCCTGCTGCTCGTCCTGGATGTAGCGCGTGGCGATGGCATCCAGCTCCAGGGTCGTCACGCCCGGCTTGATCAGCGGGGTGAGCATGTCCAGCACCTCGCTGGCGAGGCGGCAGGCCTCGCGCATCTCGTTGATCTCTTCGGGAGTCTTGATGACGATGCTCATTGGGCCCCCCCCCTACGCGCTGCGCGCGCCCCCTCAGGGGGTGACACGAGCGGCCCGGCGAAGCCGGTTCCGCCGTGTCCGCTTGATGCCGTGGTGCTGTTCAACAGGTGAGCGCTCTTCATAGGTCGAGATTCTCTCAGGCCTGCCAGTTCACCCAGCCGAAATGGGCTGTTGCCAGCACCACGATACCGAAGGCGATGCGATACCAGGCAAAGGGCACGAAGCTGTGGCTGCTGACGTAGCGCAGCAGCCAGCGCACGCAGACCCAGGCCGACAGGAAGCTGAACAGCAGGCCGACGCCGAACATCGGCGTGTCGCTCCAGGCCAGCAGGTGGCGCTCCTTCAGCAGGCTGTAGGCGCCGGCGCCGATCAGCGTCGGGATGGCCAGAAAGAAGGAGTAGTCGGTCGCCGCCTTGCGCGACAGACCCATGAACATGCCACCGATGATGGTCGCGCCGCTGCGGCTGGTGCCGGGAATCATCGCCAGGCACTGGATCAGGCCGACCTTGAGCGCATCCAGCGGCCCTATCTCGTCCACGCTGTGGATGCGTGCCGCCGACTGCCGGCGCTCGGCCCACAGGATGACGAAGCCGCCGACGATGAAGGCGGTGGCCACGACCGTCGGCGTGAACAGATGCGACTTGATCGCCTTGCCCAGCAGCAGGCCCAGCACGACGGCCGGGGCGAAGCCGATCCCGACGTTGACGACGAAGCGTCGCGCCTGCGCATCATTCGGCAGGCCGCGCACCACGGCCTTCAGGCGTTCGGCATAGACCAGAATGACGGCGAAGATGGCGCCGGTCTGGATCGCGATGTCGAAGACCTTGGCCTTCGCGTCGTCCATGCCCAGGAGGGCGCCGGCGAGGATCAGGTGCCCGGTGGAGCTGATCGGCAGGAATTCGGTCAGGCCCTCGACGATCCCCATGATCGCCGCCTTGATGAGCAACAACAGATCCACCCGCAAGCCCTCGCGCAAAAGGCCGGCAGTGTACGGAGCCTCCTTAGAATCCCCGCCGTCCCCATACTGAGAAGAGCCGATGGACATCGAGCAGGCCCGCTTCAACATGATCGAACAGCAGATCCGACCCTGGGATGTGCTGGACCCTGAGGTGCTGCAGCTGCTGTCGCTGGTGCGGCGCGAGGATTTCGTGCCGCCGGTGCTGCGCCATCTGGCCTTCAGCGACACCGAGCTTCCGCTTTCCTCGGTCCGCGGCGGCCGCCGCATGCTGGCGCCGCGCGTCGAGGCGCGCCTGTTGCAGGAGTTGCAGCTGAAGTCCCATGAGCGCGTGCTGGAGCTCGGCACCGGCGCCGGCTACCTGACCGCCCTGATGGCCCATCAGGCGGCCGAAGTGGTCAGCGTGGACGATGACGCCGCGCTGCTGGATCAGGCCCGCGCCGCGCTGCGTCGCACCGGCCTGACTCGGGTCGAGCTGGTGCAGGGCGAGCCGCTGGCCGGCCACGTCGCGCGAGCGCCCTACGACGCCATCGTGCTGACCGGCTCGGTACCCGAGCTGCCGCAGGCGCTGCTGGCCCAGCTCAAGCCGGGCGGGCGTCTGATCGCCATCGTCGGTGAGGAGCCGGTGATGCAGGCGGTGCTGCTGCGCCAGGCGGCGGCCGGCCAGTTTGCCCGCACGGAGCTCTTTGATACTGTGGCTGCACGCCTTCCCGGTGCGGTCGAACCCAGCCCCTTCTCGTTTTGACGCCGTCCGGGCCTTGCCGGCTGCAGTCTGTCGCATGGCGAAAGCCATGCCACCCGGATGCCACCTATAAACGCGGCGCTGCGCGGGGTCTTGCCCCGCGCTTTCATCTTCATCACGACATTGCCTGAGAGAGGAATGGCCATGCCCCGCATGCTGCTGGCGTCTGTTGCCTTCACCCTGACTGCCCTGGCCTCGGCCGCGCAGGCGCAAAGCCTGAACGAGCTGTACGAGGCGGCGCGCGCCTATGACGCCAGTTACCTGGCCGCCCGCGCGCAGGCGGAAACCGCCCAGCACCGGCTGACGCAGGCCGAGGCGCTGCGCCGACCCACTTTGGGCGTCGGCGTCACCGCCACCCACCAGCAGATCGACCCGCCGGGCACGGTCATCGGCGGCCAGCGGGTTGGCGGCGATCGTGTCGGTGCGACCACCGTGCAGGCCGGACTGTCCGGCAGCTACTCGATCTACAACCGCGCCAATGGCGTGACCATCAGCCAGGCCGAGCGCGGCGTGCAGGTGGCCAGCGCCGACCTGGCGGTCGCCGAGCAGGACCTGATGGTGCGCGTTGCGCAGGCCTATTTCGATGTGCTGGCGGCACGCGAGGTGCTGGCCACCGCGCAGGCGGCCAAGAAGGCGAATGCCGAGCAGCTCGCGTCGGCCAAGCGCAATTTCGAGGTCGGCACGACGACCATCACCGACACCCGCGAGGCCCAGGCCCGCTACGACCGTGCGGTGGCCTCGGAGATCGCGGCCGAGAACGATCTGCGCGTCAAGCGCGTCACCCTGGATCAACTGGTCGGCCGCGTCGACGTCAGCCCCAAGCCGCTGGCCCAGCCGGTGGCCCTGCCGGCGGTCGAGCCGGTCAATGTCGAGCCCTGGCTGAACCAGGCCGAAGAAACGCACCCGCAGCTGCGCCGCGCCCGCCTGGGTCTGGAGGTCGCTCAGCTCGAAGTCGACAAGGCCGGCGCGCTGAACGCCCCCACGCTGGACGCGACCGGCAGCCTCGGCGGCCAGGACGCCAGCGGTCGCGGTGCGCAGGCCAAGGGCTGGACCAGCAACGCCACGGTCGGTCTGCAGTTCAAGATGCCGCTCTACACCGGCGGCTACAACGAGGCGCGCAAGCAGGAAACCCTGCTGCTGGCCGAGAAGGCGCGCAACGACGTCGACTTCGCCCGCCGCACGGTGGCCGAGAACACCCGTCGCGCCTTCCTGTCGCTGCAGTCGCTGCGGGCGCAGGTCAGCGCCTTCGAGTCGGCCGAGGCCAGCTCCAAGCTCGCGCTCGAAGCGACCCAGCTCGGCTACAAGGTCGGCGTGCGCGTCAACCTCGATGTGCTGAACGCCCAGGCCCAGCTGTTCTCGGTGCAGAACGACCTCGCCAAGGCCCGCTACGACAGCATCATGCTCAGCCTGCGCCTGCGCCAGGCCTCGGGCCAACTGCGCCCTGAGGACATCGCCGCCTTGGACGGCCTGCTCGCCAAGTAAGGACCGGTGCTGATCGTTCTGTCGCCAGCGAAGACGCTGGACTATGAATCGCCGCTGCCGCCAGCTTTCGAGGCGCTGGACGCGGCGCTGAGCCGGCCGGCCTTCGCCCAGGAAGCCGAGATGCTGGTCGGCCAGTTGCGCCGACTGGACGCTGCGGCGATCGCCGCGCTGATGGAGCTGTCGCCGGCCCTGGCCGAGCTGAATGTCGAGCGCTTCCAGGCCTGGCGGCCGCGCTTCAGCGCGAAGAACAGCCGTGCCGCGCTGCTCGCTTTCAACGGCGATGTCTACGAGGGCCTGGACGCGCGCAGCCTGGACGAGGCTGGGCTGCGCTGGGCCAACGAGCATCTGCGCATCCTCAGCGGGCTCTATGGCCTGTTGCGCCCGCTGGACCGGTTGCAGGCCTACCGGCTGGAAATGGGCCGGCCGCTGCGCACCGAACGGGGCGGCAATCTCTATGCGTTCTGGGGCGAGCAGATCGCCCAGGCGCTCAACCGCCTGGGCAGCGGTCGACCCCTGGTCAACCTGGCTTCGCAGGAGTACGCCAAGGCGATGTTGCGGCCGGTGCTCAAGCGCCCGGTGGTCGAGCCGGTGTTCGAAGAGGTCCGCGGCGGGCAGGCCAAGGTCATCAGCTTCTTTGCCAAGCGCGCGCGTGGGCTGATGGCACGCTTTTGCATCGACCGCCGCATCGACCAGCCGGACGCGCTGCGCAGCTTTGACCTCGAGGGCTATGCCTGGCAGGCTAAGCTGTCGACGCCCGAGCGCTGGGTCTTTCAAAGGCAGGCCCGGGCATGAACGCAGCGGCCCAGGCCTGCGCCCGGGCAGGTCGGCGTGGAAGGACCGTCCAGTGAGCACGCAATACATCACCCCCGATCTGCAGCGCTGGCTGCGCGAACAACTGCAGGCCGGCGTCGGCGCGGTCGATCTGGTGCAGTCGATGACGGCCGCCGGCTGGCAGCAGAAGCTGGCGCTGAAGGCGGTGGCCGACGCGAAGATCGACGGCTGGTTCGGCAAGAACAAGGACGACGCGCCGCAGACCCTGCCCGAACCCGATATCGCCGACGGCCGCTGCATCGTCGATGCCGGCGACCGCGAGGTCCAGGTGCTGAGCACCGTCGCCCACCCGCGCGTGGTGGTGTTCGGTAGCCTGCTCTCGGCCGAAGAATGCGCGGCCATCATCGCGGCCGCGTCGCCGCGCATGGCGCGCTCGGAGACCGTGGCCGAGGCGACCGAGGGCTCCGAGGTCAACGCGGCGCGCACCAGCCGCGGCATGTTCTTCGAGCGCGGTGAGAACGAGGTCGTGGCGCGCGTCGAGCAACGCATCGCCAAGCTGCTGCGCTGGCCGCTGGAGAACGGCGAGGGCTTGCAGGTGCTGCATTACCAGCCGGGCGCCGAGTACCAGCCGCACTACGACTACTTCGACGCCAAGCACGCCAGCACGCCGACCATCCTGAAGCGCGGCGGCCAGCGCGTCGGTACCCTGGTGATGTACCTGAACACGCCCAAGCGCGGCGGCGCCACCACCTTTCCCGACATCAAGACCGCGGTGCAGCCGGTGGCTGGCAACGCGGTCTTCTTCAGCTATGCACAACCGGACCCGAGCAGCCTCAGCCTGCACGGTGGCGCGCCGGTGCTCGAGGGCGAGAAATGGGTGGCCACCAAGTGGCTGCGCCAGGGCCGGTTCTTGTAGAGCCGAACCTCTGGCGCCGGCATCGGATCAGCGGCGTGACCGGCGGGCCGCGAGCGCCAGCAAGGCCAGGCTGCTGAGCAGCAGGCTGCCGGGTGCCGGCACGCGCTGCACCAGGGCCGTGTAGCTCACCGAGCGGAAATCCCAGCCCTCGATGCCGCCGTAGCCATAGCCGTTGCCGGGGGGATTGCCGAAGGCGCCATTCCACGGATTGCGGTAGATGTCGCTCAGCGTGCCGGCGACCTCGTTGCTGAGGACGAAGGCGCTGCCGTTGGGGTCAAAACCGGTCCAGGTCTGTACCAGCGAGACCAGGCGCACGGAAAGCAGCAGGTCGAGCGGATCGCCGAGCAGGCCGAAGCTCGAGGCGACGAGCGGGCCGGGTGCGATGTCGACATCGGACACAAGGCTGAGGCGGATCTCCCAACGGCCCTGGCCCAGATCGGTCTGGCTTTCGCCCAGGGTCAGCGTGCGGCCGTTGACGACGCGGACCTCGTCCAACCCGTCGAAGATCACCTGGTTCAGGTAGATACCGGGGTGGCTGTTGCTGAAGACACTCAGGTGGTAGGTCGTGCCCTGCTGAACGATGGGCGCGGCCTGAGAGGTCAGGGGCGTCACGAGCGCGGCGACGACCGCGAGCAGGATGGATGGCTTGACGAGATGCACGGTCATGACGGCTCCGGATCGAGCAGGGCGCTCGATCCGGCGATCAGCAAATTCCGTGCTGGACCGGAAAAACTGTTTCGGTAATTGAGCTTAGCGAGAGGGCTTGGCTTACCGCCGAGGCCGGCGGCGCGGGTCTGGCAGGCCGGCCGACAGCGTGTTAACCCGCGTCCGGCATCGGTTCCGGAGCAGGCCCAGCGACGTCTGCCGCGGGGCCTGGCGCTCGGTCGCTCAGCCGGCCTCGACGCCAACCACGCTGACGCCCGCGGGCAGGGCGCTCAGGCGTTGACCATCCTTGCCTTGGATGATCAGGCTGTTCTGCTCGCCGCGGCTGGCGCAGGCTGCGTCACCGAGCTTCTGCAGTTCGGCGCCGAGCAGGGCCAGGCTCTCGTCGGAGTCGGCCTTCAGCACCACGCGGCCGGTTTCGGCCTTGTCGCAGAAGCCGATCTTCACGACGCGCTCGGCGGCGGCGGGGGCGGTTTCGTTGGCCTGGACCACGCTGCTGAGCAGGGCGGCGGCGGCAATCAGGGCGAGGACGTTGAACTTGCTCATCGGAGGACTCCTGTGGGTCGTGAGAGATCGCAGGGTCTGGTCTTGTCCAGACCCGCATCCCTGATATGGCAAGCTGCGTGCCAGCGGGGCGAATCCTTATGAATCAAGGGCTTGGCGATTTCTCATCCGAATCGGCGCCGGTCTGGCTGTCGCCAGGCGGCGACAGCTTCTCGGCCTGCTTGGCCAAGTGCTTGATGCACAAGGCTTTTTCCTGTCGCTATTCGGCGACGGGATCCTCGCCGCGGAAAAGCTCCGGGCTCAGCCCGTTGCGCTGCAACAGGCGGTAGAACTCGGTGCGGTTGCGCTCGGCCAGACGGGCCGCCTCGGCGACATGGCCGTCGGTCAGCTTCAGCAGGCCAACCAGGTACTCGCGTTCGAAGCGTTGCCGTGCCTGCGCATAGCTCAGCACCTCGACGCTGGGCATGCGCAGCGCCCGCTGCACCAGCGACAGCGGCACCAGCGGCGTCGAGCTCAGCGCGCAGACCTGCTCGACGACGTTGTGCAGCTGGCGCACATTGCCCGGCCAAGCGGCGGTGCACAAGGCCTTGAGCGCGTCCGGCGCGAAGCCGTTCAGTGCCTTGCCGTACTTCTGCGCCAGCCGGTCCAGGAAGTGGCGGGCGAGCAGCGGGATGTCCTCGCGGCGCTCGGCCAGCGGCGGCAGCTGCAGGCTGACCACGTTGAGCCGGTAGTAGAGATCCTGGCGGAACTGGCCCTCGGCCATCGCGGCGTCGAGATCGCGGTGCGTGGCCGAGACGATGCGTACGTCGACCGCCTGCGCCTCGCTGGCGCCAACCGGACGCACCATGCGCTCCTGCAGCACCCGCAGCAGCTTGACCTGCAGGCTTTGCGGCATGTCGCCGATCTCGTCGAGGAACAGGGTGCCGCCGTCGGCGGCCAGGAACAGGCCGCGGTGGTGGGCGATCGCGCCGGTGAACGCCCCCTTCACATGGCCGAACAGTTCGGACTCCAGCAAGGCCTCGGGGATCGCGCCGCAATTGATGGCCACGAAGGGCCGGGCGGCGCGCGGGCTGGCGTCGTGGATCGCACGGGCCAGCAGCTCCTTGCCGACCCCGCTTTCGCCGCGCAGCAGCACGCTGGCCTCGCCGGCGGCAACCAGCTTGGCCTCGGCGAGCAGTTCCGCCATCACCGCCGAGCGGCTGACGATGCCGGCGCGCCAGGCCTCTTCGGCCTGTGAGGCGTCGGCCGGGGCGCTCAGCGCCAGTGCCTCTGCGATCGTGTCGAGCAGGGCCTTGCCGTCGAAGGGCTTGGTCAGGTAGGTGTAGACGCCTTTGGCGGTGGCCGTGACGGCGTCGGGGATGGTGCCGTGGGCGGTAAGCAGGATCACCGGCACCAGCGGATGGCGGGCGCGAATCGCGTCGAACAGCGCCAGGCCGTCCAGGCCGGGCAGTTGCACGTCGCTGATCACGAGTTGTGGCCGCTGGACGTCGAGCAGCAGCAAGGCTTCCTCGGCGCTGCCGGCGCTGGCCACCTGGTAGCCGGCCGCGCCCAGGCGCATGGCCAGCAGCTTCAACAGGTCGGCATCGTCGTCGACTAGCAGCAGTCGTGCACCCATGGCGGCCTCCTCAGGGCTGGCGGGCCGGCGGTGCGGGCCGCACGCCCTGCAGGCTGCGCTCGATGGCCTTCAGCGCCTCCAGCTTCTCGTTGAGCTGCTCCAGCTTGCGCTGCGCCTCGCGTTGCTGCTCGCGGTTCTGCTGGATCTGGCGTTCCAGCAACTCCTCCAGCCGCTGCTGCTCGCCCAGCAGGCCGACCAGCAACCGCGCCGATCCGCGCCAGGCCTCGGCCTGCGGCGATGTGTCGGCCAACACGCGCTCGAGCAGCGCGCGGGCGCGCGCGCTGTCGTCGGCGCCGCGCCGGCCCAGCATCAAGCTCAGCGCCCGCTGTACCGCGTCGGCAGGGGGTGGGTCGAGCGCATCCGGCAGGCGCAGCGCGGTAGCGAGCGCTTCCGCGCCCTGGTCCTGCAATTGCGCATGGTGGGCCAGCAACTGGCGGGCAGCGACATCGGCCGGCCCCAGCGGCGCGAACGGCGCAGGCAGGGGGGGCGGAGGCGGTGGGGGCGGCAGTGCGCAGCCGCCGAGCAGCAGCGCGGCGCACAGCGCCAGGGTCTTGGGGGCGTCAGGTCGTCGCATGGTTGAGGCTGATTCTGAAATGGGCACCGTCGGCGGCCGGCAGCAGTTCGATCCTGCCACCATGGGCCTGGACGTACTCCTGCACGATGGACAGACCGATGCCGCTGCCACGCAGGCCGTCGGCCGGCTGCCGCTCGCCGCGGAAGAAGGGCTCGAAGATGCGGTCGCGGTCCGTCGCCGCCACGCCAGGGCCCTGGTCGCGGATCTCGATGTACAGGGCCTTCTCATCCTGGCCGAGCGCGATGCGGATGCAGCCGCCATCCGGGCTGAAACGGATCGCATTGAGCAGCAGATTGGCCAGCGCGAGGCCGAATTTCTCGGTGTCGACCTCGGCCACCAGCGGCCCGCCCTCGATCTCCACGCGCAGGCGCTTGGCCTGCCATTGCAGGGCCTGCGCCTGCACGCGCTGTCCAATCAGGTCAGCCAGCTCCGTCGGTCGGCGCTGCAGTTGCCGGGCCTCGAAGGCGGCGGCGTTGAAGCGCAGCAGGTCTTCGATCTGCTGTTGCAGCGCGGCGGTGTTGTTGCGCAGGATGCGCACCACCTCGGCCTGGTCGGTGCTGAGCACGCCGGGCACGCCGTCCTCGAGCAGGGCCACGCCCTCACGCATCGAGGCCAGCGGCGTCTTCAGCTCGTGCGACACATGGCGCAGGAAGCGGGCCTTGTCGGCATCCAGTTCGGCCAAACGCAGGCGCAGCCAGTCCAGGCGCACGCCGAGCTCGCGCAGATCGGCCGGACCGGGCACGTGCACGGCCTGGTCGAGGCGGTTCTCGCCGAGCGCAACGATGGCCTGCTCCAGCCGCCGCAGCGGCCGCGTCAGCCACAGGCCGAAGACCAGCGAGAGCAGGATGGCCAGCGCGAAGCTGCCCAGCACCCACTGCCCGAGGCGCACCCGGGCCTTCTCCAACTGGCTGCGCAGATCGGCGTCGCGCACCAGACTGTCTTCCTGGGCCTGCTCGGCCAGCGCGCTGCGCTGCAGTTCGAGTTCGCGGAACGCGCGGATCAGGGCCTGGCCCGGGTCTGGGCGCCGGCCACGCAGGCGCGCCACCGCGTCCAGTTGCTCCTGGATGCGGTCGAGCTGTGCGCGCCAGGCGCCGAGGTGCAGGCTCTCGAACTGCAGGCCCTGCAGCTCGCCCAGCAGCACCCGGGATTCGGCCGCCGCCTCGTTGAAGCGCAGGCGCAGGCTGCGTTCGTCGAGCACCAGGTATTGCCGCGCGGCGCGCTCCATGGCCACGCCGTTCTCGCCGAGCTGCTGGACGATGCGGCCGATGCGTAGCGCCCGCTGCTCGGCCTCGCGGCTTTGCGTGGTCAGCTGCTCCAGCGAGTACAGGCCGCCGAGCGAGGCTGCCGAGAGCAGGCCGGCGATCAGCAGGAAGCCGACCAGCAGCAGCAGGCGGAACGAGGGCCAGAAGGACAGGCGCACCGGTGCGCGCGGATCAGGCCGGTGGCCGCAGGAAACTCAGCGGCTCGTGGCGCAGGCGCCAGCGGATCGCCGCGGCCAGGCGTTGCCGTTCCTTGAGCCGGATGCCGCGCGAGCGCATCGCCAGGCGCAGGGCCAGCCAGAAGCTGACCGTCACATTGAGCAGACCGGTGCCGAGCACCGCCACCGCACACCACCAGAACACCGGCTCCAGCAACAGCTCCCAGCCCAGCGCGCCCAGCGCCACCGCCAGTTGCCCCGAGGACAGTGTGACGTGGCGAACCTCCAGGCCGAGACCGAGGAAGCTGAACAGCGCCGGGCCGACGCCGAGCAGCATGCCCAGCGAGCCGTTCGCGACCACCCCCGAGATGTTCGCCCGCCACCAACTGGCCCAGCGCTGCGCGCGCTGCGGGCCGAGCAGCGCGGTGATGCGCGGGTTCCAGGCCAGCGCGCTGTCCAGGCGGTGGAAGACGAAGGCGTTCTCCGCCCAGCCGGCGATCAGCGAGCTGGCGAACAGCACCACGCCGGTGAACGCGGCGAAGAACAGCGTCGGCCCGAGCAGGGTCAGGTTCTTCAGCACATAGCGCGCGCTCTCCTCGCCGACCAGCGGCTGGCCGAGCAAGTGCTGGGCCGCCAGTTGCACCAGCAGCACGACCGGGAAGCAGATCGCGACATTGCCCAGAATGCCGGCGAACTGCGAGCGCATCAGCTGCGCGACGCGGTCGACGAAGCCCTCGATCTCGCGCGCGTTGTCGTTGCCGGGCCGCAGCTGGGCGAGGCTGTCGGCCAGCGCCGGCGCCGTCATCGCCGGCTGCTTGGTCGCCACCGTCCAGTGCAGCATCATCACCAGCAGGAAGCTCAGCGCGTAGTTCATGCCGGCCCAGAAACCGCCCCAGAACAGGCTCAGGCCGAGCGCGCCGATGCCGAACTTCAGGAAGGTGGTGCCGGCGATCACCAGGCCGCCGCCGGCGGCGCGGCGCAGCATGTCCAGCCAGCCGGCGCGGTCGCGGGTGATGTAGTGCTCGCCGGTCTCGGCATGGCGCTCGGCCATTTGCCGGGCCAGTAGCGAGTAATGCTTGCTGAGCAGGCGGCGCATGCCGCTGCGCTCGCCGTTGACCGCGCAGAGCTGGCGCAGCACCTCGCGCCAGGTCGAGGCCTGGGTGTCGGCGTCCGGCGCCAGCAGGCAGTCCAGCAGCGCGTCCATGCGGTCCAGGCGGCGCTGCAACTGCTCGCAGGCGAACACGATGTCGACCGAGACCCCGTGCGATTCCAGATGGCCGAAGACGCTGGCCGTGGCCTCGCGGCAGCGCGCCAGCAGCGCGCGCAGGTAGGCGGCGGTCTGCACGCCGGGCTGGCCGTCCTCGAACTCCTGGCGCAGCGTGGCCAGGGCCTGGGGCAACTGGCGGAACGGCCGGCTGGCCAGCAGCTCGTCGGCCATGCGCGTGCGCAGGCGCGGCGACTGCGCGGCGCCGACCACCGCGCTGCCCAGCAGGCCGAGCGCGTCGAGCAGGGCCTCCGACCAGGTGCCGGGCATGGCTTCATCGAGCAGCGCGCCCAGGCGCTGCAGGCTGCGGCTGTCCAGCGCCGCCAGCCAGCTCGCGTCCTCGGCGCGGAACAGCAGCTCGAACAGTTCGGCGAGATCGTCGGTATCCGGTGTCGCCGGCAACCAGCGCAGGGCCAGGCGGCGAGCGATCTCCGAGCCCAGCGCATGCTGGGCGGCAAAGCCGTGGTCGGCGAGCAGCCCAGCGGCGTCGACGTCGGCACCGACGCGCGCCAGCAGCGCCAGCACCCGGGCGCGCAGCGGCGCGTCCTGTTCCAGGCGTTCGAGCAGTTGGGCGACACGGCTCAGCGGCAGTGCCGGATCCAGCGCCGCGCCGCGCCGCACCGGCCGGCGCAGCCAGTCCAGCAGCTCGATCAACCAGAGATGGCGCTGCGGCCGGGGCGCGTCCGCGTCGGCGCCGGCCAGCAGGGTTTGCAGTTCGCTGCTCGCGGTCATGGATCACCTCGTTGCGCAAAGCGCTCAAGAACTCGTGTCGGCACCCGGCCCGAGTCGTGGGGCCGGGAGTCCCGCGGCCCGGCGGGCAGGCAGGACGGGTCGAGGCCTGGCCTTCAGTTCAGACGGCGGATGCGGTCCAGCGCCGGCGGCTGCAGCGGCGACTGGCCCTTGACCCAGTCCTCCAGTGCGTCGACATCGATGCTGCCGATCTGCGGATTGCGCCCGGCCTGGAACTCGGTGAAGCTGTCGCCGCCGGCCGCCATGAAGGCGTTCACCGTGACCCGGTACTCGGTCTGCGGCTGCAGCGGCTGGCCGTTCAGGCGCACCGAATCGGCGACCAGACGTTCGACGCCCGACTTGCTGCCGTCCCAGCTGAAGCTCAGGCCCTGCGAGACCTGAACGCGGTTGCAGGTGTGGTCGTTGCGGTACTGCCGGCGCAGCATCTCGACGATCTCGGCGCCGCTCAGGGTCAGCGTGACCAGCTGATTGCCGAAGGGCTGGGCGGTGAACAGGTCCTCGTAGGTGATGCGGCCGCCGTCGCGCAGCGGCAGGCCGGTGCGCACGCCGCAGGTGTTCATCAGCGCGATCTGCGCGCCGGCCTCGCGGGTTGCGGCGAGCTGCGAGTCGGCGATCAGCTGGCCCATCGGCGATGCGCCGGCCGGGTCGCCGGCATTCGCCCGCACCTCGGCGCCCAGGCGACCAACCACACGCTCGGTCAGCGGCTTGGCGCGTTCGACATAGCCGGCCAGCAGCGCGGTCTGCTCCGGATCCTTGCCGTATTGGTCCAGGCGCACCAGCACATTGCTGGCGCTGGTGGCGATCACGTCGCGGCTGCTGCGGTCGATCGTCAGCTCGATGTTCGTGATCATCGAGCCGAATTTGTCGCCGCTGGTCACCAGGCGCCCGTCGATGCGGCAGGTGTAGGCGCGATGCGTGTGGCCGGTGATCACCGCATCGACCGCCTTGTCCAGGCGCTTGACGATGTCGACGATGGGGCCAGAGATGGCCGGGCATTCGTTCATGCCGCCCGTCGGGTAGCCGCCTTCGTGGATGAGCACGACGATGGATTCGACGCCCTGGGCCTTGAGCTCGGGGATCAGGCGGTTGACCGAGTCGGCCTCGTCGTCGAAGCGCAGGCCCTTGATGCCGGTCGGCATGACCAGGGTCGGCGTGGTCTTCGTGGTCAGGCCGATGAAGGCGACCGGGACGCCTTCGAAGCGGCGGATCTGGTAGGCCGGCAGCAGCGGCTTGCCGGTGGCTTCGACGATGGTGCTGGCCGCCAGGTACTGGAAGCTGCTGCCCTTGAACGGATGCGGGCCCTTGCAGCCCTCGACCGGATGGCAGCCGCCCTGCTGGCGGCGCAGCAGCTCGTCCTGGCCGCGGTCGAACTCGTGGTTGCCGACGGCCGAGATGTGCAGGCCCATGGTCGACAGCGATTCCAGCGTGACCTCGTCGAAGAACAGCGCCGACAGCAGCGGCGTACCGCCGATCAGGTCGCCGGCCGCGACGAACACATGGTTGGGCTGGCTGGCGCGCAACTGCTTGACCGCGGTGGCCAGGGCTTCGACACCGCCGACCGGGATCTGCAGGGTCTTGCCGGGGTTCTCGGGATCGGGCATGCGGAACGCCGCCGGCGGCAGCAGATTGCCGTGCAGGTCGTTGATCGCCAGCACCTGGACCTTCAGCGGCGCCGCGGGCGGTGTCGGCGGTGCCGGCGGGCTGGCGCAGCCGGCAAGCAGGGCGGCAAAAGCGGTGGCACCGAGGGCGGCGGAGGCGATTCGTTTCAGCATGGGGTGGGATTGTGGCGGGCTGCGTCGCCGATCCGCGCGACGGCCTGTTCAAGCCGTTGTGCGATGGGGCCTTGCAGCAGTAGGTGGGGTAGGCCTTCGTCGCGCAGCAGCGCGAGCAGGCGCCGGTGCACCGCCTGGCGCACCGTATCGCCGTCGCGCAGGCAGCCGTCCTGCTGCCAGGGAACGCCTTCCGGGCAGCAGAGCAGGCTCAGGCCGACCTGGCGGCGATGCGCCTGCAGCGCCGGAGCCAGCAGGCTGTCGTCGCCGAAGTAGTGCTGGCTGTAGACGGCGATCATCAGCGCCGTGGTGTCGGCGATCAGCAGCGGCGGCCGAGCCGCCGCGGCCAGGCCGATGCGGCGCTGCTGCTCGGCGGCGATCCATGCCTGCTCCTCGGCCCGTGGCGTGCGGCCTTCGCGCAGGCACCACTCGCGCAGGTGCTCGCCCACCGTGGGCACTGCCAGTCGACGGCCGAGGGCCTGCGTCAGGCTGCTCTTGCCGGTGCACTCGGCGCCGAGCAGCGCGACGATCATGCGGCTTGCGGCGGCGTTCGCTGCCAGCGCTGCCAGCCGCGCGCGGCCATCGGAATGAAGGCGGCGTAGAGCAGCACGGTGAGCCAGAGCTCGCGATGCCAGAACAGCAGCACCGAAACCGCGTTGACGCCGATCCAGAACGGCCAGTTCTCGATGAATTTGCGGCCGATCAGGAAGGTCGCGACGACGCTGCCGACGGTCGGCAGCGCATCCCAGTAGGGCAGCGGCGAGTCGGTCGCGTGGTCCAGGAACAGGCCGAGCAACGGCGCGCCGACGGCCACCGCCGTCAGGCTCAGTGCCCAGCCGCGGCGGTCCAGTCGCTGCACCGGCAGGGCCTGGCCGTCGACGCCGCGCCACCATTGCAGCCAGCCCCAGCCGGCGAGCAGGATGAAGAACAGCTGCAGGCCGGCCTCGCCGTACAGGCTGCTGTGCAGGAACAGCAGGCCGTAGAGCGCCGAGGCCAGGATGGCCAGCGGCCAGGCAATGATCCACTGCCGCTGGTTGCAGACCACCATCGCGACCGAGAGCGCGAAGGCGGCGATCTCCAGCCAACTGACCGGGCTGCCCCAGGCCAGGAAGGCGGGGGAGAAAAGCGCGTCGGGCATCGGGGCGTCGCGACCTAGGGCTGGGGAACGAAGATCTCGTCCGGCTTGATCAGGCCGAGCTCGCCGCGCGCCTTTTCCTCGACCAGTTCGAGGCCCTCGCGCAGGTCCTTGAGCTCGGCGCGCAGGCGCGCCAGGCGCTGGCGGTCCTGATCGTTCGCCTGGCGCTGCGCGGCGAGCTGCCCGCGCAGCTCGCTGACCGCGGCCAGCGAGCGCGGGCCGAACCAGAACTGGCCCTGCACACCCAGCAGGGCCAGCGCCAGCAGCAGGGCCGTGAACTTCATGAAGCGGCGCTTCGGGAGCGGCTTACTTCAGGTTGTAGAACGCGGCACGGCCCGGGTACACCGCGATGTCGCCGAGGTCTTCCTCGATGCGCAGCAGCTGGTTGTACTTGGCCATGCGGTCGGAGCGCGACAGCGAGCCGGTCTTGATCTGGCCGGCATTCGTGCCGACGGCGATGTCGGCGATGGTGCTGTCCTCGGTCTCGCCCGAGCGGTGGCTGATGACCGCGGTGTAGCCGGCGCGCTTGGCCATCTCGATGGCGGCGAAGGTCTCGCTCAGGGTGCCGATCTGGTTGATCTTGATGAGGATCGAATTGGCGATGCCCTTGTCGATGCCTTCCTTCAGGATCTTGGTGTTGGTGACGAACAGGTCGTCGCCGACGATCTGCACCTTCTTGCCCAGGCGCTCGGTGAGCAGCTTCCAGCCGTCCCAGTCGCCTTCGGCCATGCCGTCTTCGATGCTGATGATGGGGTACTTGTCGACCCAGGTGGCCAGCATGTCGGTCCATTGCGCGGCCGACAGCTTGATGCCGCCTTCGCCTTCCAGCACGTACTGGCCGTCCTTGTAGAACTCGCTCGCGGCGCAGTCCAGGGCCAGCGCGATCTGTGTGCCCGGGGTGTAGCCGGCGGCCTCGATGGCCTGCAGGATCATCTGGATGGCGGCTTCGTGGTTGTCGACGTTGGGGGCAAAGCCGCCTTCGTCGCCCACGGCCGTGCTCATGTGCTTGTCGTGCAGGATCTTCTTCAACGCGTGGAAGACCTCGGCGCCCCAGCGCAGGGCTTCGCGGAAGGTCGTCGCGCCGACCGGCACGATCATCAGCTCCTGCAGGTCGAGGTTGTTGTTCGCGTGCGCGCCGCCGTTGACGACGTTCATCATCGGCACCGGCAGTTGGGTCGCGCCCATGCCGCCGAAGTAGCGGTACAGCGGCAGGCCGCTTTCTTCGGCCGCGGCGCGGGCCACGGCCATGGAGACCGCCAGCATCGCGTTGGCGCCCAGGCGGCTCTTGTTATCGGTGCCATCCAGGTCGATCAGCGTCTTGTCCAGGAAGGCCTGCTCGGAGGCGTCCAGGCCCATCACAGCCTCGGAGATTTCCGTGTTGATGAACTCGACCGCCTTGAGGACGCCCTTGCCCAGGTAGCGGCTCTTGTCGCCGTCACGCAGTTCGATGGCTTCGCGGCTGCCGGTGCTGGCGCCGCTCGGCACCGCGGCGCGGCCCAGGGTGCCCGATTCCAGCAGGACGTCGCATTCAACGGTGGGGTTGCCGCGGCTGTCGAGGATCTCGCGGCCGACGATGTCAACAATGGCGCTCATGGGGTCTTCTCGTGAAGGTGGGAAAGGTCGGGCGCGAGTTTAGAGACGTACCCAGGTGGAATCAGGCCGGCAGATAGCCTTCGATCAGCACCACATTGAAATACTCGGTCGCGCCGGCGCGAAGGGCGCGGCTGGCGGTGTAGCCCTCGCCGTGGTACCAGGCCTGGGCGGCGGCCATCGAGGGGAACTTCAGCACGACGATGCGGGCCGGGTTCCAGTCGCCCTCGACGACCTGCTGCGCGCCGCCGCGGATCACGTACTCGCCGCCGTGCGCGGCCACCGTGGACGGGGTGCTGGCCATGTAGGCCTTGAAGGCTTCGGGGTCGCTGACCTTGCTGGCGATGATGGCGTAGGCGGGCAGAGTGCTCATGGTTTCAACAGGAGAAGTCGTTTTCGAGCAAGGGCTGAGCCTTGACCACGCGGTCGATGGCGACCAGCTGTTCCAGCAGGGTGCGCATGTGCTTGAGCGGCACCGCATTCGGGCCATCGCTGAAGGCCTCGGCCGGGTTCGGGTGGGTCTCCATGAAGAGGCCCGCCACGCCCACGCCCACACCGGCCCGAGCCAGCACGGGCACCATCTCGCGGGCACCGCCGCTGCTGGTGCCTTGGCCGCCCGGCTTCTGCACCGAGTGGGTGACGTCGAAGACCACCGGGGCGCCGGAGTTGCGCATCTCGGCCAGGCTGGTCATGTCGGCGACGAGGTTGTTGTAGCCGAAGCTCACGCCGCGCTCGCAGGCCAGAAAGAGGTCTTGGGGCAGGCCGACTTCGGCGGCTGCAGCGCGCGCCTTGTCGATGACGTTCTTCATGTCCCAGGGCGCGAGGAACTGGCCCTTCTTGATGTTCACCGGCTTGCCGCTCTGGGCGACGGCACGGATGAAATCGGTTTGCCGGCACAGGAAGGCCGGGGTCTGCAGCACGTCGACCACGCTGGCCACCTCGGCCACCTGTGAGTTGTCGTGCACATCGGTCAGCACCGGCAGGCCGGTCTGACGGCGCACCTCGTCCAGGATCTTCAGGCCGGCATCGATGCCCAATCCGCGCTTGGTACTGCCCGAGGAGCGGTTCGCCTTGTCGAAGGAGCCCTTGTAGATGAGCGGAATGCCCAGGGCCGCGCACGACTCCTTGAGCAGGCCGGCGACGTCCAGGGACAGCTGCAGGCTCTCGATCGAGCAGGTGCCGGCGATCAGGAAGAAGGGACGGTCGATGCCGACCTCGAATCCGCAAAGCTTCATGGGGTGGTCTCCTTGTGTTGCAGTGCCGCCTTCACATAGCTGATGAACAGCGGGTGGCCGTCCCAGGGCGTGCTCTTGAACTCGGGGTGGAACTGCACGCCCACATACCAGGGGTGCACGTCCTGCGGCAGTTCAACGATCTCGGTCAGCTTCTCGCGCTGGGTGATGGCCGAGATCACCAGACCGGCTTTTTGCAGTTGGTCGAGGTACTGTTCATTCGCTTCGTAGCGGTGACGGTGGCGCTCGGTGACCACAGGGCCATAAATACTGTGCGCCACGGTGCCCGGCTTCACGTCGGAGCTTTGCGAGCCCAGGCGCATGGTGCCGCCCAGGTCGGAGCTGGCGTCGCGCTTCTGGATGCTGCCGTCGGCGTCCTGCCATTCGTCGATCAGCGCGATGACTTTGTGCTTCGCATCGGCATCGAACTCGGTCGAATTCGCGCCTTCGAGCCCGGCCTTGTGGCGCGCGTATTCGATGGTCGCGACCTGCATGCCCAGGCAGATGCCGAGATACGGAATCTTGTGCTCGCGGGCGTACTGTGCGGCGAGGATCTTGCCCTCCACGCCGCGCTTGCCGAAGCCGCCCGGCACCAGGATGGCGTCGACCTTGGACAGCTTGTCCAGATTGCCGGCTTCCAGCTCCTCGGCATCGAAGTACTCGATGTTGACCTTGGCGTGGTTGTGGATGCCGGCGTGGCGCAGCGCCTCGTTCAGCGATTTGTAGCTGTCCGACAGGTCGGTGTACTTGCCGCACATCGCGATCGTGACCTCGGACTGCGGGTGCTCGACCTCGTAGACCAGCTTGTCCCAGCGGCTCAGGTCGGTGGGCTTGGTGCTGAGCTGCAGCTTGGTGCAGATCATCTGGTCCAGGCCCTGCTCGTGCAGCACGCGGGGCACCTTGTAGATGGTGTTCACGTCCCACATGGAGATCACGCCGTACTCGGCGACGTTGGTGAACAGCGAGATCTTGCTGCGCTCGTCGTCGGGGATGCGGCGGTCGGCGCGGCAGATCAGCGCGTCCGGCTGGATGCCGATCTCGCGCAGCTTCTGCACCGTGTGCTGGGTCGGCTTGGTCTTGAGCTCGCCGGCTGCGGCGATCCAGGGCACGTAAGTCAGGTGCACGAAGGCGGTGTTGTTCGGCCCCATGCGCAGGCTCATCTGGCGCACGGCTTCGAGGAAGGGCAGGGACTCGATGTCGCCCACCGTGCCGCCGATCTCGACGATGGCCACATCGACCGCATCGGCCGTGCCCATACCGGCGCCGTGCTTCACGTATTCCTGGATCTCGTTGGTGATGTGCGGGATCACCTGCACGGTCTTGCCCAGGTAATCGCCGCGGCGCTCCTTCTCCAGCACCGTCTGGTAGATCTTGCCGGTGGTGAAGTTGTTGGACTGCTTCATTCGCGTGGTGATGAAGCGCTCGTAATGGCCGAGGTCGAGGTCGGTCTCCGCGCCGTCGTCGGTGACGAAGACCTCGCCATGCTGGAACGGGCTCATGGTGCCCGGGTCCACATTGATGTACGGATCCAGCTTGATCAGCGTGACCTTGAGGCCGCGCGATTCGAGCAGCGCGGCCAGCGAGGCGGAGGCGATGCCCTTGCCCAGCGAGGACACGACACCACCGGTGACGAAGACGAATTTGGTCATTGTGTGCAGGGCGTTCCCACGCGCTGCCTCCCCCTGGGGACGGTGACGCCGAAAACGCTCAAGAGGAAAGGCCGATTCTACGCCGGGGGTTTACCCCAGCTCCTGCAGCAGGGTCATGACCTGCTCGGCGGTCTCCATGGGGCGCTCCATGGGAAACAGGTGCGTGCCCTCGATTTCGCGGTAGCGCGCCGGTCCGATGAAAGCCTTGGTGGCTTCCAGTCCGCCCTGGCGCATCTCCAGGCTTTGCAGGCCGGCAATGAAGCCGATCGGGCATTTCAGCTTGCGCGCCACGCTGGGCAGGTGGTGGGGCAGGCCGGCGTAGATGCGCGTCTCCACGCCGCGATGGAAGGCCAGGCGCAGGCCGCCGCGCTCCGGGTCGGGCTCGAAGCCGCAGGCCAGGTAGTCGTCCAGCACCCGCGGATCCCAGGCCTGGAAGATCGCCTTGCTGCTGAGATGCTTGCGCACCGCCTCGGCGTCCGGCCAGTGGTCGCGGCGCTGCTTGGCAATGGCCGCCGGCGGCACCCGCCAGGCCAGGCCGCTGAGCTTGCCGAACCGCAGCAGCTCCCGCCGCCAACCGCGGATGAAGGGGGAGTCCAGCTGCACCACGCAGGCCGCCAGCTCCGGCCGCCGCGCCGCCAGCATCAGGCTGAGCACGCCGCCCAGCGAGTGCCCGACCAGCGCCACCGGCCCGGTGGGCCGCACCTCGGTGTCGATGAACAGCGCCAGCTCGTCGACCAGGCGCGGCCAGTTGCTGGTGACGGGGAAGCGGCGGTCGTGGCCGAACTTCGGCAGCGCGTGGACCTGCCAGCCAACGGCCCGCCAGTGCTCGAAGAGCACGCGGTAGCAAGCGGCCGGATAGCTGTTGGCGTGGGAAAAAACCAGGGTGTTCACAGCAAGCCTTTGAGTCGGTACAGCTGCTCCAGGGCCTCGCGTGGCGAGCAACTGTCGACGTCGAGTTGGCGCAAGGCCAGCAGGGCTGGTGCGTCCTCGGCCGGGGGCGGCGCCGGGGGCGCGGCGAACAAATCGACCTGGCTGGCGCCCTCGGCGGCGCGCGCCTCCAGGGCCTCCAGGCTGGCGCGGGCCTGGCGCAGCACGGCGCCCGGCATGCCGGCCAAGCGGGCCACCTGCACGCCATAACTGCGGCTCGCGGGGCCGGGCTGCAGCTCGTGCAGGAAGACGATGTCGTTGTCGCCCGACTCCACCGCGCTGACGTGCACGTTGTGCGCGTTCGCGTGCTTCTCCGGCAGCGTGGTGAGCTCGAAGTAATGGGTGGCGAAGAGCGTGAGCGAGCGATTCTTCTCGTGCAGATGGGTGGCGATGCTGCTGGCCAGCGCGAGGCCGTCGAAGGTGCTGGTGCCGCGGCCGATCTCGTCCATCAGCACCAGCGACTGCTCGGTCGCTCCATGCAGGATGGCGGCGCCCTCGGTCATCTCCAGCATGAAGGTCGACTGCGCGTTGGCCAGGTCGTCGGCGGCGCCGATGCGGGTGTGGATCGCGTCCAGCGGCCCGAGCCGGCAGGCGGCGGCCGGCACGAAGCTGCCGATCGAGGCCAGCAGCGCGATCAGGGCGACCTGGCGCATGAAGGTCGATTTGCCGCCCATGTTCGGGCCGGTGATGACGAGCAGGCGGCGCTTGGCATCGAGCCGGCAGTCGTTGGGCTGGAAGCTTTGCCCCTTGGTCTCGGCCAGGCGGGCTTCGACCACCGGATGGCGGCCGGCCTGGATCTCGATGCAGGGGTGGCTCACGAACTCCGGCGCGCACCAGTTCAGCAGGCGGGCGCGGTCGGCCAGCGCCGCCAACACGTCCAGCGAGGCCAGCGCACGCGCCAGTTGCATCAGCGGGGCGATGTCGGCGCCGAGTTCGTCGAGCAGACGCTCGAACAGGAACTTCTCGCGGGCCAGCGAGCGTTCGCTCGCCGAGAGCGCCTTGTCCTCGAAGGCCTTGAGCTCCGGGGTGATGAAGCGCTCGGCATTCTTCAGGGTCTGCCGACGCTGGTAGTCGGCCGGCACCTTGTCCTTCTGCCCTTGCGTGACCTCGATGTAGAAGCCATGCACCTTGTTGAACTGCACGCGCAAATTCGGGATGCCGGTGCGCGCCTTTTCGCGCTCTTCCAGCTTGAGCAGGAACTCGTCGCAGTTCGCATTGATGGCGCGCAGCTCGTCGAGCTCGGCGTCGAAGCCGTCGGCGATCACGCCGCCGTCGCGCAGCCAGACGGCCGGTTGTTCCTTGAGCGCCGCGGCCAGCAACTCGGCCACGCGCGGCGGCGCCGCACAGTCGGCCTGCAACTGCGCCAGCAGCGGGCTGGCAGCCGGCACCGTGCGCTGCAGCGCCGGCAGGTTCAGCAGGGTGTCGCGCAGACCGGCCAGTTCGCGCGGCCGCGACTGGCGCAGCGCGATGCGACTGGCGATGCGCTCCACGTCGCTGACCTGGCGCAGGGCCTCGCGCAGCGGTTCGAAGCCGGCAGCCAGCAGGCCTTGGATGGCCGCCTGGCGAGCTTGCGCCTCGCTGCGCTCGCGCTTGGGCGTCAGCAGCCACAGGCGCAGCTGCCGGCTGCCCATGCCGCTGCGGCAGACGTCGAGCAGCGACAGCAGGGTGGGTGCCGGCTCGCCGCGCAGGGTCTGGGTCAGCTCCAGATTGCGCTGCGTGGCCGGTGGCAGCTCGATCAGCTCGCCGGCGCGCAGCACCGCCAGGCGTTTCACATGGGCCAGGGCACGGCCCTGGGTGTGCTCGAGGTAAGCGAGCAGCGCACCGCCGGCTGCCTGGGCGGCCTTCAAACCGTCGGCATTCAGACCCTGCAGGCTGGCCACGCCGAGCTGCTCGCAGAGCTTGCGCTCGCCAAGCGCGGGCTCGAACTGCCACAGCGGTCGCTGCGTGTGCGCGGCGCGCACGGCCGCCAGGGCCTGGTCCTGGCCCATGGCCACCTGGTCGCGGGCGACCAGGATCTCGGCCGGCGCCAACCGCGCCAGCCAGCCCGGCAGCTCGGCGGCAGAGCATTCCAGCAGGCCGATTTCGCCCTGGCTCAGGCTGACCCAGGCCAGACCGAACTTGCCTTGCAGCCCATGCAGTGCCAGCAGCGGTGCGTCCTGCTTGTCGGCCAGCAGCTCGGTGTCGGTGATCGTGCCCGGCGTGACGATGCGCACCACCTTGCGCTCGACCGGGCCCTTGCTGGCGCCGACCTCGCCGACCTGCTCGGCCACGGCCACCGACTCGCCGAGCTTGATCAGCTTGGCCAGATAGCCTTCCATCGACACCACCGGCACGCCGGCCATCACCACGGGTTCGCCACCGCTCGTGCCGCGCACGGTCAGCGTGATGTCCAGCAGGCTGTTGGCCTTGCGCGCGTCGTCGTAGAACAACTCGTAGAAATCTCCCATGCGGAAGAAAACGAGCAGGTCCGGGTGCTCCGCCTTGATGCGGAGGTACTGCTGCATCAGCGGGGTGTGGGATTCGAGCGTGGCGTTGTTCAAGCTTTGAGTGTCCTGGCGCGGCTCCGCCCTGGACGGCGGAGGGCCGGCATTCTCACAGCCCGCTGAACAGCCAACTGGCGGCAGCGGTCAGCCCGATGACGAGCAGCGGCGAGACGCGCAGGCTCAGCAGCAGCGCGAGCGCGCCCAGCGCCAGCGCGGCATCGGTCCAGCCGAGGATGGCCGAGCGCCAGACCGGGTCGTACAGGGCGGCGGCGAGCAGGCCGACGACGGCCGCGTTGATGCCGGCCAGCGCCTGCCGGGCGTCCTGGCGGCGGCGCAGCCGATCCCAGTAGGGCAGGGCCGCGGCAAGCAGCAGCAGGCCGGGCAGGAAGATCGCCACGAGAAGCAGCAGGCCGGCCAGCCAGCCGCCATGCGGTGCCGGCAGCACGGCGCCGAGAAAGGCGGCGACGCTGAACAGCGGTCCCGGCACCGCCTGGGCGGCGCCGTAGCCGGCCAGGAACAGGTCCTCGCCGATCCAACCCGGCGGCACCAGGCCGGCCTGCAGCAGCGGCAGCACCACATGACCGCCGCCGAACACCAGGGCGCCGGCCTGGTAGACCACGGCCAGCGCGCCGAGCAGCGGCGAAGCGCCGGCCGCGGCCAGCAGCGGCAGGATCAGCAGCAGGGCCAGCACCAGGCCGCACAGCAGCAGCCCCTGCCGGCGGTCCAGCGGCAGCACCATCGACAGCCCGGCCGGCGCCGCGGGCAATGCCGGCAGCCAGCGCCCCAGCAGGCCGCCGGCGCCGATCACCAGCAACTGGGCGGCAGGCCCCGGCAGCGCGAGGGCCAGCATCGCGGCGCCGGCGGCGATGCCGGCGCGCCGCCAATCGGGACAGAGCGTGCGCGCCATGCCCCAGACGGCCTGGACCACGACGGCCACCGCGACCACCTTCAGGCCGTGCAGCAGCGCATCGAGCCCGTCGCCGCCCTGGGCCAGCAGCAGGCCTTGTGCGAAGGCCATCAGCGCCAGCGCCGAAGGCAGCGTGAAGCCGGCCCAGGCGGCCAGGCCTCCGAGCCAGCCGGCGCGGCCCAGACCGATCGCAAACCCGAGCTGGCTGCTCGCCGGGCCGGGCAGGAACTGGCAGAGCGCCAGCAGGTCGGCAAAGCCGGCGTCGTCCAGCCAGCGCCGCCGCTGCACGAAGGTTTCGCGGAACAGGCCGATATGCGCCAGCGGTCCGCCGAAGGCGCCGAGGCCGAGTTTCAGGAAGACGAGAAAGACTTCGCGGGCGCTGGCGGCGGGCATGCGCCGATTGTCGGAACCCTGCATGACGGCGCCATCACAGGCGCTGCTCCAGGTGCTCGGCGATGGCCAGCGCGGCGGTCAGCCCCGGCGACTCGATGCCGAACAGGTTCACCAGCCCGGGCAGGCCATGCTCGGCCGCGGTCTGGACCATGAAATCGGCCACCGGCTCGCCGGGGCCACTGAGCTTGGGCCGGATGCCGGCATAGGCCGGCTGCAGCGCGCCATCGGGCAGTGCCGGCCAGTAGCGGCGGATCGCCGCGTAGAAGCCGGCGGCGCGGGCCGGGTCGACGCGGTAGTCCAACCCGGCCATCCACTCCACGTCCGGCCCGAAGCGTGCCTGGCCGCCCAGGTCCAGGCTCAGGTGCACGCCCAGCCCGCCGGGCTCGGGCACCGGGTAGATCAGGCGCGAGAACGGCGAGCGCCCGCCCAGCGAGAAATAGCTGCCCTTGGCGAGGTGCAGTGCCGGCACTGCTTCGGCAGGCATGCCGTCCAGCGCCAGCGCGAGTTGTTGCGCCTGCAGGCCGGCGCAGTTGATGACGAGATCCGCGGCGATTTGCAGGCGGCTGCTGTCGGCGTTCGCCACCTCCAGCACCATGCCGCCGGCCAGCGCACCGCCGCCGTGGACTTCGGCGCCGTAGGCGATGCAGCCGCCGGCCCGTTCGAAGTCGCCGAGCAGCGCCAGCATCAGCATGTGGCTGTCGACGATGCCCGAAGCCGGGCTGTGCAGCGCGGCGGCACAGCGCAGCTGTGCCTCGGCCTGCTGCGCGGCGGTGGCAGCGATCAGGTTCAGGCCCTCGACGCCGTTGGCCCGACCGGTGGCGAGCAGCGCTTCCAAGGCCCCCAACTGGTCGGTCTGCGCCACGATGAACTTGCCGCAGCGCTGCAGCGCCACCCCATGGTGGGCGCAGAAGCCGTTCAGCAATTGGCTGCCGCGTACGCAGAGCCTGGCCTTCAGCGAGCCCTCCGGGTAGTAGATGCCGGCATGCACGACCTCGCTGTTGCGCGAGCTGGTTGCGCTGCCGAAGATCCGTTCGCGCTCCAGCAGCAGGGTCTCCAGGCCGCGCATCGCCAGGCGGCGGGCCACGGCCAGGCCGACGACGCCGGCGCCGACGACGATGGCATCGACTTTGTCCATGCGTCCAGTGTGCCTGGAGGCCGTTAGCGGCGGTGTATGGCGCTGCGCCGACTTGACCCGGCGCAGCGCCTTGGATAGAAGCCTGAGGATGCAAGGCAGCCGGGAGACGCGTTGAGCACGGCAATCAGCGAAGAGCTTGGCGAGGTGCCGATCTGGACCGGTGGCGGTTTCAGCGGCGCCTGGCGTTATGAACTGCGCAGCGGGGCCTTGCGCTGCGACCCAGACGTGGCCGCCGCGCTGGGCTTGCCCACCGAGACCCGGTTGCAGGATTTCCTGTCGGTGGTCGACGAGGACGACCGCCTCCCGCTGCGTGCGGCGCTGCACGCAGCGATCGACGGCAGCGGCCGCCTGAGCCGGCGCTTCCGTCTGGTCGGCGGGCCGGCCGCTGGTCAATGGGCTCGGCTCAGCGGGCTGGCACAGGGCGGCGTGCTCTGCGCGGCGCTGACCGACCTGCCCGGCGAGGGCCAGCGCATGGCGCGCTGGCGCGATGCCGAGCAGCGTTTTCGCGACGCCTTCGACCAGACCCCGACGACCGCGGTGCAGGGCTACGACCGCCAGCGCCGGGTGATCTACTGGAACGCCGCCAGCGAGGCCTTGTATGGCTGGCGCCGCGAGCAGGCGCTGGGGCGGCAGCTCGAAGAGCTGATCATTCCGCCGCCGATGCGCGACGAGGTGGTGCGCCTGCACGGCCGCTGGGTCGACCACGACGAGGCGATCCCGGCTGCCGAACTGGAGTTGCAGCGCCAGGACGGCAGCCGGGTGCCGGTGTTTTCCAGCCATGTGATGCTGCGCAACGGTTGGGGCGAGCCGGAGATGTACTGCATCGACGTCGACCTGCGACAGCAGCGCCAGGCGATGCAGGACGGCCTGCAGCGCGAGCGCCAGCTGCATCTGGTCAGCCGCGCCAGCCATGCCGGCTGGTGGGAATGGGATCTGTCGTCCGACCGCCTGCGCTGGGCGGCCGAGCTCGGCCGCTGGTTCGGTGTAGGCGCCGGCGAGGACACCCGTGGCGAGGTGCTCGCCCGCCTGCCGACCAGCCTGCAGCAGCAACTGGTGCCGCTGTGGCCGCGGGCGCAGGCCGGCGAGACCGTCGATCTCGAACTGCGCTACCCCGACCGGGACGAGGAGCGGCATTTCCTGCTGCATGCCGAGGCGGCGGACGAGGCCCACCCGCAGCGGCGCATCGGCACCTTGCTGGACATCAGCGAGAGCAAGGCGGCCGCATCGCGCATCGACCGCTTGGTGCATTTCGACCCGCTGACCGGACTGCCCAACCGCCTGCTGATGCGCGAGCGCCTGGACGAAGCGATTGCCCGCGCGCCGCGCGAGGGCGGCAAGGTGATGCTGGGCTGCATGGGGCTGGACGGCTTCCGCTTTCTCAACGAATCCTTTGGCACCGCCGCCGGTGATGCACTGCTGAACGCCTTTGCCGAGCGCTTGCGCGCCCGCCTGCGCGGGCACGATCTGGTCGTGCGGCTCAGCGGCGACCAGTTCGGCGTGCTGATCGAGGGCGTGCGCGACCTGCAGGAGGCTGAGGTCCTGGCCGACAAGCTGCTGGCCCTGCTGCGCCAGCCCTTTGTCAGCGGCGAGCAGGAGCATTTCCTCAGCGCCAGCCTGGGCCTGAGCTGTTACCCGGACGACGGCGAGAACGCCGAGATCCTGCTGCAGCATGCGGAGACGGCGCTGCACCGCGTCAAGGAGCAGGGCCGCGGCCACCACCAGTTCTTCCGGGCCGACATGAACCAGCGTTCGCTCGAACGCGTGCAACTGCTCAACGGCCTGCGCCGCGCGTTGCCGGCTGGCGAACTGCAGCTGCATTTCCAGCCGCAGCTGCGCCTGGCTGACCGCCAACTGCTCGGCGCCGAGGCCCTGCTGCGTTGGAACTCCGCGCAGTTCGGCGCCGTCGCGCCGGACCGCTTCATTCCGCTGGCCGAGGAAAGCGGACTGATCGAGGGGATCGGCGACTGGGTGCTGTCGCGCTGCTGCGAGGTGTTGCGCGATTGGCAGGCTGCCGGCCACGGGCGGCTGCGCATCGCCGCCAACCTCTCGGCGCGGCAGTTCCGCAGCGGCCAACTGGCCCTGCACCTGGCACGCGAGCTGGCGGCCTGCGGGCTGGACGCCTCGGCGCTGGAACTGGAGGTCACCGAGTCGGTGCTGCTGGACCGCGACGGCCGCACGCGCGAGCAGCTGTTCGCGTTGAAGGACCTCGGCGTCAGCCTGGCGATCGACGACTTCGGCACCGGCTATTCCTCACTGTCCTATCTGCGCCGTTTCCCGGTCGACGTGCTGAAGATCGACCGCAGCTTCGTGCACGACCTGGGCCGCGACGCCGACGCCGACGCGCTGGTGCGCGCGATCGTCGGCATGGCGCATGCGATGAAGCTCAGCGTGGTCGCCGAGGGGGTGGAGACGGTCGAGCAGGAAACCCTGTTGCGCGAGCTGGGCTGCGAGTCGGCGCAGGGCTGGCTGTTCGGGCGTCCGCTGCCGGCGCAGGAGTTCGCGGCGCGATTCCTGCGCTGAGCCGGCCCGCTAAAGCGGCATCGGCTGGGTCTGCGCCTGCCCCTGCGGCCGGCGCGGCAGCTCCAGGCGGAAGCAGGCACCGCCCTCGGCCCGGTTTTGTGCCCACAGCCGGCCGCCATGGGCCTCGACGATCTTGCGGCTGATGGTCAGGCCCAGGCCGGTGCCGCCCGAGCCGTCCTGCGTGCGGCTGGACTGCGTGAAGGCGTCGAAGATCCGCTCCAGCTCGGCCTCGGGAACGCCCGGGCCCTGGTCGAGGACGCTGACGCGCAGCAGCTCGCCATGCTCCTCGGCCAGCACCTGCAGCCTGGTGCCCTGCGGGGAGAACTTGATGGCGTTGGCCAGCAGATTGCGCAGCACCTGTTGCAGGCGCAGCGGGTCCGCATGCAGCGGCAGCGCCTGCTCCAGCGGCTCCATGGCCAGCTCCAGCTGCCTGGCCTGCAGCAGCGGATCCAGTTCGTGGGCGACGCCGCGCAGCAGGCTGCGCAGCTCGCAGCGCTCCAGGTGGATGGCGCCGATCGCGCTGTCCAGCTTGGCGACGTCCAGCAGGTCGTTGACCAGCGAGAGCATGCGCTGGCCGGCGGCATGGATGTCGCCGAACATGGCCTGCAGCCGGGGTTGCTCGCGGCTGCGCAGTTCGCCCAGCTCGGAGAAGCCGATGATGGACTGCAGCGGCGTGCGCAGCTCATGGCTGATGTTGGCGACGAACTCGCTCTTCGCCCGCGAAGCTTCCTCGGCGGCATCGCGGGCCTCCAGCGTGGCCCGCTCGGCCTCGCGCAGCTCGGTCACGTCGAACAGCTTGGCCATGATGCGCGTGCCGCTCTGGGTGTCGCCGGGCAGCAGCAGCTTGTTGACGATGACGTCGCGCATCGAGCCGTCGGCGCGGCGCAGCCGGGCGTCGTAGCGCAGCGGCCGGCCGGCGGCTAGCAGTTGCTGGTCCATGGACTCGTGCAGCTCGCGCTGCGCGGTGTCGAGGCCCGAGCCGACCCGCGTGCCCAGCACCTGGTCGCGGTCGCGGCCGGTGAAGCGTTCCCAGGCCTGGTTCACGAACACATAGCGGCGCTGCAGGTCGAACACCGAGGTCGGCAGCGGGCTGACCTCCAGCATCTGCTGCACGAAGCCCAGCTGCGCCTCCAGCAGGCGCTGCGCCTGCACGCGGGCGCTGGCGTCGACGGCGCTGCCGGCAAAGCCGACGAGCTGGCCGTCGCGGCGCACCGCGCGCAGGCTGAGGTCCACGTGCAGCAGGCGCCCATCGCTGCGGCGGCGCAGGCCGACCAGCATGCGGTGCAGCGGCGCGGGTCGCGCCTCGGGCTCTTCGGATCGCGCCGCCTCCGCGCGTAGCAGGGCTTGCAGCCGGTGGCGCTCCGGGGGCTCGACCAGCTCCCAGATCGGCCGCCCCAGCAACTGCGCCAGCGCCTGGCCGCTGAGCACCTCGGCTTGTTCGCTGGCGAACAGCAGCTCGCCGCCGGCGTCGGTGCGGAACACGGTTTCCTGCAGGCTGCCGACGATCAGCGTCAGCGCCTCGTCGCGTTCGCGCACCGCGGCCTGGGCCAGGTCGCGCTGCGCCAGTGCGCGCCGGCGGGCACTTTGGATGCGGACCAGCGCGAACAGCGCCGCAATGCCCAGCAGGCCGGCCAGCGCGCAGATCAGCAACAGCTTGCCGCTCTCCGCGCGCCACAGCCGCAGCGCGTCGCTGCGGCTGGTCTCGACCAGCGCGAGCAGGGGCCAGCGCGGCGCCAGCCGGAAGCTCACCCGCTGAGCGCCTTCGCGCAGGCCCTCGCCCTGCCAGCTGCCGGACTCCTGCTCCGACGGGAAGTGCCGGAACACCGGCAGCGTCTTCCAGCTTGCCGGCGGCCGTGCCGCCGCACTGTCCAGGCCGGCGATCCAGTGGCCCTGCAGGTCGAGCAGCGCGGTGTGGGTCGGCTCGCCCTCCAGCGTGACCGCCTGGAAGGTCGCGAAAAGATCGGTATTGATCTGCGTCACCAGCAACCGAGCGCGACCCGCCGACGGCGGCAGCGGCTGCAGCAGCGGCAGAAGGCTCACGCCGGGCGGAACCGGCCGCGCGCCGGCGGCGAGGTCGCCGAGCCCGCGGGCGGCCAGCACCGGGCCCAGCCAGGCCTGGCCGGGGGCGCGGCCGGGGCTGTCCAGGCGCTCCAGCGGGATGCGCAGGCCGACCTCGGCCGGCCGGGTGCTGGCGACGATGCGCCCCTCGGCATCGAGCAGGCCGAGGGCGCGCACGCCGGGCTGGAAGGCCAGGGCCTCGCGCAGGCTGTCCTGCAGCTGGGTCGGTGTGTGCGGCGTGCGGTTCCAGCTTTCGATCAGCTGCGCGCCGGCCTGGGCCGCGGCGTCCACGCTGCGCGCTGCCTGGTCGGCCAGCACCCGCGCCTGCAGCGCCTGGCGCTGCTGCAGCTGGTGGGTGAACTGTCGCCACTCCCAGATGCCGAGCAGGACCAGGCCGGCGCTGAGCAGCAAGGCCAGCAGGGCTGCCAGCAGCGGCAGCGAGGGCAGGGTGCGGGTCGGCTTCACCGCAGGCGCAGCACCGGCAGCAGGCCGTGGCGACGGGCGGCGGCCTCAAGCCGGCCGTCGGCCTGCGCGCGGGCGACGAAGGCGTCGACCGCGCCCAGCCAGGCGTCGTCGCCGGGGGCGACCGGGTAGGCGTAGGGCAGCACGTGGAAGGGCTTGGGCGGCTCGATGAGCCGGGCCCAGTCGGCACTGTCGAGCAGGCGGCGGCTGTAGGGGTAGTCGGTCATGAACACGTCGACGCGGCCGGCTTCCAGCTCGCGCTCCCGGGTGGCTGGTGGGGCGACGCGCACCAGCGTGGCCTGTTTCAGCGATTCCGCCATCACCGGCTCCATGAAGGTGCCGGCCTGCACCGCGACCTGCACGCCGGGCTGGTCGATGTCGTCCCAGCCGCGCACCACGCGGCTTCCCCGCGTGGTCACCGCATAGATGTCGCTTTGCAGATAGGGGCGGCTGAAGCGCAGCTTGGCCTGGCGGGACGGCAGCACCGCGACCGCGAACATCGCCAGGTCGCAGCGGTCCTGCAGCAGGTCGTCGACCAGGCTCACGAAGGAGGAGTCCACCCACTGCACGCTGGCGCCGAGGTCCTGCGCGAAGGCCTGGGCCATGTCGATGTCCAGGCCGACGAGCTGCTGGGTACGCGGGTGGCGCAGGCTGACGCCGTAGTAGTCGGGCCAGATGCAGACCCGCAGTTGGTGGCTGCTCTGCACGCGCTCGAGATGGCCGGCAGCCGGCGCAGCGAGCGGCAGCAGCGCGGTGGCGATGAACAGCAGGCGGGAAAGCAGGCGGTGCATGGCAGCTCCTCAGGCGGTCGGCAGGTCGAGATCGGCCAGGCCCAGCGGCGCGCCGAGCAGATCGAGCCGCGCATCGCTGCGGTTCAGGCTGTCGCGCAGCTCGCGCATCGCCGGGGCCTGGTCCAGGAACACGTCGACCAGTTGCGGATCGAAACCCAGGCCGCGTTGCGCCTTCAGCATCGACAAAGCCTCTTCGTCGGAGAAGGCCGGACGGTAGCAGCGGTCCATGGTCAGCGCGTCGTAGAAGTCGACGATGGCGACGATGCGCCCGCTCAGCGGAATCGCGGCGCCGGCCAGGCCTTGCGGGTAGCCGCCGCCGTCCCAGCGCTCGTGGTGGGTCAGCGCCAGCTCGGCGGCGAGCTGGAACAAGGGAATGCGCGAGCGGCCGAGGATCTCGGCCCCGATGCGCGGGTGCTCGTTCATCACCGCGCGCTCCTGCGGCGATAGCGCACCCTTCTTCTTCAGCACCGCATCGGGTACGCCGATCTTGCCGATGTCGTGCATCGGCGCGGCACGGCGCAGCTGCGCCGCCCAAGCGGCCGGCTGGCCGAGGGCCAGTGCCAGTGCCTCGGCCAGGTAGCCCATGCGCACGAGGTGCACGCCGGTGTCGTCGTCCCGGTATTCGGCGGCCCGGGCCAGGCGCAGCAGCGCGTCGTGATGGGCCTGGGCGACCTCGCGCAGCGCCTCGTTGCGCTCGCGGTAGATGCGACCGAGATCGCCAAGCAACTGCTCCATCTGCTGCCCGGCCTGCGGGCTGAAGCACAGCGAGTCGGCGGCGTTCATGAGCTCACCTTCTGGCCGATCAGCGCGCTGACCTGTTCGAGCAGGGTGATCGGGCTGAAGGGCTTGACCAGATAGGCGTGGGCGCCGGCCTGCAGGCCGGCCTCGCGGTCGGCGGCGCTGCCGCGGGCCGACAGCATGATCACCGGCGTCTGCCCGAGCCCGGCTTCCTGCCGCAACTGCCGGCACAGGTCCAGACCGTTCCGGCTGCCCGGCATCATCACGTCGAGCAGGATCAGGTCCGGCTGCAGGCGGCGCGCGAGCGCCAGACCCTCGTCGGCATCGGCGGCCTCGTGGATCTCGAAGGGCTCGAACTCCAGCGTCAGGCGGACCAGGCGCCGGATGTCGGCGTGGTCCTCGACCAGCAGGATCTTGGCAAGGGCGGGATTCATGGGGCGCTCCCGGTTGTTAAATTAGTAAAAATGATAACAATCGAAAATCCTCACTGACAAGCCGATTCGAACCCGCAACAATGCAATCCATGACGGAACGTGAACAAGCTGACATCCACGAGGCCCTGAGCACCCTCGAGGTCGCCCGCCGGCTGGGCATGGCGGTGCGTTCGGTGCAGTTGATGGTGGATCGCGGCGAACTCAGCGCCTGGCGCACGCCGGGCGGGCACCGGCGCATCAGCCGTGCCTCGGTGGATGCCTGGCTGGCTGCGCGGGGCGTCGGCAGCGGCCCGGCGCCCAGCGGTCAGCCGCGTGCCGCCGCCGGCCCGCGCCTGCTTTACATCGAGGACTCGCGGCATTTCCAGAACCTGGTTTCGCTGCTGCTCAGTCAGCGCTACCCGCAACTGGAACTGCACCTGGCCGACGACGGCATTGCCGGCCTGGCGCTGGCTGGACGGCTGGAGCCTGAATTGCTGCTGGTCGACATCCTGCTGCCGGGCATCGACGGTGCGACCCTGATCACCAGCCTGCGCTCCCAGCCGGCCTTTGCCGCCAGCCGGCTGATCGTGCTCACCGCGCTGGAGCCCGAGGACCTGGCGCCCTATGCGTTCGCGCTGCAGGGCGTGCCGGTGGTGCACAAGCCGCGGCTGGTGCAGGACCTGCCGCCGCTGATCGACGCGGCGCTTGCCGGGCGCTGAGATGCCGGCGCGACCCCGGGTGCTGCTGGTCGAGGACGATCCCGCGATCCGCCGTCTGGTCGAGCTGGCGCTGGAGGACGAGGCGCTGGCGCTGGAATGCTGCGCCGATGGCCTGCAGGCGCTCGAACGCCTGTCGCGCGGCCCGGTCCGGCTGCTGATCACCGATCTGATGATGCCCGGCCTGTCGGGCCTGGAATTGCTGGAGCGTCTGCAGGCCGAGCCGGGTCTGCGCGCCGGTGCGCGGCTGGCGGTGTTCAGCGCCGGGCTCAGCGAGGAGCGCCGAGCGCGGCTGGCGGCGCTCGGCGTCGAGGCCTTTTTCGACAAGCCGGTGGCGATCGCCGCACTGATCGGCGGGGTGCACGATTTGCTGGAACCGGAGCAGGGATCGAGCCCGCATCAAGAGCGGGCGTTGCGCGAGCAGTTCGGCGGCGATACGGCGCTCTACCAGGCTTTCCGCGCCAGCTGCCTGGCGCAATGGCCGGCCGATCTCAAGGCGGGCTTCGAGGCCTGCGCCGCCGCTGATCTGCAGGGCTTGCACCGGCTGGCCCACAACCTCAAGGGCAGCCTGCGCCTGCTGGGCGAAACCAGGCTGGCCGAGCAGGCGCTGGCGCTGGAGCGCGCCTGCGCGGCGTCGACCGAGTCGGCTGCGACGCCGGACTGGGCGTTGCTGCGCTTGGGCTGGACGCCGCTGGCGGACGGGTTGCAGGCCTGGGTTCGCGACGCCGGCTGAGCCGCCCACCCGCGCTCAGATCGGCGCGTCGTCGTCGGTCTGCCGACGCGATTTCGGCGTCGTACCGGCCTCGGCCGGCGCTTCCTCGGTGCTGATCACCCGGCTGTAGGGCGAGAGCAGCGGCACCAGCTGCGCATAGATCTTCGGCGAGCCGGCGAGCAGCTCGCGCTGGTGCAGGAAGTCGGCCTCGCCGGTGAAGTTGCCCACCAGGCCACCGGCCTCGGTGACGATCAGCGAGCCGGCCGCGACGTCCCAGGGCGAAAGGCCGGTCTCGAAGAAGGCGTCGTAATAGCCGGCGGCCACGTAGCAGAGGTCCAGCGATGCGGCGCCCGGGCGGCGCACGCCGGCAGTCTGCTGCATGACGTCCTCGAACAGCTTCAGGTAGCGCTTGAAGTTGTCGCCCTTGCGGAACGGGAAGCCGGTGCCCACCAGCGCATCCTTCAGCTTGGTGCGGCGGCTGACGCGCAGCCGGCGGTCGTTCAGGAAGGCACCGCGGCCCTTGCTGGCGTGGAACAGGTCGTTGCGCGTGGGGTCGTAGACGACGGCCTGCTGGACCTGGCCGCGGAAGGCCAGCGCGATGCTCACCGCGTAGATCGGCAGGCCGTGGATGAAGTTCGTCGTGCCGTCCAGCGGATCGATGATCCACTGGTAGTCGGATTGCTGGTTGCCATGCTCGCGGCCCGATTCCTCGGCCAGGATGGCGTGCTGCGGGTAGGCGTCGAGCAGGGTCTTGATGATCACCGCCTCGGCGGCGTGATCGACCTCGGTGACGAAGTCGTTCACGCCCTTGCTGCCCACCTTCAGGTCGTCGAGATCGAGCGAGGCGCGGTTGATGATGGAACCGGCGGCGCGAGCGGCCTTCACGGCCACGTTGAGCATGGGATGCAATGCTGCAGACGACATGGGACTCCTGCGGGAGATTGAGAGGTGGGCTGGCGATGGAAAAGAGCGATCCCGCTGTCGATCCGGACGGGCGGGATAATTGCGGGATTCTACTAAGCGCCGTTGCCCCGCCTGACGTGCATTCCCCACGCTTCATCCTGATGAACACCAGCCATCCCGGCAATGTCGGTGCGGCGGCGCGGGCCATGAAGGTGATGGGCTTTGCCGATCTGGTGCTGGTGCGCCCGCGGTTCGCCGATGTGCTGACGCAGGAGGAGACCTTGGCCTTCGCCAGCGGTGCGCTGGACGTGCTGGCGCGGGCGCGCATCGTCGATTCGCTGGCCGAGGCCAGCGAGGGCGTCGAGGTCCTGGTGGGCACGGCGATGACGCCGCGCGACTTCGGTCCGGCCTGTCACGCGCCCCGGGCGCTGTTTCCCGAACTGGCGGCCGGCGGCGCCCGCGTCGGCTTCGTGTTCGGCTCGGAGCGCTTCGGGCTGGCCAATGAGGATGTGTACCGCTGCCATGCGGTGGTCTCGATCCCGACCGCGCCGGACTATGGCTCGCTGAACCTTGCCCAGGCGGTGCAGATCCTCGCCTACGAGTGGCGCCAGGCGCTGGGCGGCTTTGCGGTGCAGGCGCGCACCAAGGCGCCGGATCTGGCCGACGCCGCCGCCGTGCAGGGCCTGCTGGCGCACTGGGAGCGGGCGCTGGTCGAGATCGGCTTCCTGGATCCGCAAGCACCGAAGAAGCTGCTGCCGCGCCTGAACCAGTTGTTCAACCGCGCCGGTTTGCAGAGCGAGGAAGTGCACATCCTGCGCGGCATTGCCCGGACCATGGAGAAGACGGCGCAGGACCGGGCCGGGGAGAAGGCGCGCTGTTGAAGGGGATTTCGCCTGCCCCTGCCTACACTCGCCGCCCCTGAAAGCCCTGTCCATGTTCAGCCGAATCCGCGAAGACATCGCCTGCATCCTCGAACGCGACCCCGCCGCCCGCACGGCCTGGGAGGTGTTCTGGTGCTATCCGGGGCTGCACGCGCTGATCATCCATCGCCGCGCCCATTGGCTTTGGCAGCGCGGCTTCACCACGCTGGCGCGTTTCGTCTCGCATCTGGGGCGCTGGTTGACCGGCATTGAGATCCACCCTGGCGCGCAGTTCGGCCGCCGCGTCTTCATCGACCACGGCATGGGCGTGGTGATCGGCGAGATGGCCGAGATCCATGACGAGGTGACGATCTACCAGGGCGTGACCCTGGGCGGCACCACCCTGGTGAAGGGTGCCAAGCGCCACCCGACGCTGGCGCGCGGCGTGGTCGTCGGCGCCAACGCCTGCGTGCTCGGCGGCTTCACGGTGGGCGAGGGCGCGCGCATCGGCTCGGGCGCCGTGGTCACCAAGCCGGTGCCGCCGGGCGCCACCGCGGTCGGCAACCCGGCGCGCGTCATCGAAGCCAGCAGCGACCAGCGCCGCGAGGCCGCGGCCAGCCAGATGGGTTTCTCCGCCTACGCGGTGACGCAGGGCGACGACCCGGTGGCGCTGGCCATGAAGGGTCTGATCGACTCCACCGCCGGGCACGAGCACCAGATCGCGCTGCTCTGGGCCGCCCTCAAGCAGCTGCAAGCCGGTCAGAGCGGCGACTGCGTGCCGGCCGATGCGCAGGCCGAGGAGCATTTCGACGCCGAACAGCTCAGCCGGCTGGTCCGCCCCTCCTGATGCAGCGTCTTCCCCGCCACCTGCTGCGCCTCTTCGTGACCGGCCTGCTGGCCGCCTTGCCGCTGGCCGCCACGGTGGCCATCTTTGCCTGGGCCTTTGCGCTGCTGCGCCGCTGGATCGGGCCGTCCAGCCCGGTCGGCGAGCTGCTGGGGCAGATCGGCCTGGGCGTTGCCGAGTCGGAGATCGTCGGCTATGTGCTGGGTCTGACTATCATCGTGCTGGGCATCCTCGGGCTGGGCCTGCTGGTCGAGCTGGGCCTGCAGCGCGGCCTGGTCGGCCTGGTCGATGGCGTGATGCGCCGCATCCCGCTGGTGCGCAATGTCTACGACCTGCTGCAGCGCTTCGTCGACCTGATGGCCAAGCGCGATCCCGACGGCACGCGGGCGATGCGGCCGGTGTGGCTGCACTTCGGCGGCCGAGACGGCGCGCACAGCGCGGTGCTCGGCCTGCAGAGCTCGCCCGAGGCGGTGCTGGTCGACGGCAAGCGCTGCCTGATCGTGCTCGTGCCCACCGCGCCGGTGCCGGTGGGCGGCGGCCTGCTTTTCGTGCCCGAGGACTGGGTCACGCCGGCCGAGCTCAGCGTCGAGGCCATCACCAGCCTCTACGTGAGCATGGGCGTGACCGCGCCGCAGCACCTGGGAACCGTCGCCCGCAAGGCCGATTGACGCCCCGTCATTGGTGCGCGCGATCGGTCGGGCGAGTGCTGGTGCTTAGGCGGGCGGGTCCGCCTCCGGCTGCACCAGGATCAGGCTGCGGTTGCGGTCTTCCACCACCCAGAGCCGGCCGGCATGGTCAACGGCGACCCCGGTCGGTGCGCCGCGGGGTCGCAGGCCGGGCACCGCGTCCCAGCCTTCCAGCAAGGCCTCGGGCCGGGGCTGCGGCAGTCCGCGTGCATCCAGCGCATAGGCCAGCACCCGGTGGCCGGCGGCGCGGTGGCCATGCCAGACCGCGATGAGCCGGTTTCGCCAGGGCAGGGCGCCCTGCGCGGGACCGAGCAGCAACTGCAGCGGCGCCGCATGCGCCGGCCAGAGCTGCAGCGGCGCCAGGCTGCGGCTGCAGTCCTGGCCGGGCCGCAGCGCGCGCCGGGCGCCCACGCACTGCGGCCAGCCGTAGTGCCCGCCGTCGCGCAGCAGGTTCAGCTCTTCCGGGGGCTGCGCGGGGTTCGGTAGGTCGATGTTGTTCTCGGCTTGCAGGAGCCGGCCGGCCTGGGGCAGCCAGACCAGGCCCAGCGAGTTGCGCAGGCCCAGCGCATAGGGGCGCAGCGCCTTGCCGGGTTCCAGCACGTAGACCGCGGCGCGCGGCCGATCGCCGTCGCTTTCGGCGCAGCGCGCCGGAATCCGGCCTTGCGCGTCGCGGCAGGCGTCGCTGGCCGAGCCGAGGTTGACGAAGAGCCGGCCGTCGGGGGCGAAGGCGATTTCCTTCAGCGGATGGGCGCCGTCGTCAGGCAGCCCGTCCAGCACGGTTTCCGGCACCAGCGGCCCGTCGGTGCGGCTGCGCCAGATGCGACCGGCTTCGCCGACATAGACCTTGCCGTCGGGGCCCAGTGCCAGGCCGTGCGGCCGGTCCAGGCCGGCGCGCAGCGTGCGCAGCAGCAGCGGGCCGGTCTCGCCGGGGCGCCGTTCGAAGGCCAGCAGGCGGCCGCGCCTGGGCTCCCAGCCGCCCATGTCCACCAGCCAGAAACGACCCGGCGCCACCTCCAGCAGCCGGCGCGGAAAGCGCAGGCCGTTGCGGGCATCGGCCACCAGGGCGGCGCAGTGACCGGGCGGGGTCTTGATGGGCAGCCGGGGCAGGCCGCCGCAGAGGCCCTCGGTCTTGTAAAGCGCCGGTTGGGCGCCAACGCTCAGCGGCAGGGCCAGTGTCAGCAGCAGCGCCGGCAGCCACCCAGCGTTCATGCCGGCTGTTTGCGTTGCGCCGACTTCGGCCGGAAGGCCTTGCAGACCTCGTCCTGGGTTTCGAGGTAGGGCCCGCCGATCAGGTCCACGCAATAGGGCACGGCGGCAAAGATGCCCGGCGTGCCCTCCAGGCCGCCCAGGGTCTCGGCGATGGCCTTCGGCTGGCCGGGCAGGTTCAGGATCAAGGCCTGGCCGCGGATCACCGCGGTCTGTCGCGACAGGATGGCGGTGGGCACGAAGCGCAGCGAGATCTGCCGCATCTGCTCGCCGAAGCCGGGCATCTCGCGCTCGGCGACGTCGCGCGTCGCGTCGGGCGTCACGTCGCGCGGCGCCGGTCCGGTGCCGCCGGTGGTCAGCACCAGCGCGCAGCCGGCCTCGTCGACCAGTTCGCGCAGCGTGGCGGCAATGGTGGCGCGTTCGTCGGGGATCAGGCGCTCGGCGAACTCGATCGGGTTCTTCAGCGCCCGCGACAGCCAGTCCTTCAGCGCCGGCAGGCCCTGGTCCTCGTAGACGCCGCTGCTGGCGCGGTCGGAGCAGCTGACGATGCCGATGCGGACGGCCTCAAGCATCGCCGGCCGGCGCATCGGGCTGTGCCTTCAGGAACTGGAACAGCTCGCGAAAGCCGCGGCCGCTGCGCGCCTCGGGGTTGGCGGCGGCGTCCTTGCGGGCCGAACGCACCAGGCTGCGCAGTTGCTGCACATCCACGCCGGGGTGGTCGCTGATGTAGGTCTGCAGCGCCTCGTCGCTGCCGATCAGCTCGGCGCGCACGGCCTCGAGCTGGTGCAGGCGCAACTGATCCTGCGCATGACCGAGCTTGAAGGCCGCGACCGCTTCCTGGTAGGGCTCGGGCTCGACCTGCCGCATCAGCTTGCCGATGTATTGCAGCTGGCGGCGTCGACCGCCATGGGCGGTGATCTTCTTCGCTTCGCGCAGCGCGATGCGCAGGGTCTCGGGCATCTCGAGGGCGGCCAGTCGGGAGTCCGGCAGCTCCAGCAACTCTTCGCCGAGCTTTTGCAGCGCGTCGGACTCGCGCTTCATCTGGCTGCGGCTGGGTCCGTCGTAATCGGCCTCGTTCTCGTCGTGCTGCAGGTGCGACTGCGGGCCGGGGCGCGCGCGGCGCGGGCGGTCAGGGTTTGCCATGGGCTCATCATAATGAGCGCCCCTTTCCAGACCCTCCCGCCATGAGCGCTGCGCAACAAGGATTCGCCCATTCCCCCGCCGAGTTCCAGGAGCTTGTCGAGCGCAGCCTCCAACTGGCCCGCGAGATCGGCGCCAGCGATGCGGTGGCCGAGGTCAGCGAAGGCGCCGGCCTGAGCGTCTCGGCGCGCCTGGGCCAGTTGGAGAACGTCGAGCGCAACCGCGACAAGTCGCTGGGTGTGTCGATTTACATCGGCCAGCGCCGCGGCCATGCCAGCACCTCGGACTTCTCCGCCGGCGCACTGAAGGCGGCCGTGCAGGCGGCCTACGACATCGCCCGCTTCACCGCCGAGGACCCGGCCGCCGGCCTGCCCGATGCCGACGATCTGCTGCTGGAACCGGCGCCCGATCTCGATCTGTTCCACCCCTGGGCCATCGACGCCCGACAGGCCGCCGAGCTGGCCTTGCGCTGCGAGGCGGCGGCACTGGGCACGGACCGCCGCATCACCAACAGCGAGGGGGCCATGGTCTCGGCCCAGCAATCGCATTTCTGGGCCGGCAACAGCCGCGGCTTCCGCGGCGGCTACGCCAGCAGCCGGCATTCGATCTCGGTGGCGCCGATTGCCGGCCGCGGTGCCGGCATGCAGCGCGACGCCTGGTACAGCTCGATGCGCGACGCGGCCGACCTGGCCGCGCCCGAGGCCGTCGGCCGCTACGCCGCCGAGCGCGCGCTGTCGCGTCTGAAGGCGCGCCGTGTCGCCACGGCGGAGCTGCCGGTGCTGTTCGAGTCCACCGTCGCCGCCGGCCTGCTCGGCGCGCTGGTGCAGGCGACCAGCGGCGGCGCGCTCTACCGCAAGGCCAGCTTCCTGCTCGACAGCTTGGGCCAGCCGGTGCTGGCCTCGCATGTCGACGTCGACGAGGACCCCTTCGTGAAGAAGGGCAAGGGCAGCTCCGCCTTCGACGAAGAGGGGGTGCGCACGCAGGCGCGCCGCGTCGTGGACGGCGGTGCGCTGCAGGGCTACTTCCTGTCCAGCTACTCGGCGCGCAAGTTGGGGCTGAAGACCACCGGCCACGCCGGCGGCTCGCACAACCTCGTGATGAAGAGCCGCGCCACCGCGCCCGGCGATTCCCTGGCGGTGATGCTCAAGCGTTTGCACCGCGGGCTTTTCGTCACCGAGCTGATGGGGCAGGGCGTCAACTACGTGACCGGCGACTACTCGCGCGGCGCCAGCGGCTACTGGGTGGAGAACGGCGAGATCGCGTTCCCGGTCGAGGAGGTGACGATCGCCGCCAATATGCGCGACATGCTGAAGGGCATCGTCGCCATCGGTGCCGACGCCTACACGACCGGCGGCAAGACCGTGGGCTCGGTGCTGGTCGACCGGATGACGCTCGCCGGCGCCTGAGCCGCCCGGCCTGCGCTGGCCGCTGTCTGCTTCGCCGACAGGGCAATCCCGGCGCACCGCCTAGAGGGGGCTCCCTAGAATTCTCGGGCGTCACCAACCCCCCACCCCGAGGAGCGCGCTTGATGGAACGTCGTTCGTTTGTGAGCCATGCCGGCCTGGCCGGCATCCTGGCCGCCGGCACCGCGCCGGCCGTGCATGCCCAGGCCACGCTGCGATGGCGCATCGCCTCCAGCTTCCCGAAGGCTCTGGACACCATCTACGGCGGCGGCGAGGTCTTCGCGAAGAAGGTCGGCGAGATGAGCGGCGGCAAGTTCCAGATCTCGGTGCATGCCAGCGGCGAGCTGATGCCGCCCTTTGGCGTCGTCGACGGCGTGCAGAACGGCACCGTCGAGGCCTGCCACACGGTGCCTTACTACTTCTTCGGCAAGGACCCGACCTTTGCGATCGGCGCCGCCATCCCCTTCGGCCTGAACAGCCGGCAGATGAGCGCCTGGATGTTCGAGGGCAACGGTCTGAAGCTGATGCGCGAGTTCTACGCGAACTACAACATCGTCAGCTTCCCCTGTGGCAACTCGGGCGCGCAGATGGGTGGCTGGTTCCGCAAGCCGATCAAGTCCCTGGCCGACATCAAGGGCCTGAAGTTCCGCATCGGTGGTTTCGCTGGCCGCGTCATCGAGCGCATGGGCGGCGTGCCGCAGAACATCCCCGGCGCCGAGATCTACCAGGCGCTGGAGAAGGGCACGATCGACGCTGCCGAATGGGTCGGCCCCTACGACGACGAGAAGCTGGGCTTCTACAAGGTGGCGCCGCACTACGCCTACCCGGGCTGGTGGGAGGGCGGTCCGCAGATCGACCTCTTCGTCAACCGCAAGGCCTACGACGCGCTGAGCCCCGAGTACAAGGCCATCGTCGAGGCCGCCTCGGCCTACGCCCATGTGGACATGCAGGCCAAGTACGACGCCCGCAACCCGGCCGCGCTGACCCGCCTGGTGGCCGGCGGCGCCAAACCTTTCCCCTTCCCCAAGGACGTGATGGACGCCGCCTTCAAGACCTCGATGGCGGTCTACGACGAGCTGTCAGCCAGCAACCCGGGCTGGAAGAAGGTCTACGAGGACTACGCGAAGTTCCGCAAGGAGCAGAACCTTTGGTTCCGCTTCACCGAGGCGCGATTCGACAGCTTCATGCAGGCGCAGCGGCTCTGATTCGACATGCCCCTGCGGCGCACAGGCCCCGATCCCGAGATCGGGGGCCTTTTTTCCGCGCGCTCAGTCTGAGGCGGGGTCACTGGCCGGTGCGCTGGCCGGTGGCGCCGGGTCGCGCAGGAACTCGGCCATCGGGTCGTCGGCTTCCGATGCCGGCCCCTCCACGCTCAGGCTTTGCAGCAGCTCGGTGGCCGCCTCGGTGTCCACCGCCACCGGCTTGTCGAGGAAGACGGTAACCGTCTGCGGGAACGCGATGACGATGGCGACCAGGATGAGCTGCAGGCCCAGCCAGGGAATCGCGCCCAGGTAGATGTCCTTGGACATCACCTTGCGCGGCAGCGTGCCGTTCTTGAACAGCGAGTCGGCGATGCCGCGCAGGTAGAAGAGCGCGAAACCGAAGGGCGGGTGCATGAAGCTGGTCTGCATGTTCACGCAGAGCATCACGCCGAACCAGATCAGGTCGATGCCCAGCTTGTCGGCCACCGGCGCCAGCAGCGGGATGATGATGAAGGCGATCTCGAAGAAGTCGAGGAAGAAGGCCAGGAAGAACACGAAGAGGTTCACCACCACCAGGAAGCCGACCTGGCCGCCGGGCAGGTCGGACAGCAGGTGCTCGATCCACAGCCCGCCGTCCACGCCCTGGAAGACCAGCGAGAAGACCCGCGAGCCGATCAGGATGAAGACCACCATGGCGGTGATGCGCATGGTGCCGGCCATGGAGTCGCGTACCAGCGGCCAGGTCAGGCGCTTGTGCAGCGCGGCGAGCACAAAGGCGCCGACCGCCCCCATGGCGCCCGCCTCGGTCGGCGTGCAGACCGCGGTGCTGATGCCGGGCAGGCCGCCCATCGAGCCGAGCACGAGGAAGATCAGCACCGCCGAAGGCACGATGCCGCGCAGGCACTTCAGCACCAGCTTGCCGCCGCTGAGCGTGCGCGCCTCGGGCGGCACGCCGGGCATGGCTTCGGGGCGGATGCGCGACAGCAGGAAGGTGTAGAGCAGGAACAGCAGCACCTGCAGGATCGACGGTCCCCAGGCACCCTTGTACATATCGCCGACCGGCTTGCCGAGCTGGTCGGCCAGCACCACCAGCACCAGCGAGGGCGGCACCAGTTGCGTGATCGTGCCCGAGGCGGCCAGCACGCCGGTGGCGTAGCGCATGTTGTAGCCCCAGCGCATCATCACCGGCAGCGAGATCATCGCCATCGCGATGACTTGGCCGGCCACCGTGCCGGTCACCGCGCCGAGGATGAAGCCGACGATGATCACCGAGTAGCCCAGGCCGCCGCGCACCGGGCCGAAGAGCTGGCCCATCGAATCCAGCATGTCCTCGGCCAGCCCGCATTTCTCCAGGATGCTGCCCATCAGCGTGAAGAAGGGGATGGCCAGCAGCAGGTCGTTGCTGAGGATGCCGAAGACGTTCAGCGGCAGCGCGCTCATGAAGCTGGCCGGGAACCAGCCCATCCAGACCGCGAAGTAGCCGCAGCCCAGACCCAGCGCCGCCAGCGAGAAGGCGACCGGGAAGCCGAGCATCAGCACCAGGATCAGCCCGACGAACATCACCGGGGCGAAGTGCTCCATCTGCATCGATCAGGTCTCCCGGCCGGCGTTCACTGCAGCGGCGCTTCGTAGTGGAACTGCCCCTCGTACTGGCCGCGCAGCCAGGCGATGCGCTTGATGATCTCGGACAGGCCCTGCAGCAGCACCAGCGAGAAGCCCAGCGGCAGGGTCAGCATCGCGGGCCAGCGGATCAGGCCGCCGGCATTGCTGGACATCTCGCCGCTCTGCAGCATCTGCCAGAACAGCGGTGACGAGAAGACGATCATCGCCACCATCACCGGCACCAGGAAGAAGACCAGGCCAAAGAGATCGATCAGTGCCTGCGTGCGCCCGGAGTAGCGGCCGTAGAAGACATCGACCCGCACATGCTCGTTGACGCGCAGCACATGGGCGGCGCCCAGCATCACGCAGGCGGCGAACAGATACCACTGGATCTCGAGGAAGGCGTTGGAGCTGATGCTCAGCAGGTAGCGCACCGCCGCGTTGCTCGCGCTGATCAGGCAGGAGGCCAGCACCGCCCATTTGGCAAGGCCGGCGAAGCGGTCGTTGAGCGCATCGATCCACCGGCTCAGCGTGAGCAGGAATTTCATGGGAACTCCGGAGCGTCGCGGCACTGTAAGCGTCGCCGTGCGGACGATCCGGGCTCAATCTCCTGGGTGTTTCCCTGTCGGCTTGGCGGACAGTTCCGCCGTTGCGGCGCGCAACAGGCGCAGCGGCCGCTCCACCTGGATGCGCGCCCGCAACTGGCCGCAGCCGCCCTCGACGTCCTGGCCGGCGGAATCGCGCAGCTTGGTCAGCACACCGCGGCGGGTGAGGCGCAGCGCGAGCTGCCGTGCCGCATCCCAGTCAGGCCGGGTGAAGGGCAGGCCGGGGACGGTGTTGAAGGGGATCAGATTCAGCACCAGGTGGCGGCCGGCGAGCAGCTCGACCAGCGCGTCCTCCTCGCCGTCGTTGACGCCCTGCAGCAGCGTCCATTGCAGCTGCAGCGGATAGCCGGTATCGAGCGCGTAGCGTTCGGCCTGCTCGACCAGCCAGGCCGGGTCCAACTGCGGCGCGCGCGGCAACAGCTGACGGCGCAGCGCCGGCTTGGTGGTGTGCAGCGACAGCGCCAGCGCCGGCTTCACCAGGCCCTCGCGCAGGCGCTCGAAGACCCGCGCATCGCCGACCGTGCTGAACACCAGCTGTTTGTGCGCGATGCCGCCTTCCTGGCCCAGCCACTGGATGGCCTGCAGCACCGCCTCCAGGTTGTGCGACGGCTCGCCCATGCCCATGAAGACGATCTTGTTGACCTGGCGCAGCCGGCGGGCCAGCACCACCTGGGCGAGGATCTCGGCGCCGCTGAGCTGGCGGATCAGTCCGCCGGTGCCGGTCATGCAGAAGCCGCAGCCCACCGCGCAGCCGACCTGGCTGGACACGCACAGACCCCAGCTCTTTTTGCGCCCGGGCAGCAGCACCGCCTCCACGCTCTGGCCGTCGGCGAGTTGCAGCAGCAGGCGCTCGGAGCCGTCGGCGCCCGGCTCGCGGGTGTGCAGGCGGAGCAGGCCGTCCCACTCGGCGAACAATTCGGGCAGGGCTTCGAGCAGGGGTCGCGGCAGGTAGTCGGGCAGCGCGCGGCGGCCTTGCTCCAGCGGGATCGCCTGCAGCCAGTGGCGCAGCACGCGCCCGCGATGCGCCGGCTTGGCGCCCAGCCCGGCCAGGCGCGCGTCGATATCGATCAGCTGAAGCGGGGCTTGCATCAGCGCTTCTTCGGTGCCGGCTCCAGGCCGATCGGCATGGCCTCGCGCACCGACAGACCGATGTCCGGCTGGCCCAGGCACTCGGCATGCGGTACGGCGCCCTGGGGCACGCGCGGGTCGCTGCGCCGGTCGTAGCGCTGGTGCTCCAGCGCGCGGCCGGAATCCAGGTGCAGCACCCAGTGCTCGGCCCAGAGCGAATGCGAGCCCGGCTTGCCGCTGCCGCAGAGCAGCGCGCCGCGGTGCGTGTGCACGGTGGCGTTCAGCCAGTCGGCGCGCAGGGGATCGTTGTTCGGCGAGATCGGCCAGCCATAGACCGTCTTCAGGTTCAGCGGTCCCTTGCAGGTGTGAAAGCCGGTCAGCCAGAAGCGGCCTTGCTCCAGCTTCCACACCGCCTCCAGTGCACAGCCGGGGTTCTGCGCGCGGAAATCGCGCAGCACCTTGCTCTTCAGCGTTTCGGCGTTCGGTGGACCGGGTGGCAGCAGGCGGCTGCGCTGTCCGTCCCACCACAGCCAGTCCTGGGCCTGCACGGCGCCGGCCGCCAGCAGCAGCGCCAGCGCGAGACCGGCCATGCGCATCAGCGCGAGCCCCAGGCCGACGGTGGCAGCGGCACCGGCTGGCTCAGGTCGAAGCGCGCCTCGAAGCGGCGCGGCGTGCCCGGCCGGGTCAGGCGGTAGCCGTAATGGCCGCCATCCACGCTGACCGTCCAGACATTGGTGGCCGAGGCCGGCAGCATCTGTGCGGTGTGCGCATCGGCATGGAAGTCCTGCGCGCCGGCCGTACCGGCGCCGCGGGTGTCGCCGCCGTATTGGGTGACCTTGTCCTCGCTGCCGTCCTCGTGGCGGTGGTCGTGCTTCAGGCGCAGGCCCTCGGGCGTGCGCGTGAAGATCCAGGTGCGCGAGCGGTTCTCGCCGACATGGAAGGGAATGCGGATCTCGCTGGCGCTGCAGTCGCGCACATGCATCACCAGCCTTTCCTTGCCGATCGCGGCGTCCTGCTCCTGCGGGTCCACCAGCTTGCCGGCGAAGGCTTTGCCGCAATGCGATTGCAGGCTGGCCCAGAACTGGTCCTGGGGGCTTTGGGCTTGGGCGGCGCTCAGTGCGGCGGCGGCCAGCGTCAGGGTCAAGGTCTTGTGCATGGGCGCAAGTGTCGCCGCCCGCACGGTTCCTTCCTCAACTCGCTGGCGTGAGCCCGCCGAGCCGATTCAAGGCCGATTGCGAGCCGACCTCGCCGCAGACCTTGGCGTCCAGCCCGTGCAGGCGGATGCGGCCGGCCAGTCCCGGGGTGCTTGCCTGGCTGGCGGCTTCCAGCAGCCAGGAGCCGAAGCCGCCGTCGTTCAGATGGTCCTCGAAGGCGATCACCTCGTCGAAGGCTTCGATCTGCGCCGCCTGCGCCGCCTTGCTGTCCATGCCCCAGAGCGGCAGGCTGTAGACGGGGCAGCCGGCGTATTCGGGTCTCGCTGCCCAAGCCAGCGCGGCCGCCAGCGCGGCGCCGGTCGCGAGCAGCGCGCGGCTTTCACTGCCCGGCTTGATGGGCAGCCAGCGGCCGGGTGCGAGAGCAGGTGGCTCGGCGTGCAGCGCCGGCTCACCGGCCTTGCCCAGGCGCAGATAGCTGGGGCCCGGGTGGGCCGTCAGATGCCGCAGGCAGGCGCGCACCTCCTGTGGGCAGCCGGGCGCGGCGATCGTGAAACCGGGCAGCACGCGCAAGAGCGCGTAGTCCTGCACCGCATGGTGGCTGTAGCCCAGCGCGCCATAGGCCAGGCCGCCGCCGACCGTCACCACCGTCACCGGCAGGCCGTGATAAGCCACGTCATTGCGCAATTGCTCGGCGCAGCGGAAGGTCGGGAAGTTGGCGATCGAGTAGGTGAAGACCTGGTAGCCCTCGCTGGCCAGGCCGGCGGCCAGCGCCGTCATGTTCTGCTCGGCCACACCGGCGTTGAAGAAGCGGCCGGGGAATTCGCGCTGGAACGGTTCGACCACCGAGTAGCCGAGGTCGCCCACGACCAGCACCAGTCGTTCGTTCGTGCGGGCGAGCTGGCACAGCTCGTCGACAAAGGCGTTACGCATCGCCGATTTCCTCCAGCGCCTGCGCCAGCTGCGCGTCGCTCGGGCTGCGGTAATGCCAGTCCACGCTGTTCTCCATGAAGCTCACGCCCTTGCCCTTCACGGTGCGGGCCAGCACGACATGCGGCTTGCCGCCGCCGGTCTCGCGCAGCGCGCGACGCAGCTGCTCGTGGTCGTGACCATCGACCTCGGCCACCGCCGCGCCGAAGGCCTCGAACTTGGCGCGCAGATTGCCCAGGTCCAGGGTCTCGGTCGTGGTGGTCAGCGACTGCAGGCCGTTGATGTCGATGACGGCAGTGAGCCGATCCAGTCGGTGGTGGGCAGCGAACATCAGCGCCTCCCAGTTCGAGCCCTCGTTCAGCTCGCCGTCGCTGAGCAGCACCACCGTGCGCCAGGTCTCACCGCGCAGCTTGCCGGCCAGGGCCTTGCCCACGCCAAAGCCCAGCGCATGGCCCAGGCTGCCGGTGCTGAACTCCACGCCCGGCACCTTGTGGCTGATGTGGTTCATCAGGCGCGCGAAGTCCTGGCCATAGCTCCGCAGCTCTTCGACCGGGAAGAAGCCGCTTTCTGCCAGCGCCGCGTAGACGGCCACGCAGGCATGGCCCTTGGACAGCAGGAAGCGGTCGCGCTCTGGCCAGTCGGGCTCGGCAGGGCGCAGGCGCAGCAGGCCGCCGTCAGGTGCGTAGAGCAGGGCGACGATGTCGGCGATGGACAGCGCCGAGCCGATGTGCGAGGCGCGGGCGCGGTGCACCATGCGCAGTGCCTGGGCGCGGATGCGGCGGGCGAAGACCGCCGAGTTCAAGTCCGTCAACATCCCCCGTTTTTACCTTTCGAGGCCAGGTGCCGACGTGTCGAGGAGACCGTCGGTCCGGGGGCTGTTCGCAGCCGCCTCCACGGGTGCCGGCTGCGGCGCCGTGCCATGGGGCTTGCAGAAGCACTGCTTCGGGCGTTCTCCGATCCACAGGTAGGCGCACCAGGCCAGCGAGCTGATCAGCATGCGCCACAGATTGCTGCTGTCCTCCAGCCAGTGCTTGTCCTGGATGTGGTTGCCGAGCAGCTGATCGGTGCACAGTGCCAGCCAGATGCCGGCCATGACCCCCACGAACAGCAGCGGAAAGCTGTCCCGGCGCTTGAGCCAGAGCCAGAACAGCATCGGGAGCAGCACGAACTGGCCGGCATTGACCACGATCTCGAACACCAGCAGCCCGGCCAGCCAGGGGTGGTAGCCGGCAACGCCCGGGGTGGTGGCCGCGGCCCAGCCGACACCACTGATCAGCGGCCGGAAGTCGCCCAGGCCGGCAATGAGCCGGATCCAGGCCAGCACCAGCACCACGCCGAGCAGGCCCAGCCAGAAGCCGCGCGGCGGGTCGGCCTGCAGGCGCAGCGGCAGCGGTTGCCAGCGCATCAGCCGGTAGGCCACGAACAGCCAGGCGCTCAGGGCTGCGAGGACCAGTCCGATCACCATGCCGCTGGGCGACGCGTCGCCAGCGTCGCTCCAGTACAGCTGGTAATTGAGATTGCGGCGGGCTTGCTCCAGATCGGCCAGGTGACGCGCCAGTTCGGCGACCGGCAGCTCATTGGCCGTGGACTCGAAGCGGTCGCTGATCTGCACCCGCCGGCCTTCGACGTTCTCCTTGCGCTCGTGCACGAAGGCTGCGCTGCTGACCTTGTAGCTTTGCGCTCGCGTGGGCCAGTCCTCATGCAGCCGGAGTTCCAGCTCGTGCTCAACGCGCACCGGGTGGTAGAGCTGGAGCGGTGACTTGCGGACCGTCTCCTCGGGGTTCAGCAACTGCGAGCCCATCTCCGGCACTTGCAGCCAGACTTCGTGCCGTTGCAGCTCCTCGCTGCGTGTCCAGAACGAGGGCAGTTCGTAGCGCTCGCGCACCGTGATGCGGTTTTCGCCTGCCAGATCCTGGACCTCCAGCGACGCGACGCTGCGGATCGAGCTGTAGCTGCGGGCGTAGAAGTTCTGGTACTGCTGGCCGATGGCTTCCAGGTTGCTGGCCGCCAGCGATGCGCGAAAACGCTCCGCGCTCAGGCCCTGCAGCTCGGTCAGCACCTCCATCTGCGCCGGGGTGTCGAAGCCGCCCGAGGCATCCAGCAGCAGCTTGACGCGGCGATGGTCGAGCATGGAGGCGTTGTGACGCATCGGCGTCAGCGCCTTCTGGCCTTCGCGCAGCACCAGGGCCTGGCCGTAGGACTCCTGGCCGACCTTGTCGAGCGGCCCGGGCTGGGCGCTGCGTGTCGGGTCCAGCCAGTAGTCCTGATCGCCCAGGCGGACCAGCACCAGCACGTGGTTGAAGGCCAGCGGGCTGGGCAATGCGTTCGAGATGCCCTGGGCGACGCGGGTGTGCACCAGGGCCGGCCAGGCCGGGATCTCCAGGCGGCGCAGCAGGCTGAGCAGCAACAGGGTCTTGTCCTTGCAGTCGCCGAAACGCCGCGCCATCACCTGCGCGGGTGGGTGCGGCGCATGGGAGTTGGCGCCGGTTTCGATGCCCAGGTAGCGGATCTCCCGCTGCGCGAAGCGCAGCGCCTCGGCGACGCGCTGATGGGCATCGGGCAGCGCGCGCAGGCGCCGCAGCTCGGCCTCCAGTTCGGCCGGCAGGCGCTCCGGGCTGCGGTACAGTGGCAACGCCCAGTCGACCACATCACCCCAGTCGCGGTACTCGCTGAACTCGATCGCGGCGAAGGGGTCGTACCAGTGCGGCGCGCCGGTTTCCAGGCGCAGTGCCGGCTGGCCGTCGAGCTGCCAGCGGTACTCGCGGTGGCTGCCGAGCTGGCGTGGCTCCGGGAGGCTCAGGCCCTGCTGGGCACGCAGCTGAAGCTGGCGCTCCTGCGGCCAGAGCAGACGGGTGTGCACCTGTGCGACTGGCGCACCCCACTGGAAATCGAGCCGGGCGGTCTGGCGGCCGTCGAACACCGGGTTGCCGCCGCTCAGCGTGTAGGCGTACTCGACGACATCGCCGACGCGGACATCCTCCAGGAATACATGCACGGTCTTGCTGCCGTCGAACAGCAGCTTGTCGAGATCGGTCTCGCGCTGCAGGAGCTTGAGTTTGGCGGCGGCCAGGCGTGGCATCGCCCGGCCGTTGCGATGCACGGTGATGTCATGGATGAGCAACTGCTCATAGGCCGGATCGACCCGCCATTCGAGGTTGGCGATCTGCTGCAGGCCTTGCTCGTTCAGTGCGCGGCTCGCGTAGCGCTGGAAGCGCTGCAGGCGCTTGCCGTCGAGCCGCCATTGGCGGTCGACGAGCAGGTAGTCGACGCCGTCGCGCACGCCTCCAGCGGGCGCGGCCTGGTTCTGCGGCAGGGCGACTGCCTCAACCCAGGCCGGCGCCGGGCCCTTGCTGACCTGCGCCGCCGCCGGCCCCATGGGCAGCAGCATGGCGCCCACCGCGAGCGCCGTCAGCAGCCCGCGCCTCCACTGTCCTCCCACCATGCCGCCACCTTGTTGTTGTGTGGCGCAGATTCTGCGGGGCCTGGCGATGCCGGCGGCTGCGGCAGGCGCCGCAGGCCATGAGGATTTACCTGGGGGCGCTGCCTGCCAGCAATTGCTCGATCAGCGCCGCATGCGCCTGCTCGTGCAGGAAGGCGTAATTGGTCTCCGGCGTCTCGTCGGTCACCTCGTGCAGGCGGCGCACGCCGGCGCCACTCACCGCCCAACAGCCATAGCCCAGCTGGGCGAAGAAGCGCAAGACATCGTTCGGGTGGTAGCCGAAGGGCGCGCTCCATTTGCGCAGCAGCTCGGCGAAGACGCGTGGCTTGTGCGTGGCAATCGTCTTCGCGCCGCCCTCCAGCACCCAGAGTTCGGCGCCCTCGACATCGATCTTGATGTAGTCGGGCTTGCTGCCTGTGTTGGCGGCCCAGTCGTCCAGGGTCAGGGCCAGACCGACGACGCGCTTCGCGTCCTCGCGGCCGGCCACGTTTAGCAGGCTGGCGTTGGTGCCGTTCTCCGGCGCGATGAAGAACTCGAAGCTGCCGCTTTGGCGGCTCAGGCCATAGGCATAGGCGCGCACGCGGTCGGCCAGGGCGTTGGCGGCGATGTTGCGGCTCAGGAACTCGTAGCTCTGCGGCAGTGGCTCGAAGGCGTGCACCGTGGCGTTTGGTTCGCGCAGGGCCAGGCGCAGCGCGTGGTAGCCGATGTTGGCGCCCACATCGAGGATGCAGTGGGCGCCTGCGGAGAGCAGGTTCATCACCGCCGTCTCTTCCGGTTCGTAGGCGCCGAAGTTCAGCGCTTCCAGCGGCGCCACGCGGGCCTCGCCGGCCGGGGCCTCCATCCACACCGCCTCTTCACCCATCAGGAAGCGCACGCCGTCGGCGCGCAGATGGATCTCGTGGACTTCGGAGCGTTCCAGCTGCGCCTGGTAGGCCCAGAGCTGCTGGTGCAGCGCGCAGGCCTGGGCGATGAAGTCGGCCTTGCTCAATTGGCCCTGGGCGTGGGCCTGCTGCAGGTCGGCGAGGGAGTTCATGAAGCGGCGCGGATGTGGTCGATGAAACGGCGGAAGCCTTCGGCAGCGCCGATTCTGGGCTGCCACCCGAGCGATTGAAGCCGCGAAATGTCCGGGATCAGCCGGTTGAACGGGCTGGGCAGGTAGCCGCCGGGTGGTGGGCGCTGGATCAGCTCGCTACCCGGGTAGAGGCCGACCAGCAGCTCGGCCAGTTCCTTCACCGACAGCTCGGCGTCCGGGTTAGCCAAGTTGTAGGGCGTGGCCGGCTGGCCCTTGGCCAGCACCGTGAGGATGCCCTCGACCGCGTCCGAGGCGTAGCAAAAGGCCCGGCGCGCGCTGCCGTCGCTGGTCATCACGATGGGGCGGCCTTCGGCCACCGCATAGGCGAAGTCGGCGAACACGCGGCCGTCGTCCCGCGTGAGGCCTGGCCCATAGGTGTGGAAGGGCCGCACGATGAAGGTCGGCAGGCCGTGTTGCGCGTGCCAGGCGACACAGAGCGTCTCGCCCATGCGCTTGCTCTCGGCATAGCAGGCGCGCTGCGTGGCCGGGTCCAGCGGGCCGAAATCGGTTTCCTTCAGCGGCTTTTCGCTGCTGGCCGCGCCGTAGACCTCGGAGCTGGAGACGAAGAGAAAGCCCTGGACCTTGGCCTTTGTTGCCGCCTCCAGCAGTGCCGCCGTGCCGACCGCGTTCGGCATCGCGGTGCCGACCGGGTCCGGCCCGTAGAAGCGCGGGCTGGCCTGGCTGGCGGCGTGGATCACATGGGTGATTCCGGCCGGCAGCGTGGGCACCGCGATGCGGTTCAGGTCCCATTCGAAGAATGCGATGCGGTCGGCGATGTCGGCCAGGCGGACACGGGCGCCCTCGGTGTTCCGCACCAGGGCCATGACTTGTGCTCCGGCGCCGACCAACGCACGCGTTATCCAGCCCCCGATAAAGCCAGCCGCGCCGGTCACCACCACGCTGCGGCCAACGAACGCATTGGCCAATGGAGTTCCTCCTATGGCTTCATTCAGATCACCCATTGAATTGGCTCTTATGTTCACTAAGACTCCAACTCAAGCGTCGGCGTCGAGCGTGGTATTGCCGGACGAGCTAAGGAGTGAGCCTGTCCTGTCGTAGGTGAGGAACGGAAAATCAGCAGAGTGAGTACGCTTTAGTTCCTCTGCAATATTTAATTGCATCTCCTGTATGCCGGAGTCCAGTTCTGCAACGCTCTTTTCTACAGCGGTTATCAAAGAACCTAGCGCAGGAATCTTTTTGAGCTCTTCAAGAAGAAAGTTCTTGAGGACGTTGGCCAGAAAGTGCCGCGTTCCTTGAACTGAGAAATATGAGGAATTTCTATTCTTCTGAATGGTTGAGATCAGGCTCTCTATTGTTTTCGCAACTTTTCTGCTGTCGATCTCTCCGGATTCAATGAGTGCTTGAAGGGAGCTCGCGACTTGATCAAAGAGACTGGGTAGTTGGCTTTGCGCCTTGTGCTTTTCATAGATTGCTTCAAAATCGAACCCAAGCCGCGAATCTTCGCTTCCCCTCCAGTTATGGCTTCGGAGGTGCTCATTGAGAGAGATCAACTGCAACAGAAGCTGGTTTAACGAGAATCCGTTGCGGGGCCTCGATAGCACATCCAAGAGTTGCCTAAGCCAGATGGGTTGATCTTGTGTAGCAAAAATATTCGCTAAGTTATTTGCCGCATTCCAGCCCGCTGCAATGTGCTGAGATTTCTGTTCTTCATCGTTTCCAACGATGACCTTGAAAATCTTATCGATATGCGCGACTAAAATTCTGTGCTTCTCTTCGATTGAGCGAAAAAAAAGTTCGTCCATATGCCTGCTCAAGCTATTTTCTGACGGAACACCTGCTATTCAAAAGCCTACTCCCAGGAAAGTCTCAATCTGCCCAGCAATGAACTCCAGCTTCTCCTCATCCAGCCCCGGATGCACGCCAATCCAGAAGGTGCCGCTCATCACCGCATCGGTGTTCGGCAGCTCGCCCACGCTGCGATAGCGCTGGTTCGCCATGTACGGCTGGCGCGTCAGATTGCCGGCGAAGAGCAGGCGGGTGCCGATCTTCTGCTGGTCCAGGAAGCGGATCAGGTCGACGCGCTGAACACCGGCGTCGGGCTTGAGGTGGATGGGGAAGCCGAACCAGGACGGGTCGCTGTACGGCGTGGCCTCGGGCAGCAGCAGGAACTCGGTGCAGCTTTGCAGGCGGCTTTTCAGGAACTCGAAATGCCGGCGCCGCGTGGCGACGAAACCGTCGAGCCGGTCCAGCTGCGCCAGCGCGCAGGCGGCCTGCATGTCGGAGATCTTCAGGTTGTAGCCGTTGTGGCTGTAGATGTATTTGTGGTCGTAGCCGGCCGGCAGGCTGCCCAGTTGCCAGTCGAAGCGCTTGCCGCAGGTGTTGTCCTTGCCGGGCGGGCAGTAGCAGTCGCGGCCCCAGTCGCGAAAAGACTCCGCGATGCGCTTGAGCAGCGGGTCGCGCATGAAGACGGCGCCGCCTTCGCCCATGGTGATGTGGTGGGCCGGGTAGAAGCTGAGCGTCCCAATGTCGCCAAAGGTGCCGACTTTTTGGCCGCGGTAGGTGGCACCCAGCGCGTCGCAGCAGTCCTCGATCAGCCACAGCCCATGCTGTTTGCAGAAGGCGGTGATGGCGTCGAGGTTGAAGGGATTGCCCAGCGCGTGGGCCAGCATCACCGCCTTGGTCTTGGGGCTGAGCGCGGCTTCGAGCTGGCGGACGTCGATGTTGTGCGTGGCCAGATCCACGTCCACGAAGACCGGCACGGCGCCGAACTGCAGGATGGGGTTGACGGTGGTGGGGAAGCCGGCTGCGACGCCGATGACTTCATCGCCGGCCTGGATGGCGCGTTCGCCCAGCAGCGGCGAGGTGAGCGTGCTGAAGGCCACCAGATTGGCTGAGCTGCCGCTGTTCACGCTGAGGCAGAAGGGCACGCCGATGTAGGCGGCCAGGCGTTGCTCGAAGGCGGTGTTGAAGCGGCCGGTCGTCAGCCAGCCGTCCAGCGCGGCATCGACCATGCCCTGGATCTCGGGGCCACCGATGACCTTGCCGCTTGGGGGCAGCACGGTTTGGCCGGGCTGGAAGGGCGCCACGGCTTCGTGCGTGATGGCCGCGTACTGAGCGACGAGCTGGCGGATCTGCTCGCGAAGCGCCAGGGCCTCGGGGGCGGTGTGCGGTGGGGGCGCCAGGGGCGGCGTTTGGGGCTGGATCGGAATCATGTCGAACTTGTGTACTGCTGAATCTGTTGCCGGCTGAAGGCCTGCAGGTCTTGGCCGGCGCGCCAGGCCTGGTGCCAGGCCACCGTGGCTTGCAGGGCCTGGGGCAGGCGCCAGCGCGGGGCCCAATGCAGGCGGTGGCGGGCGCGGGCGATGTCGAGTTCGAGGCGGCCGGCCTCGTGCGGATGCTCGCCGGGCTGCTGCGTTGCCTGTGCGCCGAGCTGCTGCACCAGGGCCGAGACGGGCAGGGCGTCGCTGGCCTCGGGGCCGAAGTTCCACGCGGTTTCCAGGCCGGCTTCATCGGCCAGCAGACCGGCGGCGAGGCGCAGATAGCCGGAGAGCGGCTCGAGCACATGCTGCCAGGGGCGGGTGGCCTGCGGGTTGCGCAGTTCCACGGGCTGGCCGGCGTCCAGGGCCTTCAAGACATCGGGCACCAGGCGCTCGGCCGACCAGTCGCCGCCGCCGAAGACATTGCCGGCGCGGGCGGTGGCCAGTCGCAGGCCTTGTGCGGCCAGGAAACTGCTGCGGTAGCTGGCGGCCACCAGCTCGCAGGCGGCCTTGCTGGCGCTGTAGGGGTCGTGACCGCCCAGCGCGTCGGACTCGCGGTAGGCGTGGTCCCACTCCTGGTTGGCGTAAACCTTGTCGGTGGTGACGACGACCGCTGCCTTGCAGGTCTTGATGCCGCGCAGCGCGTCCAGCACATGGGCGGTGCCCTGCACATTCGTGGCCCAGGTGGCCAGCGGGTCGCGGTAGCTTTCGCGCACCAGGGGCTGGGCGGCCAGGTGCAACAGCAGCTCCGGCTGCACACGGTCCACGCAGGCCTTGACGGCAGCCGCGTCGCGCAAGTCGGCGCGGGTGTCGCTGGCCAATAGCTCGTGGATGCGGGCCGTGTCGAACAGTGAGGGCATGGTGTTCGGGTCCAGCGCGAAGCCGTGGACTTTGGCACCGAGCTGATGCAACCAGATCGCCAGCCAGCCGCCCTTGAAGCCGGTGTGGCCGGTGAGCAGGACGCGACGGCCTTTCAAGCCACTCAGGTCCATGATTTCCACGGCGCCGTGCCAGATGCCCACAGCTCTTCCAGCAGATTCTTGTCGCGCAAGGTGTCCATGGGCTGCCAGAAGCCGTCGTGCGGGAAGGCCATCAGTTCGCCGTCCGCGGCCAGGCCGGCCAGCGGCTGTTGCTCCCACACGCAGTCGTCGCCATCCAGGCGGGCGAGCACTTTCGGCGAGAGCACAAAGAAGCCGCCATTGATGCGTCCGCCCTCGCCACGCGGCTTTTCCTGGAAGGCGCGTACGCGCTCACCGTCCATGTCCAGCGCGCCGAAGCGGGCCGGGGGGAAGACGGCGGCCAGCGTGGCCTGCTTGCCATGGTTTTTGTGAAAGGCCAGCGAGGCCGAGATGTCGATGTCGGACACCCCGTCGCCATAGGTGAAGCAGAAGGTTTCGTCCTGCTCGATGTAGCGGGCCACGCGCTGCAGGCGGCCGCCGGTCATCGTGTGTTCTCCCGTGTCGACCACGGTCACGTTCCAGGGTTCGGCGCGCTTGTGGTGCACCTCCATGCGGTTGTTGCGCATGTCAAACGTGACGTCGCTCATGGTCATGAAGTAGTTCGCGAAGAACTCCTTGATGACATGGCCTTTGTAGCCACAGCAGATCACGAAGTCATTGATGCCGTGGGCGGCATACATCTTCAGGATGTGCCAGAGCACGGGGCGGCCGCCGATCTCGACCATGGGCTTGGGCCGCAGCGCGGTTTCTTCGCTGATGCGGGTGCCCAGGCCCCCGGCGAGGATGACGGCTTTCATGGTCGGCTCCGCAGGGGCGCCCCAAGGAGCCGGCGGCCCCCTCGGGGGGTGACGAACGTAGTGAGGCGGGGGGCTGTCATGCGCTGGCCACAAAAGCGTCGGAAAGGAAATGTCGGGAGTCCAAGCCTTGAGTGAGCAGGGCTTCCCGTGCTGCGTCAATCATCGCCGGGTTGCCGCAGGCGTAGACGCGGTCGGGCAGGGCGCCGGTCAGGGCATGGTCTTGCACATGACCGCGCGCACCGGTCCAGCCGGGCTCGCGCGAGCAGACCGGGGTGAAGTTGAAGGGCAGGGCGCCCGCTTCAGGTTCCCAGTAGAAATCAGCGGCCGCGCGATTGCCCCAGAAGAGGCAGATCTCGGCCGGCCAGGTCTCAGGCGCCTGCGCGGCGAGTTGCTCCAGCATGGCCTTGAAGGGCGCGATGCCGGTGCCGGTGGCCAGCCAGAGCAGGCGCAGACCGGCGACTTCGCCCAGATGGAAGCTGCCGCGCGGCGCCTGTAGGCGGAGCAGGGCATTGGGCTGCAGCTGCTCGAACAGGAAATGGCTCATGGCTCCGCCCTCGACCCGGCGCACGTGCAGCTCCAGGCCGTCGGCGGCATCGGCGTTGGCGATGGAGTAGGCGCGGCGCAGGCCGTTGGCGGCGATCAGGTCCAGGTACTGGCCCGGCAGAAAGCGCAGGCCGTGGTTCGGCGGCAGGCGCAGCTTGAGCACGATCACATCGGCCGCGGGCCGCTCGATGGACTGCACGCGGGCCGGCAGGGTCAGGAGGCGCAGGCCGGCCAGGGCCGCTTGGTCGCTGACGTCCAGGGTGGCGTCGGCGTCCAGGGTGTCAGTGCAGGTGAGCAGCCAGCCGTCGGCGCGCTCGTCGGCGCTCAAGCAATCCTCGCCCTGCAGACGGCGACCGGGCCGGCTGCTGCGGGCTTTGCAGCTGCCGCATCGGCCGGTGCGGCAGCTGTGCGGCAGAGTGAGGCCGACATGCGTGGCGGCGTCCAGCAGGGTGACGTCGGACTGAACTTGGAAGCGCTTGCCGTCGGCGAGCTGGATGCAGGCCGTCATGGCAGGGCGGGGCGGTGCGCTGCGGCGCACCACCGGAGGAAACGGGCGGGAAACATGGCGGCGCGATGGTACGGGCCCGGACCGCCCCCCATGCCCGCAAGCAGACTGGCGAAAGCCCTGCATTCGGCCCGCGCGGGCATAAAAAACCCCCGCACGCGGCGGGGGTCGGGGGCCGGCCTCAAGGGCCGGCTGCGTACCAAAGAGATGGGGCTTAGAGGATCGGCGGCTTGAACAGGTCGTCGTCGTCCAGCATCGGCTTGATTGGTGCCGGCAGCGGCGTGACCAGCGCCGGGCTGGGCAGCGCCGGGGCGCCCGGCAGCACCTGCTGGGCGTCGCTCGCCGGGGCGAGCAACTCCTCGGCGGCCGGCGCGGGCCTGTCCTTGGCGAACCAGACGTCGGCCAGCGTGTTGGTGCTGCCGTCCGACTTCGTGAAGCTCGAGGTCAGGCCGATCAGGTTGCCGTTGTCGATCTCGCTGCCCTTGGCGGCATCCAGGTTCAGGCTGACGATGCCCAGGTCGACCAGCGAGAAGAGCTCGCTGGCGTCGCTGATGCCGTCATGGTTCGCATCCACCCAGACCTTGAGCTGGCTGAAGGCGGCGTCGTTGGCGTCCAGGATGCCGTCGCCGTTCAGGTCCAGATCGCGCATCGCCGCGTAACCGTCGGCGGCGCGGCTGCCGTCGGCCAGGCGGGTGCCGGAACCGAAGAGCTCGCGACCGTCGTTGATCACGCCGTCGCCGTTGCGGTCCATGACCAGGAAGCCGTCGCCGCCGGTCGCCCAGCCCCACTGAGCCGTCTGGCCGTCGCCGAACAGATCGAACTGCACGCCGTCCGCCGCGGCCAGGGTCTTGATGCCGTCGCCGTTCAGGTCGAGCATGATTGGCGTGGCCAGGAACAGCGCATTGACTTGGTCCGTGGTCATCGCCGCCGTCGCTTCGGTGGTGAAGGCCAGCACCTGCGGCATGCTCATCGCCGCCAGGTCGCGCGTCTCGAAACCGGCCACCTGGTCGGTCGTGATGTTGGCGATCTGCTCGGTGGTGATGCCGGCCACCTGCGCCGTCGTGAAGGCGGCGATGTTGCTGGTGCTCAGGGCCTGGAAGTCATTGGTCTCGATGGCAGCGATCTGCGTCGTGCTCAGCGCCGTGATCTGACGGGTTTCGAGCGCGGCGAAGTCTTCGGTACCGAGGCCGGCGATTTGATCGGTGCGCAGCGCCGCAACCTGCACCGTGGTCAGCGAGGCGATCTGCTCGGTGCTCATCGCATCGACCTGATCGGTGCCCAGCGCACGCAGCGCCACGGTGCTCAGCGAGCCCAGCGCATTCGTCGTGATCGCCGAGATGTCGTTGGTCTCCAGGCCGGTGACCTGGGTACTGGTCAGCGCGCCGACCTGCGTGCTGGTCAGCACCGCGACCTGCTCGCTGCCCAGTGCCGCGATGTCGTCGGACGCCAGCGCACGGATCTGCGCCGTGGTCAGCACCTTCACGTCATCGGTGGCCAGGGCGGCGACCTGATCGGTGCTCAGCGCGGCGATCTGGTGCGTGCCCAGGCCGACGATCTGGGCCGTGGTCAGCGCGACCAGATCTTCGGTCTCGAGATTGGCGATCTGGCTGCTGGTCAGCGCGTTGAGCTGCAAGGTGCTCAGCGCACTGGCCTGCTCGGTGGTCAGCGCCGCGATCTGGTCACTGGCCAGGCCACGCAGCGCCGCGGTGCTCAGCGCCCGCAGATCGTTGGTCTCGATGGCCGCAATCTGCTCGGTGTTCAGACCGAGGATCTGGGCCGTGTTGAGCACGCCGAACTGCTGGGTGCTCAGGGCCTTAATCTCGTCGGTACTGAGCGTGCCGAGCTGCTCGGAGTTCAGCACTGCGACCTGCGCGGTGCTCAGCGCCGCCAGCTGCAGCGAACCCAGGGCCTCGAACTGCTGGCTGTCCAGCGAACGGATGGCCAGCGAGTTCAGCGCGCGGACGTCGGCCGTCTCGATCGCCGCGACCTGCTCGGTGCTCAGGCCGTCGATCTGGACGGAGTTCATCGTCGCCCACTGGTGGGTGCTCAGCGCGACGATGCCTTCGGTGCTCAGCGCGCCGATCTGTTCGCTGCTCAGCGCCCGGATGCCGCGGGTGCCGATGGCCACCAGGTCATCGGTCTGCAGCGCCGCCACCTGCTCGGTCTGCAGTGCCGCCAGTTGCACGGTGGTGAAGCTGCTGTACTGCGCGGTGCTCAGCGCGACGAGGTCCTCGGTCTCCATGCTGGAGAGCAGGGCGGTGCTCAGCGCGGCGATCTGGTTGCTGGCCAGCGCGACGACCTGGTTGGTCGTCAGCGCGGCGAACTGGTCGCTCTCCAGGCTGTTCAGGGTCTGGGTGCTGAGCACGCGCAGGTCATCGGTCTGCAGCGCGGCGATCTGCTCGGTCGTCAAGCCGTCGGCCTGGATCGAGGTCAGCGCCGCCGCCTGCAGGGTGCTCAGCGCCACGATGCCTTCGGTGCTCAGCGCGCCGAACTGCTCGCTGTTCAGCGAGCGCAGCGTGCCGGTGTTGAGGGCACGCAGGTCGGCCGTCTCCAGTGCCGCGATCTGCGCAGTGCCCAGGCCGGCGGCCTGCACCGAGGTCAGCGCCGCGGCTTGCACGGTGGACAGACCCTGGATGCCCTCGGTGCTCAGCGCAGCGATCTGCGCGCTGTCCAGCATGCGGATGCCGGCACTGCCGATGGCCTGCAGGTCGACGGTTTCCAGCGCCGCCAGCTGCTCGGTGTTCAGGGCTTTGAGCTGCGCCGAGTTCAGCGCGGCGAACTGCTGCGTGCCGAACGCGTTCAAGCTTTCAGTGGCGAGGCTGTTGATCTGCGCAGTGGTCAGCGAGCGCACCTGGGCCGAGGTCAGCGCGCCGAGTTGCACGCTGTCGAAGCCGGAGAACTGCTCGCTGTTCAGGCTGGCCAGCGCCGAGGTGCCGAAGACGCGCAGGTCATCGGTCTGCAGCGCGCCGATCTGCTCGCTGCTCAGGCCGGCGGCCTGCACCGAGGTCAGCGCGGCCGCCTGGATCGTGCTGAGCGCGACGACGCCCTCGGTGCTGATCGCGCCGATCTGGCTGCTGTCCAGCGCGCGGATGCCGGTGCTGCCGATGGCGCGCAGGTCGGCGGTTTCCAGGGCGGCCATCTGCTCGGTGGTCAGGGCCTTGAGCTGGGCGGTGGTGAAGGCGCCGAACTGCAGGGTGCCAAAGCCGTTCAGGCTGTCGGTGGCCAGGCTGGCGAGCTGGTCGGTGGTCAGCACGCGGGCCTGGGCAGTGGTCAGCGCCTCCAGCTGGTTGCTGGTGAAGCCGGAGAACTGGTCGCTGTTCAGGCTGGCCAGCGCCGAGGTGCCGAAGACGCGCAGGTCATCGGTCTGCAGCGCGCCGATCTGCTCGCTGCTCAGGCCGGCGGCCTGCACCGAGGTTAGCGCGGCGGCCTGGATCGTGCTGAGCGCGACGATGCCCTCGGTACTGATCGCACCGATCTGGCTGCTGTCCAGCGCGCGGATGCCGGTGCTGCCGATGGCGCGCAGGTCGGCGGTTTCCAGGGCGGCCATCTGCTCGGTGGTCAGGGCCTTGAGCTGGGCGGTGGTGAAGGCGCCGAACTGCAGGGTGCCAAAGCCGTTCAGGCTGTCGGTGGCCAGGCTGGCGAGCTGGTCGGTGGTCAGCACGCGGGCCTGGGCAGTGGTCAGCGCCTCCAGCTGGTTGCTGGTGAAGCCGGAGAACTGGTCGCTGTTCAGGCTGGCCAGCGCCGAGGTGCCGAAGACGCGCAGGTCATCGGTCTGCAGCGCGCCGATCTGCTCGCTGCTCAGGCCGGCGGCCTGCACCGAGGTTAGCGCGGCGGCCTGGATCGTGCTGAGCGCGACGATGCCCTCGGTACTGATCGCACCGATCTGGCTGCTGTCCAGCGCACGGATGCCGGTGCTGCCGATGGCGCGCAGATCGGCCGTTTCCAGGGCGGCCATCTGCTCGGTGGTCAGGGCCTTGAGCTGGGCGGTGGTGAAGGCGCCGAACTGCAGGGTGCCAAAGCCGTTCAGGCTGTCGGTGGCCAGGCTGGCGAGCTGGTCGGTGGTCAGCACGCGGGCCTGGGCAGTGGTCAGCGCCTCCAGCTGGTTGCTGGTGAAGCCGGAGAACTGGTCGCTGTTCAGGCTGGCCAGCGCCGAGGTGCCGAAGACGCGCAGGTCATCGGTCTGCAGCGCGCCGATCTGCTCGCTGCTCAGGCCGGCGGCCTGCACCGAGGTCAGCGCTCCGGCTTGCAGCGTGCTGAGCGCGACGATGCCGTCCGTGCCGATCGCACCGATCTGTTCGCTGTTCAGCGCGCGCAGAGTCCCCGTATTGATCGCACGCAGGTCATCGGTCTGCAGCGCGGCGATCTGCTCGGTGCTCAGGCCGGCGGCCTGCACCGAGGTCAGCGCGGCGGCCTGGATTGTGCTGAGCGCGACGACGCCCTCGGTGCTGATCGCGCCGATCTGGCTGCTGTCCAGCGCACGGATGCCGGTGCTGCCGATGGCGCGCAGATCGGCCGTTTCCAGGCCGGCCATCTGTTCGGTGGTGAGGGCCTTGAGCTGCGCGGTGGTGAAGGCGCCGAACTGCAGGGTGCCAAAGCCGTTCAGGCTCTCGGTCGTCAGGCTGGCGAGCTGATCCGTGGTCAGCGACCGGGCCTGCAGCGTGGTGAGCGCCTCCAGTTGGTTGCTGGCCAAACCGGTGAACTGCTCGCTATTCAGCTTCGCGAGCGCGGAGGTGCCAAGCGCGCGCAAGTCATCGGTCTGGATGGCGGCCAGTTGCTCGCTGGTCAGACCGGCAGCCTGGGCCGAGTTCAGCGCGGCTGCTTGAACCGTGCTCAGCGCAACGATGCCTTCGGTGTTGATGGCGCCGATTTGCGTGCTGTCCAGCGCGCGGATACCGGCGCTGCCAATGGCCCGCAGATCCTCTGTCTCGAGCGCACCGATCTGCTCGGTAGTCAGCGAGGCAATCTGCATGGAGCTGAACGCGGCGAACTGATGGCTGCCCAACGCGTTGAGGCTGTCGGTGTTCAGCGAGCTCAGCACCTCGGTGGTGATCGAGACCACCTGAGGCGTCGGCGTCAGCGCCGCAATCTGATCGCTGCTCAACGCGCCAAGCTGCTCGGAATCCAGGCTGCGCAGCGCCAGCGTGTTCAGCGCACGCAGGTCGTCCGTCTGGAACGCAGCCATCTGCTCGGTCGTCAGGCCGTCGACCTGCACCGAGTTCAGGCTCGCGGCTTGCTGAGTGCTGATGGCGACGATGCCCTCGGTGTTGATCGCGCCGATCTGCGTGCTGTCCAGCGCGCGGATGCCGGCGCTGCCGATGGCACGCAGGTCGGCCGTTTCCAGGCCGGCGATCTGTTCGGTGCTCAGAGCCTTGAGCTGGGCGGTGGTGAAGGCGGCGAACTGCTGCGTGCCGAAGCCGTTCAGGCTGTCGGTGGCCAGGCTGGCGAGCTGATCGGTGGTCAGCGCACGGACTTGCAGCGTGCTCAGGGCTTCCAGTTGGTTGCTGGCCAGGCCGGCGAACTGCTCGCTGTTCAAGCTGGCCAGGGCCGAGGTGCCCAGCGCGCGCAGATCGTCGGTCTGGAAGGCGGCCAGTTGCTCACTGGTCAGGCCGGCGGCCTGCACCGAGGTCAGTGCGGCAGCCTGCTGGGTGTTCAGCGCGACGATGCCCGCGGTGCTGATGGCGGCGATCTGCTCGCTGTTCAGCGCCCGCAGCGCACTGGTGTTGATGGCACGCAGATCCGCGGTCTCCAGCGCGGCGATCTGCTCGGTGTTCAGGCCCGCGACCTGGGTTGAGGACAGGGCGCCGGCCTGCGCGGCCGACAGGCCCTGGATGCCCTCGGTGCTCAGCGCGCCGATCTGGCTGCTGTCGAAGGCGCGGATGCCGACGCTGCCAATGGCTTGCAGGTCGACGGTTTCCAGCGCCCCGATCTGTTCGGTGTTCAGCGACTTCAGCTGCAGCGTGCTGAGCGCGGCGAACTGCTGGGTGCCCAGCGCGTTCAGGCTTTCGGTGGCCAGGGTGTTCAGCTGTTCGGTGGTCAGCGCACGCACCTGGGCCGAGGTCAGCGCGCCGAGCTGCGAGCTGTCGAAGCCGGAGAACTGGTCGCTATTGAGCTTGGCCAGCGCCGAGGTGCCGAGGGCGCGCAGGTCGTCGGTCTGGATCGCGGCGATCTGCTCGCTGCTCAGGCCGGCGGCTTGCACCGAGGTCAGCGCAGCGGCCTGCACCGTGCTCAGCGCGACGATGCCTTCGGTGTTGATGGCGCCGATCTGCGCGCTGTCGAAGGCGCGGATGCCGACGCTGCCGATGGCGCGCAGATCGGCGGTTTCCAGGGCGGCAATCTGCTCGGTGTTCAGGGCCTTGAGCTGGAGGCTGCTGAAGGCGGCGAACTGCTGGGTGCCGAAGCCGTTCAGGCTCTCGGTCGCCAGGCTGCTCAGCTGCTCGGTGGTCAGCGCGCGGGCCTGCAGGGTGGTCAGCGCGCCGAGTTGCGAGCTGTCGAAGCCGGAGAACTGGTCGCTATTGAGCTTGGCCAGCGCGGCGGTGTGCAGCGCGCGCAGATCGTCGGTCTGCATCGCCGCGAGCTGTTCGCTGGACAGGCCGGCGGCCTGTGCCGAGCTCAGCGCGGCGGCCTGTACGGTGCTCAGGCCGACGATGCCCTCGGTGTTGATGGCGCCGATCTGCTCGCTGTTCAGCGCGCGGATGCCGGTGCTGCCGATGGCACGCAGGTCGGCGGTTTCGAGCGCCGCGATCTGCACCGTGGTCAGGCTGGCGATCTGGTTGGTGCGCAGCGCGGCGAACTGCGCCGTGGTCAGCGCGTTCAGGTCGTCGGTGTCCAGGCCGCTGAGCAACTCGGTGGTCAGCGAGGAGACCTGCGGGATCGGCGTCAGCGCGGCGATCTGGTCGGTGCTCATCGCGCCGAGCTGATCCGAAGTGAAGCCCGACAAGGCCAGGGTGTTCAGCGCGCGCAGGTCATCGGTCTGCAGGGCGGCCACGCGGTCGGTGCTCAGCGCGGCCAGTTGCGCGGAATTCAGCGCCGCAGCCTGGTTCGTGCTCAGCGCGACGATGCTCTCGGTGCTCAGCGCGGCGAACTGCTCGCTGCTGAGCGCACGGATGCCCAGGCTGCCCAGCGCACGCAGGTCGGCCGTTTCCAGCACGGCGAGCTGTTCCGTGCTCAGCGCCGCAACCTGCACCGTGCTCAGCGCGGCGAACTGCAGGCTGGTCAGCGCGTTGAGGTCGTCGGTGCTGAGGTTGGCGACCTGGTCGGTATTCAGCGCCCGCACCTGGGTGGTGCTCAGCGCTGCGATCTGGCTGCTGTCCAGTGCGCCGAGCTGGCTGCTGTCCAGCGCGCGCAGCGTGGCGGTGCCGATCACCCGCAGGTCGGCGGTTTCCAGCGCGGCGATCTGCTCGGTGCTCAGGCCGGCGGCCTGGGCGGTGTTCAGTGCGGCGGCCTGCTGGGTGGTCAGCGCGACGATGCCCTCGGTATTGATCGCGCCGATCTGGCTGCTGTCGAAGCTGCGCAGGCCGGCAGTGCCGATGGCGCGCAGGTCGGCGGTTTCCAGCGCGGCGATCTGCTCGGTGCTCAGCACCGCGGTCTGGCTGCTGCTCAGGGTCGCGAACTGCAGGCTGGTCAGCGCGTTGAGGTCGTCGGTGCTGAGGTTGGCGATCTGCTCGGTGCTCAGGCTGCGCACCTGGATGGTGGACAGCGCCGCGATCTGCGCGCTGTCCAGCGCGCCGAGTTGGCTGCTGTCGAGCGCGCGCAGGGTGGCGGTGCCGATCGCCCGCAGGTCGTCGGTCTGCAGCGCGGCGATCTGTTCGGTGCCCAGGCCGGCGGCCTGGACCGAGGTCAGCGATGCCGCCTGCTGGGTGCTCAGCGCGACGATGCCTTCGGTGCTGATCGCACCAATCTGGCTGCTGTCCAGCGCGCGCAATGCGGCGCTGCTCAGCGCACGCAGATCCGCGGTTTCCAGGCCGGCAAGCTGGGCGGTAGCTAGCGCCGCGACTTGCGCGGTGCTGAGCACGGAGAACTGCTGGCTGGTCAGGCCGTTCAGATCATCCGTCGTCAGGTTGGCGATCTGCTCGGTCGTCAGGCCACGAACCTGGACGGTGGTCAGGGCGGCGAACTGGCTGCTATCCATCGCGCCGAGCTGGTCGGTGCCCAGTGCCGCCAGTGCGGCGGTCGCGAGGACCCGCAGGTCATCGGTCTGCAGCGCGGCGATCTGCTCGGTGCTCAGGCCGGCGGCCTGGGTCGAGGTCAGCGCGGCGGCCTGGACGGTGCTCAGGGCCTGGATGTTGCTACTGCTCAAGGCGCCGATCTGTTCGCTGTTCAGCGCACGGATGCCGGCGCTGCCGATGGCGCGCAGGTCCGAGGACTCCAGCGCGGCGACCTGTTCGGTGCTCAGATTGCTCAGCTGCAGCGTGGTCAGCGCGGCGAACTGCAGGCTGCTCAGGCCGTTGAGGTCGTCCGTCGTCAGGTTGGCGATTTGCTCGGTGGTCAGCGTGCGCACCTGCAGGGTGGTCAGTGCCGCAAACTGGCTGCTGTCCAGTGCGCCGAGCTGGTCGGTCTTCAGCGAGGACAGGGCTTGGGTGTTGATGGCGCGCAGATCATCGGTCTGCAACGCCGCGATCTGCTCGGTGCTCAGGCCCGCGACCTGGGCCGAGGTCAGCGCCGCAGCCTGGATCGAACTCAGCGCAACGATGCCCTCGGTGTTGATCGCGCCGATCTGGCTGCTGTCCAGTGCACGGATGGCGGCGCTGCTCAACGCGCGCAGATCCGCGGTCTCCAGCGCGGCCAGCTGCACGGTGCTCAGCGCGGCGACCTGCACGGTGCTCAGGGCCGCGAACTGCAGGCTGGTCAGCGCGTTGAGGTCGTCGGTGCTGAGGTTGCTGATCTGGTCGGTGCTCAGCGCACGCACCTGTGCGGTGCTCAGCGCGGCGATCTGGTCGCTCTGCAGGGCGCCCAGCTGGTCGGTGTTCAGCGATTGCAGCGCGGCGGTCGTCAGGGCCCGCAGGTCATCGGTCTGCAGTGCGGCGATCTGTTCGGTGCTCAGGCCGGCGGCCTGGGCGGTGTTCAGCGCGGCCGCCTGCACCGTGCTCATGGCGACGATGGCCTCGGTACTGAGTGCGGCGATCTGGCTGCTGTCCAGCGCCCGCAGGCCGGCACTCCCGATGGCGCGGAAGTCGGCGGTTTCCAGCGCGCCGATCTGCACCGTGGTCAGCGCCGCCAGCTGGCTGGTGGCCAGCGCTGCGAACTGGGCGCTGGTCAGGCTGTTGAGGTCATCGGTATCGAGGCTGCTGAGCTGCTCGGTGCTGATGGCGCGCAGTTGGTTCGTGCCCAACACGGCGAATTGCTGGCTGGTGAAGGCGCCGAGGTCATCGGTGTCCAGCGCGGCGATCTGCGCCGTCGTCATGGCCCGGACCTGCTGCGTGGTCAGCGCGCCGATCTGCTCGGTATTGAGCGACGGCAGCATCGCCGTGGACAGGGTGCTCAGCGCGCCAGTGTGGATGGCCCGCAGATCGGCGGTCTCGAAAGCCGCGAACTGCTCGGTGTTCAGGTGGCGGAAAGCGCTGGTACCCAGCGTGGCCACCTGCTGCGTGGTCAGCGCCTGGATCTGGTCGGTGGCAAAAGCTGCCCAGTCTTCACTCGTCAATCGCGCCAGCGTTGACGTGTTCAAGCCTGCGATCTGGTCGGTGGTCAGGCCGGTAATCAGTGAAGCCATGGTGAGCTCGCTCGTTTGTCTGTTCGTTCGTCTTGAGCCGGCCGGGGCGTCCCCCAGTCAACCGCTTCGTATGCATCAACTTCAAGCACCGGCCAAGCCCTTCGGGCCGCCGGTGCTTTTCATCGTCTTCGGGCTATCGGCAACCGACCGACATCCTTTAGTTCGATCTTGAAAAATTTTTTACATCCGGCAGCGAATCCGTCGAATCGGTCTCAATTCGCGGGTAAACCCTTGATTCAACAGGCGCTGCGGATCCCTGGATCCTAGGGCTGTCGAAGGGGGGTGAACCATCCAGAAGCGATCTCAAAGCGGCAGTCTTCCGCGCGCCGGGCGGCCCCCGGGGCGAGACCGGTTGGCCGTTCAGCGGCCGGCGCCGGGTTCGCGGCGGGCAGCGAGCAGCCCGTTGTCGAAATGCGCGCGCGCGATTCGGCCGGCCTGCTCGGCATCGCGCCGGCGCAGCGCCGCCATCAGCGCACGGTGTTCTTGCAGCGACTCGGCCAGGCGGCCGGCGCGGAACAGCGAATGGTGTCGGTTCAGCTTCATCAGCCGTCGCAGGTCGGTGACCATTTGCAGCCGCCAGCGATTGCCCTCGATCTCCAGAAGGCGCAGATGGAATCGCTCATTGGCCGCAAAGAACGCCTCGCGCGCCCCGGCGGCCTGTTCCAGCGCGTCGTGGAGCGTCTGCAATTCGTCGAGACACTCGTCGCTCGCCGACTCCGCGACCCGTGCCGCCGCGTCGCTCTCCAGCAGCGCAAGCAACTGATAGGCCTCGCGCACGTCCCGTTCGCTCATTTCAGTGACGTAGGCGCCGCGCCGTGGCTTCATGGTCACCAGGCCTTCGACGGCCAGCACCTTCAGGGCCTCGCGCAATGGCGTGCGGCTGATCCCCATCTCGGCACATAGCTGCTGCTCGTCGATCCAGGCGCCGGGCTCCAGTTGCCGGGCAAAGATGCGCTGGCGCACATGCTCCGCCACCTCTTCATACAGAGGGCGGTGGGCGAAGGCAGGCGCGGTCTGCATCGGTCTTTAATTCATAATTATGAATGACGAGGCCGCTATGATGCCGCAGTTCCAGGAGATCTCCATGTCCGATCGTGAATCCCCCGCACCCGAGCTCGCGAAATGGCAGGCTGCCGCCGCCAAGTCCGCCCCGGGTGGCCAGCCCGAGGCGCTGAACTGGAAGACGCCCGAAGGCCTGGTGGTGAAGCCGCTGTACACCGCGGCCGACGCGGCAGCGCTACCGCATGCGGACACCCTGCCGGGCTTCGCCCCCTTCGTGCGCGGACCGCAGGCCACGATGTACGCGGTGCGGCCCTGGACGATCCGCCAGTACGCCGGCTTCTCGACGGCCGAGGAAAGCAACGCCTTTTACCGAAAGGCCTTGGCGGCCGGCGGGCAGGGCGTGTCGGTGGCCTTTGATCTGGCCACGCACCGCGGCTACGACAGCGACCACCCGCGTGTCGTCGGCGACGTCGGCAAGGCCGGCGTGGCGATCGACTCCGTGGAGGACATGAAGATCCTGTTCGACGGCATCCCGCTCGACAAGGTCTCCGTCTCCATGACCATGAACGGCGCGGTGCTGCCGGTGCTGGCCGGCTATGTGGTGGCAGCCGAGGAGCAGGGCGTGCCGCAGGCCAAGCTGTCCGGGACCATCCAGAACGACATCCTCAAGGAATTCATGGTCCGCAACACCTACATCTACCCGCCCGAGCCATCGATGCGGGTGATCGCGGACATCATGGCCCACACGGCCACCGAGATGCCGAAGTTCAACAGCATCTCGATTTCCGGCTATCACATGCAGGAGGCCGGCGCCAACCAGGCCATCGAGCTGGCCTTCACCCTGGCCGACGGCATGGAGTACGTGCGCACGGCGATGAAACGCGGCCTGCCGGTGGACGCCTTCGCGCCGCGCCTGAGCTTCTTCTTCGCCATCGGCATGAACTTCTATCTGGAAGTCGCCAAGCTGCGCGCCGCGCGCCTGCTGTGGTGCCGGATCATGAAGGACTTCGGCGCCCAGGACCCCAAGAGCCTGATGCTGCGCACGCATTGCCAGACCAGCGGCTGGAGCCTGACCGCGCAGGACCCGTACAACAACGTCGTGCGCACCACCATCGAGGCCATGGCCGCGGTGTTCGGCGGCACGCAGTCCCTGCACACGAACAGCTTTGACGAGGCGATCGCCTTGCCGACCGAGTTCTCGGCCCGCATTGCGCGCAACACCCAACTGATCCTGCAGGAAGAGACGCACATCACGAACGTCGTCGACCCCTGGGGCGGCAGCTACATGATGGAGTCGCTGACTCAGGAACTGGCCGACAAGGCCTGGTCCATCATCCAGGAGGTCGAGGGCCAGGGCGGCATGACGCAGGCGGTGGCCAGCGGTTGGGCCAAGCTGCAGATCGAGGCCAGCGCGGCGCAGAAGCAGGCGCGTATCGACTCGGGCGCCGACGTCATCGTCGGCGTCAACAAGTACAAGCTGGCCAAGGAAGATCCGGTCGAGGTGCTGGAGGTCGACAACGTCAAGGTGCGCGAGCAGCAGGTCGCGCGCTTGGCGCAGATCAAGGCCAGTAGGGACGGCGCCGCGGTGAAGGCGGCGCTGGAGGCACTGGTGGCTGCGGCAAAGTCTGGCGACGGCAATCTGCTCGCTTTGTCCATCCAGGCCATGCGCGTGCGCTGCACCGTGGGAGAGGTTTCCGATGCACTCGAATCTGTGTTCGGTCGGCACCGCGCCGACATCCACAAGGTGAGCGGCGTCTACGCCGGCGCCTACACGGCCGAGGCCGAGTGGCAGGCGCTGCAGGCCGAGGTCGCCGGCTTCGAGGCCGAGAACGGCCGCCGACCGCGCGTGATGGTCGCCAAGCTCGGCCAGGACGGCCACGACCGCGGCGCCAAGGTGGTGGCCACGGCTTTTGCCGACCTGGGCTTCGACGTCGACATCGGCACCCTGTTCCAGACCCCTGAGGAATGCGCGCGCCAGGCCATCGAGAACGACGTGCACGCGGTCGGAATCTCGACCCTGGCCGCCGGACACAAGACCCTGGTGCCGGCCATCATTGCCGAACTGAAGAAGCAGGGGGCCGACGACATCATCGTCTTCGTCGGCGGCGTCATTCCGCCTCAGGACTACGACTTCCTCTATGCCCAGGGCGTGAAGGGCATCTATGGCCCGGGCACCGCGATTCCCGACTCGGCCCGCGATGTGCTCAAGCACATCCGCGCCTCGCTGAAGCCGGCATGAGATTGACGCTGTCGCCGGTGGCGGCGGACGATTTCGAGGCCTTGCTGGCGCTGCGCATCGCGGCGTTGCGGCCCTCGCTGGAGCGCCTCGGACGCTTCGACCCGGAGCGTGCACGGGCGCGTTTCGCCGGGCAGTTCGAGCCGCATTGGATGCGCTGGATCGAGCGGGACGGCGAGCGCCTCGGCCTGCTGACCCTGCGCCGTGGGGGTGAGTGCTGCTGGCATCTGGATCATCTGTACATCGAACCGTCTGCACAGGGCGGGGGCGTCGGCGCCTGGGCGCTGCAGCAGGCTCAGGGCGAGGCGGCGGCGGCCGGCCGCGGCATCGAACTCGAAGCCCTGCAGCACAGCGACGCGAATCGCTTCTACCGCCGGCACGGCTTTCGCTTGATCGGCGAGGACGAGCTGGATTGCCGCTACCGCTGGGAGCCGGCCGCATGAGCGCGTCGGGCCGTTCCCAAGCGCGAATCCCGCAGCGCCTCGCGCGGAGGGTAGTCCAGTGAGCCCGGCGGATCTGCAGGCTCCCGGCATGGCCGGCCGCCGCGCGCTGGCCAAGGCCATCACCCTGCTGGAAAGCAGCCTGCCGGCGCACCGCGAGCAGGCCGACGCGCTGCTCACCGCCTGCTTGCCGCTCAGCGGGAACGCACTGCGCCTGGGTCTGTCCGGCGTGCCCGGCGTGGGCAAGAGCAGCTTCATCGAGACCCTGGGCCTGCAGCTGCTCGCCCAGGGCCATCGCGTCGCCGTGCTCGCCGTCGATCCGAGTTCCTCGGTCTCGGGCGGCTCCATCCTCGGCGACAAGACGCGCATGGAGCGCCTGGCGGTGGAGGGGGGGGCCTTCATTCGCCCCAGCCCCAGCCGTGGCGTGCTCGGCGGCGTGGCCTCGCACACCCGCGAGGTGATGCGCCTGGTCGAGGCGGCCGGCTACGACGTGGTCATCGTCGAGACCGTCGGCGTGGGCCAGAGCGAAGTCGCGGTGGCCGGCATGACCGACTGCTTCTGCCTGCTGCAACTGCCGAACAGCGGCGACGAGTTGCAGGCCATCAAGCGCGGCGTGATGGAGCTGGCCGATCTGGTGGTCATCCACAAGGCCGACATCGATGCCGCCGCGGCCACGCGGGCGCAGGTGCAGATCGTGTCGTCCCTGCGCCTGCACGGCCAGGCGCATGGTGCCTCGGCCTGGACGCCCGAGGTGCTGAAGGCCTCCAGCCAGACGGGAGACGGCGTCGCCGAGGTCTGGGCCGCGGTGCAGCGCCACCAGCAGGCCATCGCCCGCGATGCACGGCGTCACCAGCAGGATCTGGCCTGGCTGAACGAGCGCGTGCAGGACGGGCTTCAGCACGCATTCCGCGCCCGTCTGGGCCCTCGTTTGCCCGACATCGAGGCGCAAGTGCGCGCCGGTACCCTGGCCGCCAGCACCGCGGCGCGCCAGCTGCTGCAGGAATTCTTAGGAGATCAAGACCATGGATGACATCCAGAAGCTGCTGGAATCCAAGCGCGCTGCGGCGCGCCTGGGGGGCGGGCAGAAGCGCATCGACGCCCAGCACAAGAAGGGCAAGCTGACGGCGCGCGAACGCCTGGAGCTGCTGTTCGACGAGAACAGCTTCGAGGAATGGGACATGTTCGTGCAGCACCGCTGCGTGGACTTCGGCATGGGCGCCAACCACATCCCCGGCGACGGCGTGGTGACCGGCTACGGCACCATCAACGGGCGCCTGGCCTTTGCCTACAGCCAGGACTTCACGGTCTTCGGCGGCGCGCTGTCCGAAGCGCATGCCGAGAAGATCTGCAAGGTCATGGACCAGGCGATGAAGGTCGGCGCGCCGGTCATCGGCATCAACGACTCTGGCGGTGCGCGCATCCAGGAAGGCGTGGCCTCGCTGGGCGGCTATGCCGAGGTGTTCCAGCGCAATGTGCTGGCCAGCGGCGTGATCCCGCAGATCAGCCTGATCATGGGCCCGAGCGCCGGCGGCGCGGTCTACAGCCCGGCGATGACCGACTTCATTTTCATGGTGAAGGACAGCAGCTATATGTTCGTCACCGGCCCCGAGGTGGTGAAGACGGTCACGCACGAGGAGGTCACGGCCGAGGAACTCGGCGGTGCCGGCACGCACACCACGCGTAGCGGGGTGGCGGATCTCGCGTTCGAGAACGATGTCGAGGCGCTGTTGATGTTGCGCCGCTTCTTCAACTACCTGCCGCTGTCCAACCGGGAGAAACCGCCGATCCGCCGAAGCGGCGACCCGGCCGGCCGCGTCGACGAATCGCTCGACACCCTGGTGCCGGCCAACCCCAACCAGCCCTATGACATCAAGGAGCTGATTACCAAGGTGGTCGACGACGGCGACTTCTTCGAGCTGCAGCCCGAGTACGCGAAGAACATCGTCATCGGCTTCGCGCGCATGGAAGGCGCGACGGTCGGCATCGTCGCCAACCAGCCCCTGGTGCTGGCCGGTTGCCTGGACATCAAGAGCAGCATCAAGGCGGCGCGCTTCGTGCGCTTCTGCGATGCGTTCCACATCCCTGTGGTGACCCTGGTCGATGTGCCCGGTTTCATGCCCGGCACCAGCCAGGAGTACGGCGGCATCATCAAACACGGCGCCAAGCTGCTTTACGCCTATGCCGAGGCGACCGTGCCCAAGATCACCGTGATCACCCGCAAAGCCTATGGCGGCGCCTACGACGTGATGGCCTCCAAGCACCTGCGCGGCGACGTCAACTTCGCCTGGCCGAACGCCGAGATCGCGGTGATGGGCGCCAAGGGCGCGGTGGAGATCATCTTCCGCGAGGACAAGGGCGACCCCGAGAAGATCGCGGCCAAGGAGGCCGAGTACAAGCGCCGCTTCGCCAACCCCTTCGTGGCGGCCGAGCGCGGCTACATCGACGACGTGATCCAGCCGCACGAGACGCGCCAGCGCATCTGTCGGTCCTTGAAGATGCTCAAGGACAAGAAGCTCGAGAACCCGTGGCGCAAGCACGGGAACATCCCGCTCTAAGGAGAAGAGGACCATGTTCAAGAAGATCCTCATTGCCAACCGGGGCGAAATCGCCTGCCGCGTCATCGCCACCGCCCGTCGCCTTGGCATCGCCACCGTCGCGGTCTATTCCGAGGCCGACGCGCGCGCCCGCCATGTCGAGCTTGCCGACGAGGCCGTGTGCATCGGCCCGGCGCCCAGCCGGCAAAGCTATCTGCTGGCCGACAAGATCATCGAGGCGGCCAAGGCCACCGGCGCGCAGGCCATCCATCCGGGCTACGGCTTCCTGTCGGAGAACGAGGAGTTTGCCAAGCGCGTCGAGGACGAGGGCCTGGTCTTCATCGGCCCCAAGCACGGCGCCATCGCGGCCATGGGCGACAAGATCGCTTCCAAGAAGCTGGCGCTGCAGGCCGGGGTGAACACCATCCCCGGCCACAACGAGCCCATCCTGTCCGCTGAGGAAGCCGTGGCCATTGCCCAGCGCATCGGCTACCCCGTCATGCTCAAGGCCAGCGCAGGCGGCGGTGGCAAGGGCCTGCGGGTCGCGCACAACGACAAGGAATGTGCCGAAGGCCTGGTGAGCTGTCGCAATGAGGCCAAGAACAGCTTCGGCGACGACCGCGTGTTCATGGAGAAATTCATCGAGCAGCCGCGGCATATCGAGATCCAGGTGCTGGCCGACGCCCAGGGCCACACGCTCTACCTCTGGGAGCGCGAATGCTCGATCCAGCGCCGCCACCAGAAGGTCATCGAGGAAGCGCCATCGCCCTTCATCTCCGAGGCCACGCGCAAGGCCATGGGCGAGCAGGCGGTGCAGCTGGCCCAGGCCGTCGGCTACCAAAGCGCCGGCACCGTGGAGTTCGTGGTCGGCAAGGACCAGGGCTTCTACTTCCTGGAGATGAACACGCGATTGCAGGTCGAGCACCCGGTCACCGAGTGCATCACCGGCCTGGACCTGGTCGAGTGGATGATCCGCATCGCGGCCGGCGAGCCGCTGGCGCTGCAGCAGGCCGAGCTCAAGCGCGAGGGTTGGGCCATCGAGTGCCGCATCAACGCCGAAGATCCGCTGCGCAACTTCCTGCCCTCGACCGGCCGCCTGGTGCGCTACCAGCCACCGGCCGCTGACCTGGTGCAGGGCGAACCGTCCGACGGCCTGGGCGTGCGCGTGGACACCGGCGTCTTCGAGGGCGGCGAGATCCCGATGCACTACGACTCGATGATCGCCAAGCTCATCGTGCACGGCAAGGATCGCGCCGATGCGATCGCCCGCATGCGCGAGGCGCTCAACGGCTTCGTGATCCGCGGCATCGCGTCCAACATCCCCTTCCAGGCGGCGCTGCTGGCGCACCCGGACTTTCAGACCGGCAACTTCGACACCGGCTTCATCGCGCGGCATTGGCCGCAGGGCTTCTCGGCCGAGTCGGTCACACATGAAGATCCGGACTTCCTCGTCGCGCTGGCCGCCTTCGTGCGGCGCAAGACCCGCGAGCGCGCGGTCGGCATCAGCGGCCAGTTGGCCGGCCATGAGGTCGGCCTGGACAACAAGCTGATCGCGATCACCCATCTAGGCGAGGGCAACCAGCTGCGCCAGCAGGTGCGCGTGGTCGAGACCCCGGGCCGCGCCGGCGTGGCGCGCATCCTGGTCGATGGCAAGGCCTACGAGATCGAGTGCCACTCGCGCCTGCTCGATGTACGCCTGAGCGGCACCGTGAACGGCCGCGACTTCGTCGCCCAGGTCGAGCGCGGCACCGCGAAGAACCCGCTGGCCTTCCGCTTGCAGCACCTGGGCAAGGCGGCCGAGATCACCGTGCTGCGCAAGCGGCACGCGGAACTGCAGGCGCTGATGCCCTACAAGGCGCCGCCGGACACCAGCAGCCTGCTGCTGTCGCCAATGCCGGGCCTGCTGGTGCAGCTGGCTGCCAGCATCGGCCAGAAGGTGCAGGCGGGTGAGCGGCTCGCCGTGATTGAGGCCATGAAGATGGAGAACGTGCTGTTCGCCGCGCAGGACGTGACCATCGCCGAAGTGCTGGCCAAGCCGGGAGAGTCCTTGAGCGTCGACCAGCCGATCCTGCGCTTCGAAGCCAAGACCGCCGCTTGAGGCCCGGCGCGCGGATCGCGATTGCCGGCGCCGGTGTGGCCGGCAGCGCAGCCGCGATCGGCCTGGCCCGGCTTGGCCACCGGGTCACCTTGTTCGAAGCCGTCGCAGAGCCGGAGCCCATCGGCGCCGGCCTGCTGCTGCAGCCCACCGGTCAGCAGGTCCTGGCCCACCTTGGCCTTCTTGCCCAGGCGCTGGCGCATGGCGCGCGTCTGGACGGCTTGCTGGGCGACACCGCCGGTGGTCGCGAAGTGCTGCGCATGAGCTACCGCCGCTTTGCGCCTGACGCCTACGGCCTGGGCCTGCAGCGCGGCGCGCTGATGGGCCTGCTCTGGCAGGCGGTTCGAGAGGCTGGCGTGGATTGGCGCTGCGGCCAGCCGGTGCGCGACTTCGCGCAGGACGCTACCGGCGTGGCACTGACGGGCGAGCAGGGCGATGCCCTGGGTCGCTTCGATGCGCTGCTGATCGCGGATGGCAGCTTCTCCCGCCTGCGCAGCCGTTTGTCGATGCCGCAGCGCGCCGAGTTGTTTCCCTGGGGTGCGCTGTGGACCGTGCTGCCTTTGCCGGCCGGCTTTCCGGCGATCGAGCTGCGCCAGCGCTTCCGTGGCGGACGGCAGATGCTGGGCCTGATGCCGGTGGGCCGCAACTGGGGCTGCAGCCAGCCCGGCGTGAACCTGTTCTGGAGCCTGCCGCTGGCGGAGATGCCGGACTTGGCCCAGTTGGATCTGGCTGCCTGGAAGCGTCCGTTGGTCGAGTTGCTGCCGCTGTGCCAGCCCTTGCTCGACGGCCTGAGCCACCCGCTGCAGCTGCGCAAGGCGCGCTATGCCGATGTGCGCCTGCCGCATGGGCACGAGGGCCGCGTGCTGCTGCTCGGCGACAGCGCGCACGGCATGAGTCCGCAGCTCGGCCAGGGCGCGAACATGGCCCTGATCGACGCGCTGGTGCTGGCCCAAGAGCTGCGCGGTCCGCTCGACATCCCGGCCGCGCTGGCCGCCTTCAGCCGGCGGCGCCGCGCCCATCTGCGCTTCTACGGCCAGGCCAGCCGCCTGCTCACACCGCTGTTCCAATCCTCGGCCCGGCTGCTGCCAGCGCTGCGCGACCTGGCGATGGGCCCGATCGGCCGCCTGCCCTGGATGCACGATCAGAACGTCGCCGTGCTGGCCGGCATGAAGACCGGCTGGCTGCGGGGCCGCCTGGACCTCAACGACAACCCCTGGAGTTCCTCACCATGAACCGCCCCTTCAAGATCCTCGGCCTGCAGCAAATCGCCATCGGCGGCCTGGACAAGCAGCGCCTGAAGACGCTCTGGGTCGACCTGCTCGGCGTTCCCGTCACCGGCACGTTCAAGAGCGAGCGCGAGAATGTCGACGAGGACATCCTGACCCTGGGCGAGGGCAGTGCGGCGGTCGAGATCGACCTGATGCAGCCGCTGGACCCGGACAAGAAGCCGGCCGTGCACGCCACGCCGCTGAACCACATCGGGCTCTGGGTCGACGACCTGCCGGCCGCCGTGCAATGGTTGGAGGCCCAGGGCCTGCGCTTTGCACCGGGCGGCATCCGCAAAGGCGCGGCCGGTCACGACATCTGCTTCGTGCACCCGAAAGGTAACGAGCAGTTTCCGGTCAGCGGCGAGGGCGTGCTCATCGAGCTGGTGCAGGCGCCGGCCTCGCTGCGAACCTGAGCGCCTCACAAAGCCTTACCCAAGCGAACGAAGCCAGACCCTCTTGCGGCGCCGGCCTGCCCATCATGCAAACCCGGCCGTAGCGGCCGATGGAGTTGCAAGATGGTCGAGCTGCTGACGAATCTGGATCCTGTGCAGAGCCTGCTGCTGGGCGGCCTGCTGGGCGCGGTGCTGATGGCACTGGGGATCTGGACCTGGCTGCACCAGCAGCGGCAGAAACGGCTCGAAGAGACCCTGCGCCTCAAGCGCAGCCTGCGCCATACCCAGGTGCAGTTGGACCAGGCGCGCAAGAACGCCGAGGCGCTGGAGGTCGAAGTGCTCGAATGGCGGCGGCGCAGCGCGCTGCGCAGTCCGCGAGGCAGCGGCAGTTCACGTTTTGCCAGCCAGGGCGCGAACTCGGAGCCTGAGGCCTGGGTGATCGGCGCGCTGCTGGACGATGGCGGGCGCGCCAGCAGCGGCTTTGCCGACACGCAGATCCTGCCCGCCGGCGCCCATTGATGGCGCTGCAAGCGCCAGGCTCTTCACATGAAGAGCACGGTCCGTTCCATCTCGGGTGTCACGCGATCGAAGATCGGGCTGGCGCCGTTGGCGCGCTTGAGCTGCGCGAACGACAGCGGCGATTCGATCTGGGTCGCGAACTCCCAGAGCTTGAGCGCCTGAAGCCGCGGCCCCACCGCGTGCGGCCGCTTGGAGAAGAAGGCGTTGAGCTCGACGACCTCGTACTCGAAAGCGCCCTGGTGCTTGAGGTCGCGCAGGATGAATCCGTGCGACTCCAGCAGGGCCTTGATGTCGGCGAACAGCTTCTGGCCTTTGTAGATCGGGCGGAACTGGCACTCGACCTCGATGCCCAGCACCTGGTCGAGCACCGCGCCGCAGCCTTCCAGCACTTCGTAGTCGAAGCCCTGGGCGTCGCATTTGATGAAGTCGGGCACCGGCATGTCGCCGCGCTCGACCAGCCTGGCGACCGTGGTCAGCTGGATGCGCTCGCTGCGCAGCACCTGGAAGCAACTGCCGATCGGGTAGGGCGCCAGCACCTGCTGGTCCGGTTCCAGCACCGAGGTGCAGGCCGGGCTCAGCGTGAAGTGCAGCGGCGCCTCGCCCTCGCGGTTGCCGACCGCGGCCTCGACGAAGCTGCCGCCCGGGAACATGCGGCGCAGCTTCTCGCATTCGCTGGCCTGCGGTTCGATGCCGACGTAATGGATGAGGTTGTTCAGCGCGAGGTAGCGGAACGTCGGCGACAGCGGCCCTTCCATCGCGCCGACGTCGAGGTAGACGGCGCGGCCGCCGAGGCCGCCGGCCAGGGCCTGACAGGCGGCGTTGCGCATTTGCTGGTCTTCATGCATCAGGCAGTTCTCCTCAAAGGCGGCGCAGCAGGCTGCTGTCGCCGAAGTGCTGCGCCGTCCAGCCCTGCTGGAGCAGCCAGGGGCGCAGGAATTGATGGGCATCGTCATCGGCGGCGGGGCGGCTGCCGCGCAACAGCAGGCGGCCGCCGTCGGCCAGCAAGGGCAGCAGCTGCGTGCACTGCTCGCTGAGCTGCTGCGCATTCAGACGGCGGTCTTCGGCACTGCCCAAGGGGCGACCCGGGCCGACGAGGATCAGGTCCAGGCTGCGCTCGGCAATCGCGCCGAGCGCTGCGGCCGGGTCGGCCAGCAGCCGCTGGCCCTCGCGCGCCAGGCTTTGCCGCTGCCGCTCCGCCTCGGCATGGCGTCGCAGCAGCGCATCGGTTTCCAGGCTCCAGAGCGCACCGCCGAAGGCATGCTGGTACCAGGCCGCCCAATCGCTCCAGCCGCCGGGCTCGGGGTCCACGCCCAGTTCCAGCACCTGGGCGGGCCCAGGCAGCGCGCAGAGGAACTGGAACAGCTGCTCTCGGGCCTCGTCGAACACGGGTCGCAGGCGCGGGTGCACGACGTTGGCGGCGCCAAGAAACTGGCGGTTGTAGTCGGCCATCGGCATCACCGCGTGCTGGCGGTAGTGGAAGCCGGCGTTGGTCTGCTGGTTCCACTCGCTGAGCCGTGCCGCGGCGCGCCGCGACTTCTCGACGATGTGCCCGTGGGACAGCATGCGGAAGTGCAGATTGCGGAACACGAAGCCTTCGCTGCGCCGCACCGGCCCGCTCGGCTGGCAGCCATGGCAGCCCAGCGTGTAGTTGATGTCGATGCGCGGATCGAAGATCAGGTTCTTGTTGTAGTAGCGAGGCACCGGGAAGCCGGTCTGGATCTCCTGCCACAGCAGTCTTGCGTCCTGGCGCTCGGGGAAGCGCTTGGACAGCATCTCGAAGCCCTCGACCATGGGCAGCGTGATGCCGTCGCGGCGCAGGCGCCGCAGCTCGCTCTTCATCTGCGGGTGGTAAAGGAACTCGTCGACGTCGCAGACGATCATCCAGTCGGCCTCGTCGCGCATCGGCTTCCAGGCCTCGTTGCGGATCGCCATCAGCTCACGGTCGTCGAGCTTGTCGCTTTTCTTCACGATCAGCTCGACCTGCGGATAGCGGGCCACCAACTCGGCGGTGCCGTCGCTTGAGCCACCATCGTGCAGCACGATGCGGGTGGCGCCGACGTGGTTCAGGTAGTGCTCGATGAAGAAGGGCAGGATCGGTGCTTCGTTGAAGCAGACCGCCAGCACGACGATGCGCAGCGGTTCCAGCTCCTGCTGCAGCTGCGGTGCCGAAGATTCGAACTGCAGTTCGTCGCGCAGTCGCTGCAGCTGATGGCGCTCGGGCTCGCCGCCGCCCAGCGCCTCCAGGCCGTCCAGCAGCGCCGCCGCCCGCGCCCAGTCGCCCTGCCGGCGCGCCAGGCGTTGCAAGGCTTGCAGGCTTTGGCGGCGCAGTCCGGTCTCGGTGCCGGCGCCACTCAAGCGCAGCAACTGCTCGATGGCTTCGTCGACGCGGCCGGCGTGCTCGAGCAGCATGGCCAGATTGAAGCGGGCCGGCGCCAGATCGCGCTGGGCCAGGCATTCCCGGTAGTGTTCGGCGGCGCGGGCCGGCTGGCCGATGCGCTGGTGCAGCAGACCGAGGTGGAACTGGGCCACATAGTGATCAGCCGCCGGGGTCTGGCGCTGCCAGGCCAGGCAGAGCGCGATGCCGAGCTCGGGCGGAAGATCGGGCTTCTCCAGGGCCTGGACCAGTTGCAGCGGCGACCAGCCGCTCAGCGAAGGAAAGGCGGCGCTGAGCGCCGCCAGCGGGTGCTCGCTCGTCATGTCGAGGTCTCGTCGGGCAGGAACAGGGCGTCGCTGGCGCGTTGCATCAAGGCCTGCAGCGCCGGGATGTCGAGCTTGGCTTCGCGCACCGCTTCGTGCTTGGCGGCCAGATGGTGCACCAGGGTACCGAATTTGACGGCCAGCAGCTCGCGGAATGCCTTGCGGTCCTCGAACACATGGCCGGCCGCGTGGCCGTCGATCAGCAGGCGCAACCACTCGATGTTGGCCAGCAGGCCGATGTGCGAGCGACGCTGGTCCTGGCCGCCATGGATGCGAAAGGCGCTGTGTGCCTCGGTCAGGTAGGCGCAGTAGCGGCCGGGCAGCAGCGCCATCCAGGTCGACAGATCGGCCAGCACCTCGTACTGCCAGCCGCAGTACAGGCCGATGCGCTCGCCCAGTTCCGCGCGGCGCACCATCGCGGTGGTCGGCTCGCCGATCAGGTTGGCACCTTGGCGCAGCAAATGCTCTTGCAGCGAGCGGCCTTCGATCAGGGTGTCCTGCGGGAACAGCCGTTCGGTGCCGCGCAGCGGCGCCATCGGCCGGCCCTCGGCATCGATCAGTTGCCGGAACGAGGTCACCACGCTGATGCGCGGGTCGGCCAGGAAGTGGGCGACGGAGACTTCGATCTTGCGCGGGTAGAAGAGGTCGTCGTCCATCAGGTAGTTGACGAACTCGCCGCGTGCCGCGTGCAGCGCGTTGAGCCAGTTCTCCATGTAGCCGCCACCTTCCTGGCGCAGGTAGCGGATGCGCGGATCCTGCTCGCGCAGGGCGGCGATCAGCTGCTCGGAACGGCTGTCATCGCTGTTGTCGCTGACCAGGATCTCGATCTCGCGATAGCTCTGCGCCTGTGCGCTTTCGACGGCCAGACGCAGCAGCTCCGGACGCTTGTGCGTCGGGATCAGCACGCTGACCAGGGGGCGTTCGGCCATGGGACTCCAGGTGGACAAGGGGGACGGCTGCATGTCCTGCAGCAGGCGCTACCTTCGGCCAAAGCGGCCTTGGGCATAGGCGCGAAGAGCACCGACTTGTCAGCATATATGGCGGTCTGCACCCGCCAAGGCGAAAAAAAGCCAGCCCCTCGGGGCTGGCTTTTCGTGCAGGCGCGCCTAGCTTACAGCTGCTGCACCCACTGCGCGTTGATATTGCCCACCTCGCCCGACAGCAGCACCGTATAGATGCCGGTCGAATTGAGCTGACGCGAGGTCGTGAAGATCGTCGTCGCGCCAGCGCGCACGCTGATCTGCTGTTCGCTGGTGCCGCTGCTCACGGTGATGCCGCCGATCTGGCCGCCATCAACGCCGCTGAGCTTGGGTTCCAGGTTGACGAACAGCGACACCGGCCCCAGGCCCTGCACGCCGTTGATGACGCGCAGCTTGGCCGTGCCGGCCGTCGGCAGCGCGGTGTCGTCCAGCAGCGTGCTCACCGTCGGCGATGCCGAACTGCCCCACAGCAGCACGCTGTAGGTGTTGCTGCGCGCCAGATTCAGTGCCTGATTGGCCTGGGCCGTGCTGTCGATGGACCAGGCCAAGGTCGCGCCGCCGGTCACGGTGACGTTCGCGTAGCCGCTGATGGCCGGCGAGCCGACGCTGTTCAGCAGCGTGTTGCCGTTGATGGCAGCGGTCACGGTGGAGGTCGTGGGCAGGGCCGAGATCACGCGGGCCTTGGCAATGCCGTTGTCGTAGCGCGTGACGGCACCTTGGTAGGGCAGCAGCAGCGCATTGACCATTGCGCTACCCGGCGCGCTGGTCAGCATCAGCACATGGACCTTGCCGGTTTCCAGCGTCACGGCCGGCACGTCGAGGCGCAGGTCGGACTTCAGGCCGGAAGCCGTGACGCGCAGGCGGTAGGCGCCGCTGTCGACCTCGCGGTAGCTGTCGGTGCGGCCGACGGTGAGTACCTGGACATCGGCCGAGACGTTCGTCAGGTCGTCGACATCCTTGGTCATGTAGACATCGACGGTACCGGCGCCAGCTGCCAGGTTCATGACCAGCAGCTTGGCCTTGCTCGCGGTGGTCGGTGCCGCCTCGACTTCCGCCAGCACGATATTGCTGACGGCGCCGGTGTCGCCCCAGGCGATCACGGTGTAGTTGGCGTCCTTTTGCATGCCGGCCAGCGACGGCGTGTTCAGCAGCGTGGTGGTACCGGCCGAGAGGATCTGCGCCGAGGTGGTGTCGGTGCCGACACCGGCGAAGGCGCCGACGCTGCCGAAGGCGATGCCGGAGTTGACGGTGGTCGTGCCGTTCTTCAGGTCAAGGCTGCTGTACCCGATGCTGGCATTGAGCAGGCGGACGTTGGCATTGCCACTGTTGTTGTCACTGCCACTGCCGCCGCAGGCGCTCAGCAGCGCCGTCAGGGCCAAGCCTGCAGCCAGCATCCAGGATGGGATACGCATCAAACACTCCGAACGAAGGAAAGCGGAAAACCCGCATTGTGATTCAGTCCGCGAAGGATCCTGGCCTGCGGTTGAATTCGAATGCAAAGAAGCTTGTCTCTAGACTGGGCGCCTGCTTTCAGATTTCGCCTGCATGCCCGTTCTGCCGCTACTCCTGTTGCTGCTCGTTCCCGTCTCCGGCTGGGCCTGGGGCAACCATGCGCTGCTGAGCTACCGGGCACTGGAGCGGATGCCCGAAGTGGCCCAGGCGCCGGCGGTCGTCGCCGAGCCGCTGCCGGTCTTCCTGCGCGCCCAGGCGTCGGCGCTGCGCGAACTGCTTGATGCCCAGGAGGCCTGGGCGCGGCGCGAGATCCGCGCCTACAGCGCCAGACCGGACGCACTGCGCTTCGCGCCGCCTCCCGGCGCCAGCGATGCCGACTTACAGGCCGCCTTTCTGCGCGGGCTGCGGGTGTCGCCACATGCGGGCTTCGGGCTTTTCCTGCAGCAGGATCCCCGCCATCCGATCGAGGGCGAGGCCCTGCCGCAGGACGCGCTGAGCCGGATTCCACTCGGCAAGGGGGCCAGCCAGCGCTTCATCGAACTGGCACCGGGGGCGCAGGTCGCGCCGTTGGCGGTGCTGGCCAGCGCCAGCGACGAGCCCGACTACGGCTACGACATCGATCTGTTTGACGACAACACCGACAGCGCCAGGCTGGGCTTTGGCAAGCAGCCCTTCGGCAACCCGGCGCTGCGCGTCAGCTCGCAGGCGCCTTTCCATATGGGCTTCTTCCACCAGGGGGCGGTGTTCAACCGCCTGGCCCCGGCCTTCGCGCGCAGCTTCGCGCAGTTGCGCGTCCACCAGTACAGCAGTCTTGCCGCGCTGGCCTTCCGCAGCGGCCATCCCTACTGGGGTTGGCGCTTCACCGGGCTGGCCATGCACTATGTGCAGGATCTCGCCCAGCCCTACCACGCCAGCGCGGCGCCGGGCGCCCGGCTGCCTGGCATGGTCTGGGCCAATCTGCTCGACAAGCTGGGCTGGCCGGATCGCAAGGCCGGCCTGATCGTGCTGCAGAGCAACCGGCATTTCGTGTTGGAGACCTACCAGACCCGCCTGCTCCTCGCAGCCGCCGAAGGGCGCCACGACACCGCCAACGAGCGGGCGCTGGGCCAGCTCGAACTGGATGCCCGCTATCCGGCCTGGCACCCGCATTACCTGCTGGAGGTGGTGTCCCGCGAGGCCTTCGACAGCGGGCCGGCGACCGATGCCGCCATTGTCGTCGGCGCGCCGGCCCGCTATGTGACCGATCCCGGCTTCGATTTCGGCGCCGCCGCCGGTATTGATCTGGACGCCGACATGCGCCGCCAGTTGCAGGCGCAGCGCGATGCGATGCAGGCGGCGATCGCCCGCCTGCTCGGTCACGCCGGTGCGCACAGCCGCAATCTGGTGCGCGGGGTCCTCAAGGCCGCAGGTTAGCCTTCGCGGTTTCAGCGGGTTTCGGCTGTAATCTGTCGAAGCCTCCCTGATTTGCGAAAGGCTAGAGTCCTGCCATGCGCCTTGATCTGACCACCCTGCATCTCGTGCTGGCCATCGAGCGCACGCGCTCGATCACCGCCGGCGCGAAGGCCGAGCACCTGGCGCTGGCGGCGGCCAGCAAGCGCCTGGCCGATCTCGAACTGCGCCTCGGCGTGAAGCTCTTCGAGCGGCGCGCCCGCGGCGTCGAGCCGACCGAGGCCGGCCGTGCGCTGGTCCGGCACATCCGCACGCTGCAGGCCAGCCTGCATGCGATGGAGAGCGAGGTCGTCGAGTTCGCCCGCGGTATCAAAGGCCATCTGCGCATCGTCGCCAACGGCGGTGCGATCGCCGAGTGCTTGCCGGCCGATCTGGCCGCGTTCAGCAACCGGCATCCGCAGATCCGCATCTCGCTGGAGGACCTGACCAGCGCCGAGGTGCAGGCCGCGGTGGCCGAGGGGCGGGCCGATGTCGGCATCTTCACGCCGCCGGTGCTGGACAACCGCCTGGACACCCGCGCCTACCGCTTTGCCCGCCTGTCGGTGCTGGTGCCGCGCGGCCATGCGCTGGCCGATCTGGGCAGCGTGCGCTTCAGCGATCTGCTCGACCACGACCTGGTCGGCTTGCACGCCGGCGCCGCCGCGCAGGAGCTGATGCGCGAGCAGGCCGCGCTGATGGGCAAGACCCTGAAGGCGCGGCTGCAGGTGCGCGGCTTCGATGCGATCGCCCAACTCGTCGAGGCCGGGCTGGGCGTGGCGGTGCTGCCGCAAGGCCCGGCGGAGCGCTTCGCGCAGGTCTTCGCGGTCGAGCAACTCAGCCTCCAGGAAGCCTGGGCCGCCCGCGAGTACCGTGTCGCCGTGCCGCGCCAGCAGTCGCTGCCCGCCGTGGTGCAGCGCTTCGTCGACGCGCTTTGCCCGCCGCAGGCTGCTGCCGCTGCCGCTGCCGCGATGGCGGCTGCGCAGGCCAACTTCAAGACCGTGGACGCGGCGCCGGCGATCCCGGCCTCCGCGCCCAAGACCGCTTCCAAGCGCCGTACCTCGGCGTCGAACTGAAGACCTTTCCCCATGACCCTTGCCAAGACGCTGTACGACAAGCTCTGGGACGAACACCTCGTCCGCAGCGAGCCCGACGGCACCGCGCTGATCTACATCGACCGCCATCTCGTGCACGAGGTGACCAGTCCGCAGGCCTTTGAAGGCCTTGCGCTTGCGGGCCGCAAGGTGTTCCGCATCGCCGCGAATCTGGCCGTCAGCGATCACAACGTGCCGACCACGGACCGCGCCGCCGGCATTGCCGACCCGGTCAGCAAGCTGCAGGTCGACACCCTGGATGCGAACTGCGACCGGCACGGCATCCGCCAGTTCAAGATGAACGACCGTCGCCAGGGCATCGTGCATGTGATCGGGCCCGAGCAGGGCGCGACGCTGCCCGGCATGACCGTGGTCTGTGGCGACAGCCACACCAGCACGCATGGCGCTTTCGCCGCGTTGGCGCATGGCATCGGCACCTCCGAGGTCGAGCATGTGCTGGCCACGCAATGCCTGGTCGCCAAGAAGGCGAAGAACATGCTGGTGCGGGTCAACGGCTGCCTGCAACCGGGCGTCGGCGCCAAGGATCTCGTGCTGGCCATCATCGGCCACATCGGCACGGCGGGCGGCACCGGCTACACGATCGAGTTCGGCGGCGAGGGCATCCGCGCGCTGTCCATGGAAGGCCGCATGACGGTCTGCAACATGGCCATTGAGGCCGGTGCGCGTGCCGGCCTGGTCGGCGTCGACGACACCACCATCGACTACCTGAAGGGCCGCCCGCTGGCACCGGCTGCCGATGAATGGGACCAAGCCGTCGCCTACTGGCGCACGCTGGTCAGCGACGAGGGCGCTGCGTTCGATCAGATCGTCGAGATCGATGCGGCCGCCATCGCGCCCCAGGTCAGCTGGGGTACCAGCCCCGAGATGGTGCTGCCCATCGACGCGTTCACGCCCGAGCCTGCGCGGGTGAGCGACGCCGTGAAACGCGACGCTACGCAGCGCGCGCTGGCCTATATGGGCCTGCAGCCGCACCAGCGCATCGAGGCGATCGCGCCCGACAAGGTCTTCATCGGCTCCTGCACCAACAGCCGCATCGAGGACCTGCGCGAGGCCGCGGCGATGGTGCAGCGCATTGGTGGCCGCGTTGCAAAGGGCATCAAATTGGCACTGGTCGTGCCGGGTTCTGGCCTGGTCAAGGCGCAGGCCGAGGCCGAAGGTCTGGACCGCGTCTTCACCGAGGCGGGTTTCGAGTGGCGCGAGCCGGGCTGCTCCATGTGCCTGGCGATGAACGCCGACCGCCTGGAGCCTGGCGAGCGCTGCGCCAGCACCAGCAACCGCAATTTCGAGGGCCGGCAGGGCGCCGGGGGGCGCACCCATCTGGTCAGCCCGGCGATGGCCGCGGCGGCGGCGATGAAAGGCCGTTTCGTCGACGTGCGCCAGTACGCCTGAGGACAATGGCGGTCCCCAAGCCCTCAGCCCTGACCGCCATGATCAAGAAACTGTTCCTGCTGATCGCCGCCTGTTCGCTGCTCGCCGCCTGCAACACCATGCAGGGCGTGGGCAAGGACATCAAGAAGGCGGGCGAGAAGATCGAGAACGCTGCGAAGTAAACGCCCGGGGCCAGCCGCCCCGGCGCATGGAGAACGGATGCAAGCCTTCACCCAGCACCAGGGCCTGGTCGTGCCCATCGACCGCGCCAACGTCGACACCGACGCCATCATCCCGAAGCAGTTCCTGAAGTCGATCGCCCGCTCGGGCTTCGGCCCGAATCTGTTCGACGAGTGGCGTTACCTGGACAAGGGCGAGCCCGGCCAGGATCCGGCCAGCCGCAAGCCCAACCCGGACTTCGTGCTGAACAAGCCGCGCTACGCCAGCGCCTCGGTGCTGCTGGCCCGCACCAATTTCGGCTGCGGGTCCAGCCGAGAGCACGCGCCCTGGGCCATCCAGCAGTACGGCATCCGCGCGCTGATTGCACCCAGCTTCGCCGACATCTTTTTCAACAACTGCTTCAAGAACGGCCTGCTGCCCATTGTGCTGCCGGAAGCCGTGGTGGACCAGCTCTTTGCCGCGGTGCACGCGACGCCGGGCTACCAGTTGGCCGTTGATCTGGATGCGCAAGTCGTGCGCACGCCCGAGGGCGTGGAGCACGCCTTCGAGGTCGAGCCTTTCCGCAAGCACTGCCTGCTCAAGGGCCTGGACGAAATCGGTCTGACCCTGGAGCACAAAAACGAGATCGAGGCCTTCCAGGCCGCCCGCCTGGCCGCCAAGCCCTGGCTGAAGAAGGAACTGTCGGCATGAGCGCGACGACGAAATTGATTGCAGTCCTGCCGGGCGACGGCATTGGTCCGGAGATCATGGCCGAGGCGGTGAAGGTGCTGAAGGCGCTGGATCTGCCGCTGCAACTCGAAACCGCGCCGGTCGGCGGCGCCGCCTACGAAATCAGCGGCCACCCGCTGCCCGAAACCACGCTGAACCTGGCGAAGAAGGCCGACGCCGTGCTCTTCGGCGCGGTGGGCGACTGGAAGTACGACAAGCTGGACCGGCCGCTGCGCCCTGAGCAGGCCATCCTGGGCCTGCGCAAGCATCTGGGCCTGTTTGCGAACTTCCGCCCGGCGCTTTGCTACGAGCAGCTCACGCATGCCAGCAGCCTGAAGCCCGAATTGGTGGCGGGCCTGGACATCCTGATCCTGCGCGAGCTGACCGGCGACATCTACTTCGGTACGCCGCGCGGCCGCCGCACCGCCGTTGACGGCCACTTCCCCGGCGCCGACGAAGCCTTCGACACCATGCGCTACAGCCGCCCGGAGATCGAGCGCATCGCGCATCTGGGTTTCCAGGCCGCCAAGAAGCGCCGCGGCAAGCTGACCAGCGTCGACAAGGCCAATGTGCTGGAGACCTCGCAGCTCTGGAAGGACGTCGTCAACGAGGTGGCCAAGCAGTACCCCGAGGTGCAGCTCGACCATATGTACGTCGACAACGCCGCCATGCAACTGGTCAAGGCGCCCAAGAGCTTCGACGTCATCGTCACCGGCAATCTCTTCGGCGACATCCTGTCCGATGAGGCGGCGATGCTGACCGGCTCCATCGGCATGCTGCCCTCGGCCTCCTTGGATGCGAACAACAAGGGCCTGTACGAGCCCAGCCATGGCAGTGCGCCGGACATCGCGGGCAAGGGCATCGCCAACCCGCTTGCTACCATCCTGTCCGCCGCCATGATGCTCCGCTACACGCTCAATCTGCCCGCTGCCGCCGACACCGTCGAAGCGGCGGTGCAGGCCGTGCTGGCCGATGGTCTGCGCACCGCCGACATCTGGAGCGAAGGCACGACCAAGGTCGGCACCCAGGCCATGGGTGACGCCGTCGTGGCCATGATCACCAAAACCATCACCAAGAGCTGACGCTCTCGGCCCGCTACGCCCCTGCAAGGACCCGGCGAAGCGAGCCGGGAAGCCCTGGGTCCTGAGGATGGAATTTTGAGATGGCGTTGAACAACAACCCCTTGGTCGGCCTCGTTGGCTGGCGCGGCATGGTCGGCTCGGTCCTCATGGACCGCATGACGGCGGAGAACGATTGGGCGCACATCGAGCCCCTGTTCTTCAGCACCAGCAATGCCGGTGGCGCCGCGCCGGCGCAGGCGAAGAACGAAGCCACGCTGCGGGACGGCTATGACATCGAGCAGCTCAAGCGCTGCGAGGCCATCCTCTCTGCCCAAGGCGGCGACTACACCAGCGAGGTCTACCCCAAGCTGCGCGCCGCCGGTTGGACGGGCCACTGGATCGACGCCGCCTCGACGCTGCGCATGGCCGACGACGCGGTCATCATCCTGGACCCCGTCAACCGCCCGGTCATCGACAAAGCGCTGGCCAACGGTGGCCGCAACTGGATCGGCGGCAATTGCACGGTCAGTTGCATGCTGATGGGGGTGGGTGCGCTCTACAAGGCCGGCTTGGTCGAGTGGATGAGCACGCAGACCTACCAGGCGGCCAGCGGCGGCGGCGCCCAGCACATGCGCGAGCTGCTCACCCAGTACGGCACGCTGAATGCCTCGGTGAAGCCCCTGCTCGACGACCCCAAGAGTGCGATCCTGGAGATCGACCGCAAGATCGTCGAGACGCAGCGCGGCCTTTCCGCTGGCGAGACCCAGCACTTCGGCGTGCCCCTGGGAGGCTCGCTGATCCCTTGGATCGACAAGGACCTCGGCAATGGCATGTCCAAGGAAGAGTGGAAGGGCATGGCCGAGACGAACAAGATCCTCGGCTCGGGCGCCATTCCCGTCGACGGCTTCTGCGTGCGCATCGGCGCGATGCGCTGCCACTCGCAGGCCCTGACCTTCAAGCTGAAGAAGGATGTGCCCCTGGCCGACATCGAGGCCCTGATCGCCGCCGACAACGGCTGGGTGAAGCTGGTGCCCAACACCCGCGAAGCCACGATCCGCGAGCTGACCCCGGTGGCCGTCACGGGCACGCTGAGCATCCCGGTCGGCCGCGTGCGCAAACTGGCCATGGGTCCGGAGTACCTGGGCGCGTTCACGATTGGTGACCAATTGTTGTGGGGCGCCGCCGAGCCGCTGCGCCGCATGCTGCGCATCCTGCTGGAGCGCTGAACGGCCCGTTGCCCTCGGGCGACACCCGAGGACTTCGGGTGTACCCGGGGCAGGCGCAGGCCTTTCTTGAGGTCTTGCGCGGATATGCTTGCCAGCCTTGAGATTTCTCGCTGTGCGGTGCGGCCTTTCGGTTTCGCGTCGACGGCGATGGGGGATGCCTTGAACCAGCTGCCGATGCCGCGTCCGCGCCACCTGTTCACCCATGCTGCCCTGGCCGCTGCCTGCCTGTTCGCAGGCCAGGCCCAGGCGCTCGGTCTGGGCCGTCTGAATGTGCAGTCGGCGCTCGGCGAAACGCTGAGGGCCGAGATCGAGCTCACCAGCCTGTCTGCCGAGGAAGCGGCGACGCTGCGCGTGCGCGTCGCGCCGCCCGATGCGTTCCGCGCTCAGGGCCTGGACTACAACGCGGTGCTGGCCGGCACCCAGGTGCAGCTGGTGCGCCGGCCCGACGGCCGCGCGCTGCTGCGCATGGTCAGCGAGCGCTCGGTCCAGGAGCCTTTCCTCGACCTGCTGCTCGACATTCGCTGGTCCAGCGGGCAACTGAGCCGCGAATTCACCTTGCTCTTCGACCCGCCGTCGGCCAACGGCGGTGCGCGCGCTGCAGCGCCGGCGGTGACCGCACCGGTGGTCAGCGCCCCCGCTCCGGCGGTGATCGCACCGCTACCGCCAGCCCCCGCTGCAGCGCCAGCGCCGGCACCCCGTGTCGCCGCTGCCGAACCGGCACCGGCGCGCCGTCCGGCCACGGAGCCCGGTGGCCTGCTGGCGGTGCGCAGCGGCGACAGCCTGTCGCGCCTGGCCGAGCGCAACCGCCCGCAGGATGTGTCGCTGGACCGCATGCTGGTCGCGCTGTACCGCGAGAACCCCGGCGCCTTCATCGGCGGCAATATGAATCTGCTGAAGGCCGGTGCACGCCTGCGCCTGCCCAGCAACAGCACCCTGGATGCGATCGGCGCCGACGAGGCGCGCCGGCTGGTCCGCGCGCACAGCAGCGACTTCGATGCGGTGCGCCAGGGCCTGGCCAGTGCCGCGCCGCGTCTGCCTGAGCAGAGCGAGCGCCAGGTCACCGGCACGGTCCAGCCCCAGGTCACGCAGTCCCGGCCGGCAGCGCCGGGCGGCGATCGGTTGACGCTGAGCCGGCCGGCCTCGCCGGTGGCCAGCGCGGCTGCGGCCGCTGCGTCGCAGGAAGCGGCGCTGAGCCGCAATGTCGACGAGTTGAAAAAGCTGGCCGAGGCCACCCAGCAGGAGGTCGCACCGGCCGCCAGCCCGGCCAGCGCCATGGCCACCGCACCGGCCCCCAGCGTACCCGCCTCGGTCGCGGCTCCCGCTCAGCCCGCCTCCGTGGCGGCGGTGCCCAAGCCTCCGGTCGCGGCCGCTCCGGCGCCAGCGCCCGAGGCAGCGTCCGGATGGCTGGATTTCCTCACCTCGCCGCTGGGCATCGCGGCGGGTGTGGGTGTGCTGGCGGCGCTGGGCTTTGCCGGCATGCGCCTGCGCAAGAGCAAGGTCGGCCCGGCCCAGGAAACCCTGTTTGGCGAAAGCCGGCTGCAGCCGGACTCCTTCTTCGGCGTGACCGGCGGTCAGCGGGTCGATACCCGCGACGGCGCCAGCGGCGTGTCGTCGATGTCCTACTCGCTGAGCCAACTGGATGCGCATGGCGACGTGGATCCAGTGGCCGAGGCCGATGTCTACCTGGCCTACGGCCGCGATCTGCAGGCCGAGGAGATCCTCAAGGAAGCACTGCGTGCGCAGCCGGAGCGCCTGGCGATCCGCCTGAAGCTGCTCGAGGTCTACGCGAAGCGGCGCGACGTGCGCGGCTTCGAACAGCTGGCGGCGCAGCTCTATGCCGAGACCCGCGGCGAGGGCGAGGATTGGGAAAAGGCGCAGGAGATGGGCCGCGCGATCGACGCCGACAACCCCTTGTACCAGCCGGGTGGCGCGCCGCGCTCGATGTTCGACGACGAGGTTCCGATGCCGGAGCCGATGAACGCGACGACCCTGCCGCAGGCGGCGCCGGCGCCGATCAGCCCGCCCGAGCCCGATCCGGGCCCGGCCAGCCTGATGGATCTGGACCTGGACCTTGGCGACATGACGCCGCCGCCGGTCAGTTCGGCGATGGACCGCACGCAGGCCCTGCCGGCCATCCCCTCGCTCGAGCCCACGCCCAGCATGCTGGACATGGATCTGGACCTCAGCGCGCCAATGCCGCTGGACGAGGAGCCGCACAAAGACAACAGCCTGGAGTTCGATCTGTCGGATCTGGGTGGTCTGGAGCCGAACACGATCTCGCCTTCGCTGGCCGAGGACAACACGCAGAACATGGACCTGCGCACCGAGTCCATGCGCATCGCCGATGCGCCGGTGACCAAGGTGGGTGGCGACTCGCTGATTGATGCGATGCAAGATCTTGCCGGCGACGACGCCGATCCGATGATGCGCCAGCTCGAACTGGCGGAAGAGTTCCGGCAGATCGGTGACATCGAGGGCGCCCGCGACGTGCTGCAGGAACTGGTCGCGCAGGTGAAGTCCGGTCCCCTGTACGAGCGCGCGAAAGCGATGCTCGACGATCTGCGCTGATGGACGGCTGCCTGAAGCCGAGCGCCCTGCGGGGCGCTCTTTTCATTCGATGAGCCGGATCGCGCTGGGCCTGGCCTATCGCGGCCAGGCCTACCAGGGCTGGCAAAGCCAGCCCAGCGGCCGCACCGTGCAGGACCACCTGGAAAAGGCCTTGTCGACCTTCGCCGACGAGGCCATCACCACGGTCTGCGCCGGCCGCACGGATGCCGGCGTGCATGCGCTGAACCAGGTCGTGCACTTCGACACCACGAAGGAGCGCGAGCCCTTTTCCTGGGTGCGGGGCGTGAACCGCTACCTGCCGGCGGACATTGCGGTGCAGTGGTCGGCGTTCCCGCCTGAGGGCTTTCATGCGCGCAACCAGGCGCGGCGGCGGCGCTATGCCTATCTGCTGCTGGAATCTCCGGTGCGGCCGGCGGTGGAGTCGGGCGGCGTGGGGTGGGTGTTCCGGCCGCTGGACCTGACCGCAATGGAGGCCGCGGCGGCCTTGCTGCTGGGCGAGCACGATTTCAGCGCGTTCCGCGCCGCCGAGTGCCAGTCGCCGACGCCGGTGAAGACCGTGCACGCGATCACCATCGCGCGCCGTGGCGCCTACTGGCGCTTCGAGTTCGAGGCCAATGCCTTCCTGCACCACATGGTGCGCAATCTGATGGGCACACTGCTGGCGGTGGGGCAGGGCAGTCGCGCGGCCGGCTGGGCGGGCGAGGTGCTGGCGAGCCGGGATCGCTCGGCGGCAGCGCCGACCTTCGCGCCGGATGGGCTCTACTTTCTCGGGCCGCGCTACGACGCGGAACTGCAACTGCCAACCCACACGCCGGCCATGGACTGGCTGCCCTGACGATGAGAACCCGGATCAAGATCTGCGGACTGCGCAGCGCCGAGATGGTCGACACCGCCGCGCAGGCTGGGGCGGACGCCATTGGCTTCGTGTTCTATGCCAAGAGCGCACGTGCGATCAGCCTGGAGCAGGCGCTGCCGCTGGTTGAGCGCCTGCCGCCCTTCGTGATGCCGGTCGGCCTCTTCGTCAACGCGGCGCCGGCCGAGATCGAGGCGGCGCTGAAGGCCATTCCCGACCTGCTGCTGCAGTTCCATGGCGACGAGTCGCCCGAGGATTGCGAGCGCTGGGGCCGGCCCTATCTGCGCGCCGTCGCGGTGACGCCCGAAACCCGCTTGCTAGACTGGGCCTCACGACACCCCGGAGCGCAGGCGCTGCTGCTCGATGCGCCGGTGCATGCCGATGGAGGCTACGGGGGCGGTGGAAAGGTGTTCGATTGGTCACTGCTCGCAGCAAACGAAGCCTCTCGGCTCGTTTTATCTGGTGGGTTGAATGCAGCCAACGTCGGCGATGGCATTCGACGGGTGCGGCCCTGGGCCGTTGACGTCTCCTCGGGCGTCGAATCCAGTCGCGGGGTCAAGGACCCCGATCTGATCCATGCGTTCTGTGCAGCCGTGAGGGCCGCAGACGCCTCCCTCTGAAGGGAAAGCCATGTTGAAGTACCAGCAACCCGATGCCAGCGGGCATTTCGGGCCGACCCCCTCGGGCCAGCAATTCGGCGGGCGCTTTGTCGCCGAGACCCTGATGCACGCGCTCGACGAGCTCGAGCAGGCCTACGCGAAGTACCAGAACGATCCGGAGTTCCGCGCCGAGTTCGAGGACGAGCTCGCGCATTTCGTCGGCCGTCCGAGCCCGATCTATCACGCCAAGCGCCTGAGCCAGGAGCTGGGCGGCGCGCAGATCTACCTGAAGCGCGAGGACCTGAACCACACCGGGGCGCACAAGGTCAACAACACCATCGGCCAGGTGCTGCTGGCGCGGCGCATGGGCAAGCCGCGCATCATTGCCGAGACCGGCGCCGGCCAGCATGGCGTGGCCACGGCGACGGTCTGTGCGCGCTACGGCCTGGAGTGCGTGGTCTATATGGGCTCGGAGGACGTCAAGCGCCAGGCGCCGAACGTCTACCGCATGCAGCTGCTCGGCGCCACGGTGGTGCCGGTGGAGAGTGGCAGCAAGACGCTCAAGGACGCGCTGAACGAGGCGATGCGCGACTGGGTGACGAACGTCGAGTCGACCTTCTACATCATCGGCACCGTGGCCGGCCCGCATCCCTACCCAATGCTGGTGCGCGACTTCCAGCGCGTGATCGGCGACGAATGCCTGACGCAGATGCCGGCCATGGCCGGCCGTCAGCCGGACGCAGTGATCGCCTGCGTCGGCGGCGGCAGCAATGCGATGGGCATCTTCTACCCCTATCTGGAGCATGAAGCCGTGCGCCTGATCGGCGTCGAGGCCTCCGGCCATGGCATCGAGTCCGGCCTGCATGCGGCCACGCTCTGCGCCGGCAGCCCGGGTGTGTTGCATGGCAACCGCACCTATCTGCTGCAGGACGAAGCTGGCCAGATCATCGAGACGCACTCGGTCTCGGCCGGCCTGGACTACCCGGGTGTAGGCCCCGAGCACGCCTACTTGAAGGACATCGGCTGCGCCGAGTACGTGCCGATCAGCGATGCCGAGGCGCTGGCCGCCTTCCACCGGCTCTGTCGCACCGAGGGCATCATCCCGGCGCTGGAAAGCAGCCATGCGGTGGCCCATGCGATCAAGCTGGCACCGACTCTGCCCAAGGACAAGATCCTGCTTGTGAATCTGAGCGGTCGCGGCGACAAGGATCTCGCAACCATCATTGGCCTGAGTGAGCAAGGAGATGCCGCATGAGCCGCATCGCCAAAGCCTTTGCCAGCGGCCGCAAGGCCCTGATTCCCTACATCACCGCCGGTGATCCGCATCCGGGCCTGACCGTCGAGTTGATGCACGCGCTGGTCGAGGGCGGCGCCGACATCCTCGAACTCGGCGTGCCCTTCAGCGACCCGATGGCCGACGGCCCGGTGATCCAGCGTGCTGCAGAACGGGCGTTGGTGCACAAGGTGCGCCTGCTCGATGTGCTCGCCATGGTCAGGCAGTTCCGCGAGCGCGACGCCGTGACACCGGTCGTGCTGATGGGCTATGCGAACCCGATCGAGCGCTTGGGCTTGCAGCGCTTTGCGGCCGACGCCCGGGAGGCCGGCGTCGATGGCGTGCTCGTCGTCGACTACCCGCCGGAGGAGGCGGTCGATTTCGCGGCGGCGATGAAGGCGCAAGGGCTGGATCCAATCTTCCTGCTCGCCCCGACCTCGTCGGACGCGCGCATCGAGCAGGTCGGCCGCCTGGCCAGCGGCTATGTGTACTACGTGTCGCTGCGCGGCGTGACCGGCGCCGCCCACCTGGACGCAGACGCCGTGGCCGCGGTCTTCCCGCGCCTGCGCCGGCACCTGCCCGAGCTGCCGATCGGCGTCGGTTTCGGCATCCGCGACGCGTCTTCCGCCAAGGCCGTGGCGCGGGTCGCCGACGCCGTCGTCATCGGCTCCGCGCTGGTGCAACTGGTGGAGCGCGCCGGACCGGATAATGCGGCGACTGAACTACGAGATTTCCTGCGCGCGATCCGCCAGGCCCTCGACGAGGAGACAAGCGAATGAGTTGGCTCGACAAACTGCTGCCGCCGAAGATCCAGCAATCGGATCCGGCCGATCGCCGCCAGGTTCCCGAGGGCCTGTGGACCAAGTGCCCTAGCTGCGAGACGGTGCTCTACAAGGCCGATCTGGAACAGAACCAGATGGTCTGCCCGAAGTGCAGCCACCACCATCGCATCGGTGCCCGTGCCCGCCTGAATGGCTTCCTCGATGGCGAGGGCCGTTACGAGGTCGGCCAGGAGGTGCTGCCGGTTGACGCGCTGAAGTTCAAGGACAGCAAGAAGTATCCGGAGCGCCTGAAGGAAGCCCTGGAACACACCGGCGAGACTGACGCGCTGGTGGTGATGGGCGGGGCGGTGATGTCGGTGCCGGTGGTTGCCGCCTGCTTCGAGTTCGAGTTCATGGGCGGCTCCATGGGCTCGGTGGTCGGCGAGCGCTTTGCGCGCGGCGTGCAGACCGCGGTCGAGCAGAAGACGCCTTTCATCTGCTTCACCGCCACCGGCGGGGCGCGCATGCAGGAAGGCCTGCTGTCGCTGATGCAGATGGCCAAGTGCAACGCCGCGCTGACCCAACTGGCGCGCGCCAAGCTGCCTTATGTGAGCGTGCTGACCGACCCGACCATGGGCGGTGTCTCGGCCAGCTTCGCCTTCGTCGGTGACATCGTCATCGCCGAGCCCAAGGCCTTGATCGGCTTCGCCGGTCCGCGCGTCATCGAGAACACGGTGCGCGAAAAGCTGCCGCCGGGTTTCCAGCGCGCCGAGTTCCTGTTGGAGAAGGGCGCGGTGGACATGATCACCGACCGCCGCGAACTGCGCGCGACGATTGCCAAGGCCCTGGCCATGCTGCAGCGGCAGAGCGCCGACGCGGTGGCCTGAGCCGCCTCGCCACCCACCAAGGCCAGGCATTGCCTGGCCTTTTCGCTTCATGACGACCTTGACCCCGACCCTGAGCGATTGGCTCGCCCACTGCGAGCGCCTGCACCCCAAGACCATTGCCATGGGCCTGGAGCGTGTCGGCCTGCTGCGCGAACGCCTGGGTTTGCATTTCGAGGCACCGGTGGTCACCGTGGCCGGCACGAATGGCAAGGGCAGCAGCTGCGCGATGCTCGAGTCCATCGCGCTGCAGGCCGGTTACCGCGTCGGCCTTTACATCAAGCCGCACTTCGTGCATTTCGAGGAGCGCTGCCGGGTGGGGGGCGCGTCGGTGAGTGCGGACTCCTTGCTGGAGGATTTCGCCGCCGTCGAGCAGGCGCGCGGCGAAATCGAGCTGACCTATTTCGAGTTCACCACCTTGGCCATCCTGCGTCGCCTGGCCCGTGAGCCTTTGGACCTGGTGATCCTCGAAGTCGGCCTGGGCGGGCGCCTGGACGCGGTGAACGCCATCGACCCCGATGTTGCGCTGATCACCAGCATCGACCTCGACCACATGGACTATCTGGGCCCCGATCGGGAGTCGATCGGCCGCGAGAAGGCCGGCATCCTGCGTGCCGGCCGGCCGGCGATCTGCGCCGATCCGCTGCCGCCGGCGTCGATTGCCGCAGAGGCGGCCCGGGTCGGCGCAGACCTGCGCCAGTCCGGCAAGGACTTCATGTTTGAGGGCGACCGCCAGCAATGGCGCTGGCAGGGACGCAGCAAGCGTTACGCTGGCATGGCCTACCCGGCGCTGCGAGGGGTCAATCAGCTGATCAATGCCGCCGGCGTGCTGGCCGCCTTCGAGGCCCTGCACGAGCGTCTGCCCATCAGCGCTCAGGCCGTGCGCAACGGTCTGGCCATGGTGGATTTGGCCGGTCGCTTCCAGGTCTTGCCCGGCCAGCCGACCGTGATTCTTGATGTCGCGCACAACCCGCATGCGATCGCTGCGCTGGCGCAGAACCTCGACCAGTTGGGCTTCGCGCCGAAGACACGGGCGGTATTCGGCGCGATGGCTGACAAGGCGCTGGATGAGGTGTTCGAGAAGATCGCGCCCTGGATCGACGAATGGTGGTTCTGCGATCTGCCGACGCCGCGGGCCGCCACCGCGGCGGATCTGGCCGCGCGCTGGACCGCGTTGCAGCAGGCCGGCCGCGTGAAGCCGCCGGCAGGCGTCAGGATCAGTACCCATGCGGCGCCCTTTGTCGCGCTGCAGCAGGCCCAGGCCGCCAGCGAGCCCACCGATAGAATCGCAGTCTTCGGATCCTTCTTCACCGTCGGCGGGGTGATGGCCGGTCTGCAGGGCGGCGCCGCGGCCCGCACCAGCGCCACCTGAACCCGACCGATGGCCTCTCCCGCATGGGCTTGATGTCGTTGTTCCGGCGAGAGCCGGCCTCGGGCGAGACGCCCAAAGCGAAGCAGCGCGGCAGCCGTTCGGCCAAGGCCGTGGACCACGAGGCAACGGTACAGCGCCTGCGCCAGCAGGCCCGCCGCCGCTTGTTGGGGGCCGCCGTACTGGTCGGGGTGGGCATCGTCGCCTTCCCCATCGTGTTCGAGACCCAGCCCAGGCCGGTGCCGATGGACCTGCCCATCGTCATCCCGGCCAAGGACAGGACGGAGACGCCGCGAGTCGTGGCCGCCGCCGAGTTGCCGGCTCAACTGCCGGAGGCCGCCGAACTGCAGGGCAGCGAGGCTGCGCCCTTGGCGGATCCGGCGCCGCCGCCCCTGGTTGCCAGCGAGACACCGCCGCGGCCCACCGTCACAGAGCGACAGCCCACGGCGGCGCCCAGGGCGGTTGCGCAGAAACCGGCCGACAGGTCCGCCGAAAGATCTGCCGAAAGACCGGCGACGCCGAAGCCGGCCGACGCGAACTCGCCCCGCTATGTGGTCCAGGTCGGCGCCTTTGCCGATCGCAACGCCGCCCAGGCGGCCCGTGCCCGGCTGGAGGCCAAGGGTCTGAAGACCTATGCCCAGATCGCCAAGACCAAGGAGGGCGACCGCATCCGCGTGCGTCTCGGGCCCTTCGCCGATCGCGCCGATGCCGAGAAAGCCGCAGCCCAGGCCAGGGCCGCCGGCCTGGCCGGTGCGGTGCTCACGCTCTGACCGTGCCGCAGGACCTGCTGCTCAGCTGGGCCGATCTGTTCCTGGTCGGCGTGCTGCTGGTGTCCGTGGTCGTCGGCGCGGTCCGTGGCTTTGTGTTCGAGGCGCTGTCGCTGGCCGGCTGGGTCATCGCCTACTTTGCGGCGCCGTTCCTGGCCCCCGTCGTCGAGGGCTGGCTGCCGGCCGATCGGCATGAGGGCAGCTGGCAGGACTTGGCAGCCATCGTGATGGCCTTCGTGCTGGTGCTGCTGCTGGTTTCGCTGCTGGCCCGGCTGATGCGCGCGCTGATCCATGCCACACCCTTGAAGGCGCCGGACCGCCTGCTGGGCAGCGGCTTCGGCCTGCTGCGCGGTGCGCTGGCCTGCCTGCTGATCGGCGTGCTGATCGGTTTCACGCCTGCGCGCCAGCACCCGGCCTGGACGCAGTCGCAGGCCCGGCCGCTGCTGGCGGCAACCCTGCGCGCGCTCGGCCCGCTGCTGCCGCAAGATCTGCACCGCCTGCTCGATCCGGTGATCGAACAGGCGGAACAACGAATCGCTGTTTAGAAGGAGCCCACCATGTGCGGCATCGTCGGGGCGCTGTCCCTGCAACCCGTGAACCAGTTGCTCTATGACGCGCTGCTGCTCTTGCAGCACCGCGGCCAGGATGCAGCCGGCATCGTCACCATGGACGGCACCAAGTGCTTCATGCACAAGGCCAAGGGCATGGTGCGCGACGTGTTCCGGACCCGCAATATGCGCGCGCTGCCCGGACATATCGGGCTGGGCCAGGTGCGCTACCCGACCGCCGGCAACGCGCACAGCGAGGAGGAGGCGCAGCCCTTCTACGTGAACGCGCCTTTCGGCCTGGTGCTGGTGCACAACGGCAATCTGACGAACACCGCCGAGCTGCGCAAGCAGCTCTTCGATGTCGACCGCCGCCATATCAACACCGACAGCGACACCGAGGTGTTGATCAATGTCGTGGCCCACGAGTTGGAGGTCGTGGCCCGTGACCTGCCGCTGAGTCCGGACGCGGTGTTCAAGGCAGTGGCCAATGTGCATCGACGGGTGCGCGGCAGCTATGCGGTGGTCTGCCTGATCGCCGGCCATGGCCTGCTCGCGTTCCGTGACCCCTATGGCATTCGCCCGCTGTGCTTCGGCAAGGGCCAGGAGGGCGAGTGGATGGTGGCCAGCGAATCCGTCACGCTCGAGGGCACGGGCTTCAAGGTCGAGCGCGACGTGGCGCCCGGCGAGGCCTTGTTCGTCGATACCGCCGGCCAGTTGCACACCCGCCAGTGCGCCGACACGCCGACCCTGCAGCCTTGCATGTTCGAGTTCGTCTACCTGGCGCGGCCCGATTCGGTGATGGATGGCATCTCGGTCTACCAGGCGCGCCTGAACATGGGCGAGACCCTGGCGCAGCGCGTGCTGAGCACGATCCCGCCGCAGGAAATCGACGTCGTCATCCCGATCCCCGAGAGCAGCCGCCCCTCGGCGATGCAACTGGCGCACCGCATCGGCCGGCCCTACCGCGAGGGTTTCGTGAAGAACCGCTACGTCGGCCGCACCTTCATCATGCCGGGGCAGGGCGTGCGCAAGAAGTCGGTGCGCCAGAAGCTCAACGCGATCGCCCAGGAGTTCAAGGGCCGGCGCGTGCTGCTGGTCGACGATTCCATCGTGCGCGGCACGACCTCCAAGGAGATCGTGCAGATGGCGCGCGACGCGGGCGCGGTGAAGGTCTACATGGCCTCGGCGGCGCCGCCGGTGAAGTTCCCCAATGTCTACGGCATCGACATGCCGACGCGGGCCGAGCTGATCGCCGCCGAACGCACGAACGAGGAGATCCGTGCCTACATCGGCGCCGACGCGCTGATCTACCAGGACGTCGACGCGATGAAGCGCGTCGTCGCCGCGCTGCAGCCTAAGCTGGATGGCTTCGAGGCCAGTTGCTTCGACGGGCACTACATCACCGGTGACATCGGCGAAGGCGAGATCGCTGCGCTGCAGGCGCAGCGGCCCAAGAGCCAGGAAGAGGACGCGGCCAACGCCGGCCGCCTCGCCCTGCAGGCGAGCCCGGACTGAAGGACCGCATGAAAGACCATTTGCACCGCGACACCTTGGCTGTCCGCGAAGGCCTGCACGCCACGCATTACGGCGAGAACAGCGAGGCGCTGTTCCTGACCAGCAGCTTCTGCCATCCGGACGCAGCGACCGCTGCACGCCGTTTCGCAGGCGAGGAGGAAGGCTATGTCTACAGCCGCTTCTCCAACCCGACGACGACGATGATGGAGCGCCGTCTGGCGTCGCTGGAAGGCACCGAGGCCTGCATCGCGACCAGCTCCGGCATGTCGGCGATCCTGCTGCTCTGCATGGGCCTCTTGAAGGCCGGCGACCATGTGATCTGCTCGCGCTCGGTGTTCGGCTCGACGATCAAGCTGCTGCAGAGCGAGTTCGGCAAGTTCGGCGTGCTGACGAGCTTCGTCTCGCAGACCGATGTCGCCGAATGGAAGGCGGCGCTGCAGCCGACGACCCGGCTGCTGATCGCCGAGTCGCCGACCAATCCGCTGACCGAGATCTGCGACATCGCGGCGCTTGCCGAGATCGCCCATGGCGCCGGCGCGCTGCTGGCGGTCGACAACTGCTTCGCCACGCCGGCGCTGCAACTGCCCGCCAAACTCGGCGCCGACATCATCATCCACTCCGGCACCAAGTACCTGGACGGCCAGGGCAGGGTGATTGCCGGCGCGCTGTGCGCGTCGAACGCGCTGGTCGAGGGCGTGTTCACCCCGGTGCTGCGCAGCGCCGGCATGTCGCTGTCCCCGTTCAACGCCTGGGTGGTGCTGAAGGGCCTGGAAACGCTGAACATCCGCATGCAGGCGCAGTCGGCCAGCGCCTTGCGTGTTGCCGAGTACCTGGTCGAGCAGGCCGGCGTGCGCGCCGTGCATTACCCCGGCCTGCGCGCCCACCCGCAGCACGAGCTGGCGATGCGCCAGCAGTCGGGGCAGGGCGGGGCGGTGGTCAGCTTCGACGTCGGCAGCGGTGCGTCCGCCGAGCAGGATCGCGCCCGCGCCTTCGCCGTCATCGACCGCACGCGTTTCCTGTCGATCACCGCGAACCTCGGCGACACCAAGACCACCATCACCCACCCGGCGAGCACCTCGCATGGTCGCCTCAGCGAGGCCCAGCGCCAGGCAGCCGGCATCACGCAGGGCCTGATCCGCATCGCCGTGGGCCTGGAACACCTCGAAGACCTGAAGGCCGAGCTCGGCCAGATGCTTTCCATCCCATGACCGTCCGTACCCGCATTGCCCCGTCGCCGACGGGCTTCCTGCACCTGGGCACCGCGCGCACCGCGCTGTTCTCCTGGGCCTATGCCCGCCATCACGGCGGCCAGTTCGTGCTGCGCATCGAAGACACCGATGTCGCACGCTCGACCCAGGATTCCGTCGATCAGATCCTTGCCTCCATGCGCTGGCTGGGTCTGGACTGCGACGAGGGCCCGATCTACCAGATGCAGCGCCTGGAGCGCTACCAGGCGGTGGCCGAACAGCTGATCGCCGAAGACAAGGCCTACCGTTGCTATTGCACGCCGGAGGAACTGGACGCGATGCGCGAGGCGCAAAAGGCGCGCGGCGAGAAGACCCGCTACGACGGTCGCTGGCGGCCCGAGGTGGGCAAGCCATTGCCTGCCGTTCCGCAAGGCGTGAAGCCGGTGATCCGCTTCAAGAATCCGCCAGAGGGCGACGTGGTCTGGGATGACCTGGTGAAGGGCGAGATTCGCATCAACAACCGCGAGATCGACGATCTGATTCTGGTGCGTCCGGATGGCGTGCCGACCTACAACTTCGCCGTTGTGGTTGACGACTGGGACATGCGCATCAGCCATGTGTTTCGCGGCGATGAGCACATCAACAACACGCCCTGGCAGATCAATATCTTTCGGGCCCTGGGTGCGCCACTGCCCGCCTTCGGGCATATCCCGGTGATCCTGGGCGACGACGGACTCAAGCTGTCCAAGCGCCGCGGCGCGGTCAGCGTGACGGCCTATGAGGAAAACGGCTACCTGCCCGAGGCCATGCTGAACTACCTGTCGCGACTGGGCTGGAGCCATGGCGACGACGAGTTGTTCACGCGCGCGCAACTGGTCTCCTGGTTCGATGGCTCACACCTGTCCAAGAGCCCGGCGCAATGGGATCCTGCCAAGCTGGAATGGGTCAACGCCCAGTACCTGAAGGCGACCGATGACGCGAGTCTCGCGGCGATGCTGCGCCCGCGCCTGGAAAGGCGCGGTCTGAGCCTGCCGGCCGATGCACCGCTGCCGGCGATGTGCGCGCTGTTCAAAGACCGCTGCGCAACCTTGGAAGTGCTCGCCGATTGGCTGGCCATGTACTTCGGCCCGGTGCAGGCCAGCGACGCGGAGCGTGCGCAGCATCTGAACGAAGCCAGCCTTGCGGCCTGCGCGGACCTGGCGACTGCATTGAACGATGTTGAATGGACGCCTGCGGGCATTTCCGCGGCGATGAGAACCGTGATGAGCGCTCGCGGCCTGAAGATGCCGCAGTTGGCCATTCCGGTGCGGGTGAAGGTCTGCGGCCGGGCGCAAACACCGGCCATCGATCAGGTGCTGGCGTTGTTCGACAAAAAATTTGTCGTCGCTCGCTTGCAATCAGCTTGAAATCTGTTTTATAGTCGCGGTCTCGCTTGAACAGCGCAGTTCTTGAAGCAAGTTGTTGGCAACAGCAATAAGCAACGGGGGTATAGCTCAGCTGGGAGAGCGCTTGCATGGCATGCAAGAGGTCATCGGTTCGATCCCGTTTACCTCCACCATTGATCAGGTGGCGCGCAGTTCAAGAGATGATGAAGGCAGTATCTGTCCCCTTCGTCTAGAGGCCTAGGACACCACCCTTTCACGGTGATTACAGGGGTTCGAATCCCCTAGGGGACGCCAAGTTGGACCGGACTTGCCTAACCATAGGCGAAGCGGTCACTACCGCGGAGTGGTAGTTCAGTTGGTTAGAATACCGGCCTGTCACGCCGGGGGTCGCGGGTTCGAGCCCCGTCCACTCCGCCAAAGTGTTTCAAGCAAGACGGCCTGCTAACAAGCAGGCCGTTTTGATTCAAGTTTTAAAAGCTGTTTGTCCCCTTCGTCTAGAGGCCTAGGACACCACCCTTTCACGGTGATTACAGGGGTTCGAATCCCCTAGGGGACGCCAAGTTGGACCGGACTTGCCTAACCATAGGCGAAGCGGTCACTACCGCGGAGTGGTAGTTCAGTTGGTTAGAATACCGGCCTGTCACGCCGGGGGTCGCGGGTTCGAGCCCCGTCCACTCCGCCAAATACTTGAAAGCCCGCTGCATATTGCAGCGGGCTTTTTCTTTGGCCGGGTGCGGGCGCTCAGGCGCTGAACTGATTGCGCAGCAGGCCGACGGCCAAACCCTCGAGCGCGAAACCTTCGCCGTCGGCTGGTACCGCAATAGGGCGGAAGTCCGGATTCTCGGGCAGCAGCCAAGCGCCTTGCGCATCGCGCTTCCAGCGCTTGACGGTCACCTCGTCGCCGAGTCTCGCGACGACGATCTGACCGTTGCGCGCCTCGCTGGACTTCTTGACCGCCAGCAGATCGCCGTCAAGGATGCCGGCATCGCGCATGCTCAGGCCTTTCACGCGGAGCAGGAAATCCGGTGCGGCACTGAAGAGGCCCAGGGATACCGTGTACTGGGCCTCCACATGCTCCTGCGCCAGGATGGGGTTGCCGGCGGCCACGCGGCCGATCAGGGGCAACTGCGCCAGACCGGGCATCGGCAACTCCAACTGCTCGCTCGGTGCGTTGCGGCGACGTAACAGACGCAATTGATCGGATTTCAGCCGGATCCCGCGTGACGTGCCGCCGACCAGCTCGATGACGCCCTTGCGCGCCAGCGCCTGCAGGTGTTCCTCGGCAGAATTCGCCGAGCGAAAGCCGAGCGTCTCGGCAATCTCGGCGCGGGTCGGCGGTGCGCCGGTGCGTTCGATCGAACGGCGAACCAGGTCGAGAATCTGTTGTTGGCGGGGGGTCAGGCTGACGTTCAAGGCGGCGCTCCTCGGTTTCACTGGATGGATATCCAGTTACTGCATTTTTATACAGGAGTTTGCGCATGCCAAGGCGAATCGCGGTACTGGGCACCGGCGGAACCATCGCGGGCACCGCCGCGTCGCAGGCCGATCATGTCGGCTACACCGCGGGCCAACTGGGTGTGGACAGCCTGCTGGCCGTCTTGCCGGAGCTGGGCGAGCGGGACTTGCAGGTCGAGCAACTGGCGCAGCTGGACAGCAAGGACATGGACTTCGCGACCTGGCGACTGCTGGCCCAGCGCGTGCAGGCCTTGCTCGACGACGAGTCCATTGCGGGCATCGTCATCACCCACGGCACCGACACCCTGGAAGAAACCGCCTACCTGCTGCATCGCGTGCTCGCTGCCACCAAGCCGGTGGTGCTGACCGCCGCCATGCGGCCGGCCAGCAGCCGCTCGCCCGATGGCCCGCAGAACCTGCTGGATGCGGTGATGGTCGCCGGCAGCGCCGACGCCTCGGGGGTGCTGCTGATATTCAATGGCGCGGTTCACCGGGGCGACCGGATCCGCAAGACCAGCAGCTACCGGGTGGATGCGTTCGCAAGCGAAGGCGGACCGATCGCCTGGATCGAGAACGGCGCACTGCGCCAGCTGGCGCCCTGGCCGATTGCCGAGGGCTTGGGCGTGGCCCGGCTGCATGCCGAGCCATGGCCCCGGGTCGAGCTGTTGTGGAACGCGGCCGGCGTCGACGGCGCTCAGGTGCCGCTGCTGCAGCGACTGGCCCGCCAGGAAGGGCGGCGGCTGGGCCTGGTGGTGGCCGGCACCGGCAACGGCACGCTCAGCCAGTCGCTGGAGCGTGAGCTGACACGGGCGCAAGAGGAGGGCGTCGCGGTGCTGCGCAGCACGCGCTGCGCGACCGGTCCAGTGCTAGGCGGCAGCCTGCCGTCGGCGGGGCCCTTGAGCCCGCCGCAGGCGCGGGTCGAGCTGCTGCTGCAGCTGCTCGACCCAGACACTCGCGCCGACTGATCAGACCAAATTCAGCGTCACGTCGATATTGCCGCGCGTCGCGTTCGAGTAGGGGCAGACTTGGTGGGCTGCCGCCACCAGTTGCTCGGCCGTCGCGCGATCCAGGCCCGGCAGCTTGATGTTCAGCACCACCTGGATGCCGAAACCGGCCGGGATCGGCCCGATGCCGACTTCCGAGTCGATGCTCACGTCCGCCGGCACGGCAATCTTCATCTTGCCGCCCACCGCCTTCATCGCGCCGATGAAGCAGGCTGCATAACCCGCAGCGAACAGCTGTTCGGGGTTCGTGCCGTCGCCGCCCGGGCCGCCGAGCTCCTTCGGCGTGGACAGCGCGACCGTCAGGCGGCCGTCGTTCGAGGCGGCCTTGCCTTCGCGGCCTCCGGTGGCGGTGGCGTAGGCGGTGTAGAGGACTTTGTCGAGGGCCATGGTCTTTCCTTCGTGGCAATGCCGCTTCAGGCGGCGGGTTGGGGTTCTGGGTGGCCGGCCAGCAACTGCTGCCGCAACTGCTGCAACTGGCGGGTCAGGGACTGCAGTTCGTCCAGCGAGCAGGCCGAGGCGCAGGCGATCTGCTGCGGTACCGCATAGGCCTGCTGCTGGAGCCTGCGGCCGGCATCGCTCAGCTGCACCAGCACGCGACGCTCGTCGCCTGTGTCGCGGCGGCGCTGCAGCAGGCCGGCCTGTTCCAGGCGCTTGAGCAGCGGCGTCAGCGTGCCGGAGTCCAGTTGCAGGCGTTCGCCCAACTGGCTGACCGAGGCCTCGTCCAGCTCCCAGAGCAGCAGCATGACCAGGTACTGCGGATAAGTCAGGCCCAGCGGCGCGAGCAGGGGCTTGTAGAGCTTGGTCATCGCCAGTGAGCTCGAATACAGCGCAAAGCAGAGCTGCCGGTCCAGGCGAAGCCATTCGTCCTGGTTCTGGCGTGGGGGCTGTGAGCGGCGTGGCATGGGTATAAATGTAGATGGCAATTAAATAGTGCGCAATTAAAGTGCCGCTATCGCGCTGATAGCAGCAATGGTCAATCGCCGGCCGCCTCGCCCTCGCGTCGGGGGTCTGCGCCGGCGGACCAGCGCCCATCGGCAAGCCGGCGCAGCGCATGCAATCCACTGGTCAGTGCCATGGCTTGTGGGCGGTGGCCCAGCGCGGAAAGCTGGGTCAACAGCTCCGTGTCGGCGCGGCCGGCTTCGAGCAGCAGGCGCGGAGGCACGACGACGAGATTGGGCGCATCGATGGCAGCTTGCAGATCCCGGCCCTCACCGATCGCCAGCAGCAGCAGGCGGGCGGTGTAGTGGGGGATGGCCAGGCCGCCCGGCGAGCCCAGGGCCATCTGCACCTGGCCCTCGGCGTCAAAGACCAGCATCGGATTCATGCTGGAGCGCGGCCGCTTGCCACCCTGCACGCGGTTGGCAATCGGCCGGCCGTCGCCGGCGTGCGGGCGGAACGAGAAATCGGTCAGCTGATTGTTCAGGAAGTAGCCGCCGGGCAGGCCGCTGCCGCCATCGAGCAGCATGCGCGTGCCGAACGCCGCCTCGATGCTGCTGCTCAGCGCGACCACCATGCCGTCGGCGTCGGCCACGCTGAGATGGGTGGTGCCGTTCTCCACCGCATCGCGCTGCGGCGACAGGGCCGTGCCCAGCCTGGGCCGCCCGGCCTCGACCTGCTCCGCGGCCCGCGGCCCGATCAATCGGGCGCGCTCGCGCAGGTAGTCGGTATCGAGCAGTCCCGGCAGGGCGAGACGGGCCTCTGGCACGAAGGCCGGATCGGCGGCGATCAGCTCGCGATCGGCGATCGCCAGCCGCGCTGCTTCGGTGTAGCGGTGCAGGCCCGCGGCACTCATCAGCACCGGGGGCTGGGGCAGCGCGTCGTAGATCTGCAGCAGCTGCGCGTTCAGCAGCAGGCCAGAGGTCGGCGGCGGCAGTCCACACAGGCGGTGGCGGCGCCAGTCGAAGCACAGCGGCTCGCGCCGTTCGACGCGGTAGTCGCGCAGATCCGTCAGCGCCATCGCACCGGGCCGCACATGCTGGCGCACGCGCCGCACCAGATCCTCCGCGATGGCGCCGCGGTAGAAGGCATCCGCGCCCTCGATGGCCAGGCGTCGCAGGACCGCCGCCTGCGCCGGGTTGCGCAGCAGACGCCCCACCGGCTGCGGCTGGCCGTCGGCTTGGTAGAACAGCGCAGCGGCGGCCGGCTCCTGGCGCAACGCCGGGTCCACGCGCAGCAGCTCGTGCAGCCGCGCACCCATCGGGAAGCCTTGCTCGGCGATGCGCAGTGCCGGTTCGAACAAGCGCGCCCAGGGCAGCCGGCCTTGCGCTCGGTGCACCTGCTCCAGCAGGCGGGGCAGGCCGGGCACGCCGACGGCCAGGCCGCTGCGTTCGGCCTGGTCGCGGGGCAGGGGGCTGCCATCGGCGCGCAGGAACAAGCCTTCGCCGGCTGCCGCGGGTGCGGTCTCGCGGCCGTCGTAGGCGCTCAGCGCCCGGCCGTTCCAGACGATCAGGAAACCGCCGCCACCCAGCCCACTGCTCTGCGGCTCGACCAGGCCCAGCACCAGCTGTGCAGCAATCGCCGCATCCACCGCATTGCCCCCGGCGCGCAGCAACTCGGCGCCGGCCTGCGCGGCCAGCGGGTGGGCAGCGACCACGGCTTGGCGTTCGAAGGTCCAGCCGGGCTTGTTGAGGTAGCCGCTGGCGGCCTCCGGTTGGACCTGGGCCGGCGGCAACGCGCCGCAGGCGCCGAGCAGGGCGCCGAGTGCGAGAAGCAGACGGCGCCAGCGCTTCATGTGTTGAGGATGGCTTCGACCTGCTCGCCGAGTTCGAGCCAGCGCAGCTCGGCGCTCTCGACCTCGTCGGCCAACGCTTTCAGCCGCCGGCCGATCTCGGCGATGCGCGCGCCGCCGGCCTGGCCACTGCTGAGTTCATCCTCCAGCTGCGCGCGCTCCTGGCCCCAGGCGGCCAGTTGCCGGTCGATGGCATCCATCTCCTTCTTCAGCGGCGCGGCCTGCTGGCGCAGCTGGGCGCCGGCCTTGCGGTCCTGGCGGTCCTGGCGGGCCGGTGCGGCCGCGGCGGTCGGCTTGTCGGCGCTGCGCTCGGCGGCCCGGTCCGCCCTGGCCCTGTCGTTCAGCCAGCGCTGGTAATCGTCCAGATCGCCGTCGAACTCGCGCAGTCCGCCGTCGGCGACCAGCCAGAACTGATCGCAGGTGTCGCGCAACAGCGCCCGGTCGTGGCTGACCAGCAGCACCGTGCCGTCGAAATCGTTCAGCGCCATGGCCAGGGCCTCGCGCGTCGTGAGGTCCAGGTGGTTGGTCGGCTCGTCCAGCAGCAGCAGGTTCGGCTTGCCCCAGGCGATCAGTGCCAGCACCAGCCGCGCACGCTCGCCGCCGCTGAGTGTGCCCACCGGCTGCAGCGCCAGCTCGCCGCTGAAATTGAACTGGCCGAGGAAGTCGCGCAGTTGCTGCTCGCGGGCCTCCGGCGAGACCTGTTTGGCCAGGCGCACCATATGGCCCAGCGCGTGGTCGTCGCTCTGCAGCAGGTCCATCTCCTGCTGCGCGAAGTAGCCGATCGCCAGCCCCTTGCCTTCGATCATCTGCCCGCCCAGCGGCGCCAGCATGCCGGCCACGGTCTTGACCACGGTGGACTTGCCCTGGCCGTTGGCGCCGAGGATGCCGATGCGCTGGCCGGCCATCACCGAGCGGTCCACGCTGCGCACGATGGGGCTGCCTATCGCATAGCCACAGTCCAGGCCCTGCAGGCTGAGCATCGGGCTGGGCAGGCTGAGCGGTTCGGGGAAGCTGAAGGCGAAATCGGCGCTGGACAGCACCGGTGCGATGCGCTCCATGCGCTCGATCTGCTTGACGCGGCTTTGCGCCTGCTTGGCCTTGGTGGCCTTGGCCTTGAAGCGGTCGATGAACTTCTGCAGGTGCGCGATGCGCTCCTGCTGCTTGTCGAAGGCCTGCTGCTGCTGGCTCAGGCGCTCGGCGCGCAGCAGCTCGAAGGCGGAGTAATTGCCGCCGTAGCGGGTCAGCTGCGCGTTCTCCAGGTGCAGGGTCGCGCGCGTCGTCGCGTCGAGAAACTCGCGGTCGTGGCTGATGATCAGCAGCAGGCCCTCGTAGCGCGACAGCCAGCCCTCCAGCCAGACCAGGGCATCGAGGTCCAGGTGGTTGGTCGGTTCGTCGAGCAGCATCAGCTCGGACGGGTTGATCAGCGTGCGCGCCAGCTGCAATCGCATGCGCCAGCCGCCAGAGAAGCTGTTCACCGGCGCATCCAATTGCTCGATCTTGAAGCCCAGGCCGAGCAGCAGGGCCTGCGCGCGGGATCGGGCGTCGAAGGCGCCGGCGTCCTGCAGCGCCGTGTGCGCATCGGCAATCTTCAGGCCGTCGCCGGCCGATTCGGCCAGCTGAAGCTGCGCCTTGGCCTTGAGCAGGGTCAGATCGCCATCGAGCACGAAATCGGTGGCCGGCTGCTCGGTCTCGGGCAACTGCTGCGACACCTCGGACAGGCGCCAGCCGGGCGGCAGATCCAGATCGCCGGCGTCCTGCGACAGACGGCCGGCCAGAAAGGCGAACAGGCTGGACTTGCCGGCGCCATTGGCCCCGATCAGGCCGATGCGCTCGCCGGGTTGCAGGGACAGGGTGGCGGCATCGAGCACCACCTTGGCGCCACGCCGCAGCGTGACGTTCTGAAGTCGAATCACGGAATCAATTGCTCTCGGGTCAGCAGCAGCACCATGTCGGGACCGGCGCTGGTCTCCATCCACACGGGTTCGAGCTGCGGGAAGGCGGCTTCGAAGAAGGGCCGCTCATGGCCGATCTCCAGCACCAGCACGCCGCCCTCGTTCAGATGGGAAGGCAGCTCGCGCAGCAGGCCGCGGATGAAGTCCATGCCGTCGGTGCCGCCGGCCAGCGCCAGCTCGGGCTCGGCGCGGAACTCCGGCGGCAGCGCCGCCATCGAGCCGGCGTTCACATAGGGCGGGTTGCACAGGACGAGGTCGAAGCGCTGCCCGGCCACCGCCGCCAGGCCGTCGCCCTGCACGAGGCGGATGCGCTCTAGCAGGCCATGGCGCTCGACATTGCGGGCGGCCACGGCCAAGGCGTCGCGGCTCAGGTCGGCGCCGGTCAGTTCGATCTCCGGCCAGGCCATCGCCGCCAGCACGGCCAGCGAGCCGTTGCCGGTGCACAGGTCCAGCACCTGGCGGGTGTGTTCCCCGAGCCAGGGGTCGATGCTGGCGTCGGCGATCAGTTCGGCGATGAAGCTGCGCGGCACGATCGAGCGCGCGTCGATGTGAAAGGGCACGCCCTGCAGCCAGGCCTCGCCGGTCAGGTAGGCGGCAGGCTGGCGGCTGGCGATGCGGCGCTCGATCAGCGCATCGACGGCGGCTTGCTCGGCCTCGTCCAGCGGGCGCAGCGCCTGCTCGTCGAGCGCATCCAGCGGCAGGCCGAGCTGCCAGAGCACCAGCCAGGCGGCTTCGTCGTGGGCATTCAGCGTGCCCTGGCCGAAGGCCACGCCAGCCGCGTCCAGTCGCCCGGCGGCGGCGGCGACCGCGGCCTGCAGATCAGTCCTCATTCAGGTCCAGCGAAATCTCGGTGAACGAGGCCGCCTCCGGCGTCGGATCTTCCTGCTTCGGGGTCTGGCGCGAGACCGGATCCTGCGCGTTCTGCAGACGCCACAGCAGATTGGTCGGCGAGTCGGCGAAGGCCAGGCCTTCCTCGCGGGTGATGGTGCCGTCCTCGATGAGCTTGGCGAAATGCTCCTCGTAGGTCTGCGAGCCTTCGGCCATGGACTTCTCCATGGCCTCCTTGACGCCGTTGAAATCGCCGGCCTCGATCATCTCGGAGACCAGCTTGGTGTTCATCATCACCTCGACCACCGGCACCCGGCCACCAGCCTGCGCGCGCACCAGGCGCTGCGAGATGATGGCCTTCAGGCCCGCAGCCAGATCGCCGAGCAGGGCTGGGCGGCTCTCCGGTGGGTAGAAGGACAGGATGCGGTTCAGCGCGTGGTAGCTGTTGTTGCCGTGCAGCGTGGCCAGCACCAGATGGCCGGACAGCGAATAGCTGATCGCCGCGGTCATGGTGTCGCGGTCGCGGATCTCGCCGATCAGGATGCAGTCCGGCGCCTGGCGCAGCGCGTTCTTCAGCGCCGTCTGCAGGCTCTCGGTGTCGCGGCCGACCTCGCGCTGGTTGACCACCGACTTCTTGTTCTGGAACAGGTACTCGATCGGGTCCTCGATGGTCAGGATGTGCCCGGCCATGGTCTGGTTGCGCTTTTCCAGCATCGAGGCCAGCGTGGTGCTCTTGCCGGTGCCGGTGGCGCCGACCATCAGCACCAGGCCGCGCTTTTCCATCACCAGCTCGCCCAGCACCGCGGGCAGGCGCAGGGACTCCATCGGCGGAATCGTGTGGCTGATGTGGCGGAATACCGCGGCGATCGAGCCGCGCTGCCGGAAACCGCTGAGGCGGAAGCTGCCGACGCGCGGAATGCTCACCGCCATGTTCAGCTCGCCGCTTTCCTCCAGCGTGGCCAGGTCCTTGGCGCTGAGCAGCTCGGTGATCAGTTGCTTGGGCTGGGTCGGGCTCAGCGCCTGATCGGAGAGTTGCACGACCTGGCCGTTGAGCTTGATCAGCACCGGCATGTGCGCCGACAGATAGCAGTCGGAAGCGCCCTTCTCAGCCATCAGGCGCAGGATGCGCTCCATGTTTCCCGACATGCCGGTGCTCCCTTGGTTTATGCGCGCAGCAGCTCGTTGATCGAGGTCTTGGCGCGGGTCTGCGCGTCGACCTTCTTGACGATGATCGCAGCGTACAGGTTGTAGCGGCCGCCATCGCGCGGCAGGCTGCCGCTGATCACCACCGAGCCGGCCGGCACGCGGCCGTAGCTGATCTCGCCGGTCTCGCGGTCGTAGATCGGCGTGCTCTGCCCGATGTAGACGCCCATGCTGATCACCGAGTGCTCCTCGACGATCACGCCTTCGACGACCTCGGAGCGCGCGCCGATGAAGCAGTGGTCTTCGATGATGGTCGGGTTGGCCTGCAGCGGCTCCAGCACGCCGCCGATGCCGACCCCGCCGCTGAGGTGGACGTTCTTGCCGATCTGCGCGCAAGAGCCCACGGTCGCCCAGGTGTCGACCATCGCGCCCTCGTCGACATAGGCGCCGAGGTTCACGTAGGAGGGCATCAGCACCACGTTCTTGGCGATGAAGCTGCCGCGTCGCGCCACCGCCGGCGGCACCACGCGCACGCCACTGGCGGCGAACTGCTCGGCCGTCCAGCCCTCGAACTTGGTCGGCACCTTGTCGTAGAAAGCCAGCGGACCTTCGCCCTGCGGCTGGTTGTCGTTCAAGCGGAACGACAGCAGCACCGCCTTCTTGATCCATTGGTGCACGGTCCACTGGCCGACGCCCTCGCGCGAGGCGACACGCAGGCGACCGGCATCCAGGTCGGCGATGACGCTGCCCACGGCCTCACGCAGTTCGCTCGGCGCGCTCTTCGGGCTGTACTCGGCGCGGTGCTCCCACGCGGTCTCGATCAGGGATTGCAGGCTCATGGTGGATTCAGGAACAGAAGGTTCGGATTCGGGTGGCGGCCTCGGCGCAGGCCTCCAATTCGGCGACCAGGGCCAGGCGCACGCGACCCGCGCCGGGGTTCAGGCCCTGGGCTTCGCGGGCCAGCAGGCTCCCGGGCAGCACCTGGACATTGGATTGTGCGAGCAGCGCCTTCGTGAACGCGACATCGTCGCCTCGCCAGCTCGCGGGCACGCCGGCCCAGAGGTAGAAGCCGGCGTCCGGCGCGCGGACGTCGAGCACCTCCTGCAGCAGCGGCAGCACGGCGCGGAACTTGGCCTGGTAGGCGGCGCGGTTCTCGACCACATGGGCCTCGTCGTTCCAGGCGGCGATCGAGGCCTGCTGGACCACCGGGCTCATCGCGCTGCCGTGGTAAGTGCGGTACAGCGTGAAGGCCTTGATGAGCGCGACGTCGCCGGCCACGAAGCCGGAACGCAGGCCGGGCACCGAGCTGCGCTTGGACAGGCTGGAAAACGCAATCAGCCGGCGGAAATCGCTGCGGCCCAGCCGGGCGGCGGCCTCCAGGCCGCCAAGTGGCGGTTCATCGAGGTAGATCTCGGAATAGCACTCGTCGGAGGCGATCACGAAGCCAAACTCGTCGCTCAGCGCGAACAGGCGCTCCCACTCGGCCAGCGGCATCACGGCGCCGCTCGGGTTGCCTGGCGAGCAGACATAGACCAGCTGCGTGCGCGCCCAGGTCTCTCGCGGGATCGCCGCCCAGTCGCAGGCGAAGTTGCGCGCCGGGTCGCTGTTCGCGAAGGCCAGCTGCGCGCCGGCCAGCAGCGCCGCACCCTCGTAGATTTGGTAGAACGGATTCGGCGCGATCACGGTGGCGCCGGGCCGGCTGGCGTCGACCACGGTTTGCGCGATCGCGAACAGCGCCTCGCGCGAGCCGTTGCAGGGAATCAGCTGCGTGGCGGCATCCAGTCGCAATCCGTAGCGACGGTCGATCCAGGCCGCGATGGCCTCGCGCAACGCCGCGCTGCCCACCGTGGCCGGGTAGCTGGACAGGCCGGAAAGATCGCCGCGCATCGCCTCCAGCACCACCGCAGGCGCCGGATGCCGCGGCTCGCCCAGGCCCAGGCTGATCGGCGTCAAAGCGGGGTTGGGCGTCAGGCCCGCCTGCAGCTGGCGCAGGCGTTCGAAGGGGTAGGGCTGGAGCCGGTCCAGGCGCGGGTTCATCGATCAGGAACCCAGCAGCCCGTTCTCCGTGGGGAAGCTGGTCCCGAACTCCACCGGCGGGGCCGGCTTCCAGCCCTTCTTGCGGTGCTCGACGACGATGTTCGTGTAGATGCCACCGCGCACATACCAGCGCGCCTTGATGCGCGCGAAGCGCGGTTTCGTGACCTTGACGATGTCGTCCAGGATCTTGTTGGTCACCGCCTCGTGGAACGCGCCCTCGTCGCGGTAGCTCCACATGTACATCTTCAGGCTCTTGAGCTCGATGCACCATTCATCGGCGACCATCTCGATGACGAAATGGGCGAAGTCCGGCTGGCCGGTCAACGGGCAATGGCAGGTGAACTCCGGAATCTGGAACTGCAACAAATAGTCGCGCTCCGGGTTCGGGTTCGCAAAGACATTGAGCTCCTTGCTGGGCCGCGACGGCGGGTTGACGGGTTTCTCGCGCTCAGGTGCCGGAGCGGCTTTTTTCTTGGTGCTGGCCATGGCCGGTCCGCGGGTTTTTGCTAGGGGGCGCGATGCTATCATCCGCGCCCTTTTCAGAGCCTGTTTCTCCTATGAAAACAGGCCAGCCAGACTGGCTCGCATGCGCCTGAACTCGATCAAGCTCTCGGGCTTCAAGTCCTTCGCCGACAACACCGTTTTCCAGCTTCCGGGCCAGCGCGTCGGCGTGGTCGGGCCGAACGGCTGCGGCAAGTCCAACATCATGGACGCGGTGCGCTGGGTGCTCGGCGAGAGCAAGGCCAGCGAGCTGCGCGGCGAGTCGATGACCGACGTCATCTTCAACGGCAGCAACACGCGCAAGCCGGCCAGCCGCGCCAGTGTCGAACTGGTCTTCGACAACCAGCTCGGCCGCGCCGGCGGGGCCTGGAACCAGTTCAGCGAGATCGCCGTCAAGCGCGTGCTGACCCGAGAGGGCGGCTCCAGCTACTACATCAACAACCAGGCGGTGCGCCGCAAGGACGTGCACGACGTCTTCCTCGGCACCGGTCTGGGGCCCAGGGCCTACGCGATCATCGGCCAGGGCACGATTTCTCGAATCATCGAGAGCAAGCCCGAAGAGCTGCGCCTGTTCCTGGAGGAGGCCGCCGGCGTCTCCAAGTACAAGGAACGTCGCCGCGAGACCGAGAACCGGCTCAAGGACACGCGCGAGAACCTGACCCGGGTCGAGGACATCCTGCGTGAGCTCGACACCAATCTGGCCAAGCTGGAGCAGCAGGCCGAAGTGGCGGCGCGCTACCGCGAGCTGCAGGGCCTGGGCGAGCGCCGCCTGCACCAGCTCTGGTTCCTGAAAAGCCGCGACGCGGCCAAGGAGTCTGAGCGCGTGCAGGTCGCCGGCCGCGAGGCCGTCAATGCGCTGGAAGCCCAGATGGCCCAGTTGCGCGGCGTGGAGAGCGAGCTGGAGGAAGTCCGCCAGCAGCACTACACGGCTGGCGACGCGTTGCATGCCGAGCAGGGGCGCTACGCCGAGGCGCAACTGGCGGTGAGCCGGCTGGAAGAGCGCATCCGCTATGTGATCGACAGCCGCGCCCGCGCCGCGCAGCGTCGTGACGAGCTGCTCGCGCAGCGCGCGTTGTGGGCCGACCGCGGTGCCCAGGCGCAAGGCGAGCTGGAGCAACTGGCCGAGCAGATGGCTGCCGCCGAAGAGGAGGGCGAGCTGCTTGCCGCCCGCGCCGAGGAAGAGGCTCAGCGCCTGCCGGACCTGGAAGACGCGCTGCGTGCCGCGCAGGCCAAGGCCAACGGGCAGCGCGGCGATGTCGGCCAAGTGCAACAGCAGATTCAGGTGCTGGCCGCCGAAAGCCGCGCGCTGGACGAGCAGGCGCGCAGCTTGCGCCAGCGCCGCGAACGCCTGGACCAGCAGAAGGCGCAGCTGAACCTGCCGGACGCCGGCCATCTGGAAAGCTTGCGCGAGCGCAGCGGCGAAGCCGACGCCTTGCTGGAAGAGGCCCTGGGCCGGCTCGAAGAGCTGGCCGAGCGCGAACCGCAACTCGACACCGCACGCCGCGAGGCCCTGGACGCGACCCAGCGCGAGACCGCCAAGCTGTCCAACCTGAGTGCCCGCCTGGAGGCCTTGCGGGCGCTGCAGGAGAAGGTGCAGACCGAGGGCAAGCTCGGCCCCTGGCTGGTCAAACAAGGGCTGGAGGGCCTGCAGGGTCTGTGGCAGCGCCTGCATGTCGAAGCCGGCTGGGAGACCGCGCTCGAGGCCTCGTTGCGCGAACGCATGCAGGCCATCGAGGTCTCGCGCCTGGACCTGGTGCGTGCCTTCGAGCGCGACGCGCCACCGACGCGCATGGCCTTCTATACCCTGGCCGACGGCGCGCCGGACAAGCCCACCCACCACAGCCTGCCCGAGCTGACCGCGCTGCTGCGCGTCGACTCGCCCGGCCTGAAGGCCCTGCTGGCCGACTGGCTGGATGGCGTCTACACCGCGCCCGATCTGGAGCGCGCGCTGGCCCAGCGCCACCAGCTCCAGCACGGCGAGCTGATCGTCACCCCTTCCGGCCATGCGGTGAGCCGGCATGCGGTCGGCTTTTATGCGGCCGACAGCGAGCAGGCCGGCCTGCTGGCCCGGGCGCAGGAGATCGAAAGCCTGGAGCGCGAGCGCCGCGCGCAGGAGCTGCTGGCCGACGATGCGAAGTCCGCCTCCGGCCGCGCCGACCAGGCGCATGCGCAGATCAGTCAGCAGCTTGCCGACGCGCGACGCGCGGTGGAGACCTTGCGCAGCCAGGCCCATGGCCTGCAGGTCGAGCTGACCCGCGCCAGCCAGCTCTTCGATGCCGCCAACGCGCAGGCCTCGCGCTTGCGCGAGGAACTCGCCGAGCTCGATGCGCAGGAAGAGCAGTTGCTGGAGCGCCGCACCGAGGGCGAGGCGCGCTTCGAACAGCTGGACATCCAGCTGGCCGACGCGCAGCAGGCGCACGCCGACCTCGAGGAGCTCGCGATCGCCGCCGAGCGCCGCCTGGCCGATGCCCGCGAGAGCCAGCGCCAGGCCGAGCGCCGCGCGCAGGAAGGGCAGTTCGCGGCCCGCTCCTTGAGCGCCCGGCGTGGCGAGCTGGAACGGGCCATCGCCACCGCGGCCCGCGAGGCCGAGGGTGGCGGCGAGGCCCTGAACCGTCTGGAGGCCGAGCTTGCCGAACTGGACGACAGCGCCGCCCAGGCCGGCCTTCAGGACGCCGTCGAGGCCCGCGTGGCCGCCGAGCAGCAACTGGCCGAGGTGCGCAGTGGCTACGACGCGCTGAGCCAGCGCCTGCGCCAGCTTGACGAGCAACGCCTTTCCTGCGAGCGCGGGCTCGAACCGCTGCGCACCCGCATCACCCAGCTGCAACTGGAAGAGCAGGCGGCCAGTCTGGGCGGTGCGCAGTTCCGCGAGCAGCTCGAAGCCGCCGGCGTGGATCTCGAGGCGCTGGAGAAGTCGATCGCCGACGAAGGCGTGCGCCTGGCTGGCCTGCAGGGCGAAATCGACCGCATCGGCAAGGAAGTTGAATCCCTGGGCGCGGTCAATCTGGCCGCGCTGGAAGAACTCGGTAGTGCCCGCGAGCGCAAGCAGTTCCTCGACGCCCAGCTGGAGGACCTGAACACCGCGATCAAGACCCTGGAGGATGCGATCCGCCGCATCGACCTGGAGACCCGCGACCTGCTGATGAACACCTTCGAACGCGTCAACAGCGAGTTCGGCCGCATGTTCCCGCAGCTCTTCGGCGGCGGTCAGGCCCGGCTGGTGATGACCGGCGAGGAGATCCTCGACGCCGGCGTGCAGGTCATGGCGCAGCCGCCGGGCAAGAAGAACAGCAGCATCCACCTGCTGTCCGGCGGCGAGAAGGCGCTCACCGCGATCGCGCTGGTGTTCGCGATCTTCCAGTTGAATCCGGCACCGTTCTGCCTGCTCGACGAGGTCGACGCGCCGCTGGACGATGCCAATACCGAGCGCTATGCGCGCCTGGTCTCCGAGATGAGCCGGGCCACGCAATTCCTCTTCATCAGCCACAACAAGATCGCGATGGAAATGGCCGAGCAACTGGTCGGTGTGACCATGCAGGAGCAGGGCGTCAGCCGCGTTGTCGCGGTCGATATGGATGCGGCCCTCGGTATGGCCGAGGCGGTATGACAGGCCCCCAGGCTGCGGCGCTGCGCGTCCTCGCCGCCCTGTCGCGCGAGACGCGCCAGGGCCTTCGTCCGGCGTCGCACGGCCCACTCGGGCCGTACTCGGTCCGGCCTCAGCCCGCCCGAGGGGGCTGCTCCGGCTCGGGAGCGGCCCTTCGCCGGAGCGCTTTCGCATGAACGATATGACATTCACGCTGACCGAAGCGCTGGTGCTGGCCGGCGCGGCCGTGCTGCTGGCGCTGTTGATCCATGGCTGGTGGATCGCGCGCCGGGCGCGCCCGCGCGATGCCGAGCAGATCGAGTCGCAGCGCAGCGAACCGGCGCTCGGCGGTGGCGACACCGACGCGCTGGCCTCGGTGCTCGACGCGCTGCATGCCGGCGACGCGGGCGGGCAGGGCGGTGGCGGCCATGCCGACACCCTGCCGATGATCGCCCGGCCGCTGCAGCCCAAGTCGCGCCGCAACTCGATCCGGCTGGACGGTCTGATCGACGTGATCGCCGTGCTGCACCTGGAAAGCCCGGTCAGCGGCGAGGCCGCGCTGGCGCATCTGCCGCCCAGCCGGCGCGCCGGCAGCAAGCCCTTCGCGATCGAGGGCCTGAACACCAATAGCGGCGAATGGGAGTCGCCGCAGGCCGGCGAGCGCTACGGCGAGTTCCAGGCTGGCCTGCAGATGGCCAACCGCAGCGGGCCGCTGTCCGAAATCGAGTTCAGCGAATGGGTGCAGAAGGTGCAGGGCTTCGCCGACGGCATCGGCGCGAACCCGGACTTCCCCGACATGCTGGAGGCCGTGGCGCAGGGCCGCGAACTGGACCAGTTCGCCAGCCAGCACGATGCGCAGATGAGCTTCCGCCTGCGCGCCCGCGGTGCCGCCTGGACCCATGGCTTCGTGCAGCAGATGGCCGGCAAGCTGGGCCTGGTGCCGGGCAGCCTGCCCGGGCGCCTGGTGCTGCCGGGGGCGGCCGATGGCGAGCCGCCGATGCTCTGGCTGCAGTTCGACCCGCAGGCGGTGCTGGCCGCTGACGACGGCGCCGGCCTGTCGCTGCGCGAGGTGGCGCTGAACTTCGATGTCGCCCAAACCCCCGAATCGCTGGAGCCCTTCGGCGCGCTGCAGGAGCTGGCGCGTCGCCTGGGCCGCGAACTGGACGCCGAACTCGTCGACGAGGCGGGCAGGGCGATCGGCCCGCATGCGTTCGCGGCGATCAACGAGCAGCTCAATCAGCTCTACCGTTCGCTGGCCTCGCGGGAGCTGGCCGCCGGCTCGGTGGCGGCGCGCCGGCTGTTCAGCTGATGCCGTCCGCCGAGCAGATGGCGCGCGCGGCCGAGTTGCGCGAGCTGCTGAACCACCATGCGCACTGCTATTACGTGCTCGATGCGCCGGAACTTCCCGACGCCGAGTACGACAGGCTGTTCACGGAGCTGCGCGCGCTGGAGGAGGCCGAGCCGGCGCTGCGCACGCCGGACAGCCCGACGCTGCGCGTCGGCGGCGCGGTGCTGCCCGAGTTGCGGCCGGTGCGCCATGCGCTGCCCATGCTGTCGATCTACACCGAGACCGACACCACCGCGGCAGGTGCTTTGGGCTTCGATGCCCGCGTGCGCCGCGAACTCGGCCTGGACCTGGCCGACCCACCGGTCGAGTACGCCGCCGAGCTGAAGTTCGACGGCTTGGCCATCAGCCTGCGCTACGAGCAGGGCCTGCTGGTGCAGGCGGCCACGCGTGGCGACGGCGAGACCGGCGAGGACGTGACGCAGAACGTCCGCACGATCGGCCAGATTCCGCTGCGCCTGAAGGGCGAGGCGGCGCAGCGGGCGCCGGTGCTGGAGGTGCGCGGCGAGGTCTATATGCGCCGCGACGACTTCGAGAGGCTCAACGCGGCGCAGCGCGAGAAGGGCGGCAAGACCTTCGTGAACCCGCGCAACACCGCCGCCGGCGCGATCCGCCAGTTGGACCCAGAGCTCGTGCGCCAGCGTCGCCTGAGCTTTTTCGCCTACGGCCTGGGTGCCGTGGAGGGCTGGTCGCTGCCGCCGACGCACAGCGGTCTGCTGGATGCGCTGCAGGCCATGGGCCTGCCGGTCAGCGGCCGGCGCTGCGTGGCCCAGGGACCGGACGGCCTGATCGCCTTCCACCAGGCCGTGGCCCTGGATCGCGACGCCTTGCCCTTCGACATCGATGGCGTGGTCTACAAGGTCAACAGCCTGCAGCTTCAGCAGCAGCTCGGCTTCAAGACCCGAGAACCCCGCTGGGCGGTGGCCCACAAGTACCCGGGCCAGGAGCAACTCAGCACCGTGGAGGCGATCGACGTGCAGGTCGGCCGAACCGGCGCAGTCACGCCGGTGGCACGGTTGACACCGGTCTTCGTGGGCGGCACGACGGTCAGCAACGTCACCCTGCACAACGAGGGCGAAGTTCAGCGCAAGGACGTGCGGGTCGGCGATACCGTCATCGTGCGCCGAGCCGGCGATGTGATTCCCGAGATCGTTGGCGTCGTGCTGGAGCGCCGGCCCATGGTCGAGGTCGCCGGCGGCGATCTGTTCACGCAGGCGTTCGAGCCGCAGCACCCGATCTACCGGTTGCCCGAACACTGCCCGGTCTGCGGCTCGCATGTGACGCGCGAGGCCGGCGAAGCGGTCGCGCGCTGCTCGGGCGGCCTGGCCTGCCCGGCCCAGCGCAAGGAAGCGATCCGCCATTTCGCCGGCCGCCGCATGATGGACATCGATGGCCTGGGCGAACGCTATATCGACAACCTGGTCGAGCTGGACTACGTGCACAGCGTCGCCGATCTGTATCGCTTGAGCCTGGATGCGCTGCTGGAGATGAAGCGCCGCGCCGACGAACGGGATGGCGTCACGCCCGAAACCGTTCAAGCCGGCAAGATCGCGACCAAATGGGCGGAGAACCTGCAGGCCGCCATCCAGGCCAGCAAGCGGCCGGCGCTCGCGCGGCTGCTGTTCGCGCTGGGCATTCGCCATGTCGGCGAATCCACCGCCAAGGTGCTGGCCGACTGGCTGGGTTCGCTGGACCGGGTGCGGCGCGCCCCGATGGCTTTGCTGCGCGTTCTGCCCGATATCGGTGGCACGGTGGCGGAGTCCATCGCCGATTTTTTCGCCGAGCCGCGCAATCAGCAGGCGCTCAACGAGTTGCTGAAGGCTGGGGTGCAGGCCGCCGATGAACATGCGCCCAGTCCCAAGCTGCGAGCCCGCCTGCAAGACGAGGTGCTGCTGGCGGCACTGCAGATACCGAAGCTGACCGAATTGCGTTGCCGCCAACTGGTGAGCGAAGGCGGCATGGGGCTGGCGAGCTTGGCCCATGCGGGTGCCGGCGAGGTGGACATCTTGCCGGCAGAGGTCGGCGCCGCCCTGCTGCGCTGGCTGGAGGAAGACTCGCACCGCGCCGAGTTGCGCGCGCTGGCCGCATTGCGCGATGAGTTGCTGGCCCAACTGCCCCAAGAACGCGCCGGCGAAGAAGGGCGTCTGGTCGGGCGGACCTTGGTGTTGACCGGCACGCTGCCCACGCTGAGCCGCGACGAGGCGCAGGCCTTGGTCGAGGCCGCCGGCGGCAAGGTCAGCGGCTCGGTGTCCAAGAAGACAAGTTTTGTGGTGGCCGGCGAGGCCGCCGGCAGCAAGTTGGACAAGGCCAGAGAGCTTGGCGTTCCGGTGCTTGATGAGGCCGGGCTGCTGGCGCTGCTGCAGAGCGGCGTGGCCGATGCTGCCGCGCCGGACAGCGCGACCTGATCGTCTGAAACACTGGTTTTGAACCAGTGTTTCATTTTGGTGGTAAGGTCGCGGCCTGCTGCCAGGGTGCCGGCCTGACGCCGGTGCCTGCGGTCCTGCCAGGAAGCCGACCCTCCGTCGCACCGCATCGCGGTCCTTGGCAGGGCAGGGCCTGCGGCCGCTTCCGGGCGACGCCAGCGGCCCCGCGCCACCCCATTCACCGAACCTGCCCCCGCACGCAACCGCCATGAAGATCGCGCTCATCATCGAGAACAGCCAAGCCGCCAAGTCGGAGATCGTCCACAACGCGCTGAAGACCGTCGTCGAGCCGCTGGGCCACAGCGTCCACCATTACGGCATGTACACGCCGGAGGACAAGGCCTCGCTCACCTATGTGATGAACGGCCTGCTGGCCGGCATCCTGCTGAACAGCAAGGCCGCCGACTTCGTGGTCACCGGCTGCGGCACCGGCATGGGCTCCATGCTGGCCTGCAACAGCATGCCCGGCGTGTTCTGCGGCCTGGTCATTGACCCGACCGACGCCTTCCTGTTCGGTCAGATCAACGACGGCAACTGCCTGTCCATGCCTTACGCCAAGGGCTTCGGCTGGGCCGCCGAGCTGAATCTGCAGGACTGCTACCGCAAGCTCTTCGAGCAGGAGCGCGGCGCCGGCTACCCGAAGGAGCGTGCCGCCATCATGGCGAAGAACCGCGGCATCCTGAAGGATCTGAAGGCTGCCTCGTGCAAGGACATGCTGAGCACGCTGAAGGCGGTCGACCAGGACCTGCTGAAGGCCGCGGTTTCGGGCGTGAAGTTCCAGGAACTGTTCTTCGCGAACTGCCAGGACGACGCGATCGCCGCCCACATCAAGGGTGTGCTGGCGACCTGATCGGTCCAGGAACGACGGCGCCGACTTGGTGTCGTCGGTCTCGGAAGAGGTTTCGAAAGCCAATGAGAGCGCCTCGCAGGTCTGCTGGCCTGCGAGGCGTTTTGCTTTGTCCGAGTCTCGATATAAGTCACATAATGCACATTGCCGGCTTATCGGATGCACTCCAAACACGCTGCCGGCTGCGCACGAGCCTGCCCAAAGGTCTCTAGACCTCGAGTTCCTGCACTCTGGGTCGGCCCGGGGCTGGCATCGAGGCCGTCGGCTCCGCGGCGTTTGCCGGGGCTGCGGATGGCGGTGTGTTGAGTTCGGCTCGATGGGGCCGGAACCGCGGCAGCAGGTGCTGGACGGCCAGGGTGCCGGCGAACAGCAATCCGACCCAGAACGCGACCATCCAGCCGATCTGCGCCAGCTCGGGAGGCCGCTTCGGCGGCGTTGGGGGTGGAGCGTCGGACAAGCGGTCGCCTTCTGGGATCGACCCGCATCGTAGCGATGCACTGCCCGCAGAATGCCACCATGACGACGCCACTGCCCGCCGTCCAGCTCGATCTGCTGCGTGAATGCCGCCTGCATGCCGGTGGCCAGCCGCAGACGCTCAGCCGCAAGGATGCCGCGCTGCTCGCGGTGCTGGCCTTGGACGGCAGCGCGGCGCGCGACAGCCTGGCGCGCATGCTCTGGCCCGGTCCCGACATCGGGCGCAGCCGCGCCAGCCTGCGACAGCGACGCTTCCGCCTGGCCCGTGGCGCCGGCCTGCCGCTGGTCGACGGCGAGGAAACCTTGCGCCTGGCACCCGGCGTCGCCCATCCGGCGCAAGATCCGGACGCCCGCCTGCTCGCCGACCCGGCGGCGCTGGACGGCGACTGGCTGGCCGGTCTGGTCTTCGAAGATTGCCCGGAGTTCGAGCGCTGGCTGGGCCTGGCCCGCGAGCGCTGGCAGGTGCTCCGTGCGCAAGCCCTCGCACGCGTCGCCAGTCTGCTCGAGGCGCAGAACCGCCTGGCTGCCGCGCTCGCGCTGGCGCAGCGCCTGGTCGCCGCCGAGCCGCTGTCCGACCACGCGGCGCGCCGCCTGATGCGCCTGCACCATCTGCGCGGCGATCTTGGTGCCGCGCTGGAGGCCTACCGCCGTTTCGCCGAACGCTTGGCGGCCGAACTGGGCGAACTGCCCGACGACGAGACCGCGGCGCTGGCCGCCAGCCTGCGTCAGGGCAATGCCCTGCCCCGTGCGCCGCAACCGCTGCCGGCCACCTTGCGCCGGCCGCCACGCCTGGTTGGCCGCGAGCCCGCCTGGCAGGCCCTGGACAGCGCCTGGGCCGAGCGCGCGCCGCTGGTCGTCGAGGGCGCGCCGGGTCTGGGCAAGAGCCGATTGCTCGGCGACTTCCTTCAGGGACGCGACGGGGCCGTGCTGCTCGCCGCCCAGCCGGGCGACGCCGGTCGCCCCTATGCGCTGATCGCCCGGCTGCTGGCCAGGCTCTGGTTCGACGCGGGCGCGCGCTGGCGCGGCGCCGAGAGCGCCCTGCCCGCCTGGGCACGGCGCGAACTGGCCGCACTGTTGCCGGAGCTTGGCGACGACGCGCCACAGCGTGTGGACGCGCTGCGCCTGCAGCGGGCGCTGCAGGCCGCGCTGGCGCCGGCCGGGCGTGCCGGCCTGCAACTGGTGGCGCTGGACGATGTGCAGCAGGCCGATGCCGCCACGCTCGAACTGCTGCCCGCGCTGTCTGGCGCCGGCCTGCCCTGCTGGTGGTTGGCGGTGCGCAGCGGCGAGCGGCCGGAGGCGCTGTCGCGCTGGCTGGCGGCCTCGGCCGCGCCGCGCCAGCTGCAGCTGGCGCCGCTGAATGCCGGACAGCTCGCGCAACTGCTGGCCGACATCGCGCCGCAGACCGCAGACCGGCAGCAGGCGGCGGCCTTGCTGCTGCGCTACACCGGCGGCATCCCGCTGTTACTGCTCGAAACCCTGCGCAGCCTCTACGAAGGGCGGCAGGAGCTTGACGCGCTGGCCGCAGCCAGCGGCTCGCTGCCACCACCGGCTGCCGCGGCCACCATGGTGCAGGCCCGGCTGCAGCGCCTGCCGGAGGCCGCGCGCCAGCTGGCATCGGCCACCGCCGTCTGCGACCGGCCCTTGTCGCTGGCCGATGCCGCCGCCCTGCTTGGCGGTACGCCGCTGGATTGGGCCCCGGCGTTCGAGGCATTGCAGACCACGCAATGGCTGGACCCGGCCGGCGGCCTGCACGATCTGGTGCGCGACGCCCTGCTCGCCCAGCAGCCCGAGGCGTTGCGCCGCTGGCTGCATGGCCGCGCCGCCGGTTGGTCGGCGGCCCGCGGCGCGGCGCCGGCCGAGTCGGCCTCGCACTGGCAGGCGGCAGGCCGGCCCGAGCTGGCCGCGCCGCTCTGGCGCGAGGCCGCGCTGGCCGCGCGGCGCAGCGCCCGACCGCAGGAGGAGGCGGCACTCTGGGCGCGCGCGATCGCCGCCCACGAGGCCGCCGGCCAGGCCAGCGACGCCTTCGCCGCCTGGCGCGAGAGCATCGAGGCCCGGCTCTTCGTCGCCGGCCCCGAGCCGGTCGAGCCGTTGACCGCGGCGCTGCTGGCGCGTGCTGCCGATGAAACCCAGCGCCTGGATGCGCTGCTCGCCCACGCCGGCGTGCTGATGCTGCGTGGCGACATCCCGGCGGTGCGCCGCCATGCCGAGGAAGCGGCCGGCCTGGCACGGCGCCATGCCGACGCGGCGCGCGAACTGCACGCCGGCCAATTGCTCGCCTCGGCGCTCGCCCATGGCCAACAGCTGAACGAAGCCCTGCAGGTGCTGGACCGCATCGCGCCGCTGCTGGGCGCCGCACCGCAGCAGCGCTACCCCTATCTGGCCACGCGCAGCTGGGTGTTGCACCGCGCCGGCCATCTGAGCGAATGCACGCGGGTGCTGCAGCGCTGCATCGCGCTGTCCCTGCAGGCCCAGGACCTTGCCGAGGCCTGCACCAGCTGCAGCAATATGGCCAGCCTGCTGGTCAGCCTGGGCCGCCCTAGGTCCGCGCTCAAGGCGATCGAGCAGGCGCTGGCGCTGCGCGCCCAGCTCGGCCCGACGCAGGGTGTGCACGGAGCCAATGTGGACCTGAACCACGGCCATGTGCTGCTCGGCCTCGGGCGCATCACCGAGGCCGTGGCGGCTTTCGGGCGCGCGCAGCAGGTTTTCGAGCGTGCCGGCGGCCCGGCTTCGCAATGGACGGTGCTCGGCGCCAACGCGCTGGCCGCCGCCGAGCTGATGCGCGGCGCGGTCGATGCCGCAGCGGCGCAGCTGATCGCCCCGCATGCGCAGATCCCGGGCTTCGTTGCCGCCCGCCATCATGTGCTGGCGGCGCGCATCGCCCGCGCCCGCGGCCAGGATCCCGAGCCGGCGCTGGCCCGCGCCGACGCGGTGCTGGGCAGCGCCGGCGACGCGCTGCAGCGCCTGATCGTGCAGGCCGAGCGCCTGCTGGCACTGCCTCAACAGCAGGCTGCGCAGGCCGCAGACGGCCTGGCCGTGCTGCAGGCCGAGGCGCAGGCCATCGAGCAGCACAGCAACGCTGCCCGGCTGGGCTGGCTGCGCGTCCAGTGCCTGCTGCAGGCCGGCGAGGCCGCCGCGGCGGCCGAACTCGCCCGCGCGCTGCTGGTACCGGCAGCGCCGAGGCCCTTCGATCTGGCACCGCTGTCGATGTGGCGTCTGGCCGAGCGGGCGCTGCGTGCGGCCGGCGACACCCGCCGGGCGGCCTGGGCGGCGCGGCGGGCGAAGGCGGCGGTAACGCCGGAGTAACGCCGCCACCGGACGCTGCAGCGGTTCACCACGACCGCCTACCGCACCATGTCCGACACCACGCCCCGACTTCTCGCGCTCAGTCTGGCCTGCCTGATGCTCGCTGCCTGCGGCGGCGGGAGTCGCGAGCCCAACAGCACCCCGGCACCACCGGCTCCGGCTCCGGCCCCGACGCCGGTCCCGCCCCCTCCCCCGCCACCACCTCCGCCACCCCCACCGCCGCCTCCAGCGGCCCCGGGCGGGCTGTACATCGGCTGGTACGAGGAAGACCCGGGCAACAACCCGGAGGATCCGACCGTCGGCGCGCTGTTCATGCATCTGCCCGAGGGCGACGGCGGCTTTGCCGGCCTGATGCCGTTCAGCTACGAGGGCTGCAGTGCCGGCATCGATGTCGGCGGCATCAGCGGCTCACGCAGCGCGAACTCGCTGTCGGGCAACTGGAGTGGCACGCTGGACGGCATCGCCGTCGGTGGCAGCTTCAGCGCCGAGCATGCCGATGGGCGTTTCGATGGCAATTTCCAGAATGCCGCCGGCAAGCAGACCATCAGCGCGCCGCCCTGTCTGTACGCGATGGCGGCGCAGGGTCGCTTCCGGCTCTTCAAGGGCCCGGCCAGCGAACCGGCCGGCGTGATGCTGAGCATTGCCGGCAGCAGCACCACGCCGAGCCTGGCCTGGAGCGGCCTGCCAAGCGGCGCGATCAGCACCCTGCGGGTGTTCGACGAGAACTGCCTGGAGACGGCGCCCGCTGCCGCCTGCTTCCTGGGCGAACAGACCCACAGCGGTACCGGCGGCAGCGTGCCTGCCACGCTGCAGGTCGGCGGCCGCTACCTTTTCGTGCTGACCGCGCAGACGGCGCTCAGCGGCCCCAATGCCGGCATCGCCGGCTTTGCCAGCGTCCGCTTCTCGCCGACGGAACCGGGCAGCGGAAGCGGCGGTGGGAACGGGGGCGTAGAACCGCCGCCACCCGGTCTGGGCCGGCTGGACCTCAGCGGCTCGCCGCATGCGCCGGCCTTCGTGCCCAGCGGACCTTTGCCGGTGATTGGACCGAGCACCGAGGGACCGAGTTGCACGCCGCTGGGCAACGAGGTCGTTTGCACCAGCGTCTGGAACCTGGCCTGGAACGAGGTCCAGGGCGGTACGACGACGGCGCAGCTGTCGGCCATCGTGAGCACGACCACCATGGCGGCGCCCGGCCCGGTGCCGGGCAGCCGGGTCGACACCCTGCGCCTGCAGTTCACCGACTTCCGCAACCCGCTGACCCTGTACCGTTACGCCTGCGGCCTGACGATGCTCGGCGAGCCGCCCTGCAGCGATGTGCCCGGCCTGCAGGTGGACCTGACCGCCCGCCGCGTGCACTTCAACGGTCTGCAGTTGCAGGTGCCGGCGCCGGGCAGCGGCGGGCCGATCCGGCTGGATGGCAGTCTGGGCTTTTGAGATCGATCGATGGGAGGCGCCCGATGCGGATGCGAACGCTGTGGCTGTGGGCACTGGGCCTGGGTCTGAGCGGTGGGCTACCGGCCCAGACCCCAACGCCGGCTGAGTCGGCCGAGGCCGCGGTCCAGGCGCGCATCGCCCGCTATGTCGGGCGCCATGAGGTGCAGCGCTTGCTGAGGGAGCCGGCGGTGCAGCGCGGCCTGCGGGCGTTGGCCGGTCCGCAGGCGGCGACCCTCGAACGTGCGCTCGGCGTGGCCGGTGCGGTCGACTTCATCGACGGTTGGCTGGCCGCCTCGGGCAATGCGCCGCATCAGGGCGGGGAGCTGGAGGCGGTGGTCTGCGTCTCGCCCGACGAACCCACGCAGGTGCTGGCGGCGCTGCTCGAGCAGGGCAAGGTGACGGTGTTCGCACCGCAGTCGCGCTGGGACTACCTGCCGCTGTGCGTGCGCGACTGGGCGGCGCTGGCGGCCCAGGGGCGGCAGGCGCGCATCCGCGCACCGGCCAATGTCCGCCTGATCTCGCGCTGAGCGCGAGGCCGGCCGACCTGAGGGGATCAGTGCGAGTCGGGCAGTGCGGCGCGGGGGCCGCGGTGCGGGATCAGCGGCTTGTCCAGCGGCCGGCAGACGCGGCGGCGCAGATGCTGCAGGCGCTCGCTGCGCGCGACGGCTTGGCTGACGGACTCGGGGCTGACCAGCAGCGCGAAAGGATTGGCAACGGTGGTGGGGGCCATGAGGCTCTCCGGCAGTCGATGCCCGCACTCTAGGCAGGGGCGGTCCGCCCCGGTAGTCGCCGGCCGCCGCTGAGCCTTGTCAGCGTTTTTCCGACACCGGCGGCTGCAGGCCCAGCCTGTTGGCCGCCATCTCCCGCCCGGCGCGTCGTGCGAATTCCCAGGCACCCAGACCCAGATCGTTGCGCAACTGCGGGTCGGCACCGGCCTGCAGCAGCAGCGCCGCGGCATCCAGCGAGCCATAGCCCGCCGCCATCATCAGCGGCGTGCTGCCATTGGCCGAGGGGGCGTCGATCGCCTGGTCGCCACGGGCCAGCAGCCAGCGCGTCACCTCGACATTGGGCGCCAGCACCGCATAGTGCAGCGTCGTCCAGTCGCGGCTACCGCCGGCGCGGTCGCGGGTCTCCAACTGCGCACCGCGGGCGATCAAGGCCTGCACCCAGGCCAGGCGGCCGCGCATCGCGGCCAGCCACAGCGGCTTCTCCCCGGCCTGGTTGACCGCGTTGACATCGGTGCGCGGGTCGGCCAGCAGGGCCTCGAAGGCCTTGCCCGATTCGTGCATCAGCGCCCAGTGCAGCGCGCGCTGGCCGCGATGGTCCATCGCGTTCGGGTCCTGCCCGGCCTTCAGGCGCTCGCGCACCGCGGGACCGCCGTCGAGCTCGACGACGCGCATCCAGGCATTCGTCTGGGCCGATTCGGCCGGCAGTTCCTGCGCCCGCAGCGGGGCCAGGCTCAGGCCGAGCAGCGCGGCCGCGCAGAGCAGCACATGCAGGGCTTGCCGCTTCATCCGCGGGTTCATGCAATCGCCTCGGGCAGGCCGAACAGGGCCGCAGTATTGCGTCGCGTGGTGGCCGCCACGGCTTCCACGGGCTCGTCCCACAGCCGCGCCAACTCGGCGGCCACATGGGGCACCAGCGCCGGCGTGTTGAGCTTGCCGCGGAAAGGCACCGGCGCCAGATAGGGGCTGTCGGTCTCGATCAGCACGCGATCACGCGGCAGGGCCTTGGCGACCTCGCGCAGGCCCTCGGCATTCCTGAACGTGAGGATGCCGCTGAAGGAAATGTGAAAGCCCAGCGCCACCGCCTCGGCCGCGGTCGCCTGGTCTTCGGTGAAGCAATGGAACACGCCGCGCACCCGGTCCGCCCCCTCACCGCCCTCTTCGCGCAGCAGGCGCAAGGTGTCGGCGCTGGACGAGCGGGTGTGCACGACCAGCGGCTTGCCGGTCGCTCGGGCGGCGCGGATGTGCACGCGAAAGCGCTCGCGCTGCCATTCCATGTCGTCGATCGAGCGGCCGTTCAGGCGGTAATAGTCCAGGCCAGTTTCGCCGATCGCCAGCACCTTGGGGTGGGCGGCCAGGCGCACCAGCTCGTCGACCGTGGGCTCGCGCACGCCCTCGTTGTCCGGGTGTACGCCGACCGTGGCCCAGAGCTGTGCATGCTGTTCGGCCAGCGCCAGCACGGCGGGGAATTCCTCCAGCGTGGTGCTGATGCAGATCGCCTGATCGACCTGCGCCGTGCGCATCGCCTCGAGGATGGCGGGAAGCTGGCTGCTCAGCTCCGGGAAGCTGAGATGGCAATGCGAGTCGACGAACATCTCAGATGGTTTGCGTCGGCTTCGAAGACGAAATGCTGGTGCCGAGGATCTCTTCGATCTTCAGCCGGATCTGCCGGTGCTTGTCGTCGTTCGCGAACTTCACGCCGATGCCCTGGGTGCGGCCGCCGGGCGCATTGGGGGGCGTGATCCAGGCAACCTTGCCGGCGATCGGGTGGCGCGCCGGGTCGTCGGGCAGGCTGAGCAGCAGGTAGACGTCGTCGCCCAGGCGGTAGTCGCTGCGCGTGCTGGGCAGGAACAGCCCGCCGTCGCCGAAGGCCGAGATGTAGGCCGCGTACAGCGCGCCCTTCTCCTTGAAGCTGAGCTGGATCACCCCGGGCCTGGGCGTGGCCGGCGCCGGTACGGCGCTGGTCATCAGCTGGCTGGGCGCGAACGAGGTCGGCTTGGCTTCGGAATCGCTCATGGCTGCGGAGTTTAGGGGGCGACCCGGCAGGTGGCCTTGAGCGCCTGCTGGGCCTGCAGGCCCAGCGCCTCCAGCCACAAGGCCAGTTGCAACGGGTGATCGGCCTTGGCGCGGGCCTGGCGCAGCGCCGCGCTCCAGGCGAGCAGCGGCGCCGTCTGCCGGGCCTTGGGCAATTGGCCGGGCTCGAAGAACTGCGGCGGAAGGCCTTGCGTGACGCGCAGCAGATCGCTGGCCAGGCGCTGCAGCAGATCGATCACCGCGCCAACCTTCCAGGTGCTGAAGTCGCCGAGCTCGGCGCGGGCCACGGCGCGCGGGAAATTCGCCAGCGCCGGCGCACTGAGGCCGGCCTGCAGCCAATCCAGCGCCTGCTGCGGGCGGTCGCCGGCGGCGCGCAGCAGCGCCGCCGCGTCGGCCGGTTCCAGTTTGGGCTGGCGTTCCAGCAGCCAGGCCTGGCCCTGCACGCGGCTCGGCGCCGGGACCGCGATGCGCTGGCAGCGCGAGCGGATCGTCGGCAACAGGCCTTCGGCGGCCTCGCTGACCAGCACGAAGCGCAGGCTGCCGCCGGGCTCCTCCAGGGTCTTCAGCAGCGCATTGGCGGCAACCAGGTTCAGCGCCTCGGCCGGGTGGATCAGCACGACCTTGCCGCGGCTGCGGCCGCGCGTGCCCTGCGCGAAGCCGAGCATCGCGCGCACCTCGTCGATGCGGATCTCCTGGCTGGGCTTGGCCTTGCCCTCGGCCTCGGGCTCCTGCCAGCCCAGCTTCACACGCAAGGCCGCCGGCAGCAGCCAGTGCGCGTCCGGATGGCTGCGCTGTTGGAACAGATGGCAGGCGGCGCAGCGGCCGCAGGCCGGCTGGCGGCCATCACTGGCCTCGCACAGCCAGGCCTGGGCCAGCGCCTGGCCCGCCTCGAAGGCGGCCAGGCCCGGCAGGCTGGCCAGCAGCACCGCGTGGGCGCGTGGCAGTTCCAGGGCTTCCTGCAACGGCGCCTGCAGCCAGGGTGCGATCTGCGTGATCTGCCCGCTCACCAGCCACGCCCCTGCAGCACCCGACGCACCTCGGCGGCCACCGCGTCCAGGCTCTGCCCGGCATCGATGCGCGCGAAGCGCTGCGGCTCGGCGGCGGCGCGGGCCGCATAGGCGGCGCGCACGCGGGCGAAGAAGTCCAGGTCCTCGGCCTCGAAGCGATCGGCCGCCCTCGCCTGCGCACGGCGCCGCGCCGCCTCGGCGGGGTCCAGGTCGAACCACAGCGTGAGCGCCGGGCGCAGGCCCTCGCAGGCCCAGGCCTCCAGCTGTTCGAGCTGGGCCGCGGGTACGCCGCGGCCGCCGCCCTGGTAGGCGAAGCTGGCATCGGCAAAACGGTCGGCCAGCACCACGGCGCCGCGTTCCAGCGCCGGGCGGATCACCGTCCGCACATGGTCGCGGCGGGCCGCGAACACCAACAGGGCCTCGGTCAGCGGGTCCATGGGCTGTGCGAGCACCAGCTCGCGCAGGCTCTCGGCCAGCGGCGTGCCGCCGGGTTCGCGGGTCTGCAGCAACTCGGCCCCGCCCGCCTGAAGGCGGGCGGCGATGGCCGCCAGATGGGTGCTCTTGCCGGCACCGTCGATGCCTTCGATGCTGATGAACTGCGGCTTCATCGCTGGTATCGGTTCACCGCGCGGTTGTGCGCGTCCAGGGTCTCGGAGAACTCGGAGCTGCCATCGCCGCGGGCGACGAAGTACAGCGCCCGGGTGGCCGCCGGCTGCGCGGCGGCGCGCAGCGAGGCGCGTCCGGGCAGGGCGATCGGCGTCGGCGGCAGGCCGGCGCGGGTGTAGCTGTTGAATGGGGTGTCGGTCAGCAGATCGATCTTGCGCAGATTGCCGTCGAAGCGCGCGCCCAGGCCGTAGATCACCGTCGGGTCGGTCTGCAGGCGCATGCCGATGCGCAGGCGGTTCGTGAACACGCCGGCGACCAGGCCGCGGTCGGACTCGCGGCCGGTTTCCTTCTCGACGATGGAAGCGAGCTTGAGCAGGTCCTGCGGCTCGGCCAGCGGCAGCTCCGGGGCACGCGCGACCCAGGCGGCGTCCAGCTCGCGCTGCATCGCCCGCCAGGCCTCGCGCAGCACCGTGAGGTCGCTGACGCCGCGGCCATAGCGGTAGGTGTCGGGGAAGAAACGGCCCTCGGCGGCCACGCCGGGCTGGCCCAGGCGGGCCATCAGCTCGGCCTCGGACAGGCCAGCCAGGGTCTGGCGCAGGCCCGGAGCCCGGGCCATCGCGGCGCGCAGCTGCGCGAAAGTCCAGCCCTCGATGATGCGCAGCTGCTCCAGCTCCTCCTCGCCGCGCACCATCTTCTGCAGCAGGCGCTCGGCGCTGTCGCCGCGCTGCAGCGCGTAGCTGCCGGCGCGGATGCGCGGTGCCTCGCCGCTGAGCCGGAACGCCCAGTAAAGCCGGGCCTCGTCCTCCTGCACGCCGGCCTGCACCCACTGGCGGGCGACGCCGCGCGGGGAACTGCCGGGTTCGATGGTCAGCTCGACACTGTCGCCGGCCAGGCGCAGCGGCGCCTGCCACCAATGCCAGGCCCAGGCGCTCAGACCGCCCAGGCCCAGCAGGGCGCTCAGCAGCAGGACCAGAAAGACGAGAAACAGTCGCTTCATCATGAGGGGGGCGGATCATCGCCGCTTTCTCCGCCGGGTTTTGCGCCAGCTTTCGAGCATGCTGCGATGAGCCCATCCCGGCCCGGCACCTACCGCCTGCTGGGTGTTGCGGCGGTCACCCGCCGCCGCAAGAGCTGAGCCTTCCCCGGCCTCCGCCGCCGGCCTTTGTGCCGGGGGTGGAGCCGACAAAGGCACCGCGCCGCTGGCCCGGTGCCTTTTCGCGCTTGGGCTCAGCGGCCGGGCCCGCTTTCGGCCGACCGGCCGACGGGGGGCGGCCCCAGCGCCTGCACGATGGCCGGCGCCGGCAATCCCGTGCCCTTGAGCGCCTGCGGCAGGCCGGCCTCGGCAATGCCGAGGATGAAGCCGTTCTTCTGCGGTCCGCGGTTGGCGGTGAACGAGAAGCGGTACAGCGTGCCCCAGTCCAGCGATTCGCCGACCGGCGCGACCCAGCGCAGGTCGCCGCCGGCGACGCTGCCGGTCCAGTCGTTGGCGGCGTCCAGGTCGCCGTCGCCGAAGCGCAGGTCGCTGATCGTCGCCGAGCCGACCGGCACGCTGAAGCTGTTCAGGCCACGGTTGCTGAGCACCCGCAGATTGGGCTCGGCGCCTTGCGTGCGGGCGCGCGCGAAGTCCAGGTTCATCACCGCATAGTGGTAGCGCCACAGGCCGCCGCCCAGCTCGGTGGCCCGGGCCGCGACCTTGACCTGGCCTTCGGCGCTGCGGATCGCCACCGAGCCGGCATTCGGGCCCGGCGCGGCCGGGTCGACCCAGCGGTCGATCGCCGGCCCGAGCCGGTGCTGGTCCTGGCCGCCGACGTTCCACAGCGCCCCGCTGTAGCTGAAGGTCGCGCGCTGTGTGGCCATCGAGTTGAGGATGTTGACGTCCTCGCGCGCCAGGTACCAGGACTCGAACAGATAGCTCGCCCCGGCCTGCGCGGGGCCGCTGAACTGCGACTCGCGCACCACCAGGCGCTGGTCGTAATTGCCGTTGCCCGAGGCGTTGGCCAGGCCGTCGCAGTTGAGGTCGTAGATGGAGCCGCAGCGCCCCCACTGGTTGGTCGCCGGAATGATCTCCGAGCGCGGGCCTAGCGCGTTGTTGGTGTCGTTGTTGCCGACGCTGTAGGTGTCGTAGCAGCCGCGGCCCAGCACATGGCTGTTGCCCGGGTTGTCCAGGCAGTTGGTGTTCGTCGTCAGGAACGCATGCTTGACGCCGGAGCGGCCGATCTGGTCGATCGAACCGTCGGCATTGAAGCGGTAGAGGTTCCAGATCAGATAGGGGTGCTGGTCGTTGCCGTAGGGAGCCTGATTGCCGCTGAACTTGTTCCACCAGGGGATGTCGGCGGCGTAGAGCGCGCTGCTGGTACCCAGCGGATCGCCGGCGACGGTGACCTGGACCGAGCCGTGGTTGACGTTGTTGCGCAGCGTCGAGGACGGCGTGAAGACGACGCGGCCGTTGCCACCGATGCCACTGCAGCCGTCGCAGCGGCTGTACTGGCTGCTGAACTGGAGCATGAACAGGTCGGCCTCGTAGACCGCGTTGGCGGGGCCGTTCTTGACCGGCTGGCCGGCCCATTTGAAGCCGCTTGCCTGCGGTTCGGGATCGAGGCCCTGGCGCACCACCGTGGTGATCAGTTCCATGTCGGCGATCGCCCAGCCGGCGACCTCGGGATGGCCGAGGCGCTGCGCCAGCTCGGCGCTGATGCGCAGGTCCATGGTGCGCACTGCCAGGCGCTGCTGGCCGTCGATCAGCTCGTACATCAGGCGGTCGATGTAGAACCAGGCCTTGCCACCGGCGCCGACTAGGTCGAGCCGCATCGAGTCGTCGTCGCGCGGCAGCAGGCGGAAATCGCGCAGGTCGATGGGCCCGGCCGGCGTGTCGAGCACATAGCCGCCGCGCGCCTGCAACGAGCCGCCGACGAAGCGGTGCAGATTGCCGTTGCGCACCTTGAACTCCAGGCTGCCGACCTGGCGCAGATCGAAGGTCTCGTGCTCCAGCCAGCTCAGTTCGGCATGCCGGGCGGTGGCCGCGGAGAGCCGCAGGCCGATGTCGGCCGCCAGTTCCCGGTTCCAGCGCACGCCCACCGTGCCGCCCCATGCCGACCAGTGCTGGGCCGCAGCGCTGCCCTTGGCCTCGCCGGCCGCGGCCGCTGGCCCGGCGTTGGCGACACCCGAGGCAAACGCCGAGGCAAGCACCAGCGCCGCGACCTTGAAGACCTGTCTACTCGAACCCTTCATGCCGACCCCTCCAATGTGGAATCCCAGAAAAGAGACAAAACCCAGGACAGCCGGGCGGGTGTGCCCGCTTGCCGCGCAGATGGAAGGCCCGGTTCCGGGATGCCGCGTCGTGCAGTGCCCGCCGCGAAGGAGTCGGACCAAGCCTGGGACGGTAGCAGCATCGGGGCGGGCTCCATGCCCGCTGCATGGCCCTGTAATTGGGGGGATGGAGGGCTTTGGCGGCCTTTTGCCTGCCCTGCCGCTCGCCATTTTCGATAATGCCGAGATGAGCCAATCCCTGCCCCATGGCGCCTGCCGCCTTCCCGACTGGGCCGTCCTCGAAGCCCAGGGCCCGGACGCCGCGAGCTTTCTGCAAGCCCAGCTGACGCAGTCGGTCACCGATCTCGGTCCCGCACAGGCGCGGCCTGGCGGCTACTGCACGGCCAAGGGCCGGCTACTGGCCAACTTCATCCTGCTGCGCCCGACCGCGGAGCAGGTCTGGTTGCTGCTGCCGCGCGAACTGCTGGAGCCGCTGCGCAAGAAGCTGTCGATGTTCGTGCTGCGCAGCAAGCTGGCGTTGGCCGAGCGCGGGCTTGAGCTGCACGGCCTGCTCGGCGATGCGGTACCGGCCGATCTGCCGGTCTGGGCCGTGGCCGATGGACTGCTGCGCCTGCCCGACGCGCTCGGCCTGCGCCGCGCGCTGCTGCTGACCACTCCGGACGCCCCGGCGCTGGAGCGGGCCGCATGGGACTGGGCCGAGCTGCAGGCCGGTCTGCCCTGGGTGACGGCGGCGACCAGCGAGCATTTCGTGCCGCAGATGATCAACTGGGAGCTGGTCGGCGGCGTCGACTTCAAGAAGGGCTGTTACCCGGGCCAGGAGATCGTCGCCCGCAGCCAGTACCGCGGCACCGTGAAGCGCCGCGCCCAACTGCTGCTGGGCGCCAGCGCCGCCGCCGGCAGCCCGGTGCTGGCCGACGGCCAGGAGGTCGGCGAGGTGCTGCTCGGCGCCGACTGGGGCAACCAGGCCGGCGTGCTGGCCGAGGTGCAGTTGGCTGCCTGGGACGGCGGCGCTGCGCTGCAACTGGCCGACGGCCGCCCGCTGCAGCGCGCCGCCCTGCCCTATCCGGTCGAGGCGCCTGCATGACGCCGCGACCGAGCCCGGTGCGCCTGCATGTGTATTTCAAGCTCGAATTGGTCGAGGCCGAAGGCTGGCGCGCGCGCTGGCGCGAGGCCGCCCAACGAGTCGCCGAGGCCGTGCCCGGGCTGCAGATCGTGCTCAGCGAACGGCCCGAGGCGCGCATGACTTGGATGGAAAGCTACCGCGGCCACAGCCCCGAGCAGATGGCCGACGGCGAGCGCCTGATGGCGCGCGCGATGGCCGAGCTGCCGGCCGAGCGCCACCGCGAGGCCTTCGTCGAGACCTTCAGGGCGCCTTGATCACAGCGCCCTGAGCATCTCCTGATGGACGATGCCGGCCTCTTCGAACGGCTCGCCACGTTCGACAAAGCCGGCACGCCGGTAGAAGCCGATCGCCGCGGCCTGCGCGTGCAGCAGCACCTGCCGGTAGCCCTGCGCGCGGGCTGCCTGCATCAGGGTCTCCAGCACCTGCGCGCCGACGCCGCTGGAGCGCGCCGCCGGCAGCACCGCCATGCGACCGATCTTCGCCACGCCCGGCACATGCTCGAGCAGCCGGCCAGTGCCCAGGGCCTGACCCAGGCGGTTGTAGGCCACCGCGTGCAGGCAATCCGGCGCCGGGTCGGCACCGTCCCACTCGAGGTCGGCGGCAATGCCCTGCTCGCGGACGAACACGGCAGCGCGGATCGGTTGCGCGTCGGCGCCCAGTTGTTCCCAAGGCCCGCTGCGCAGCTCCAGCATGGACTCGCGGCGCTCGAAGGCCTGCATGGCCTCGCGCAGCGCCTCGGGCACCGGCTGCGCCTGCAGGCTTTCGCGTGACACCATCACATAGCGCAGCTCGGCCTTCAGCAGCAGCTGCGCGCCACGGCGCAGCGTGGCGGCAAAGCGCAGGCTGCTGCGGCCGATCTCGCCCAGGCGCAGCTCGCAGTCCAGCAGGTCGTCGAAGCGCGCCGGCTGCAGGAACTCCAGTTCGCAGCCGCGCAGCACCCAATCAACGCCGAGGCGCTCGAAGGCCATCGGATACGGCATCGCCAGCGCACGCCAGTAGCCGGTGCCGGCGAGGTCCAGATAGCTCAGGTAGTGGCCGTTGAAGACGATGCCCTGGGCATCGACCTCGTTCCAGCGCACGCGGAAGGTTTCGCGATGGCTCATGGGGTTCAGGTGCATAGCGCCGCCTTCAGCGCCTCGGCCGCAGCGGCCTGTGCGGCCAGGGCCTCGGGCAGCATGCGGCCCATCTTGATGAAGTCGTGGGTGACGCCACGGAACAGCTCCAGCTGCACCGCAACGCCGCTGGCGCGCAGGCGGTCGGCATAGGCCAGGCCCTCGTCGACCAGCGGATCGGCCTCGGCGAGGATCACGCAGGCCGGGGCCAGGCCCTCGTGGTCCTCGGCGTGCAGCGGCGCGAAGCGCCAGTCGTCTTTCTGCGCGTCGTCGATGTAGTGGTCGAAGAACCAGGCGATCGCCTCGGCGTCGAGCAGATAGCCTTTGCCGAAGCGCGCATGGCTCTCGGTGTCGGCGCGGGCACAGGTGCCGGGGGTGACCAGCAGTTGCAGCGCCAGCGGCAGACCGTCGTCGCGGGCCTGCAGCGCCGCCACCGCGGCCAGGGTGCCGCCGGCACTGTCGCCGCCGACGGCCAGGCGGCTGCAGTCCAGGCCCAGCGCTGCCCCTCGTGCGACTAGTTCGCGCAGCGCGCCGATGGTGTCGTCGACCGCAGCCGGGAAGCGGTGCTCGGGCGCCAGCCGGTAGTCCAGCGCAACGACGGCGATGCCGGCGCGCAGCGCCAGTTGGCGGCACAGGCTGTCATGGGTTTCCAGGTCGCCGATCGTGAAGCCGCCGCCGTGCAGATAGAGCAGCACCGGCAGCGGTGCGGTCGTTGGCGCATACAGGCGCGCGGGCCGACCGGCCAGCTGCAGCTTCTCCACACGCTGCAGCGGCGCGCGCGGCAGGTCGAGGATCTCGGCGCCCATGCGGTAAGCGATGCGCGCCTGCTGCGGGCTCATCGAATGGAAGGCCGGCCGGTTCGCGCGGTGGATGCGCGTGAGGATCTCGGCCATGCGGGGGTTGAGCATCGGGACGGTGACGGACCTGCGGGTTTTCGAGTGCCCGCAGTCTAGGTGGGCGGGCCGAGGCAGCGGCGCTTGTGCACAAGAATGCCAGCCGAACCTGGGAGGAAACCAAGATGAAGAACAAGCATGGCCTTGCGGCTGGGCTCGCGTTGCTGCTGGCCCTTGGCGCAGCTGCCGAAACACCGGCGCCGATTCCCGCCGCGCATTTCGCCAATGCCCTCGGCCTGGAAAGGCCCGTGCTCGCCCCCGATGGCGGGCGCGTCGCCGGCATGGTGCGCACCGACAAGCAGCGCGCGCTGCTGGTCCAGAACACGGATGGCAGCCAGCCGCGCATCCTGCTGCGCCTGGACAAGCCGGAGTTCGACGCCCAGTTGCTGCGCTGGATGGGCAAGGACCGCCTGCTGCTGCGCCTGATCAGTTACCAGCCCACCGCGGTTGCGGGCGAGCGACTGCCGGCCAGTCGCCTGCTGGTGATCGATGCCAATTCCGGGGCGCAGCGCGTGCTGCGCGAAGGAAAGTCCAGTCTTTGGCTCAACCATCTGTCCCGCGAGGTGCCGCAAGCCTGCCCCAACTCCGACCATGTGCTGCTGTCCGTCCAGAGCGAAAACCGAGAGCGCGAGCATGGCGTTGACCGCATCGAGGGGCGCACGGGCAAGGTCGAACGCGTCATGCGCCTGCCGCACAAGGGCAACGAGGTGCGCTGGTGGGCCGATGCGCAGGGCCGTGTGCGACTGGCGGAGCGTGTTGCCGCCGATGGCAGCCGGCACTGGCTGCGGCTGCAGCCGGGCCCGATTGGCCTGGACAGTTGGCAGACCTGGCGTGAGCTGCCGGCGGCTCAGGCCGATCGTTTCAAGGTGCTGGGCTTCGATCGCGACCCGCAGCAATTGCTCGTCGAGCAGTTCGAGAACGGCCGCGCCACGGTGCAGCGCCTGCGCCTGGACGTGGTCGATGCAACGCCGGAACGTCTTGCCGAATTGCCACCGAACGAGCGCGTGACGCGCCTGTTGCGCCACGAAGGGCATTGCGGCGCGGTCGGCGTCGACACCGAAAGCGGGCAGCAGTTCTGGGCCGATGAGTTGCCGGCGCTGCTGGCCGGCATCCGCGACGCGCTGCCCGGCCAGGACTGGCGCCTGAGCCAGTGGCAGGGCGGCGGCCGCTACCTGGTTCACTCGCACCATCTGGCGACGCCGACGAACCATATGGTCGGCGACCGCACGGCCGGCACCCTGAGTGCGCTGGCGCTCAGCCATTCCCGGCTGCCGGACGATCTCGGCCTGCGAGTCCGCGCGCTGCCTGGTGGCAGCCGCCTGCTGTCGCCCGGCGGTGTCGACGGCGCCGCACCCTTGGTCGTCTGTCTGCAATGCGAGCTGCACCGGGACGACAAGGCCGGTGGATTCGCACCTCTGGCCGCATTGCTGGCGACCCGTGGCTACCGCGTGCTGCTGCCCGAGTTGAAACACTCCGGCACCCTCCCCAAGCTCAGCGCAGGGATCGCGCGTGAGCTCGATCCCCTGGTTCAGGCCCTGGTCGCGCAAGGCCTGGTGCAGGAAGAACGCATCGCGGTGATCGGCGGCAACGGCAGCGGCGCCTATGGCGCACTGCGCTGGGCCCAGCAGCGCCAGCAGCCGCTGCGGGCCGTCATCACCCTCGGCGCGCTGACCGATCTGCGCAGCTATGCCGAGGTCGCGCTCGGCCGCACGGTCACCGCGGGCTACCGCGACCGCGTGATGCGGCAATTGGAACAGGGCCGCGGCACGGCGCTCGATGCCGATTCGCCACTGCAGCAGGCCGCCAGCACCCGGGCGCCGACGCTGATGCTGCACGGTGACACCGATGCCGGGATCCGCATCGAGCATTCGAGAGACTTCGCCAAGGCGCTCGCGACGCTGGGCATCGCGCACCAACTGATCGAATTCGCTGAAAGCGACTCGCAACTGGACCACCCGCCCTATCGCCGCCAAGCCGCCGAGGCGATCGAGGCGTGGCTGGCCCAATACCTCTGATCGATACACAGGGAGAAACCCAGATGAAGAAGCACCTCTTGGTCAGCCTGGCGCTGCTGCTGAACCTCGGCGTCCAGGCCGGGTCGCCGACGCCGATTCCGGCGGCGGATTTCGCGAATGCCCAGGGCCTGCTCGATCCGCGGCTGTCGCCCGATGGCAAGCGCTACGCCGGCATGGTGCGCACCGATGCGCGACGCGCGCTGGTCAGCCGCAAAGCCGATGGCAGCGAGACGCGCATCGCGTTCGCGCTGGACAAGCCGGACTTCGAACTGGATCTGCTGCGCTGGCTGGGCAACGAGCGGCTGCTGCTGCGCCTGACGAACTACAAGCCCGGGCTGGTCTATGGACGTCGCCTGCCGGTCAGCCGGTTGCTGGCGATCAATTTGGACGGTAGCAACGCAGTCGTGCTCTATGACAACGATCGGGAGGGCTGGACCAACCATGCTTCCACCGAGGTCGACCAGGCCTGTCCCCTGCCCGACCAAGTGCTGCTCGTGCGCGGCTCCGGCGACCAGCGCTTCAGCGTGGATCGCGTCAACGCCGGTGATGGCATCGCGCGCGAAGCCAGCCCGGCGCTGAACGATGTGGATTCGCGTTGGTGGGCCGACGCACAGGGGCGCGTCCGTGTTGCGCTGCGCGTCGACGACAAGGGCAAACGCGAACTGCTGTTGCGCCAGCCCGACGCGGCCGAGCGCCTGGGCCGCTGGCAGCCCTGGACTGCGGTGGATGCGATCGTCCAGGCCGAGACTTTCAAGGTGCTGGGCTTCGATGCCGATCCGCAGCGCCTGATCGTGCAGACCACCGCGCCAGACGGGACCGGCTTGGTCCAGCGCTGGGCCCTGGACGGCCAGGCGGAACCCGAGACCTTGCTGCGTCTCAAGGAACAGAGCCGGTTGGGGCGATTGCTGCGCAACGAAGCCGACTGCCGGGCGGTCGGTGTGCGCAGCGATGCCGGCCTCCTGGCCTGGGGCGACCAGCTCGAAGGCCTGGTCGGGGGCATCCGCGCGGCGCTGCCGGGTCAGCACATCCAGTTGCGGCAATGGCAGGGCGAGCGCTACCTGATCAGCGCCAGCGCCTTCGACAGGCCGAACGACAACCTGCTCGGCGAGCGCAAGGCCGGCCAGCTCGGTTCCGTGGAAGCGGGTTATGCCAAGCTGCCGGAGCAACTGCCCATCCAGCGCGAATCCCTGACCGGCGGCGGCGAACTGTATCGGCCGGCAGGCGCGACGGCGGCGCCCAAGGCCCTGCTGGTCTGCCTGGAGTGCGAACTGCATGCCGACGAGCAGCGGCCGGGCTTTCAGCCCCTGCGTGCCCTGCTCGTGGACCGCGGCTATGCGCTGCTTTCGCCAAAGCTCTCGGACTACGACTGGCAGAAGGCCTTGCCCCAGTGGACGGAAAAGCTGGTGCCCGAGCTGGAGGCGCAGGTTCAGCAAGCGCTGCGGTCGACAGGTCTGGATGCACAGCGTGTCGGCCTGATCGCCGGCGAAGGACTCAACGCCTACCTCGGCCTGCGCTGGGCGCAGCAGCGCGAGACGCCGCTGAGGGCGATCGTTGCACGCGGCGCGCTGACGAATCTTCAGCGCTACCGCCGCCTGGCGCGCGAGGAGGAAACCAGCGCCGGCACGCGTGCCTGGATCCGCAAGCTGCTGGGCGACTTGGATTCGACCGCGCTGGACGCCAATTCGCCCAGCGCGCAGGCGCAGCGGCTGCGTGCGCCGAGCCTGCTGCTGCATGGCGATCACGATGGGCGGGTGGCCATCGAGCACGCCATCGACCTGAGAAGGGGCCTGGAGAAAGCCGGTACGCCGGTCCAGCTGATCAGCTTCGCGAACAGCGACAGCCACCTGGACCACCCGCCCTATCGCCGCCAAGCCGCCGAGGCGATCGAGGCGTGGCTGGCGAAGTACCTCTGAGCCGGGCCTAGCGCGAGATCAGCTGGGTCGGCGCGAAGCCGGCAGTGTCGGCCGCCGCAGGCGCCGTGGCCGACTCGCCGGTGTCGGCGGGCTCAGGATCCGCCGCTGCGGCACGCGGCGGCGCAGGCTGCCCGCTGCGCGCGAGCAGGTGGCGCAGCTCGCCGTTCTCCTTTTGGAGCTGCTCGATCTGACGGCGCGCCTGCGTCGTGTGCTGCACCGCCTGATGGCGGGTGTGCTCCAAATGCTCGACGCGGGTTGCCGCCTCGCGCAGCCTGCGCTGCAGCCGCCACCAGACCAGGCCACCGGCCAGCAGCGCGCCGAGCGTCAGGCCCAGCAAGACACCCATCCCAGCGATCGCGCTTGTTTCGCCCATGGCCGCTCCCCGCAGACCGGCGGGGTTTACCACAGCGTTGCGCGCGCCGCTACGCCCGAACCGTTGGCCGCGCGGTCCTCAGCTGAGCTCTTTCCAGCGGTGCGCCGCCAGCCGCGCCAGCAGCAGCGCGCCGAGTACCGCCACCGCACCGAGCAGCCAGTGCAGCGGCTGCTGGATCGCCTGCGGCGTGCTGCCGAACCAGCCGGCGAACTGCCCGCTGAAGTTGCGCGCGTACATCAGCAGCAGGGCCAGCGCCGCCCAGGGCGCCAGGCGGGTGAACACGGAGCGTGCCTGCAGCGCGGCGGCGGCCAGCAGCACCACCGCCGAGGCGACGAAGACCAGCGTGAAGAACAGATTGACGATCGAGCGCGCGGCGCCGAGCTGATCGCCCCATTGCTGGAACGGCAGCCAGGCCAGGCAGAGCAGCGCCAGCGCGCCGGCCACCCAGCGTGCGCGCCGTGCCGGTGCATCGGCCGGCTCTGCACGCTTGGGGAGGTGGATCAGCGGCAGCAGCAGCAGGGTCATCAGGCCCAGGCAGGCATCGATGTAGAGCGTCTTCGGATAACCCAGGGCCTCTGCCGACAGGCCCTGCCAGGTGGCGCTGTAGGCGATCGCCAGATTCATCATCGCCATGTAGGCGGTGAATTGCGTGGCCGCCACCTTGGGGTTGGTGACGTCCATCATGATCGCCGAGCGCGTCCCGTACATCAGGCCGAGGAAAAACTGGTAGCTCATCGTCGCCGCCCACAGCGACGCGGCGAGCAGCGGCGACAGCGCCGACGGGTCGGCGCCGGGCGCACGCGGCATCACATAGCCGAGCTGTTCCAGGCGCCAGCCCAGCCAGGCCACCGGCAGGCTCATCAGCGCCAGGTAGACGAACAGGGTGCGGCGGCGGCCGAACTTGTCCGACAGCCAGCCGCCCAGCACCATGCCGATCGCCGAGATGATGTTGGACCAGAACTCCAGGTTTCCCGCCTCGCTCGCGCTGAGGCCGAATTCGGCGGACAGGGTCGAACGCATCGACAGGCCCAGGGTCATCGCGCCCGCCGGCAGCAGCGCGAAGCCGACGCCGGCAAAGGCGCCGCGCGTGGCCAGGAAGCTGCGGAACGCGGCGACCGCGAAATCGCGCATCTCGCCGGCAGCGGCGCGCAGACCGCCGCTGCGCGGTGCCGCCTCCTCCTGCGGTTCGCGCATCGGCAGCACGACCAGGGCCGTCACCGCGAGGATGGCCGCGGCGACCATGAAGAAGGTCGGCTGGAAGCCGGTATAGGGCATCAGCTTGAGCACGCCGGCGCCGCCGATCGCGCTACCGATTGCCGCGCCGGCGAACATCAGGCCGTTGGCCAGACCACGCTCATCCTTGTGCAGGCTGTTGCAGGCCAGCGCGTCGATCGCCACATCCTGCATCGCCGCGAAGGTGTTGTGCACCAGCAGGATGGCAGTGAACAGCCCCAGTTGGCCGGGCAGGTCGACCAGCACCAGCACCGCCAGCGTCGCCGCCATCACCACCTGGGTGCCGAGGATCCAGGCGCGCCGATGCCCCCAGCGCTGCGAGCGGAACACGTCGACCAGCGGGCCGAAGGCCCATTTGAAGGCCCAGGGCAGGTAGAAGGAGCCGACGAAGGCGCCGATCTCGGCCGGCCCCACGCCCATCTTGCGCAACTGGAAGGCCACCGCCGTGGCAGCAAAGCCCAGCGGGATGCCTTCGGTGATGTAGAGCGCAAAAAAGGCCAGCAGGCGGCCATTGCGGGTGGCGAGCAGATTGGGCAGGCGCATCGCCGGCATTGTCCGCACGCGGCCGGGGGGCACCCTGCCCGGGCTTGCCCCTAGCCAGCGGGGCCGGATGTGTTGAACAAGTCATCCGCCGCGCCTGCCCATCTGCGCACGGCGGCGCCGCCTTCAGTAGGATCGGCGCCATGCCCAGCCCCGCCCAGCCCCAGGCCGACATCCTCGTCGTCGACGACGACCCGGCGCTGATCCAGCTGATGCTCCGCCTGCTCGATGGCATGGGGCGCATCCGCGTCGCGACGCGACCGGACCAGGCCCTGCTGCTGGCCGTCGAGCAGGCGCCGGACCTGGTGCTGCTGGACGCCGAGATGCCCGGCATGAGCGGCTTCGAGGTCTGTGAGGCACTGAAGGCCGAGCCCGGCCTGGCCGACGTGCCCATCATCTTCGTCACCGCGCATGCCGAGCCGGCCTTCGAGGTCGCTGGCTTTGCCGCCGGCGCCGCCGACTTCATCGCCAAGCCGGTGCATGCCGAGCTGCTGCGCGCCCGCGTGCAGGCGCAACTGCAGGTCAAACGCATGGGCGATCGACTGCGGCGCCTGGCGCGTCGCGACCCGCTGACCGAGCTGCCGAACCGGGTGGCCTTCGACGAGGCCCTGCAGCGCGAATGGCGGCGTGCCTTGCGCAAGGCGGCGCCGACCGCGCTGCTGCGCGTCGAGCTCGACGGTTTCGACGGCTATGCCGCGCATTTCGGCGACGCCGCGGCCAACCAGGCCCTGATACGCATCGGTACCGAGCTGGCGCGCATCTGCGCCCGGCCGGCCGATACCGTCGCGCGCTGGGACGGCCCCGGCTTCGCGATCCTGCTGCCCGACACCGACCGCGAGGGGGCGCAGCGCCTGGGCTTCCATTTGCTCGATGGCGTCGAGGCCCTGGCCATCGCCCATCCGGGTGCGGTCCTGGCCCGCCACCTGACGATCAGCCTGGGCCTGGGCTGGTATGCGGGCGATGGCGAAGACGAGCATCGCGAGCCCGCGCTGGCGGCCGACGCGGGCGCCGCGGCGCCGTGGACGCCGGCGCAGATCATCGACGCGGCGTCGGCGGCGGTTCGCAGTGCGCAGCAAGCCGGTGGCGCGCAGGCCTGGAGCCTGGCGGTCGATGCCGATCCGACCCAGGCCGTCGAGTTCCCCGCGGCACTGCGGGCGCAGCGCCGCCGCTGAACTCAGTTGCGCCGGCGGCGCAACCGGTTGGCGATGACGAGCAGACCGCCGGCCATCAGCGCCAGCGTGCCGGGTTCGGGCACCGGGCTGATGCGGTATAGCGCGGTGACGTTCGACGGGTCCTCGCTGGCCAGCGCCAGGTAGAACTGGCCGCCCTGCTCGAAGGCGAGCATGCCCTCGACGCGGATCTCGCCGCTGCTGCCGGAATCCAGGATCTGCAGGAACGAGGTGTTGGCTGGATCGCTGACATCGAACAAGGCGACGGCGCCGCGCGTCGTGCGCTCCAGGCCCACGGCAGCAATCTGCCGACCCGCCAGTTCGAAGACGATCAGGCCCTCGGGCTCGACGCCTTTGTCGTCGCTGCGGTTGTCGTCGTACAGACCGGCCTCGATGGCCTTGACTTCGAGCAGATTGCCGCTGTCGTAGACCAGATTGCCGGCAGCGTCGCGGATCGAGAAGCTGCGGCCGCCCAGCGTGACGATCTCGGTCAGGTTCGTGATGCCGCCGTCGCCGGTGGCGCCGGTGCGCACGATGTTGAGCCGACCCAGATTGCCGGCCTGCTTGAGCTCGGCGGCGTTCGGGAACACCGAGGCGTCCAGGGTCACCGCGGCGTTGCCGAAGCGGATGATGTCGCTGTCGTCGACGAAGGCATCGCCCTCATTGGCCATCGCGTAAAAGCTCTGCCCGCCCACGCCGAAGCCGACGATGGCATCCGGCATGTAGAGCCCCTTGACCGGCACCGGGCGCAGCGCGATGCGACCGTCCTGGTCGCTCGGGTCGATGGCGTTGCCGGGCAGGCTGTAGTCCTTCAGGCCCAGGCTCTTGATGTGCGTGAACTGCTGGGTCTGCAGGTCGTAGAAGGCCAGCGCATTGTTCTCCTGCAGCGTGACGACCGCCGTGCGGCCGTCCTGCGACAGCGCGATGTATTCGGGCTCCAGCGCGATCGAGGCGGCAACGCCGGCCTGGATGCGCACGCCCTGGGCGCGCAGCAGCGCCTCCTGGCCGTCCCAGGCGCCGAAGCCGGCCGTGCTAACGCTGCTGGCGCTGGCATTGGTGGCGTTGAAGCCGATCAGGCTGAGCCCGCCCGGCGGGTTGATGCTGTTGCTCTGGCGCTCGCCTTCGTTGGCGACCAGCAGCCGGCTGCCGTCCGGCGTCCACATCAGCATGTCGGGCACTGCGCCCACCGTCACGCCGCCGAGGTGGCCGGCGCTGCCGGCGCTGGCCACAAAGGCCGCCGTGTCGAAGAACTGCACCGTGCCCGGCAGCTGCACCGTGGGGTTGCTGAAGGCCACGGCCGCAATGCCCTGGGCGTTGATGCTGATGCTGTTGACCGCGCCGAAGCTGCCGCTGGCCAGGCTGGCGCGCAGGCTGCCGTCCAGGCCCAGCACCTCGATGCCGTTGCCGCCGGCGACGAAGATGGACGCGCTGCCGCGGTCGAAGGCCAGGATCTCCGAGGAGCGCCCGGCGGCATGCTGGAAGGACCAGAGCTTGTCGATGCTCTGGATGGGGCTGGCCGCATGGGCTGTGGCTGCGGCGAACAGCAGCGGGGCAAGCAGGCGTCGAAGGCGCATCGCGATGACCGGTAGGTGACGAAGCGCGCAGTCTGCGAAGCCTGCGTTAAGCGCCTGTGACAGATTTCACGCCCGGCCGGCGCTACGGGCGCCGGCAGCCGGGCTCGATGTCGGGTGAATGGCGGCTTGCTGTCGGGGACCTGCGGCAGGTCGAGAAGCGGCTGGGTCGGCCGCTGGCCTGACCCGCCCGCCTCAATCCAGCAAGGCCGTCACGCCCCGGCCCATCGAGCCCATCAACGCCACCGCCTGCTGCGCGTCATACAGCGCGTTGACATGGGCGATGCGCAGCGCGTAGTAGTCGGCTTCGGCATTCATCACGTCGAACAGCGAGCGCCGGCCCAGCTGCTGCCATTGCAGCAGGGTGGCGCTGCGCAGCTGCTGGCTGGCGCGCAGCAGCTCGGTGATGCGACGCGCGCGGTCCAGCGAGTCGCCGGCGGCATCGTGCACCTCCTGCAGGCGCCAGCTCTTGGTTTCCAGGGTCTCGTCGCGCTGCAGATTCGCGGCCTCGGCGCGCCGGCGCGCGGCGGACAGCTGCGGCTCGTCGCCGGCGCGCACCAGCGGAATGCTGATCTGCACGCCGGCCACCCAGTCGCCATGGCGGCCGTTGCCGGCGCGCGCGTTGGCGCTGCCCAGATAGCTCAGCCTTGGCTTCTGGCCCGCAGCGACCGAGTCGGCCAGACGGCTGGCTGCCAAGGCCTGCGCGCTGGCCTGCGCGACGTCGGGGGCCAGCAGCAACTCCTTTTGCAGCTGATTGAGGTCCGGCACCCGGGCCAGCACCGCGGACAGGCTGCCGACCGGCGGCAAGGGGTCGCCGACCAAGCGGCGCAGCCGCGTCTCGGCGCTCTTGATGAACTCGCGCGTGGTGGCCAGCGCCAGTTCGGCCTGCTGCTGGCTCTTTCTGGCCTGCACCAGCTCGCTGGCGCGCCCTTGGTCGAACTGGGTGATGGTCTGCAACTGGTCGACCAGACAGGCCATCTTGCGCACGTACTGACCATAGACCTGGGCCTGCAGCGTGTAGCGGCTGCGATCCAGGCTGAGCGCGACGGTCTGCAGCGCGATCTGCTCGGCGGCGCTGGCGCGGCCGGCCGCCGCGGCCTCGGCGAGCTGGCGCCGCCATTCGATCAACTGGCGGGTCTGGCCCCAGTCCCAGATCGGCCCGCTGAGTTGCAGGCTGGCCCGGCCTTCGAGCCCACGCGGCCCCTGCTGGCCGAAGCTGATCGAGCCCGCGTAGCCGCTGGACAGCTGCAGCTGCAGTTCGGGCAAGCGGGCCGCCTCGGCCTCGCGCACCTCATCCTGCGCCGCCTGCTCCAGCAGCCGCGCCAGCCCGACCTGGCGGCTGCGCTGCTGCGCGCTGTCGGCCAGTTGCAGCAGGTAGCTGCGCGGGTCCAGTGGCGACCAGTTCGGCTCGGTGCCTTCGGCGCCCTTGAGCACCTCGTCGTCGCCGCAGCGCGGCGTCGGTTGCACGGCCGCGACGGCGGGCGCCGGTTGCACGGCGCGCGGCTTGGCGGCCGGCTTGCGGCGCTGGGTCTGCGCGTCGGCCGGCGGGGTCGAAAGGCCCAGCGCCAGGGCCAGCGGGAGCAGGAAAAGAAGCTTGGCGTTCACACCCAGCACTGCACCAGATCAGCGACCCGGGCTTGAGCCGGAAAAGCGGCGGTTTTCACCCGCAGTTCGGGCAACGCGGGCTCAGCGTTCGCGCAGCGCCTCGCGGCTCTTCAGCACCGGCCGCAGCAGATAGGACAGCACCGAGCGCTCGCCGGTGCGGATGTCGACCTGCGCCGCCATGCCGGGGATCAGCGGCAGCGGCTTGCCGTCGCGCGGGCGCAGCGTGCTTTTCTCGCTGACCACCAGGGTGCGGTAGTAGGCCGACTCGGCGCCCTTGTCCGGCTCGCCGATGGCGTCCGGGCTGATGAACTCGACACGGCCGTGAAGGCCGCCGAAGACGTTGTAGTCGTAGCCACTGAGCTTGACCTCGGCCTTCTGGCCGACGCGCACGAAACCGATGTCGCGCGGCTTCACGCGCGCCTCGATGAGCAGGCGCCCGCCCATCGGCGAGATCTCGAGGATCGGCACACCGCTGGACACCACGCCGCCGATGGTGCTGATCTTGATGCTCTTGACCACGCCGTCGACCGGGCTGCTGAGCACGGTGCGCTGCAGCTGGTCGGTGCGCACCACCAACTGCTCGTCGAGCAGCGCGAGGTCGTTCTGCACCTTGACCAGTTCGCTCGAGGCCTCCTGGCGGAAGCGGTTGACGCGTTCGCTGCGCTGCAGCTGCAGTTCGCTGACCTGGCGCGCCAGGCGCATCACCTCGACATCGCTCATCAGGCCTTGCGCCGACATGCGGCGCGCGATGTCCAGCTCGCGCTGCACCAGCGCCATCGAGCGGCCAATGCCGGCCAGGCTGTCCTCGAGCAGACGGCGGCGGCTCTGGTAGGCCTCGGTCTCGGCCTCGCGCAGGCCCTTGGCGTCCTTCAACTCGGCCGGGAACTGCAGCGCTGCTGCGTTGGCCTCGGCGCGCAGGCGCGCCGCGGTGGCACTCAGTGCCAGGCGCTTGAGCTGGCCCTCGTTCTGCGCCGCCTCGACCCGTGTCGGGTCCAGGCGCAGCAAGGGCTGGCCGGCCTTGACCTGCTCGCCTTCGCGCACCATCAGCTCGCCGAGCAGGCCGGGCTCCAGGCTGGCGATCACCTGGTCGCGGCCGTCGGGGACGATGCGGCCCTCGGCCCGCGCCACCTCGTCGACCTCGGCCAGCGCGGCCCAGGTCACGAAGCACACCAGCACCCCCAGCATCAGGTAGAGGATCCAGGTCGACTTGGGCAGCTTCTCGTCGACCTGGGCGGCAGCCAGCGCCGACAGGTAGTCGCGCTCCTGCTTCACAAGGACCGTTCCCGCTGCACCGGCTGCGCGCTGGGGTGGTGTCGCACCTTCTCCGCTTCCTCGGGCGCGGTGGCGGGCGCCGGGCGCGCGCCGGACAAGGCGGCGAGCACCGCGTCGCGCGGCCCGTCCATGACGATGCGGCCGGCGTCGACGACGACGATGCGCTGCACCAGCTCCAGCACCGCCGGCCGGTGCGTGACCACGATCAAGGTGCTGCCGGGGCGCAGCGCGTCGCGCAGCTGGCGCAGGAAGGCCAGCTCCGACTGCGCATCCATGCTGCTGGTCGGCTCGTCCATCAAGAGCACGCGCGGCTGGTGCACCAGCGCGCGGGCCAGGGCGACCAACTGGCGCTGCCCGCCGGACAGCAGGCCGCCCATCTCACCCACCGTCAGGTCCCAGCCCTGCGGGTGGCTGGCCACCAGGCGGTCCAGGCCGGTCAGCCGGGCGACCTCGGCGAGCCGGCCGGCATCGATCTCGGCGCGGCCCATGCTGACGTTGTCGCGCAGGGTGCCATTGAACAGGCGCGGCTCCTGGCCGACGAAGCCCATGCGCGCGCGGTACTCGGCCGGGTCGATCTGGCGCAGGTCGATGCCGTCGATCTCCACCGCGCCCTCGCTGGGCTGGTAGAGCCCGGCGAGCAGGCGCAGGATGGTGCTCTTGCCCGAGCCGATGCGGCCGAGCACGGCAACGCGCTCGCCCGGCTCCAGCTGCAGGTTCACACCCTTGAGCACCTTCGGCGCATTGCCCTGCACGCCCTGCGGCAGCGGGTAGGCGAAGCCGACCTCGGCCAGGCGCAGCCGGCCCTTGCCCTGATCGCCCAGCGGCACGTAGCTGCGCGCCGGGTCGCGTTCCTGCGGGCGCTGCATCAGCTCGTCGATCAGCTTCATCGCGGCGCGCGCCCCCTGGAAGCGCGAGGCCAGGCCGACCAGGCTGGACAGCGGCGCCAGGCCGCGGCTGGCCAGCATCACCGCGCCGATCATGCCGCCGGCGGTCAGCTGGCCGTCCTGGATCAGGTGCACGCCCCAGACCAGCATGATCAAGGTGATCGCCTGCTGCGCCGACATGGTCAGGTTGTTGGACAGCGCGCTGGCCGCGCGGTAGCGCAGCGCCGAGGCCGCGGCCTGCGCGGTGCTCGCCTCGTAGCGGCGGATGAAGCGGCCCTGGGCGCCCGAGGTCTTCAGGTCTTCCAGACCCTCGACGGCCTCGACCAGGGTGCCCTGCAGGTCGGCGTACTGGTGCAGATGGCCGTCGACCGCGCGGCGCACCCGGCTCTGCAGCATCAGCGTGATGCCGACCAGCACCGGGATGGCGAGCAGCAGCACCCAGCCCAGCGGGCCGGCGATCACGAAGGTCATGACCACGAAGAGCAGCGCGAAGGGCAGATCGGTCAACGCCGCCAGCGAGGCCGACGCGAAGAAGTCGCGCACGGTCTCGATCTGCGCGAGGTGATGGGCGTAGGAGCCCGCCGACTCCGGCCGCTGCTCCATGCGCACGCCCAGGGTCTGGCGGAACAGGCGCGAGCCGATGATCAGGTCGGCCTTGCGCCCAGCCAGGTCGAGCAGGTGGCTGCGCAGCTGACGGGCGAAGAGGTCGAAGCCCAGCGCGATCATGGCGCCGATGACCAGGGTCCACAACGTCGTCATCGCCTGGTGCGGGATGACCTTGTCGAAGATCACCATGGTCACCAGGCTGGTGGCCAGCAGCAGCACATTGGACAGCAGCGCCGCCACCATGGCCGAGCGGTAATAGGGCCGGAAGCGGCGCAGCGTGCCCCAGAGCCAGTGGCCGTCGCCGCCGGCCAACTGGGCCTCGGCGGCGCGGCCGCTGGCGGTTTCTTGCGGCGTGGCAACCAGCACGAAGCCGCTGTAGGCCTGCTGCAGTTCCTCGGCGCTGGCCGCCGCCGGCTGGCCCTTGCCGTCGGGGAACACGACCTCGTAGCGCGGCTCGCCGCCGCTCTCCGGGTCGAGGCGGCGCGTCAGCACGCAGGCATCGCCCTCGCCCAGCAGCAGGATGGCCGGCAGCAGCAGCGGGTTGATGTCGGGGATGGTCTTGGCCAGCAGGCCGGCGTTGTAGCCGGCTTCGCGCAGCACGCGCAGCGCCTGGTCGGGCATCAGCGCGCCTTCCAGGCCCAGGCCCTCGCGCAGCGATTCGGCGCTGCGCGGCCGGCCATGGTGGCCGGTCAGCCAGACGATGCATTGCATCAGCGCATCCTGCAGCGGCGGTGCCGCGGCGGCCTGCGCGGCGCTCAGCGCCTCGTCCAGGCGCGGCGGCTCGGCCATCGGCGCGACCTGCAATGGCGAACGCCCTCCCCGCGGCCGACCCGGCGTGTCGAAGAAGGCGTCGTCCTGGGGCATCCGTGAGCTTCTGGCTTCAGTCGCTCAGGGGCTGCAGCGGCTGGCCGGCGCGCGCCTGGGCGGCAAGATGGATGAACTGGCGCTCAAGATCGCGCACGATGGCCGGGATGTCAAACAGCGGGCTGCTGCGGCCCTGCTCGGCCAGGTAGCGCTTGTAGGAGGCGGCGCGTGCCGGGTTGCGGCCGATCTGCACCGCCAGGCGCTCGTAGTCGGCCAGGGTTTCGGTGATCAGGTCGGGCAGGCCAACAGCGGTGAGCAGGCTGCCGCACATGCGGCTGATGTAGGAACGGCCGGAAAGCGTGAGGATGGGCGCGCCGGCCCACAGGCAGTCGCTGGCCGTGGTGCCGGCGTTGTAGGGGAAGGTATCCAGCACCAGATCGGCCAGCGCGAAGCGCGCCAGGTAGTCCGGCGGCGGCACGCGCGGCGCGAAGATCAGGCGCTCGGCGGCAATGCCGGCGGCCTGCGCGGCGGCGCGCAGATTGGCCTCGGCCCAGCGGTTGTCGGCGAGCAGCCAGAGCACGCTGCCCGGCACCTGCGAGAGCACGCGCATCCAGCAGCCGAACAGTTCGGCGCTGATCTTGTGGTTGTTGTTGAAGACCGCGAACACGAAGCCCTGCTCGGGCAATTGGTACTGCGCGCGGGTCGGCGGCGCGCCGATTTCGCGCAAACGGTCGCTGACCTGGTAGCAGGGGCGGATCGGGATCGGCCGCTCGCTGCAGAAGGCGTGGTAGTCGTCGCGGAACACATAGCGGTCGGCGATCATGAAATCGACGCCGGGCAGCGCCGAGGTCGCCGGCAGGCCGAGGTAGCCGACCTGCACCGGCGCCGGCCGGTAGGCCAGGACGTTCGGCCGCGCGCCGCTGGTCAGGCCCTGCAGATCGACCAGCACATCGATGCCGTCGGCAGCGATCTGCCGCGCCGCCGCTTCATCGCCCAGGCCCTGCAAGGGCACCAACCGGTCGAAGCTGCGCTTGATGCGCGCGCGCAGCGGCGTGCCGTCCTCGCGGCTCCAGTCGTAGGCGATCAACTCGAAGCGCGAGCGGTCGTGCAGTTCGTACAGTTCGGCGGTGAGCAGGCCGACCGCATGCATGCAGAGGTCGCCGGACAAATAGCCCAGGCGCAGCTTGCCTTCCCGCTGTGCCGGGCCGTGCAGCCGGTGGTAGGGCTTGCCCGCGTACTTCTGCACCTTCTCGTGCACAAAGCGCTGCGCGGTGAGCAGTTGCAGCGCCGGGTCGTCGCTGTGGCTGAGCATGGCCAGCAGGCTGGTGTTGACCAGCAGCTGATGGGCGCTGACGCTGCCCTGCGGGCCCGTGATGGGCTGGTGCACCGGCCATTCGCATTGCTTCTGGCGGATGTGCACGTAGTGCTGGATGACGTCCCCCTGGCCCGGTTTGAGCTGCAGGCTGCGCACCATCAGCGCCTCGGCCTCGTCGTAGCGGCGCTGCTGCTCGAGCAGGCGGGCGCTGTTGTTCAGCGCGTGCAGTTGCAGGTCCTGCGGATCGGCGCCCACGCAGTCCAGGCCGGCGATGCCGTCGAAGACCTCGCGCCAAAGCGCCAGCGCCTCCTCCGGTCGGCCCATGTGCTCGTACTGGTGAGCGAGGTTCAGGCGCGCCTGCGCGAAGTCGGGCTTGGCGGCCAGCGCATCGCGGTAGGCTGTCTCGGCGGCCTCGTGGCGGCGCAGGCTGCCCAGCAGGGTGCCCCAGTTGAACGCAGCCAGCGGACGGTGCGGCCGCTGCGCGTCGCCGGCGCCGCCCAGCCAGAGCTCGTACAGGCCGGCGGCGGCTTCCAGCTGGCCCTGGTTTTGCAGGCCCTGGGCCGCGGCCATCAGCTCGGGCAGCGGCAACTGACCCTGCTGCGCGCGCTGGCGCAGCGCGCCGATTGGATCGGACGCGGTGGCGGGCGGGTTCAGCGGGACGACTTTGGGCATGGGCGCAGCTCGGACAGGATGCCGGGCCGCCGATGTTAGGTCGGCCCCCTGTCACCACTTGTGCAGAAATGGTCGGTTTCCCGGGGCCTGATCGGGCGAGCCGCCCCGCACAATCCGACCCCGCATGAACGTGATCATCCTCGACGACTATCAGGACGCGGTGCGCAAGCTGCGTTGCGCCAGCCTGCTGGAGGTCGACGGCCTGCAGGCCAAGGTGTTCACCAACACCGTCAAGGGCATCGGCCAGCTCAGCGTGCGCCTGCGCGACGCCGACGTGCTGGTGACGATCCGCGAACGCACCGCGTTCCCGCGCCAACTGCTCGAGAAACTGCCCAAGCTGCGCCTGATCAGCCAGACCGGTCGGGTCGGCAGCCACATCGATGTCGATGCCTGCACGCGGCTGGGCATCGCGGTGGCCGAGGGGCCCGGCTCGCCGCATGCGCCGGCCGAGCTGACCTGGGCCTTGGTGATGGCGGCCATGCGTCGACTGCCCCAGTACATCGGCAATCTGAAGCATGGCGCCTGGCAGCAAAGCGGGCTGAAGGCAGCGTCGATGCCGAGCAATTTCGGCATCGGCATGCTGCTGCGCGGCAAGGTGCTGGGGCTCTGGGGCTATGGGCGCATCGGCCAGCTGGTGGCCGGCTACGGCAAGGCCTTCGGCATGCAGGTGCGGGTCTGGGGCAGCGAACGCTCGCGCCTGGCCGCGATGGCCGATGGCCACGAGGCCGCGGCCAGCCGCGAGGCCTTGTTCGCCGACAGCGACGTGCTCAGCCTGCACCTGCGCCTGGCCGAGGCGACGCGCGGCCTGATCGGGCTCGACGACCTGGCGCTGATGAAACCCACCGCGCTGTTCGTCAACACCTCGCGGGCCGAGCTGCTGGAGGAGAACGCGCTGGTCTCGGCGCTGAACCGCGGCCGGCCCGGCATGGCGGCGATCGACGTGTTCGAGAGCGAACCCATCCTGCAGGGTCACCCGCTGCTGCGCCTGGAGAACGCGGTGTGCACGCCGCATATCGGCTATGTCGAGCAGGACAGCTACGAGCAGTATTTCGCCAGCGCCTTCGAGAACGTCGTCAACTTCGTGCGCGGCGAGCCCAGCGGGCTGCTCAATCCGGAAGCGCTGAAGCGCTCGCGGTGAGCCCGCGCTCGCTGCTGCACTTCGGCTGGGTCTGCAACCGCCTGGCGCTGCAGGGCTTTGGCGGCGTGCTGGCGGTGGCACAGCACGAGTTCGTCGAGCGCGAGGCCTGGCTGACGCAGCAGGAGTTTCTCGAACTGCTCGCCGCCGCGCAGCTGATGCCGGGACCGAATGTGGTCAATGTGGCGATCCTGCTCGGCGAGCGGCATTTCGGCTGGCGCGGTGTGCTGGCGGCGCTGCTTGGCATGCTCTGCATGCCGCTGCTGCTGCTGCTCACGCTGGCCAGCCTGGCGCAATCGCGCCTGCATGAGCCTGGGTTGCAGGCACTGCTGCGCGGCATGGGCCTGGCCGCCGCCGGGCTGCTGCTGGGCACCGCCTGGAAGCTGGCCCAGCCGCTGCGGCAGTCGCCCTTGGGCCTGCCGCGCGCGCTCGGCCTGGCGGCGCTGGCGCTGATCCTGGTCGGCGTGCTGCGCTGGCCGCTGTTCGTCGTGCTGCTGCTGGTCGCCGGCACCGGTACCGCCATTGCCTGGCGGCTGCGCCGATGAGGGGCGCATGAGTCTTGCCGACTTTCTGCTGCTGAGCGCGCAGTTCGGTCTGCTCTCGCTGCTGTCGATCGGCGGCTACGCGACCGTGCTGCCGGACGCGCAGCGCTACCTGGTCGGGCAGCGCGGCTGGCTGGACGAAGCCAGCTTCGCGCAGGCCGTGGCGCTGGGCCAGGTTGCGCCGGGGCCGAACATCCTGATCTTCGGCGTGCTCGGCTGGATGGCCGCCGGCTGGCCCGGCCTGATCGCCTGCCTGGGCGGCATCCTGCTGCCCTCGACCCTGCTGGTCTGGCAGGCCGGCCGCTGGGCGCGCAAGAACCGCGAGCACGCGATGCTCATCGCCTTTCAGACCGGCAGCGCGCCGCTGGTGCTGGGCCTGACCCTGGCCTCGGGAGGGCTGCTCGCCGTGGTGGCCCTGGGCAGCGCGCTGCGGCCGCGCTGGCCGCCGCTGCTCTGGCTGGCGCTCGGCGCCGCAGCCGGTGGCCTGGGCCTGCTCTGAGCCTCAGCTGTCCTTGGTGCCGAAGATCTTGTCGCCGGCGTCGCCCAGGCCCGGGATGATGTAGCCCTGCTCGTTCAGGTGCGAGTCGACCGCCGCGGTCCAGCAGCGCACATCGGGATGGGCCGCCTCCAGCGCCTTCACGCCCTCGGGCGCGGCGACCAGCACCAGCGCGCGGATGTCCTTGCAGCCGCGCGCCTTCAGCAGGTCGACGGTGGCGATCATGCTGCCGGCGGTGGCCAGCATGGGGTCGATGATCAAAGCGGTGCGCGAATCGAGATTGCCGACGAAGCGGTCGAAGTAATTGACCGGCTTGAGCGTCTCGTGGTCGCGCGCCAGGCCGACCACGCTGACCTTGGCATTGGGCAGGATGTCGAGCACGCCATCGAGCATGCCGAGGCCGGCGCGCAGGATGGGCACCACCGTGACCTTCTTGCCGGCGATCTGCTCGACCGGCGTCGGGCCGCTCCAGCAATCGATGGTCACCGTCTCGGTCGGGAAGTCGGCGGTCGCCTCGTAGGCCAGCAGGCGGGCGACCTCCTGGGTCAGCTCGCGGAACTTCTTGGTGCTGATCTCGTTCTCGCGCAGCAGGCCGATCTTGTGCTTGACGAGGGGGTGCTTGACGGCGATGACAGGCATCTCAAGTCCTTTGGCGGAGCGATTCGTACAGGCAGATGCCGGCCGCGACGGAGACATTCAGGCTCTCGACGGCGCCGCGCATCGGGATGGAGACCAGGCGATCGCAGGTCTTGGCGCTCAGCTGGCGCAGGCCATGGCCTTCAGCGCCCAGCACCCAGGCCAGCGGCCCGGCCAGTTCGCCGGCCGGCAGTTGGTAGATCGAGCCCTCGGCCTGATCCGAGGTGCCGACGCAGACGATGTCGCGCTCCTTGAGCTCGCCCATGGTGCGCGCCAGGTTCGTCACCATCAGATAGGGCACCGACTCGGCCGCACCGCTGGCCACCTTGGCGACCGTCGCGTTCAGGCCGACCGCGTGGTCGCGCGGCGCGATCACCGCATGTGCGCCGGCACCATCGGCCACACGCAGGCAGGCGCCGAGGTTGTGCGGGTCGGTGACGCCGTCGAGCAGCAGCAGCAGCGGCTTTTCGCCACGCGCAGCGACCTCGTCGAGCAGGTCATCGAGCGAATGTTGCTGCTTGAGCACCTCGACCTTGGCGACCAGGCCCTGGTGGCGGTCGGTACGCGCAAGCCGATCGAGTTGCAGGCCCTCGCTTTCCACCACCTTGACCCCGGCCTCGGCCGCGCGGGCCAGCAGGCCTTTCATGCGGGCGTCACGGCGGCTGGCGTCGTAGAGCACCAGTTCGACCGATTGCGGTGCGATCTTCAGCCGCGTGCCGACGGCATGGAAGCCGAACAGCACCGTGCGATTCTTTTCTGTCATGTCAGTGGCGTCCGGCTGCCCGAAGCCACTGAGCGTCCCCTCGGGGGGTGGCGAGCGAAGGCGAGACTGGGGGTAGTTTCATCCAGGCATTGTCCGTTGCCAGAGCCAGAGCCCGCCGATCAGCAGCGGCTGATGCAACAGGTAGAAGCTCAGGGGCCAGCGGCCGAGCCGAGCCAGCCAGGCCGGCGCGCCGCCCTGCAGCAGCGCCAGCCAGGCCGGCTGGCGCGCCGCGGCCAGGCCCAGCAGCAGCGGCGCCGCCCAGGGCAGCAGCGGCACATAGTCCTCGGTCGGCGGCTTGCCGGTGACCAGGCCGATCCAGTTCGTCCAGCGGCTGTCGAAGAACGCGTGCTGGAGCGCCAGCGGTGCCGCCACCGCCAGCGCTGCCAAGCCCAGCAGCGCCGCGCCGGGCAGGCGGTGGGCGGCAAAGCGCAGCAGCGGCAGCATCAGCGCGAAGGCATGCAGCACGCCGAAGCTGATCCAGCTGTTCGGAAAGGCCAACCAGGAGCCCAGGCTGACCAGGCCGGCGGCGGCGGCCACCTGCGCCCAGCGCCGCCAGAAGCGCGCGGCGCTTTGCCCGGCCCGCAGCGCCAGGCCCTGGCCCAGACCGGCCCAGAACAGAAAGCCCGACAGGATGGCCGTGCGCTGCACGGTCCAGAGCGGGTCGGCGTAGAAGTTCCAGTCGGCGAGCCGGAACCAGGCCAGGTCGAAGCAGAAATGGAAGGCCGCCATCCACAGCATCCAGCTGGCGCGCAGGGCGTCGAGGCGGTCGTATCGGGGCGGGGCCATGCCCGCCAGTGTCGCTGCGCGACACTCCGCGCCATGCCCCATCGCCCTGCCCTGGCCGACGCGCTGCGCGTCCGGCTCAAGACGCCGGCCCCCGGCGCTGCCCGGCGCTGGCTGCGCCTGGGCCTGCACGACCTCTTGGCCTGCCCCGGCCCCGGCCTGCTGCACGGCCTGGCGGCCTGGATCTTCGGCCTGGGCCTGTTCACGCTGGCCGGCGAGCGCTTCTGGCTGCTGGCCGGCGCCTTCAGCGGCTTCCTGCTGGTCGCGCCGGTGCTTGCCACCGGCCTGTACGCGATCAGCCGCGAACTGGCCCGTGGCGGCCAGCCCGGGCTGGCGACAGCCCTGCGCATGTGGCGACCGAACAAGCCGACGCTGATCGGCTTCGGTCTGTTGCTGGCGCTGGCCGGCACCGGCTGGGTGCTGAGCTCGGCGGCGCTGATCACCGGCTTCGCGCCGGCGCCGGTCGAGCGGCCGGAGGACTTCCTGCATGTCGTCGTGCTGGCGCGCGAGGGCTGGCTGTTCGAGGCCTGGCTGCTGCTCGGCGGCGTGCTCGCCGCGCCGGTGTTCGCCTCCAGCGTGGTCGCCATCCCGCTGCTGCTGGACCGCCGCATCGGCCTGCTGGCGGCGGTGCTGGTGAGCTGGCGCGTCGTTCTTGAGCAGCCGGCCCTGATGGCCTGCTGGGCGGCGCTGCTGCTGGGGCTGACCGCGCTGGCCATGCTGCCGCTGCTGATCGGGCTGCTGCCCCTGGTCCCGCTGCTGGCCCATGCCAGCTGGCATGCCTACGACGAACTGGTCGACGCCACGGCCTTCGAGGGGCGGCACTGATGGGCGGCTGGACCGAGGCGGAGATCGCCCAATTCGGCCTGAGCTTCGGCGTCGGCGCCTTCATGCTCTACATGGTCTTCATCATTGCCCAGCTGGCCAAGGAGTCCAAGGCGGGGCGTTTCGGCACCTTCGTGCTTTTCCTGGCGCTGGGCTTCGGCCTGCTGGGTTTCGTGGCCAAGGGCATCATCAAGTGGTGGATCGGCGGCGAGTGACTTGAAGCGCCGCGATGCCGCCCCCACACCTCCCAGACCTGTGTCCTTCGCCACCGCCATGACCCGATCGACCTCCACGCGCCGCCTCCTCGCCCTCTCATTGCTCGGTCTGGTGCTGGCCGGCGGCGGGTTCGGTCTGGCCATCGGTCGCGGCGAGCCTGCCGCGCAGCCGCGTGCGGTCAGTCCGCGCGGCCCGCTGGAGGCCGACGAGCTGAACAACGTCAAGGTCTTCAAGCGCGTCTCGCCCTCGGTGGTGCACATCACCACGACGGCGGCACAGCGCGACTTCTTCAGCCGCCGCGTCACCGAGGTGCCGGCCGGCACCGGCTCCGGCTTCCTCTGGGACGAGGCCGGCCATGTGGTGACGAACTTCCACGTGATCCAGAACGCCAGCGGCGCCAAGGTCACGCTGGCCGACCAGAGCGAATACCCGGCAGAGCTGGTCGGCGCCTTTGCCGACCGCGACCTGGCGGTGCTGCGCATCAAGGCGCCGCCGGCCAAGCTGCAGGCCATCCAGCTCGGCAGCAGCCGCGAGCTGCAGGTCGGCCAGAAGGTCTACGCGATCGGCAACCCCTTCGGCCTGGACTTCACGCTGACCACCGGCATCGTCTCGGCGCTGGACCGCGAGATCGAGTCGGTGACCCGACGCACGATCCGCGGCGCGATCCAGACCGACGCGGCGATCAATCCCGGCAACAGCGGCGGCCCGCTGCTCGATTCGGCGGGGCGCCTGATCGGCGTCAACACCAGCATCTACAGCCCCAGCGGCGCCAGTGCCGGCATCGGCTTCGCGATCCCGGTCGACGAGGTCAACCGCATCGTGCCGCGGCTGATCCGCGACGGCCGCTTCATCCGACCGGCGCTGGGCGTGACCGCCGCCGACCCGCGCCTGAACCGCGTGCTGGAGCTGCCCAAGGGCGTGGCGCTGGCCGGCGTCGGCAACGGCAGCCCGGCCGCGCGTGCCGGGCTCAAGCCTTTCGTGCAGCGCCGCGACGGCCGCCTGGAGGCTGGCGACGTGATCACCGCCGTCAGCGGCGTGGCGATCGCCAATCTGGACGACATGCTCAACGAGCTGGAGAAGCGCCAGGCCGGCGAGCGCGTGACGCTCAGCGTCTGGCGGGAGGGCCGGACGCGGCAGGTCGAGGTGACGCTGCAGTCCGACTGAGGCTGCGCCGCGCTATAGCATGGCGGGGTCCATGAGTCCCCTGCCCCGCCCTTCCGAGACCGCGACGGCGCGCCGCTCCCTGCGCCACTACGGTCCGGGACTGATCGCTGCGCTGCTGGGCGTCGCGCTGGTCTGGACCGCCGCCCATATCGCCCGCGGCGAAGCGCTGGCCCGCGAGGAATCGAGGGTGCGCGAGGCCCTGTCCGGCGCCCGCGCGCAGCTTGGCGCGGTCGGCGAGGCCAGCTTCGGCGCCACCGCCAATCTGCTCAGCCTGATCCGCGTGCAGGGCGGGCTCAGCGAGGCGGCGTTCCACAGCACCGCCGAGACCATGCTGCAGGGCCAGACGCAGCTGCGCAATGTCGCCGTCGCGCCGGACGACGTGATCGCCTACCTGCACCCGCGCCTGGCCAATGAGCGGGCGATGGGCCTGGACTACCGCAACGTGCCCGAGCAATGGGCGCAGATCGACCGCGCCCGCCAGCTGCGCGCGCCGCTGATCTTCGCGCCGGTGCAGTTGGTTCAGGGCGGCCTGGGTCTGGTGCAGCGGCGGCCGGTCTACCTGCCGCTGCCGGATGGGGGCGAACGCTACTGGGGTTCGATCACCGCGGTCGCCGACCTGGATCGCTTCGTGCGCCGCGCCGGCCTGCTGGAAAGCCCGATCGAACTCGCGCTGTACGAGCGCCGCGGCGACGGCAGCCCCGGTCAGCGCATCTGGGGCCGGGCCGAACTGCTGCAGGAACGCCATCTGCAGGCGGCGCTGCAGCTGCCGGGCGCGCAATGGCTGCTGCTCGGACGGCCGCGCGGTGGCTGGGTCTGGGCCTGGTGGCAGCAGCCCTGGCTTTGGGGGCTGGGCGTGCTGAGCGGCAGTCTGGTCGCCGTCAGCGCCGCGCTCGGGCTGCGGCGGCGCCAGTTGCTCGAACGCAGCGCCGAGCTGGCCGCCGAGGTCGAGGCGCGACGCCTGAGCCAGACCGAGGCCGAGGCCGCGCGCCAGCGCCTGCAGGTGCTGCTGGCCACCGCCAGCGACTGGTACTGGGAGCAGGATGCGGAGCTGCGTCTGTCCTATGTCGCCGGCTCCAGCCTGATGGCGGCGCAGACCGAGCGCATGCGCAGCGGCATTGGCCGGCGTCGCTGGGAACACCCGTTCCTGGTGCCCGGCCAGCCGACCGAAGCCGCCTGGGCGGCGCACCGCGAGCAGTTGGCGCAGCGGCAACCGTTCCGCGACTTCGAGTACGCGATGCAGGCGCCGGGCGGCGCGCTGCATTGGTACAGCGTGTCCGGCGACCCGATGTTCGACACCGAGGGCCGCTTCTGCGGCTATCGCGGCACCGGCCGCGACATCAGCCGGCTGCGCCAGCTCAACGACGAGCTGCTGCAGACCCGCGACCATCTGCAGGCGGTGCTGGATTCGGCCAGCGAGGTGGCGATGATCGCCACCGACATGGACGACCGCATCACCGATTTCAACCGTGGCGCCGAACGCCTGCTCGGCTACAGCCCGCAGGAGGTGCTGGGTAGCTCCCCGCACCGCTTCCACGATCCCGACGAACTCGCGCAGCGTGCCGCCGAGCGCGCGCTGCAGCTCGGCCGCCCGGTGGCCATGAAGGACCTCTTCACCGAGCCCCTGGTCGGCGGCCGGCCCGCCCGCTCGCAGACCTGGACCTATCTGACCCGCGACGGCGGCCGCGTACCCGTGGCGCTGACCGTCAGCGAGCTGCGCGACCGCAACGGCGGCCTGCTCGGCCATCTCGGCGTGGCCATCAATCTCAGCGAGCAGCTCGCCGCACAGGCGGAGCTGCGCCACACCGCCCAGCGCCTGCAGGCGGTGCTGGACAGCGCCGAGGAGGTCAGCATCGTCGCCGTCGATGCCAATGGCCGCGTCGAACTCTTCAATCGCGGCGCCGAGCGCATCCTGGGCTGCACGGCGGCCGAGGCCATCGGCCGCTCACCGCGGCGCTTCCATCTGGAGTCCGAGCTGCAGGCCAGGGCCGATGCGCTGAGCCTGCAGCTCGGCCGGCCGGTCCCCTGGCACGAGGTCTTCGAGCGCCAGGCCGCCGGGCTGGACGAGGGCAACACCCGGGTCTGGACCTATGTGCCAGCCGACGGTAGCCCGCACCGCCAGGTGCTGCACACCTTCTCGGCGCTGCGCGATCCGCAGGGACGGGTGAGCGGCTACCTGGCGTTCGCGCGCGACGTCACCGAGCAGTTGCGCGCGCAGCAGGAGCTGCTGGAGACCCGCGACCATCTGCAGGCGGTGCTCGATTCGGCACTGGACATCGGCATCCTGGTCGCCGGCATGGACGGCCGCGTGCGCCTGTTCAGCAGGGGGGCGGAGCGTCTGTTCGGCTATGCCGCCGCCGAGGTGCTGGGGCGCTCGACGCTGGAACTGCACGACCCCGGGGAACTGAGCGCCCGGGCTGCCGAGCTGAGCGCCGAGCTGGGCCGCCAGGTGCATCGCCACGAGGTTTTCATGCTGCCGCTGCAGGCCGGAGAAGGGGCCAGTTTCAGCCGCTGGACCTTCGTACGCAAGAACGGCGAGCACGTGGCGGGCGCGCTGCGCCTGCGCCGCATGCTGGACCGCGACGGCCAGGTGCAGGGCTTTTTGGTGATTGCCATGGACATCAGCGCCGAGCTGCGCGCGCAGCAGGCGCTGGAGCGCCTGAACCACGAGCTGGAGCAGCGCGTCGAGGCGCGCACCGGCGAGCTGGCGCGCGCCCAGGAGCAGCTGCTGCGCAGCGAACGCCTGGCGGCGCTGGGCTCGCTGGTGGCCGGCGTCGCGCACGATCTGAACACGCCGATCGGCACCTGCATGACGGCGGCGTCGACCCTGCACGACCGCACGCGGGAGCTGGTCGAGGCGATGCGTGGCACCCAGCTGCGCCGCTCGACCCTGCAGGCCTATGTGGACAACTGCGCCGGCATGACCGAACTGCTGTTGCGCGGGCTGCGCGACGCCGCCGATCTGGTCTCGCACTTCAAGCAGCTGTCGATCGACCAGACCAGCGAGCACCGGCGCAGCTTCCGACTCGCTACCGTGATCGACGACGTGCTAACGGTGATGCGGCCGCAACTCAAGCAGGGTCATCTGGAGGTGCTGACCGAGCTGCAGTTGGATACGCCGATCGACGGCTACCCGGGGGAGCTGGGACGGCTGCTGAGCAATCTGATCCAGAACGCCCAGCTGCACGCCTACCCGCCGGACGAACCAGGCCGCCTGCGGATCAGCGCCCGCCCGCTGGAGGACGGCTGGTTCGAGTTGGTCGTCGCCGACGAAGGCAAGGGCATGAGCGAGGAGGTGCGCCGCCGCGCCTTCGACCCCTTCTTCACGACGCGCATGGGCAAGGGCGGCTCGGGCCTGGGCCTGAACATCGTGCACAACATCGCCACCGCGCTGCTGGGTGGCAGTGTGGAACTGATCAGCCGCCCGGGCGGCGGCAGCCGCTTCGTGTTCCGCCTGCCGCTGGAAGCGCCGCGCCGCAAGGCCGCCGGCTGATCCGCAGCGCCGGCCTCAACCGCACCAGGCGCGTGCGGCGCGGAACATCTCCAGCCAGGGGCTGGCAGCCGCCAGCGGCAGCTCGCCGCGCCAGCTCATCTGCGCGGCGCGGAACACGCGCTCCGGATGCGGCATCAGCGCGGTGAAGCGGCCATCGGCCGTGGTCACCGCCGTCAGGCCGCCGGGGCTGCCGTTTGGATTGGCCGGATAGGCCTCGGTCGGCTGGCCGCCGCCGTCGACAAAGCGCATGGCGCGCAGCACCTGGTCGGCCTTGCCTTGCACCGAGAAATCGGCCCGGCCCTCGCCGTGCGCGACGGCGATGGGCAGGCGGCTACCGGCCAGGCTCTTCAGGAAGATCGACGGCGAGTCCAGCACTTCGACCTGGGACAGGCGGGCCTCGAACTGCTCGGAGGCGTTGCGCACGAACTTCGGCCAAGCCTCGGCGCCCGGGATCATCGACGCCAGCGCGGCCAGCATCTGACAGCCGTTGCAGACGCCCAGCGCAAAGGTGTCGGAGCGCGCGAAGAAGGCCTCGAACTGCGCCTTCAGCACCGCGTTGAACAGGATGGAGCGCGCCCAGCCCTCGCCGGCGCCCAGGGTGTCGCCATAGCTGAAGCCACCGCAGGCGATGAAGCCGCGGAAGTCAGCCAGGTTCTGACGCCCGGCCTGCAGATCGCTCATGTGCACATCGACGGCCTCGAAGCCGGCCAGGTGCATCGCATAGGCCATCTCCAGGTGCGAGTTCACGCCCTGCTCGCGCAGGATGGCCACGCGCGGGCGGCCGCTCGTGGGCGTGCTCAGCTCGGCCTGGCGAAGCACGAGTTGCAGGCCCGGCGTCTCGGCGTCGCAGGCCGCCGCGTATTCGGCATCGGCGCAGGCCGGGTTGTCGCGCGAGCGGGCGATCTGGTGACTGACCGCCTCCCAGTCCTTCAGCGCGTCGCTCAGCGAGAGCTTCAGCACGGTCTGCGTGTCGCGCCAGACGCTGAGCGTTTTCTCGTCCTGCGGCTTGCCCACGACATGGCTGTGTGCGGCCAGGCCATGTTCGCGCAGCACGGCAAAGGCCGCATCGCGGTCGGCGGTGCGCACTTGCAGAAGCGCCCCCAGCTCCTCGGCGAACAGCGCGCGCAGGGTCAGCTCGTGGCGCAGGCCGCTGACCTGTTGCGCCCAGTTCTTGGCATCGCCGCCCTCCTCCAGGCGCGAGCCAGCGGCCAGCAGCATGTCCAGGTTGAGCGCGATACCGCGGCGGCCGGCAAAGGCCATCTCACAAGCCGCCGCCCACAGGCCGCCGTCGCTGCGGTCGTGGTAGGCGAGCAGCAGGCCTCGGGCACGCAAGGCATTGACCGCGTTGACCAGCTGAACGAGCAGCTGCGCCTCGTCGAGGTCGGGGACAGGGCCGCCGAACTGCTGCGTGACCTGGGCCAGGATGGAGCCGCCCAGACGGCCTTGGCCGCGACCCAGGTCGACCAGCAGCAGCACGCTGTCGTCGGCACTCAGCTGCGGGGTCAGCGTGCCTTCCACACTGGGCAGGCTGGCAAAGGCGGTGACGATCAGGCTGACCGGCGCGGTGACTTGCTGGTCCACGCCGGCCTCGTTCCACTTGGTGCGCATGGACAGCGAGTCCTTGCCCACGGGAATGCCGACGCCAATCGCCGGGCACAGCTCCATGCCCACAGCTTTCACGGTGTCGAACAGCGCGGCGTCCTCGCCGGCCTCGCCGCAGGCGGCCATCCAGTTGGCGCTGAGCTTCACGCGCTTGAGTTCAATGGGCGCCGCCAGCAGATTGGTGATGGCTTCGGCCACCGCCATGCGGCCCGAAGCAGGTGCATCCACAGCGGCCAGCGGCGTGCGCTCGCCCATGCTCATGGCCTCGCCGGCCAGGCCGTCGAAGTCGGCCAGCGTGACCGCGCAATCAGCCACCGGCACCTGCCAGGGGCCGACCATCTGGTCGCGGTGCGTGAGGCCACCCACGGTGCGATCGCCGATGGTGATGAGAAAGCGCTTGCTGGCCACGCTGGGGTGGCGCAGCACCGCGCGGGCCGCGGTTTCCAGCTCGATGCCTTCGGCCACGAAGCGGCCGACCTCGCGGGCCACACGCTGCACATCGCGCGTCATCTTCGGCGGCTTGCCCAGCAGCACGTCCATGGGCATATCGATGGGCGTGTCAGCGCCTTCATCGGCCAGCACCAGCTGCGGCTCGTCCGTGGTCACGCCGACCACGGCAAAGGGGCAGCGCTCGCGCTCGGCGAAGGACTTGAACAAGTCCAGCGAGCCCGGCGCAATCGCCATCACATAGCGCTCCTGGCTCTCGTTGCACCAGATCTCCTTGGGGGCCAGGCCAGATTCCTCCAACGGCACCGCACGCAGGTCGAAGCGGGCACCACGGCCTGCGTCGTTGACGAGTTCCGGGAACGCATTCGAGATGCCACCGGCGCCCACGTCATGAATGGCGAGGATGGGGTTGTCGGCACCCAGCTGCCAGCAGCGATTGATGACCTCCTGGGCACGACGCTGGATCTCGGGGTTGCCGCGCTGCACCGAGTCGAAGTCCAGCTCGGCGCTGTTCACGCCCGCGGCCATCGAGCTGGCGGCGCCGCCGCCCATGCCGATGCGCATGCCAGGGCCGCCCAGCTGGATCAGCAGGCTGCCGGCCGGGAACTCGATCTTCTTCGTCAGGTCGGCGCGGATGGCCCCTAGGCCGCCGGCAATCATGATGGGCTTGTGGTAACCGCGGTTCACGCCGGCCACGGCCTGTTCGTAGGCGCGGAAATAGCCAAGCAGATTCGGCCGGCCGAACTCGTTGTTGAAGGCCGCGCCGCCGATGGGGCCGTCGATCATGATTTGCAGCGGGCTGGCAATGTGAGCCGGCCGGCTTTCCGGCGTCTCCCAGCTTTCGGCCAAACCGGGCAGGCGCAGATGGCTGACGGTGAAGCCCGTCAGGCCGGCCTTGGGCCGCGCGCCGCGGCCAGTCGCGCCTTCGTCGCGGATCTCGCCGCCGGCACCGGTGGCCGCGCCCGAGAAGGGCGAGATGGCGGTCGGGTGGTTGTGCGTCTCGACCTTCATCAGCACCTGGGCCTGCTCGGGGCGCAGGCCGTAGACGCCGTCGTGGCCGGGCACCCAGCGCTGGATGGCCGAGCCTTCCATCACCGCGGCGTTGTCGGCGTAAGCGATCACCGTGCCCTGCGGATTCAGCTTCTCGGTGTTGCGGATCATGCCGAACATGGAGAGCGGCTGTTCCTGGCCGTCGACGATGAACTTCGCGTTGAAGATCTTGTGCCTGCAGTGCTCGCTATTGGCCTGCGCGAACATCATCAGCTCCACGTCGCTGGGATTGCGCTGCAGCTTGTTCACGAAGGCGTCGAGCAGGTAGTCGATCTCATCCAGGCTGAGCGCCAGGCCCCAGGCTGTGTTGGCGCGCTCCAAAGCGGTCCTGCCCTCGCCCAACACATCCACGCGCTCCAGCAACTGGGGCTGCTTCTGATCGAAGAGATGGCGGGCCGCCTCGCGCTCGCGCAGCACGGATTCGGTCATGCGGTCATGCAGCTGCCCCGCGCAGGCCTGCCATTCGGTCTCGCTCAGCAGCTTGGCCGAGCCCAGCAGCGGTTTGTCCAGCACCAGCGTGTACTCGATCGTGCGCTCGACATGGTGCACGGCGAAACCGCAGTTGTGCGCGATGTCGCTGGCCTTGCTGGCCCAGGGGCTCAGCGTGCCCAGGCGCGGCGTGACCACGACCAGCGCGCCGTCAGCCGCGGGCGCCGCCGCATCGCCGTACTGCAGCAGCTGCGCCAGGCGTGCAGTCTGCGTCGCATCCAGGGCCTGCTCGCTGCTGACCCAGTGCACATAACAGGCCTGCACCGCCTTCACGCGCGGCACCGCGGCCTGGAGCTTCAACAGCAGCGCCTGAGCGCGGAAGGCGGACAAGGCGTTGCCGCCCTCGAAACAATGCAGATGCAGGTTGCTGGACATGGGCGCTGGGCTTGACTCGGGACGGCTGGCAGCGGGCTGCAAACCGACAAAAAACACCGGCTGCGCGCAATGCGCAGCCGGTGTGGGTCAGGGATGCGGGATTCTACGGGGGGAGTCTCCTCACCCGGCTTCGCCACACTCGCCCGCCATGTGCAGACTGCTGCTTGCGCTCGCCCTTGCGAGCTGGCTTTGCCCGCTGAGAGCCGCCGACCTGTTGACCGTCTACACCACCGATCTGGCACCCCTGGTGTCGCAGAGCGGCGATCGCGTCGAAGGCCTGCATGCCGAACTACTGCAGGAAGCCGCGCGACGTGCGGGCCTGACGCTGCGCTGGAAGATCCTGCCTTGGCCACGTGCGCAACTGGAGATGCAGCAGGACCCGCGTGGCCTGATCCTGCCCTTCACGCGCACCGCACAACGCGAGCCCCAGTACAGCTGGCTGGCACCGATCGGCTGGGGTCACTATGCGGTGCTGCAGCGCCGCCAGGATGCAGCCAGCAGGCTTGAGGATCTGGTGGACAAGCCCATCGGCTATCTGCTCGGTTCTGATGCCGCCGACGTACTGAAGGTCAACGGCCTGCAGCAGGCCGAGGCGGCGAACTCAGCTGGCGCCAATGCGAACAAGCTGCAGCTCGGGCGCATTGCCGGCTGGGCGGTCAATGTGTGGACCGGTCCCACGGCCTATGCCGCTGCCGGGCACGAGCCCTCGGACCTGAGCGCCCTGCCCTTGGGCAAGCCCTGGGTGCAATGGCTGGCCGCTCACCCGCAGTTCGACAAGGGCTTGGCCGAGCGACTGGTGCGCGCGCTGTCGGAGCTGGAGCGCCAGGGCCGCATGCGCGAGTTGGAGAAAATCCATTGGCAGCGCATCCAGGGCCAGTTGCCCTGGTCGCGCTGGCAGCCCACGCCTTAGTTCAGGCGCCCGCCTTCATCTTCGCCACGGTTTCCTCGACCTCGGCCAGCACCGCGCCGATGTCAAAGCGGGTCAGAACGCGTTTGTTCAACACGCGCTCGCCGTTCACCCACACATCGCTGACATGCTCGCGCGCCGCCACGTAAACGAGTTGCGCGTCCGGGTGGTAGACCGGGCGGCATTCTGGCGCTGAGAGGTCAACGGCGATCACGTCGGCCAGCTTGCCGACCTTGAGCGTGCCCAAGTCGTCGTCGCGGCCCAGGGCCTTGGCACCGTTGATCGTCGCCATCTCCAGCGCGCGGCGGGCCGGCACGACGGTGGGCTTGCCGGTCGAGCCCTTGGCCAGCAAGGCGGCCTGGCGGATCTCCTCGAACATGTCCTGGCGGTTGTTGCTGGCGGCACCGTCGGTGCCCAGGGCGACGTTGACGCCGGCGGCATCCAGATCGGCCACGCGGCAGATGCCCGAGGCCAGCTTCAGATTGCTGCTGGCGTTGTGCGCAATGTGCACCTTGTTCTTGGCCAGCATTTCGATCTCGGCATCGGTCAGATGGACCATGTGCACGGCGATCATCTTCTCGTTCATCAGGCCCAGCTTCTCCAGGCGCTCCAGCGGGCGGACGCCGAACTGCTTGAGGCCGCCCTCGACTTCATCGAGCGTCTCGTGGATGTGGCAGTGCATGACCAAGCCTTCGCGCTCGGAGAGCTTGAGCAGCTTGGTGAAGGTCTCGTCGCTGACCGTGTAGGGCGCGTGCGGGCTGCTGGTGAACTGCAGCAGCTTCTCACCCTTGAACTTCTCGTAGGCGGCGATGCCCTTGGCGATGTAGTCGTCGGGACCGCTGGCATAGCCGGTCGGGAAATCGATGACGTTGATGGACACCGCGGTGCGGATGCCGGCCTGCAAGGCGGCTTCGGCCATGGCCTCCGGGAAGAAGTACATGTCGTTCAGCATGGTCACGCCGCCGCGCAGGGCTTCGGCGGCGCTGAGCAGGCTGCCCAGACGCGTCCACTCATGGCTGACCCATTGCTTTTCCAGCGGCCAGATGTGGTTGTTGAGCCAGTCCATCAGGCCAAGGTCGTCGGCCACGCCGCGCAGCAGGCTCATGGCGCTGTGCGTGTGGCTGTTGACGAGGCCGGGCATCAGCACATGGTCGGCCAGCTCGACGCGATCGGCGTCGGCGTGCGCCGCCAGCAATGGGTCGCGCGGGCCGACGGCGGCGATGCGCTCGCCTTCGATCAGCAGGGCCTGGCCGGTTTCCACGCCGGCGCCCGGCTCCAGGCTCAGCATCCAGCGGGGCAGCAACAGAGTCTTGTTCGACATTTCGTTCTCCTTGGTTTCTTGCTCAGGTCTTCAACCAGGCGCGCAGGCACAGGCTGCCGACGATCTCGGGGTCGGCCGCCACGGCCACCTCATGGGCCGGCAGGGCCTGCCAGTCGGCGTCGCCCAGGCGCTGCCAGTCCTGCAGGGTCTGGCCGTGGGCCAGGCCGCCCTCGACCACGCGCACCGCGCCACGCCGCCAGCGGAATGCCTCGGGCACAAGCAGCGGCAGCACCGCGATCGCGTCGTGCGCGACCAGCATGGGCTCGCCGTAGTACTCGCCGTAAAAGTCCATATAGGGCTCCACCACGCGGTGCAGCCACTGCGCCAGCTCGCCCCCTTCGTCGCGCAGGCCGGCCACCTGGGCCGGCTTCAGGCGCACGCAGTGCGTGGCGTCGAGGCCGACCGCGCGCAGTTGCGCCCAGGGTGCGGCGAAGACCTCGGCGGCGGCACGCGCATCGTTGTGGATGTTCGCTTCCGCAGCCGGCGTGACGTTGCCGCCCTGGCCCTGCTGGCCGAAGGCGCCGCCCATCAGGGTCAGGCTGGCCACGCGATCGGTCAGGCCGGGATCCAGGCGCAAGGCCTGGGCGATGTTCGTCAACGGGCCGACCGCAACCAGATGCAGGTCGCGGTGCTCGCGGCTGGCCTTCAGGATGGCCTCGGGCGCAGGCAGCGCGTCGGCCTCGCGACCAGGCGTCGGCAAGGTGTGCGCCAGACCGCCCAGGCCGTCACCGCCATGCACATCGGCCGCATAGCGCGCCTCACCGGCCAGCGGGCGGGCGGCGCCGGCATGCACGGGCACATCGCGTCGGCCCAGGCGTTCCAGCAGACCGAGCGCGTTGCGCGTGGTCTGCACCACATCGGCATTGCCGAACACCGTCGACAGGCCGATCCACTCGAACTCCGATCGCGACGCGATCAGGGCCATGGCCAGCGCGTCATCAACGCCCGGATCGGTATCGAACCAGAACTTCACGGGGTCTTTCCCATCAGGTCTTGCACTTCGGCGCGGCGCGGCATTGCGTCCTGCACGCCGGGGCGCGATACGGCGAGTGCCGCTGCCGCCTGTGCAAAACGCAGCGCGCCATCGATACCCTGGCCTTCGGCCAGCGCGGTGACCAGGGCGCCGACCAGGGTGTCGCCAGCGCCGACCGTATCGACCGCCTGCACGCGGTGTGCGGCGCAGCGCCGGCACCCCTCGGCATCCGCCCAGACGGCGCCCTCGGCACCGAGCGACATCAGCACCGCCGCTGGGCCCAGGCGAAGCAGCGCCTGGGCGCGCGCCTCCGGCCCGGCATGCTCGCGGCTCAGCAAAGCCTGCGCCTCGGTCTCGTTGACGACCAGCAGGTCGCACAACGGCAGCAGGACCTCGCCCCCGCTGCGGAACGGCGCGGCGTTGAGCAAGGTGCGCACGCCGGCCTGGCGGGCGCGCTCGAAGGCGCGGGCCACGGACTCCAGCGGCAGCTCCTGCTGCGCGACCAGCCAGCGCAGGCCGGCCAACGGCAAGGCCTCGATCTGCGCCAGCGGCAGGCAACCGTTGGAGCCGGCCACGGTGACGATCTGGTTCTCCGCGTCTTCGGCACCGACGACGATCAGGGCCACGCCCGGGGTCTCGTCGGCGGGCTGCGCCACCTGGCTGACGTCAACGCCTTCGGCAGCGAGCTGGGCCACCATGGCCTCGCCCTGCTCCAGGCGCCCGACGCGAGCCGCCAGACCGACGCGGGCGCCGAGGCGCGCCGCCGCCACCGCCTGGTTGGCGCCCTTGCCGCCCAGACAACTGGAGAAGCGCCGGCCGCGCAGGGTTTCGCCAGGCAAGGGCAAGCGGGGCGCGTGGACCACCAGATCGCGGTTCACGCTGCCCAGCACAAGGATGTCGATCATGGTGGGGATTTGAGCAGAGGCGAGTCCGGCTGCAGCCGCGCCCAGGCCTGCAGCAGCGGGTCGTCATGCCAACCTTGTTCGGCCGCCTGCGCGAAGGCCTGGAAGGCCGGCGGCAAGGCCCAGTCGCGGGCAGCGCGGCCGAACAGCCGGTGGGCACGCTGGGCCAGCAGGACGGCCAGTTCCGGGTCGGGCACCGCGCTGGGCCAGGCCTGGGCCTGGCCGACGATGCGGAACAAGGCCTGCCAGCCGGCCGCATGCAGCAGGCCGGCCAGAAAGCCGTCAAAGGCGTCCACGCCCTGCCAGGTTGCGGCCACCGCCAACGCGTCGGCCTGCCAGTCGGTGTGGCGCTGCAGCAGCGCCTGCAGCGGTGCCTGCCGTGGATCACCCTCCGCACTGAGCACCGGCCTCAGCACGACCCGCGCCATGGCCTGGTTCAGGCCCTGGACGCCCAGCCGGTCCAGCGCGTCGCGCAGGCCCTGGACCGCACCACGCGACGCATAGGCCGGCCCGCTGGCCATGCGCAGTACCTCGGCGCTGAGCAGCACGTCGCGGGCGACGCGCTCGCTGAGCTCCTGCTGGTTGAGCGCCGGCTGGCGCAGCAATCGCATCAGCTGCGGCACCAGCGAGGCGGCGCGGGGCAGCCAGCGCTCGTGCAGCACCGGCTCGCGCAGCACGGCATCGATCGCGACCACGCAGGGCAAGGCCTGCACGGTGCGCCCGCCGAGCTGCGGCCAGGGTTGGGGCTGCGCCTGCAGCAGGCGCAAGGCAAACGCCGCCTGCGGCACCGGCTCGCACGGGGCTTCGGCGGCGGGAGAAACGACAACCGGCTGCAGGGCAGCCGGTTGGGGGTCTCGCGTCGGAGAAAGGCTCCGTGGAGCGGAGCCCGCCGGTTGGCGACGGGTGATCCAGCTCCAGAGGCTCACGATGCTCAGCGCTGGCCGATGGGCTTGACGTCGCGCTGGCTGGCGCCGACGAAGAGCTGGCGCGGGCGGCCGATCTTGTACTCGGGGTCGCCGATCATCTCGTTGAGCTGAGCGATCCAGCCCACCGTGCGGGCCAGCGCGAAGATGGCCGTGAACAGCGGCACCGGGATGCCGATGGCGCGCTGCACGATGCCCGAGTAGAAGTCCACGTTCGGGTAAAGCTTGCGGGCAACGAAGTACTCGTCTTCCAGCGCGATCTTCTCCAGCTCCATGGCCAGCTTGAACAGCGGGTCGTCCTGCAGGCCGAGTTCGCCGAGCACCTCGTGGCAGGTCTCGCGCATCAGCTTGGCGCGCGGGTCGTAGTTCTTGTAGACACGGTGGCCGAAGCCCATCAGCTTGACGCCGCTGTTCTTGTCCTTGACCTGCTTGATGAACTCGCCGATCTTGGCGACGCCGCCGTTCTGCTGGATGTCGCCCAGCATGTTCAGGCAGGCCTCATTGGCACCACCGTGGGCCGGGCCCCAGAGGCAGGCCACGCCGGCTGCGATCGCCGCGAAGGGGTTGGTGCCCGAGCTGCCACACAGACGCACCGTGCTGGTGGAGGCGTTCTGCTCGTGGTCAGCGTGCAGCGTGAAGATGCGGTCCATCGCGCGCACCAGCACCTCGTTCGGCGTGTACTCCTCGCAGGGCGTGGCAAACATCATGCGCATGAAGTTGCCGGCGTAGCTGAGGTCGTTCTTCGGATAGATGTAGGGCTGGCCGATGGTGTACTTGTAGGCCATGGCCACCAGCGTGGGCATCTTGGCGATCAGACGGATCGCCGCGATCTCGCGGTGCTCGGGGTTATTGATGTCGGTGCTGTCGTGATAGAAGGCCGACATGCCGCCGACCAGGCCGGTCATCACCGCCATCGGGTGCGCGTCGCGGCGGAAGCCGCGCAGGAAGAACTGCATCTGCTCGTTGACCATCGTGTGGTGCATCACACGGTCCGAGAAGTTCGCCTTCTGCTGTTCATTGGGCAGTTCCCCGTAGAGCAGCAGGTAGCAGGTCTCGAGGTAGTCGCAGTTCACCGCCAACTGCTCGATCGGGTAGCCGCGGTAGAGCAGCTCACCCTTGTCGCCGTCGATGTAGGTGATGGTCGAGTTGCACGAGGCGGTGCTCAGGAAGCCCGGGTCGTAGGTGAACTTGCCGGTCTGCGCGTAGAGCTTGCGGATGTCGATCACATCCGGGCCGATCGAACCCTTGTAGATCGGCAGTTCCATGCTCGGGCTGCCATCGCTGAAGGCCAGCGTCGCCTTGACGTCGGAAGGGGTCATTTCGGGCTCCTGTTCAATGGGGATTCTGGGGCGGCTGGCGCAGCAGCGTCAGCAGCGCGTGGATCTCGGGGTGGTCGAGCTCCGGGTCCACGGCCTGCGGCTCCTTGCGGGCAAGGAAGAGGTCCATCAGGTCGTTGTCGCTGAGGTCCATCAGGCGCGCGAGCGCCTCGCCCTGGACCGTACTCAGCACGGGAAAGCGGGCGAAAAAGCGTTCGATGAACAGATCGTTCTCGAGCAGGCCGCGCCGGCAGCGCCAGCGCAGCTTGCTCATCGCGCGTTCGTCGAGCGCTGTCATGGTCAGACGGCCCGGCGGACCATCAGCTCCTTGATCTTGCCAATCGCCTTGGTCGGGTTCAGGCCCTTGGGGCAGACGTCGACGCAGTTCATGATGCTGTGGCAGCGGAACAGGCGGTACGGGTCCTCGAGGTTGTCCAGGCGCGCATTGGTGTCCTGGTCACGGCTGTCGGCGATGAAGCGGTAGGCCTGCAGCAGGCCGGCCGGGCCGACGAATTTGTCCGGGTTCCACCAGAAGCTCGGGCAGCTCGTGGAGCAGCTCGCGCACAGGATGCACTCGTACAGGCCGTTGAGCTCCTCGCGCTCCTCGGGCGACTGCAGGCGCTCCTTTTCAGGAGGGATGGTCTCGTTGACCAAGTAGGGCTTGATCGAGTTGTACTGCTTGAAGAACTGCGTCATGTCGACGATCAGGTCGCGCACCACGGGCAGGCCGGGCAGCGGCTTGAGCACCACGACATCCGGCAGCGAACGCATGTTCGTCAGGCAGGCCAGGCCGTTCTTGCCATTGATGTTCATCGCATCCGAACCGCAGACGCCTTCGCGGCAGCTGCGGCGGTAGCTGATCGTCGGGTCGACCGACTTCAGCTTCATCAGCGCGTCCAGCAGCATGCGCTCGGAGCCATCGAGCTCAACCTCGAGGGTCTGCATGTACGGCTTGGCGTCCTTGTCCGGGTCGTAGCGGTAGATCTTGAAAGTGCGCTTGGTCATGGCTTGACTCGGACTCTTAGAAGGAACGGACCTTGGGCGGGATGGACTCGACGGTGAGCGGCTTGAGGTTCACCGGCTTGTACGACAGGCTGTTCGTCGCGCTGTCCCACAGGGTGTGCTTCATCCACTCGACGTCGTTGCGGCCGTTCGGAAACTCAGGGCTGTCGGCGTAGTCGTTGACGGTGTGCGCGCCACGGCTTTCCTTGCGGGCCGCCGCCGACACGATGGTGGCCTGCGCCGCCTCGATCAGGTTCTCGACCTCCAGCGCCTCGATGCGCGCGGTGTTGAAGATCTTGCTCTTGTCCTGCAGGCCGATGGACTTCACGCGCTCGCGAAGCTGCGCGATCTTGACGACGCCTTCGTCCAGGATGGCCTGGGTGCGGAACACGCCTGCATGCTGCTGCATGGCGTTGCGCAGATCGTTGGCGACGTCCTGCGCGTACTCGCCGCCGGTGGCGTTGTCCAGGCGATCCAGCCGGGCCTGCGAGAAGGCCGCCGCGTCAGCCGGCGTGCCGCGGTGCGACAGGCCGGCCTTGTGGGCATCCACGATGTGGTTGCCGGCGGCCTTGCCGAAGACCAGCAGATCGAGCAGCGAGTTCGTGCCCAGGCGGTTGGCGCCGTGCACCGACACGCAGGCGCATTCGCCGACCGCATACAGGCCGTTGACGACCTTCTGCGTGCCGTCGCCAGCCGGCGTCACCACCTGGCCGTGGATATTCGTCGGGATGCCACCCATCTGGTAGTGGATGGTCGGCACCACGGGGATCGGCTCCTTGGTGATGTCGACATTGGCGAAGTTGTGGCCGATCTCGAAGACGGATGGCAGGCGCTTCAGGATGGTCTCGCCACCCAGATGCGTCATGTCCAGTTCGATGTAGTCCTTGTTGGGACCGCATCCGCGGCCTTCCTTGATCTCCTGGTCCATGCAGCGGGACACGAAGTCGCGCGGCGCCAGGTCCTTCAGGGTCGGCGCGTAGCGCTCCATGAAGCGCTCGCCATTGCAGTTGCGCAGGATCGCGCCCTCGCCGCGGCAGCCTTCAGTCAGCAGCACGCCGGCGTTGTGCACGCCGGTCGGATGGAACTGCCAGAACTCCATGTCTTGCAGCGGGATGCCGGCACGCGCCGCCATCCCTAAGCCGTCGCCGGTGTTGATGAAGGCGTTCGTCGAGGCCGCAAAGATGCGGCCGGCACCACCGGTGGCCAGCAGCACGGTCTTCGCTTCGAGGATGTGCAGATCGCCGGTTTCCATCTCCAGCGCGGTCACACCGACGACGTCGCCCTCGGCATTGCGGATCAGGTCCAGCGCCATCCACTCGACGAAGAACTGCGTCTTCGCGCGCACGTTCTGCTGGTACAGCGTGTGCAGCATCGCGTGGCCGGTGCGGTCGGCGGCGGCGCAGGCGCGCTGCACGGGCTTTTCGCCGTAGTTCGCTGTGTGGCCGCCGAAGGGGCGCTGGTAGATCGTGCCATCCGGGTTGCGGTCGAAAGGCATGCCGAAGTGCTCAAGCTCGTAGACGACCTTGGGCGCCTCGCGGCACATGAACTCGATCGCGTCCTGGTCGCCCAACCAATCCGAACCCTTGACGGTGTCGAAGAAGTGGTAATGCCAGTTGTCCTCGCTCATATTGCCGAGCGAGGCGCCGATGCCGCCCTGGGCAGCCACGGTGTGCGAACGGGTCGGGAACACTTTGGACAGGCAGGCCACGTTCAAGCCTGCCAGCGAGAGCTGCAACGAAGCCCGCATGCCGGAGCCACCGGCCCCGACGATCACCACATCGAATTTGCGCTTGGCAACGGTATTTGCCGACATCAAAGCCTCCAGAGCACCTGGATTGCCCAACCCGCGCAACCCACCAACCAAACGATCGTGAACACGTGCAGCACGAGGCGGATGCCCACCGGCTTCACGTAATCCATCCAGATGTCGCGCACGCCGATCCAGGCATGCCAGGCCAGCGCGACGATCACCGCGAAGGTGATGACCTTCATCCACTGCTGGGCAAAGATGCCAGCCCAGCGGACGTAGTCCATCTCACCCGGCATCAGCACCTGCACCAGCAGGGCGAGGGTGAAGAGCGCGATCAGCGCGCCGCTGACGCGCTGCGCCAGCCAGTCGCGCAGGCCGTAGCCGGCACCCGCCAAGGTGCGCTTGCTGCCATAGGTAGCCATTCTTGTTCTCCTTAGTACAGGCCGAAGAGCTTGGCGCCGAGCAGCGCGGTGAGCAGCACGCCGAGCACCAGCGTGACGACGGCGCTGCTCCTGCCCTGCTCCTTGCTGACGGCATGGGTGCTGTCCATCCACAGATGGCGCAGGCCGGCGATCAGATGGTGCAGATAGGCCCAGATCAGCGCCAGCACGATCAGCTTCACGAGCACGGCCGGCACGAAGCCGATGCCGGCGTCGAAAGCCGAGCGGAAGCTCTCGAAGCTGATCTCGCTGGTGACGCTGGTGTCGAACAGCCACACCACGAAGGGCAGCAGCAGGAACATCAGCAGGCCACTGATGCGGTGGAGGATGGACACGATGCCTGCGGGGGGCAGGCGATACCCCGTCAAGTCCTTGAAGACATTGACGTTCGTGTACACGGGGCGAGATTTGGTGCTCATGCGCAAGCCTTCATCGTTCTTTGGAATCCGCGTAATCGGCTGTAAACAAACGGCGGCGGATTCTAGGCACCCGGATGACGCGGACCTGACTTGTGGCTTCGATTCCCATAGAGAGCCTGCTGTCGTAACTGGTGGGAACCCTGGCCTAAACTCCCGCGCCATTCCATCCAACCACCCTCTTCGGAGATCCCCATGAGCAAGAAGCCCGTCCGTGTCGCCGTCACCGGCGCCGCCGGCCAGATTGGTTACGCCCTGCTGTTCCGCATCGCCTCGGGCGAGATGCTGGGCAAGGACCAGCCGGTGATCCTGCAACTGCTGGAGATCCCCGACGAGAAGGCCCAGAACGCGCTCAAGGGCGTGATCATGGAGCTGGAAGACTGCGCCTTCCCGCTGCTGGCCGGCGTCGAGGCCCATGGCGACCCGATGACCGCGTTCAAGGACACCGACTACGCGCTGCTCGTCGGCGCCCGCCCGCGCGGCCCCGGCATGGAGCGCGCCGATCTGTTGGCCGCCAACGCCCAGATCTTCACCGCCCAGGGCAAGGCGCTGAACGCCGTCGCCTCGCGCAACGTCAAGGTGCTGGTGGTCGGCAACCCGGCCAATACCAACGCCTACATCGCGATGAAGTCGGCGCCGGACCTGCCGGCGAAGAACTTCACCGCCATGCTGCGCCTGGACCACAACCGCGCCGCCTCGCAGATCGCCGCCAAGATCGGCTGCGCCGTCGGCGACATCGAGAAGCTGGCCGTCTGGGGCAACCACTCGCCCACCATGTACGCCGACTACCGCTTTGCCACGGTCAACGGCAAGTCCGTCAAGGACACCATCAACGACCAGGAGTGGAACGCCAACACCTTCCTGCCGACGGTGGGCAAGCGCGGCGCCGCCATCATTGCCGCCCGCGGCCTGTCCTCGGCCGCGTCGGCCGCCAATGCCGCCATCGACCACATGCGCGACTGGGCCCTGGGCACGAACGGCAAATGGGTCACCATGGGCATCCCGTCCAAGGGCGAGTACGGCATCCCCGCCGAGGTGATGTTCGGCTACCCGGTGACCTGCGAAGGCGGCGAGTACAAGATCGTCGAAGGCCTGCCCATCGACGCCTTCTCGCAGGAGTGCATCAACAAGACCCTGGCCGAGCTCGAGGGCGAGAAGGACGGCGTCAAGCACCTGCTGTAATCCGCTTCCCAGCGACGAACAAGGCCGGTCGCTGACCGGCCTTTTTCATTCATGAGCCTGTTGCATCCCCGAGACGCGCTGTTTGCCGGCGAAGCCCTGCCCCGCCGCCTGCCGGTCGTCGACCATTACTGCGGCGTCGAGAAGCTGATGCGCAAGAGCCTGGCCCTGCAGGCAGCGCGCGGCCCGGTCTTCGACGTCACGCTGGACTGCGAGGACGGCGCCGCGGTGGGCGCCGAAGAAGCCCATGTGCAACTGGTGCGCGAGCTGTTGTCCAGCAGCGACAACCGCCATGGCCGGGTGGGCGTGCGCCTGCACCCGGTCGAGCACCCGGCGTTCGAGCTCGAACTTGCCTGCCTGGCGGCCGGCACGGTCCGGCCGGCCTACCTGATGCTGCCCAAGATCGAATCGGCGGCACAGCTGCAGCGCGGCGCGATGGCCGTTCGTGCCGCCTGGGCCAGCGGCAACGCACCGCCACTGCAGGCCTTGATCGAGACCCATGGCGGCCTGCGCGAGGTGGAGGCCATCGCAGCCCATCCGGATCTGGAGTCGCTGTCCTTCGGACTGATGGATTTCGTGTCGGCGCACCACGGCGCGATCCCGCGCTCGGCGATGACCCTGGACGGCCAGTTCAGCCACCCGCTGGTGCTGCGCGCCAAGCTGGCGATCAGCGCCGCCGCCCACGGCCATGGCAAGGTCCCGTCGCACTGCGTGGTCACCGAATTGAAGGATGCGCGCCGCCTGCAAGTCGCTGCCGAGCGCGCTTGGCGGGAGCTCGGCTACACGCGCATGTGGAGCATCCACCCCGACCAGATCGAACCCATCCTGGAGGCTTTCGCACCGAGCACGGCGGAACTGGACGAGGCCATCGAAATCCTGCTGGCCGCGCAAGCGGCCGACTGGGCGCCGACCCGACACCGCGACCAGTTGCACGACCGCGCCAGCTACCGCTTCTTCTGGAGCCTGCTGGAGCGTGCCGAAGCCATGGGCCAGGTGCTGCCGGCCCAGGTGCGCGAGCGCTTCTTCGGCCTTCCTTAGGGTGCCGATGGCTTCGCACGCCCCTCGGCCAGACTGATACAGACCCTCACGCCACCCCCATGGCGGCGGACCGAGAATCCGCCGTTGACCGTCCCCCACCCTGCTTCCTGGTTTCCATGCGTCCCGCCGCCACCCTGACCGCCCTGCTGCTTGCCCTGCCCCTGATGGCCGGCGCCCAGACCCCGCCCGCCAAGACCGGCGCCAAGCCGGCGGCAGCACGCCCCGCGGCGAAGAAGCCGGTCAAGCCCGCCAAGCCAGCCAAGCCCGCACCGGTCGTCGAGGCGCCAGAGCCCGAGGAGATCGAGCCCGAGCGCATGGCCGTCGTGCCGATGGTGCTGCGCGGCGAATCCAGCTGCGAGTTCGGCAACAAGGTGCAGGTCGTCGAACACCCCAGCCTGCCCGGCCGCTTCCTGCTCGAGTACCGCGGCATCAAGCATGTGCTGACGCCGCAGCCCACCACCACCGGCGTCGTCCGGCTGGAGGACAAGCGCACCGGCATGATCTGGCTGCAGGTGCCGATCAAGTCCATGCTGATGGACAGCCGCCGCGGCCAGCGTCTGGCCGACAACTGCATGCACGCGGTGCAAAGCGCCGAGGTGGCCGCTGGCCAGCAGCTTCCGCAGGAGCCGTCGGCGCTGCAATAAATGCTTATGCGCTATACTCGCGCGCTTTGCTAGCAAACCCCCGCAACGATCTGCGTTTGTTAGGGCAGCTTGGCGGCCCCGGCCTTCTGGTCCGGACCCGGATAGCCAGCGGCACCTTGCCTCCCCAGCGCAGACACCGAGCGAAACTGGAAACCGATATGACCACCATCCGTGTCAAAGAGAACGAGCCGTTCGACGTCGCCCTGCGTCGCTTCAAGCGCACCATCGAAAAGCTCGGCCTGCTGACCGACCTGCGCGCCCGCGAGTTCTACGAGAAGCCGACCGCCGAGCGCAAGCGCAAGAAGGCCGCCGCCGTCAAGCGCCACTACAAGCGCGTTCGCAGCATGCAGCTGCCCAAGCGTCTGTACTGATCGCTTCGATCGACAGTCCAAGGCCCGCCTCGCGCGGGCCTTTGCATTTCTCCCGCTCGCACGGGCCCTTGCATTTCTCCCGCCGCCTGCAGACCTTTGCATTTCCCGGCCCCGCTTCCACCCGACAATCGCCGCCATGAGCCTGAAAGACCGCATCACCGAAGACATGAAGACCGCCATGCGCGCCAAGGACAGCGAGCGCCTGGGCACGATCCGCATGCTGCTGGCCGCCGTCAAGCAGAAGGAAGTCGATGAGCGCGTCGTCGTCGACGACGTGACCTTGGTGGGCTTGGTCGACAAGCTGATCAAGCAGCGCCGGGATGCGCAGTCGCAGTTCGCCGCCGCCGGCCGCCAAGACCTGGCCGACAAGGAGGCCGCGGAGATCGGCGTGCTGCAGGTCTATCTGCCCGAGCGCCTGTCGGCGGAGGCCGTGCAGCAGGCCGTCAACGCCATCGTCGCCCGACTGGGCGCCGCCGGCACTGGCGACATGGGCAAGGTGATGGGCGCCGTGAAGGCGGAATTGGCCGGCAAGGCCGATATGGCCCAGGTGTCGGCGGCCGTCAAAAAAGCCCTGGCCCCCTGAGGAGTCTCCGATGCAGTTGCCGATCCGTGCCCTCAACGAGGAAGTCAGCGTCGCCCCGCAGATGGGCCCCGAGGACGCCGCCCAGATCGCTGCCGCGGGCTTCCGCAGCGTGGTCAACAACCGCCCGGATTTCGAGCATGGCCCGGACCAACCGAGCAGCGCCGAGATCGAGGCCGCGGTGCGGGCCGCCGGCCTTGAATACCGGCACCTGCCGGTGGCTGGCGGCTACCAGACGCCGGAGCAGATCGCCGCAATGGCGGAGATCCTCGCCGAGTTGCCCCGGCCGGTGCTGATGTTCTGCCGCTCCGGCGCGCGCTCGAGCAATCTCTACGTCCAGGCCTGCCAGCTCGGCTGAGGCCGGCTAGCCGCGCACCGGCCAACCGAAGAAGCGTTCGACATCGGCGCGCCGCGCCAGCGTGTCGGACAGCCCCAGGGTGATCAGCGCGGTGGTGTAGCCGCGCACGAAGAGCAAATAGCTGGCCAGCGCGCTGCCGCTGGCCATGCGCCCACTGCCCGCCACCCCCATGCTGCCCAGCAATGCCCGGATGGTCTTGGGCAGCTCCTGCTGGTGCTCGGCGGCCAGTGCGTCCAGGCGGCGGCTGGGCGAGATCACCAGCACCTCCACCGGCCGCAGCGGCGTGGCCATGCGCGCCTCCTCGGGCAGCAGGGTCAGGGTTTTGTTGATGCGCTGCAGGCGCTCGATGTCCACGGCCAGCGCGTCCAGGAAGATGCTGGCCAGCGCATGGCCGGCGATCTGCGCCATGCTGGGGTAGTCGTCGCGCACCGCCGTCAGGTCGAGCTCGCGCGCCTCCTCGATGCGACCGGCGCCGATCACCACCACGCGCTGGGCGCCGAGGTGCACGGCAGGCGAGATCGGCGCGCTTTGCCGGATCGAGCCGTCGCCGAACCACTCGCGCCGGCCCTGCAGCGGCAGTTGCTGCGCCGGGAAGATGAAGGGGATGGCGCTGGTCGCCATCAGATGGTCGATCGACAGCTCGGCCGGCACCGCCACGCGCTGCGAGCGCAACCAGGGCTCGATCGGCCGTGCCGACTGGTAGAAGGTGACATGCTGCCCCGAGCTGTAGCTGGAGCCGGTGATCGCCAGCGCGCGCAGCTTGCCCAGCGCGAACAGCCGCGGCAGGCGCTCGAAGCGCAGATTCGTCTCCAGCAGCTCGCGCAGCGGACTGTTGTCCAGCAGGCTGCGCGGGCGCGTCTTGCGCCAGCGGCGGATCGCCCAGCCCAGGCTCATCATCGTCATCCACAGCGTGCCGGTGCGCAGCACGCCCAGCGCATCGGCGCGGTAGATCTGCTCGACATCGAGCGCCGACCAGAGCGCGTACAGGCCGTCGACCGCGGCATCGAAGCGGTCGGCGCTGCAGGCCAGCGACGCGGCATTGATGGCGCCGGCCGAGGTGCCGGCGATCACCGAGAACGGATTGCCGCCGACGCCGGCATCGCGGCGGATCTGGGCCAGCGCCTGCAGCACGCCGACCTGGTAGGCGGCACGCGCGCCGCCGCCGGTCAGGACCAGGCCGGTACATGGGGCTTCACTCACCGGCGCAAGGCTATGCGAAGCCGGCACCCTCGCCGCGCCGGCCGCCCTGGGGCTTGCCCTAGTGGACCGCCGGAGCCAAGCGGTCACGCTATGCCTGAAACTCGCCGTTGCAATCGCACACCAAGGACTTCAGATGGCCGCCACGGAACGCGACCTCGGGGAAAGCTTCAGCCGTTACTTCGAACTCGTGCCGGCGCTCGACGCCGTCGCGCGCGAGCAGGTCTTCCGGGTGCGCCACGAGGTCTACTGCCATGACCTGGGCTGGGAGCCTGAGCGCCCCGACGGCCTGGAGACCGACGCCTACGACATCCAGTCGGTGCACTGCCTGCTGCGCCATGCGGTGACCGGCGAGCCGGTCGGCTGCACGCGGCTGATCCTGGCCGACGCCGACCCCGGCCATGAACTGCCGGTCGAGCAGAGCTGCCGCGACACCATCGACCGCGCGCTGATCGACCCGCGCGCGCTGCCCCGCGAGCAGGTCGGCGAGGTTTCGCGCCTGGCGGTGGTCAAGGCCTTCCGGCAGCGCAAGGGCGAATCCGAATCGCCCGGCACGGTCAACGAGGACGACTTCATGCCGCGCGGCGCGCTGTCCCGCTTCCCCTTCATTCCGGTCGGCCTCTACATGGGAGCGGCGGCGATCGCCCAGCGCCTGGGTCGCGAGTACGTGCTGGTGCTCACCGAACCGCGTCTGGCCCAGCATTTCTCGCGCATCGGCTTCGACATCCAGCGCATCGGCGGCCCCATCGAGCACCGCGGCCAGCGCGAACCCTCGCTGCTGCGCACCAGCAAGGTGATCGACGGCCTGCGCCCGCTGATCCGGCCGATCTGGGATCGCGTCGAGGCCAGCGTGAATGCGGCCTACGCCAAGGGCAGTTGAGCGGACCGGACAGCCCGCTCTCCACAACATGGCGGACGACAGAACGGCAGCAAGGATTCCCAATGTCCGTTCAGCAATCGCATGCGGAAGACGATGAGCCGCAGCAGGAGCGCTTGGTTCTATTCGCAGACCTTGTGGAGTCCGTCCGTCTCATGCAGCAACAGGAAGGTGCGGTCATCCGACGTTGGCGAGGCTTTTCCGGAAAGGTGCGCGCCGACATTGCACCGCGACATAGCGGGCGGGTCGTGCGCACCGCCGGCGATGCTCTCCTGCTGACTTTTGTCGACGCGCAATCTGCGCTGCGCGCAGCCTTCGAACTGCATGAGTCGCTGGCGCTGGATCAGCAGGAGGTCGAACCCGAACACTGCCTGCTGCTGCGCATCGGCCTGCACCGCACGCTTTGCCTCGTCGATGAGCACGACGCCTATGGGGCTGGCGTCAATATCACCGCTCGCCTAGCAAGCCTAGCCCAGCCCGGTGAGACCATCGTGTCGACCGAGGTCCGTTGCCAATTGCACGAAGGTGTGCATGCTGACTTTGAGGATCTCGGCCCTCGCTACCTAAAACACCTCGATTCGCCGCTGCGCGCTTTCCGGGCTTTCCGCACACGCGCACCAGGTCAGGCGCCGCGACCCTTGCAGCCGCGTGCCCCTCAGGCCGAAGCCATACGGCCCTTGCTGGCCATCCTGCCGTTTCGCCCAGTGCCGGCCGACGCTCGGCTCGACGTCATGGGCTATCTCATGGCCGACGCCTTGAATGCGGCCCTGTCGCGCCATCCACAACTTCGGCCAATCGCCAGGGCCAGCTTGACGGCCTTGCAGTACGAGCCCCTGGATGCCGATCACTTGCGACATTTGGAGGCCAAACTGGGTGCAGCCTACTTGCTGAGTGGGCACTACTACCGGTACGGCGAGAAGCTCCAACTGCACCTGGAGCTATGTGCGCTCCCGAGTGCCCAGTTGCTGTGGAGCGAGGCCGTCGAGTTGAAGGTCGACGCGCTGTTCCACGGTCAGGACGATATGGTGCCGCTGGTCTGCGCCCGGCTTGGCGAACTGATCTCAGCCCACGAACTGCAGGGATTGCGTCGACTGCCGCTAAACAGTCTGCCGGCCTACAGCCTCTACCTGGGCGCTTGCGGATTGATGAACAGCCTGTTGCCGTCCGATTTCCTGCGTGCCCGCAAAGCCTTCGAACACCTTGCCGAGCGGCACCCGCGCCATGCCGCGCCCTTGGCAATGCTGGCCCGCTGGCACGTAACCAATGATGTTCAGAGTTGGAGTTCGCAGGACGGCTACACACGTGCCCGTGCGCTAGCCGAGCAGGCGCTGGAACGGGATCCACAGCAGCCGACGGCGCTGTGTGCGCTCGCGCTGACCTCGATGAACGCCGACCGCGACCTGGCTCGGGCTCATGGGCTGAACAAGGCGGCCCTACATGCTGACCCTAGTGAAGCACTGGCCTGGACCCAACTGGCCGCCGTGCTGGCATTTCAGGACCAAGGCAGCGCTGCACTGGAAGCAGCCGAGCAGGCCTTGCGCGTCTCGCCCCTGGATCCCCAGCGATATCTGCTGGAGACCTATGCAGCACTTGCGGCCTTGGCTAGCGGCGAGCCGGCACTGTCGGTGGCCTGGGCCCAGCGCTCACTGCATCGGCAACTGCTACATGCCCCAAGCCATCGCCTTTTGGTGGCCGGGCTCTGGCTCGTCGGCCAGCAGCAGGCGGCCCAAGTGGCATTGCAGCGCTTTGCCCGCGTTTGTCCCCAGGCCTTTGCCAGTGGAGTCTGGCGCATGGATGGCGCCCCGGCCTGGCGCCAGACCTATGAAATGGCTTTGGCCGAGGCCGGCATGCGCCATTGAACGAAGGAGCCGTCGATGCGAATCTTTCCGCGCAATCCAGGAGCCGGTCTCTCGGCCTTCAACCCACCGCCGATGCCACCCTCACAACCGGGCCTGAACCCGCCGCCCACACCAAAAAGTCGGAGCGGCCAGAACCCACCCCCTCGACCGCAGGACTTCAACGGTCTCAATCCACCGCCGCGTCCGCAGCACCTTGCGCAACAGGCCGGCGATGCGCGCTGGGAAGGCGTCGATCCGGATTGGAGCTACAGCGACCTGCAAACGCTGACGGCACGAGCGCTCTGGCGCAGCCGCAGCAAGGTGGCCAGCGACGCGGCCTGGCGCCAGCTCGATCTGCTCCCCAGCCGACTCGCCGTCGAGCCCTTGTGGCGTTGGGGCGGTGAGCACCGAGTGCCCACCGTCGGAGCCGACCTGAGCTGGCGCTGGCAGGTGCTGGGCGACCAACTCTCGCTGATCGAGCAGTCGGCAGCGGGGCTGACGCTGAGACCCCTGCTGCAGCTTGGCAAACTGCCCGCAGCGGACTACAGCGAGCAGGTCGACAAGCTGCTACGCGCGGCGATCGAGCGCGAGGAGCGCCTGCCTGAAATACTTGTACAGATCGAGGATCTCTGGTCCTTCTTCGACAGCCTGATCGGCCTGGATCTACAGCGTGCGCCGCGAACGGACGAACTGATTCAGATCGCCTGGAATTGGGCGAAAGGCCCGGTGATGGCGCTCAAGCACGGCATGGGCGGCCGCGGTGACGCCGGCGACGCATCGCTGCGTCCTTACCAGCGCAACGCGCTGGTCGCGCCGGTCGTCGCCACGCCCAGCCATTCAAGTTACCCGAGCGGCCACGCCACGATGGCCATGTTCACTTCGGAGTTGCTGATCCGCCTGCTTTGCAAACCTGGCGATGCGCGCGTGCAGCACCTTGATCGCTTGGCGCGACGAATCGCCTTCAACCGTACCGTCGCCGGCGTCCACTTCCCGGTGGACAACGCGGCCGGCGCTGCGCTGGGCCGCTGTCTGGCCGGCATGTTCATTGGCTGGGCGAGCGGCAAGATGGCCCTGACTCCGGGCTTTCGTTTCGACCCGGTCCAGCTGACCAACCGTGAACTGAAGGAGTCCGATGCCCGCGCGGCTCCCCCGCGCAAAGCGCTGGGTGTCAAGGTGTCGCCGCTGCTGAGATTGCAGTGGGACGCCGCGTTGCTGGAACTGCAATCACTGGGCTTTTGACGGAGGTTGAGATGAGCCTGCGTTGGTGCGAACAGCCGCTTGTGGAAAGCGCGGCGCTGGATCCCTATCTACGCTGGGCCGAGCTGAGCGATTGGCGTGCCGTCACGCGCCACCGCGGCGAGGCCGACGCAGAGACACGCTTGCGCTTCATCGCCAGCGCACCGGCGGCACGGTTCAGCGCCATTTGCGCCGAGAAGGCGTGGCGCATTCCGGCGCTCTACACCGCCGCGCCGCCGGCACAAGGTGAACCGGAGATGTACTTCACCGGAGAGATCGAACTCGCAAAACTGGCTTGGCTGAAAAGCTGCCCCCATGAGATTTCCTGGGAGCTGGCGGTGCCGTTTCGCAGTGCCGCGCTGCGCGCTGCGGCCATTCCGACCGGGCTGCGCGGCGTGACCCGCGACGCCAAGGCCTTCGCCAGTACGGCGCCACTGCCTCAGCTGCAAGCTCGCAAGAAGCGAAACGCCAAACCGACGGGCTGCATGGCGGTGATCGACTTCGGTTGCCCATTCCTGAACCAGCGCTTCGAGGACGATGTTGGCGGCAGCCGCATCGCAGCGCTTTGGGATCAGGACAACAAGCCCGGTGCGCTGTGGGTCGCTGCCGGCCAGCGGCGCAGCGGCCGCGAGATCGATCGCCGCAGCATCGACAGCCTGTTGCGGCTCGTTCGCAGCCCCGGGCAAGCCTGGGACGAGGCGCTTGTCTACCGCCACCATGAGCACCTGATCGACTACGACGATCCACGCCGGCGCCTTTGGGGTCACACGCATGGCGCCCATGTGCTCGACCTCGCCGGCGGACGCGACGACCCCTTGACCGGTGATGTCGACGCGGCGGCCGCTGCCGACCTGCTCTTTGTGCAACTGCCCGCGCTGACCGCCTCCGACGCCTCGGGCTGTTCGCTGGCGGCGCAATTGCTGGATGGCGTGCGCTGGTGCATGCAGCGCGTGCCGGCCGACCAACCGCTGGTCATCAACATCAGCTACGGCGGCCATGCTGGGCCGCACAACGGCAGCGCCCTGTTGGAGCGAGCCTTCGATGCACTACTACGCGAAAGGCCGGAAAACTTCGCCATCGTCATGGGAGCCGGCAATGCGGCGCAAGCTGAGGGCCATGCGCACCGTTGGGTATCAAGTACCTACAGCGGCCTGTTCGGCATCGAGCTGGCAGCGCAGGACGGCACCGACAGTTTTGTCGAGTTCTGGTATCGAGCACCGGAACAAGGCCGAGTCTCGGCCCGCGTGCGCGCGCCTCAAGGCGCCTGGAGCGAGTGGATCGGCGTCAACCAGGCAAGGCTGCTACGCGACGGTGCGCAGCAGGCCCTGGCGCTGGCCCGCCACAGTGCCCATCAACCCAACGGCAAGGGGAATCTGCTGTTGCTCGCCTTGGCACCGACCGCCAAGGCGAGCGATTCCGATGAACCGATCGCGCCGGCCGGGCTTTGGGAAGTCGAATGGCGGCTCGAAGCGGCCCCGGCAGATGCCCAGTTCCGTGTCGACGCCTGGGTCGAACGCGACGAGGCTGGCGCCTACGCCGAATTGCCGCCGACACGACTGCTAGGCACGGACGTCGCCGACAGCGTCGATTGCCTGAGCAATATCGCCGGCGGGCGCCTGACCATTGCGGTCGGCGGGCTGCGACGCAGCGACGGCCAGAGCCCCGCCTATTCGTCGCGCAGCCCGCGCAAGGCCAGCTTGGCACAGCGCTTCGTGCGTGCCGCATGTGAGGACAGTGAGGAACTCCCAGGCTTCACCGCCGCCGCCGTGCGCAGCCTGGAGTCGCATCGGATGAACGGCACCAGTGTGGCAGCGCCGGTGCTGGCCAGGCGCCTGTTCAATCAAATGGTGCGCGGAAAAACGGATGTCGACGCCGCACTGCAGGCCGTCGTCGCCGCCGAGCGCGGTCGCGCAGGCGGCGCCCTGGTCAAGGAGTAGCTGAAGCGCTCAGCGATAGGTGAGTTGGGCCGGAATGCCGAGCTGACGCAACTCCTCGACGGCGTCGACGCTCGGCCAATGCAGCGAGGCCTCGCCGAGTTCAATGCCTTCCGCGCAAACGCCGGCCAGGCGCAAGGGCCAGCGAAGCATGAGGCCACGGGTGACCGGACCGGCCTCGCTGTCGAGTTGCTGCGGAGGGTGGCGCTGCACCCAGGTGCGCACCGCCTCGACCTGGGCGCGGCTGGGCCTGGGTAGCTCGATCAGCACCGCCTTGGCAAAGCGCGCGCGCGCGCCGGCCAGGTCGAACACTCCGGTCGGACCCGCCACACGGCCGCGCAGGCCGTCGCTGAACTTGTCGTGGCTGACCGTGCCCTGCACGAAGACCAACTCGTCCTCCTGCAGCAAGGCCTTGAGCCCGTCGTACTGTTCTCCGCCCATCGAAAACTCGAGCGCGCCGCTGCCGTCGTCGAGCTTGAAGATGCAGGTGCGGCCACGCGCGCCGTTGATCACCCGCAGGTCGTTGACGATGCCGGCCAGCAGCACCTGCTCGCGGCGCGTGTCGCCCTGCTCGCCCAGTGCCGTCGGCACCAGTCGGCGCACCTCGGCGGCATGCTCGTCGAACAAATGGCCGCTCAGGTAGAAGCCGACCGCCGACTTCTCCAGGCCGAGGCGCTCGCGCACGCCCCAGGCCTCGGCCTCCAGCAGTTCGGGCTCGGCAGCCGGCGCGTCGTCAAAATCGAACAGTCCACCCTGGTTGGCATTCGCCTCCAGCATCTCGGCGTGGCGGAAGGCCAGGTCCAGCGAGGCCATCAGGCGCTCGCGGCCGCGCTCGGCCGGGGCCAGGCTGTCGAAGGCGCCGGCCTTGATCAGCGCCTCGACGACGCGCTTGTTGGCCGCGCCCTTGTCGACACGGGCACAGAAGTCGAACAGGCTCTTGAAGGGACCGCCCGCCTGCCGCGCGACCACCAGGGCCTCGATGGCGCCGCGGCCGCTGCCCTTGATCGCGCCCAGGCCGTAGCCGATCAGCTTCTTCCCCAGCGGCACGAAGCGCCACTCGCCGCGGTTCACGCAAGGCGCCTGGAAGTCGATGCCGAAGGCGCGCGCATCGGCCAGCAGGATCTTCAGCTTGTCGGTGTTGTCCGACTCGATCGTCATGTTGGCGGCAAAGAACTCCGCCGTGTGGTGCACCTTGATGTAGCCCGTGTGGTACGCGAGCAGCGAGTAGGCGGCGGCATGCGACTTGTTGAAGCCGTAGCCGGCGAACTTCTCCATCAGGTCGAAGACCTCGTCGGCCTTGGCTTCGCTGATGTCCTTGGTCGCAGCGCCTTCGCGGAACTTCGCGCGATGCGCCGCCATCTCATCGGCCTTCTTCTTGCCCATCGCGCGGCGCAGCATGTCGGCACCGCCAAGGGAGTAGTTCCCCATCAGCTGCGCGGCCTGCATGACCTGTTCCTGGTAGACGAAGATGCCGTAGGTCTCGTTGAGCACCTCGCCGAGCAACGGGTGCGGGTACTCGATCTTTTCCTGGCCGTTCTTGCGTGCGCAGAAGCTGGGAATGTTCTCCAGCGGCCCGGGGCGGAACATCGCGTTGAGCGCGATCAGGTCCTCCAGCCGCGTCGGCTTGGCCTCGGTCAGCATGCGCCGCATGCCGGTCGATTCGAACTGGAACACCGCCTCGGTCCTGCCGTCGGCGAACAGCTTGTAGGTCGGCCGGTCGTCGATCGGCAGCTTCTCGTAGGCGAAATCCGCCCGGCCCGCCTTGACGATGTACTCCTTGGCCAACTCCAGGATGGTCAGCGTGGCCAGGCCCAGGAAGTCGAACTTGACCAGGCCGATCGCCTCGACATCGTCCTTGTCGTACTGGCTGACTGCGCTGTCCGAGCCCGGTTGCTGGTAGAGCGGGCAGAAGTCGGTAATCTTGCCCGGCGCGATCAGCACGCCGCCGGCGTGCATGCCGATATTGCGCACCAAACCCTCGACCTGGGTGGCCAGGCCCAGCAGGGTTGCGACCTCCTCGTCGCCGGCCTCGCGCTCGTTGAGCTCCGGCGCCTCGATGCGCGCGTAGATCAGCTTGTCGTCGGGCTTCTCCGGCGGCTTGGCAAGGGTCACCGTCTTGCCCGGCGGTGCCGGGATCAGCTTGGCGATGCTGTCGACATGGCCATAGCTCATGCCCAGCACGCGACCGACGTCGCGCAGCGCCGCCTTGGCCGCCATGGTGCCGAAGGTGGCGATCTGGCTGACCGCGTCACGGCCGTACTTGTCCTTCACGTAGTCGATGACGCGGTCGCGGTTGCCCTGGCAGAAATCGATGTCGAAGTCGGGCATGGACACCCGCTCCGGGTTCAGGAATCGTTCGAACAGCAGGTTGTAGGCCAGCGGGTCCAGGTCGGTGATGAGCAGCGCGTAGGCGACCAGCGAGCCGGCACCCGAGCCCCGGCCCGGACCGACCGGGCAGCCGTTGTTCTTCGCCCACTGGATGAAGTCGGCCACGATCAGGAAGTAGCCGGGGAAGCCCATCTTGATGATGGTGCTGAGCTCGAACTCCAGGCGCTCGACGTACCGCGGCCGCTGCTCGTCGCGGGTTGCGGCCTCCGGGTAGAGGTGCTGCAGCCGCCCTTCCAAGCCGTCGAAGCTGAGCTGGCGGAAGTAGTCCGCCATCGGCATCGGGCTGCCGTCGGCCAGCAGCGGGGTCGGGAAGTCCGGCAACTGCGGCTTGCCGAGCACCAGCTCCAGGCTGCAGCGTTCGGCGATTGCCACGGTATTGGCCAGCGCCGACGGGATGTCGGCAAAGCGCTCGGCCATCTCGGCCTGGCTCTTGAAGCACTGATCGGGGCTGAAGCGCTTGACACGCCTCGGGTTGTCCAGGGTCTCGCCTTCGGCCACGCAGACCCGCGCCTCATGGGCATCGAACTCGTCGGCCGCGAGGAACTGCATCGGGTGCGTGGCGACCACCGGCAGGCCCAACTGGGCGGCCAGTTGCGCGTGCTGGCGCAGCAGCGACTCCTGACGCGGCCCGGGCAGGCCCTGCACCCGCTGCAGCTCGATATAGAAGCGGCCGGGGAAGACCTGGGCGAACCAGCGCGCCGTGGCCTCGGCCTTGTCGCCCTGCAGCGGGCCGGCGGCAAAGCCACTCAGGCAGATCAGGCCCTCGCCCAGCTCGGCCAGCCATTCGCGCTTCAGGCAGGCCTGGTTGCGGATCACATTGCCCAGCCAGGCGCGGCTGAGCAGCTCGCAAAGGTTGAGATAGCCGCGACTGTCCAGCACCAGCAGCAGCACGCGGCTGGGCGGCTGCGGCGGCGCGCCGGGGATCGCCGGGCCCTCGGCCTCCAGCCAGCAATCGGCGCCCAGGATGGGCTTGACGCCCTTCTTGCGCGCCGCCTTGTAGAACTTGACCGCGCCGAAGAGGTTGGCGAGATCGGTGACCGCCAGCGCCGGCTGACCATCCTTGGCCGCCGCCTTGACGAGGTCGTCGACGCGCAGCGTGCCGTCCACCACCGCATATTCGCTGTGGCAGCGCAGATGTACGAAAGGACTCATGCCGGCATTCTCGACGCTGCCCGCCGGGGGGCCTGCCTGGCGACGGGACTATGCTCGCCCCCCTTTCCGATTCCCGAGGACGGGCCGGCAGGCCTGCCCCTTGCAGCCATGCCCCATACCCACCGCATCCCCAGCCTGCTGACCAGCCTGGCCCTGGGCCTGGGCCTGACCCTGGGCGGCCTGGGCCTGCCCCTGCCGGCCGAGGCGCAGAGCACGCAGAAAACCGCGAAGAAGCCGGCCACCAAGAAGAAGGCCGCGCCGCAGCGCAGCAAGACCCGCAAGAACGCCCCGCCGGCTGCGATCGCCGGCTCGCCGGCCTCGCCCGGCATGCAGGCGGCCAGCGCCGCCAGCGCCAAGACGGCCGTCCTGGACGCCGCCGCCGCCAAGAGCCCGGCCAGGCCGCTGGCCGAACTGCTGCAGCAGGCCCCGCTGGAACACTGGCGCGAGCCGGCGCCCGAGAACCTGGTCTGGCTGGATTTCCAGGGCAGCGGCGGCACGCCGGCCCAGGTGCTGATCGAGCTGGCGCCGCAGTTCGCGCCCCGTCACGCGGCGAACATCCGCGCGCTCGTCCGCGGCAGCTACTTCGATGGCCTGGCCGTGCTGCGCGTGCAGGACAACTTCGTCACCCAGTGGGGAGATCCCGGCGAAGGCGCCGACGGCCAGGGCGCCAAGGCGCTGCCGGCTGGCGCCGAGGCCCGGCTGCCGGCCGAATTCGATCAGCCGCTGACCGGCCTGGACCTGCATGCACTGGCCGAGAACGACGGCTGGGCGCCCTTGAGCGGCTTCGTCGACGGCTTCGCGGTCGCCGCGGACCCCGCCAAGACCCCGCAGGGCCGGGCCTGGCTCACGCATTGCTACGGCGCGGTCGGTGCCGGCCGCGGCAACGAGATGGATTCCAGCAACGGCAGCTCGCTGTACGCCATCATTGGCCAGCCGGCGCGCTCGCTGGACCTGAACATCAGCGTCGTCGGTCGCGTGCTCAAGGGCATCGAGCACCTCGCCGCCCTGCCCCGCGGCAGCGGCAATATGGGCTTCTACGGCACCCAGGAGCCCAAGCTGCCGCTGCTGCGCGCGCGCCTCGCCTCCGACATGCCGGAAGCGGAGCGCCCGCAGGTCCGCGTGCTGCGCACCGACACCCCGACCTGGGCCGAGCTGCTGCAGGGCCGCCGCCACCGCAGCGGCTGGTTCGTGCACAGCGCCGGCCGCGTCGACCTCTGCTCGACTGCGGTGCCGGTCCGGGTGACCCCACCTGGCGGATGAGCGCATGTCGTTGAGCGGCCTCCTGGTTCGCGGCCTGGGCCTGCTGGTCCTGCTGCTGGCCGCCTGCGTGGCCGCCTTCAAGGCGCCGGACCGGCCCTTGGAGTCGCTGGTTGCGCGCTGGGCACCGCCGCCCTCGGAGTTCATCGAGCTGCGCCTGCCCGGCGGCCCGCAGCTCGCCCATCTGCGCGACGAAGGCCCGCGCCATGATCCGCTGCCCATCCTGCTGCTGCATGGCACTGGCGACAGCCTGCACACCTGGGATGGCTGGACCCGCGAGCTGAGCAAGACGCGCCGCGTGCTGCGCGTCGACCTGCCCGGCTTCGGCCTGACCGGGCCGGCGACCAGCGGCGACTACCGCATCGCCGCCTATGTGGACTTCATCGCGGCCCTGCTGACCGAGCGAGGGCTGTCGCGCGTGCTGATCGCCGGCAACTCGCTGGGCGGCGAGGTGGCCTGGATGACGGCCGCCCGCCATCCCGAGCGCGTTGCCGGCCTGGTGCTGATCGACCCGGCCGGCCTGCCCTTCGAGCCGGACGCGATCCCGCTCGGCTTCGCCACCGCGGCGTTCGTGCCGACCGCCTGGGCCAGTCAATACCTGCTGCCCCGGCCCTTGCTCAAGAGCAGCGTCGAATCAGTGTTCGGCGACCCCAGCCGGGTGCGCGCCGAGTTGGTCGACCGCTTCTTCGAGATGAGCCTGCGCGAGGGCAACCGCCGCGCCTTCGGCGAACGCACCCGGGCCTTCCTGGCCGAACGCAAGCAACCCTTCTACGCCGAGGCCTGGTCGCAGGTCAGCGCGCCAACCCTGCTGATCTGGGGCGAAAAGGACCGCCTGATCCCGCCGCGCAGTGCCCAGGCCTATCTGGACGGCCGCCGCCGCGACGCGCCAGCGGCCGAGCTGAAGATCCTCCCCGGCCTGGGCCATGTGCCGCAGTTGGAGGATCCACAGGCCTCGCTGGCGGCCGCCCTGCCCTTCATGGAAAGCCTGCGATGAACGCCAATGCCTTCGAAGGCTTCAGCGGCAAGGGCCCGGGTGAGCAGACCCGCGATGGCTGCTCGGTCGAGCTCTACGCCGCGCTGCAGGACAGCAGCGACCTGGCACCGGTGCTGGCCCGCCTACGGCCGGGCGAGCGCGTGCTGGAGCTGGGCTGCGGTGCCGGCCGCCACAGCCGGGCGCTGCTGGCGGCCGGCGCCGAACTCACCGCGGTGGACGACTCGCCGGCCATGCTGGCCCATCTGCCGGCGGGTCTGAGGGCCGTCTGCGCCGGCATCGAGAGCCTGCAGCTGGGCGAGCGCCACGACCTGGTGCTGCTGGCCAGCGGCCTGATCCACCATCCCAGCCTCGCCCAAGCCTTCCTGGCCAGCGCCCGCCGTCATCTGCGCGAGGGCGGCCGCCTGCTGCTGCAGCGCCACCCGGAGCGCTTTCTGCGCGAAGTCGAACCCGGCGATCGCGAACCGTCGCCGGGCCTGGCTGCGCTGCGCGTGCTGCGCGCCAGCCGCCAGGGCGAGCTGCTGCGCCTGCGCCTGGCCTACCGCCATGCCGATGGCCGGCGCTGGGAGCATGCGGCGCTGCTGCGCAACTTTGACGAGGCGACGCTGGCCGGCTGGGCCGCCGAGGCCGGTTTCGAGCCCCCGGAGCCGCTCGACGAGCGCTGGATCCAGCTGCGCGCCGCGGCGCCCTGCCTGAACATCAGCGCCTACCGCTTCGTGCCGCTGCCCGATGCCGCGCAGCTCTGCGAACGCCTGCAGGCGCTGGCCGAGACGCTGGGGCTCAAGGGCACGGTGCTGCTCGCCGAGGAAGGCCTCAATCTCTTTCTTGCGGGTCCGGCGGCGGCGGTTCATGCCTGGCTGGACGCGCTGCGCGCCGACCCGCGCTTTGCCGGCCTAGAGGCCAAGGAGAGCTGGAGCGACACCCAGCCCTTCAAGCGCCTGAAGCTGAAGATCAAGCGCGAGATCATCCGCATGGACCAGCCATTGCTGGGCCGCGAGCGCGCGCCGGCCGTCGACGCACCGACGCTGAAACGCTGGCTGGATCAGGGTCACGACGACACCGGTCGGCCGCTCAAGCTGCTGGATACGCGCAACGCCTTCGAGGTCGATGCCGGCGGCTTCGACGGTGCGGTCGATTGGCGCATCAGCAAGTTCACCGAATTCCCTGCGGCGCTGGCCGCGCACCGCGAGGAGCTGGCCGGCCATACCGTGGTCAGCTACTGCACCGGCGGCATCCGCTGCGAAAAGGCGGCCTGGCTGCTCGCCGAGCAGTTGGACACGCCGGCCTACCAGCTTGAAGGTGGCATCCTGAAATACTTCGAGCTGGCCGGCGGCGCCCATTACCGCGGCGACTGCTTCGTGTTCGACGAGCGCGAGCAGCTGTCAGCCGATCTGAGCCCCTCGCGTTGAGCGATTCCCGTCAAGGATTTCCATCCCCATGCTGCGTCGTACCCTTGCCCTGTCCTTGAGCCTGGCGCTCTGCGCCCCCGTGTTCGCCCAGAGCCCGCTGAAGCTGCGCATCGGCGTCGAGGGCGCCTACCCGCCGTTCAGCGAGGTCGGTGCCGACGGCAAGCTCAAGGGCTTCGAGATCGAACTGGCGCGGCTCTACTGCGAAAAGATGAAGGCGCAGTGCGAACTGGTGCAGACCGACTTCGACGGCCTGATCCCGGCGCTGCAGGCCCGCAAGATCGACGCCATCGTCGCCTCGATGTCGATCACCACCGAGCGCCAGCGCACGATCGGCTTCAGCAAGCCCTACTACTCGACGCCGCAGACCTTCATCGCACGCAGCGGCACCGGCGCCGACATCAGCCCCGCGGCGCTGAAGGGCAAGAAGATCGGCGTGCAGTCGGCGACCATCAACGAGGCCTATGTGAACGCGCTGTACAAGGACAGCACGATCGTCCGCTACCAGACCCAGGATCAGGTCTATCTGGACCTGAAGAACGGCCGCGTCGACTACTCGCTGGTCGACAAGGTTGCCGCCACCGAATTCATCCAGAGCGCCGGCGGCAAGGGCGTGGTCACGGTCGGCCCGGAGCTGCGCGACTCCAAGTACTTCGGCATCGGCGTGGGCATCGGCCTGCGCAAGGCCGATGCCCAGCGCCTGGGCACGCTGTTCAACGCGGCGATCGACGCCACGCGGGCCGACGGCGGCTTCAAGCGCCTGAACGACCAGTACTTCAGCTACGACGTCTCGCCCCGTTAAGCCCAGCGCCACGGCATGCCCAGGCGAATCCGGTGTCTACAACTGAAGCAAACCCTCACCCCGGATCCCGCGCTCGCCGCGTTAACGTGCAAGCTCAGGGCCTCGCGCCCCACGCACTGACGATGGCAGCGCTCTAGGGCCCGCCGCCATCCTTTTCTGCCCCGGCCCCCGAGAAGGACACCCCATGCTTCGTCGCACTCTCGCCGCACTGGCCGCCACCGCGCTGGCTGTGGCCCTGGCACCCGCCCATGCCCAGGGCAAGAAGCTCCGCATCGGCGTCGAAGGCGCCTACCCCCCGTTCAGCGAAGTCGGTGCCGACGGCAAGCTCAAGGGTTTCGAGATCGATCTGGCCCACGCCTACTGCGCGCAGATGAAGCGCGAGTGCGAGTTGGTGCAGACCGAGTTCGACGGCCTGATTCCGGCGCTGCAGTCGCGCAAGATCGACGCCATCATCGCGTCGATGTCGATCACCGACGAGCGCAAGAAGGCGATTGCGTTCAGCAAGGCCTATCTGGCCGCGCCGGCGATCTTCGTCGCCAAGGCCGGCGCACCCAAGGACGTCAGCCCGGCGGCGCTGAAGGGCAAGAAGATCGGCGTGCAGTCGGCCACCACCTTCGAGAGCTATGTGAACGCGCTCTACAAGGACAGCCCCATCACCCGCTACCAGACCCAGGATCAGATCTACCTGGAGCTTAAGAACGGCCGCCTCGACTACACCCTGGTCGACAAGTACGCGGTTGACGACTTCCTGAAGACCGATGCCGGCAAGGGCATGGCCTTCGTCGGCCCGGACATCGACGACGAGAAGTTCTTCGGCGTCGGCATCGGCATCGGCCTGCGCAAGGCCGACGAGAAGACCCTGGGCGCCCAGCTCAACGCGGCGATCGACGCGCTGAACGCGAACGGCGAGTACAAGAAGCTCTCCAGCAAGTACTTCCCTTACGACGTGGCGCCGAAAAGGAAGTGACCTCCCCCTACCGGCTTCGCCGGCCCCCTCAATGGGGCGCCGCCAGTGGACCGGCGAAGCCGGCTCCACGGCGGCCGCTTGATGCGCCGTGTGTTGCCTGATGGATTGCGCTGTCGACGCCGATTCAAGCGCATGAACTCCCAGCTTCTCGCCTACCTGCCCAGCCTGCTCGACGGCGCGCGGCTGACGCTTGCGCTCGCGCTGCTGTCGCTGGCCGTGGCCATCGTGCTCGGCCTGCTGGGCTGCTTCGCCAAGCTCAGCCGCAATCGGCTGCTGCGCTGGCCGGCGCAGGGCTACACGACGGTGATCCGCGGCATCCCCGATCTGGTGCTGGTGCTGCTGGTCTTCTACGGCGGGCAGATGCTGGTCAACGACCTGGCGGCACAGCTGGGCTACGACGACTACATCGACATCCCGCCCTTCGTGGCCGGCGTGCTGACCATCGGCTTCATCTTCGGCGCCTACCTGACCGAAGCGTTCCGCGGTGCCTATCTGGCCGTGCCGCCGGGCCAGCGCGAGGCCGCACTCGCCTATGGCATGAGCCCCTGGCAGGCGGCGTGGCGCATCCAGTTGCCGCAGATGCTGCGCCACGCGCTGCCCGGCGTGTCGAACAACTGGCTGGTGCTGGTCAAGAGCACGGCCATCGTGTCGGTGATCGGCCTGCAGGACCTGATGCTGCGCGGCCAGCACGCCGCCGGCGCGACCAAGGAGCCCTTCGTCTTCTATGTGGCGGTGGGCCTGATCTACCTGCTGTTCACCAGCGCCAGCGAACTGTTCTTCGGCTGGGCACAGCGGCGCTACGCGATCGGCACGCGCCAAGGAACGCTGTAAACATGTCCTGGGACGTCATTGCCGACAACCTGCCGCTGTACCTCAGCGGCGCCTGGGTCACGCTGCAGTTGCTCGCCATCTCGCTGCTGTTCGGCGTGCTGATCGCCGTGCCGCTCGCGGTGCTGCGCGCGATGGGCGGACTGCCCAGCCGGCTGATCTGGGCCTACACCTATGTGTTCCGCGGCACGCCGATGCTGGTGCAGCTGTTCGTCATCTATTACGGCCTGGGTCAGTTCGAATGGGTGCGCGACTCCTGGGCCTGGAACTATCTGCAGAACGCCTGGTTCTGCGCCTGCCTGGCCTTCGTGCTGAACACCGCCGCCTACACGACCGAGATCTTTGCCGGCGCCATCAAGGCCCTGCCTCATGGCGAGATCGAGGCGGCCAAGGCCTATGGCATGGACCGGCTGACGATGCTTCGCCGCATCGTGCTGCCCGCCGCCCTGCGCCGCGCGCTGCCGGCCTATGGCAACGAGGCCATCTTCATGCTGCACGGCACCTCGCTGGCCATGCTGGTGACGATCGCCGATCTGACCGGCGTGGCCAAGCGCGTCAACGCCACGCACTACATCCCCTTCGAGGCCTACATCACCGCCGGCCTGTTCTACCTGGCGCTGACCCTGGCTCTCGTGGCCCTGTTCCGCTGGGCCGAGAACCGGTGGCTCAAGCCGCTGATGCCGCGGTAACCGGGATGCGGGGCGTTCTGCGTCAGCTCGGTGCGGTGCTGCTCGTCACCCTGAGCGCTTGCGGCGACCTTGATCTCTGCGCGAACGATGTGTCGCAGCGCATCGTCTCGCCCTCTGGCAAGCGCACCGCTGTGGTCTTTGTCCGCGATTGCGGCGCGACCACCGACTTCAACACCCATCTGTCTCTGGTGTCAGAGGGCGAGCAACTGCCCTCAAAGGTTGGCGGCAATGCGTTCGTTCACGGCAAGCAATTGCCACTTCGAGTCGAGTGGATCTCCGAGACTGAACTTCGCGTCAGCGGCACCGTGGGCGTAGAGGCCATCAAGCGCAAGACGCGTGTTGATGGCGTGCTCATCCGCTACGTCGACTGAGTAGCGCGCTCAGGCCACCATCGCTAGCCCACGACGCCGCGTCGCCCAGGCCACTGCCTGGGCCGCCACCAGCGCCAGCCCAAGCCCCCCCGCTGCTGCGAGCAGGACGCCACGTGGCAGCGCCGCATCCAGCAGGGCGCCAGCCACCGGCGCGGCCAGCGCGAAGCCGATGTCCAGGCCCGAGTAGACGGTGCCGTAGACGCGGCCCGTGGCTCCGGGCGGCGCGGCCTGCTTGACAAGCAGGTCGCGGCTCGGCCCGGCCAAGCCGGTGCCCACGCCGGCCAACGCGACAAAACTCATCGACAGCCAAAGCGGCAGGCCGGGCAACACGGCCAGCACCAGCAAGGCCATGGCGACCATCAGCGCACGGGCGATGTTGCGTTCCAGATGGTGCGAGCGAGCCACCCAGAAGCCGCCGATGGCCATGCCGACGGCGCCGGCCAGCATGTAAAAGGTGACCACCAGGCTGAGGCGCTCGGGGCTGACCCCGTGCATGGCGCCCAGCGCCGGCGCGGCAAAGCTCTGGATGGCAGCCAGCGCGGCGGTGGTGAACAGGAAGAAGCTGAAGCACAGCCAGATCGACGGCAGGCGCAGGAAGCCGAAACTGCCGCCTTCGGCCTGCGCCGCGGCCTTGTGGGCCGGCGGCGTTTCCAGGAAGCGGCGCTGCATCCACAGCAGCGCCAGCACGCCGAGCGCAATGGTGGCCGTGGCCGCATAGACCCAACGCCAGTTGCCGGTCGCCGTGCTGATGCCCAGCGCCAGCACCGGCGTCAGCGCCCAGCCCAGATTGCCGCTGATGCCATGCACCGAGAAGGCATGGCCGATGCGGGCATGGGCGACGCGCTGGTTCAGGATGCTGAAGTCGGCCGGGTGGAAAGGCGCGTTGCCCAGGCCGGCCAGGCCGGCGGCCAGCACCAGGCCGGCATAGCCCTGGGCGGTGGCCGCCGCCAGCGACGAGAGCGCGAACAGCAGCATTGCCGCCATCAGCACCGGCCGAGCGCCGATGCGGTCGACGATGAAGCCGCTGACCGCCTGGCCGATGCCGGAGATCGCATAGAAGACCGTGACCAGCAGGCCCAGCTCGGCCCAGGAGAGGCCGAACTCGCGCGCGAACAGCGGGAACAGCGGCGGCAGCAGCAGATGGAAGAAATGGCTGGTGCCGTGGGCGACGCCGACCAGACCGATGGTGCGCCAGTCGTCGCGGGCGCGTTGCGGGGGTTCGAGGGCTTGGATCGACATGTGCGGCATCGTCGCGAAATGGACGATGTCCGGGTGGCGACAGATGGCCGAAAACTATCGAGAATCAGCCATGGCCTCCTCCAGAACCTCGCCGCGCACCAGCCTGCCGCCGCTGGACCCGCAGCGCTACGCACCCACGCTGGAGCGCCCCTTGCGCGCCAAGGCACGGCGCATGGCCCATGACATGGACATCCAGCCCCACGAGCACGACTGGGGCCAACTGGTCTTCTCGCTGGAGGGTGCGGTACGCGTGCAGGCCGAGGACGGCGAGCGGGCGCAGGCCTTCATCGTGCCGCCGTCGCGCGCGGTGTGGATCCCGGCCGGCGTGCGCCATGCGGTGATGGCGATCTCGGAGGCCGAGCTGCGCACGCTCTACGTGCACGCCAGCGCGATGCCGGCCGCGCCCGGCGACTGGTCGCATTGCCGGGTGCTGGACGCCAGCCCGCTGCTGCGCGAGATCGTGCGCGAGCTGGCCGCCAGCGAACCCCACTGGGAACCGGCGCGCACCGCGCTGCTGACGCCGCTGCTGCTCGACGAGCTGCGCCGTGCGCCCACCCTGCACCTGGGCCTGACGCTGCCCAGGGACAAGCGCCTGCGCCGCCTCTGCGAAGCCCTGCTCGCCGCGCCGCAGCAGCATGCGTTGCTGGCCGACTGGGCGCGAACCGTGGGCGCCAGCGAACGCACGCTGGCCCGGCTGTTCCGCGAGGAGCTGGGCACCAGCTACCGGCAATGGCGCGAGCAGGCCCTGCTCGCCCAGGCCCTGCAGTTGGCGGCCCGCGGTCGGCCGATGGGTCTGATCGCCTTTGATCTCGGCTACGCCAGCGCGAGCGCGTTCAGCGCCATGGTCAGGCGCTCGGTCGGCAGCTCACCGCGGCGCTTCTTCGCCGCCGCGTAGATAGGGTCGTAGCAGCTGCTGCAGCCTGGCGCTGCCGGCCACTCTGCGGATGGCCTGCTGCAATTGGACCGCAGGCAGCTGCGGCCGGGCGCCGAGCAGGCAATGTGCATCGACCTCGTCGACGACCTGCACGATGTGCAGGCCGGCCCCGGGGTGCTCGCGCTGCCAGGCGTGCAGCACGTACTCGTTGACGATGGCCAGCGGCGTGCGGCCGCGCGCCAGCTTCTGCAGCACCGCCCACTGGTCCAGCGCATCCTCGCGGCGCAGCCGACCCTGCTCGAAGGCGGCGTCCAGCGTCGGGTACAGATAGCCGCGCACCGTGCCCACGACCCAGGGCTGGCGGCTGACCACCTGCAGGGTTTGCGGCCCGCCCGGCGCCGCGACGAGCAGATCGCGCAAACGCATCAGCGGCACGCTCCAGCGTGCCGGATCGCGGATCTCCGGCCACCAGCTGGGGCTGAGCAGGCAGTGCAGGTCCACCGTGCCGTCGTCGATCGCGCGCTCCACGCGGGCCGGCGGCAGGCTCAGCAGTTCAGGGCTGCGGCCGAGTTCGGCGGCGATCACCGCCATCAGCTCGGGCAGCAGGCCGCCGACCACCTGCTTTTCCTTGCGCAGCACGAACGGCGGCCCCCAGGTCTGGCCGAGCGCAAAGCGCAGGGTGCCGCCGGTCTCGGCGGCCGCGCCACCCATGCCCAGCAGACCTGCGGCCAGGCATGTCCTTCGTTTCATCATGGCCGGAGTCTAGGGCGGGCAGAATTCCGGCCATGGACTCCGCGATTGCCTTCGATTACGACCGCCCCGATGCCCAGGGCGGCGCCACCTGCACCGCGCAGGCCTGGGCCAAGGTGCCCGAGGCGCTGGCGCTGGGCGAGGCGGAGCAGTTGAAGGCCGAGGCGGCCGAACTGCTGCGCCGTCGCGGCGCGGTGCTGGTCGCGCATTACTACGTGGACGGCGCGCTGCAGGACCTGGCGCTGGAGACCGGCGGCTGCGTGTCCGATTCGCTGGAGATGGCCCGCTTCGGTCGCGACCATGCGGCGCAGACCCTGGTCGTCGCCGGCGTGCGTTTCATGGGTGAGACGGCAAAGATCCTCAGCCCCGAGAAGACCGTGCTGATGCCGGACCTGGACGCGACCTGCTCGCTGGACCTGGGTTGCCCCGCCGACGATTTCGCCGCCTTCTGCGACGCCCACCCGGACCGCCAGGTCGTCGTCTATGCGAACACCAGCGCCGCCGTGAAGGCGCGCGCCGACTGGATGGTGACCAGCTCCTGCGCGCTGGACATCGTGAACCACCTGAAGGCCCAGGGCGAGAAGATCCTCTGGGCACCGGACCGCCACCTGGGCCGCTACATCCAGGAGCAGACCGGCGCCGACATGCTGCTCTGGGACGGCGCCTGCATCGTGCACGACGAGTTCAAGGGCCTGGAGCTGAAGCTGCTGCGCGAGCAGTACCCGGACGCGCTGATCCTCGTCCACCCGGAGAGCCCGAAATCGGTGGTCGAGCAGGCCGACGTGGTCGGCTCGACCTCGCGGCTGATCCAGGCCGTGGTCGAGGGCCGCGCAGCGCGCTATGTGGTGGCAACCGACCGAGGCATCCTGCACCGCATGCGCCAACTGGCGCCGGGCAAGGACTTGATCGAGGCGCCGACTGCCGGCAACAGCGCCACCTGCAAGAGCTGCGCCCATTGCCCCTGGATGGCCATGAACGGCCTGCGCAATCTGATCGCCGCGCTGCGCGACGACAGCCCGCGCATCGAGGTCGCCGAGCCGGTCCGCGTGCAGGCGGAGCGCTGCATCCGGCGCATGCTCGACTTCACCGCCGCCGCCAAGCCCCGCTCCGGGATGACCCCGGGGATCGGCGCCGCCTGAGCCCCACAGAATCCCCGCCCCAAGCACCAGGAGGATCGGATGTCCAACCCGGATTTCACCCAGCTGTTCAACCACCATGAGCGGGAGATCTTCGCCGCCGTGATGGCCAGCGCCCCGGACCATCCGGACATCGCGATCTCCGGCGACCTGCTGTGCGACGTGGCCTGCGTCGCGCTGAACCGCCTGCCGCCGCGCTACATCCGGCACAGCGTGGACTTCAGCTTCTACCTGACCGAGCAGGAGCGCCTGCAGATCGACGAGGCGATCGCCGAGGCGGTGGAGTACGCGTTCAACTTCGTCAGCGCGCGGGTCGCGCTGCGCTCGCAACAGGGCGACTGAGCGGCGGTTGCGCGCCGGCTCAGCGCCGCGTCGCCGGAATCAGCAGGCTGGGGAAGCTGACCGGCAGCGTGGTCGGGAAGTCCCGGCTGTAGTGCAGGCCGCGGCTCTCGTGGCGCATCAGCGCCGAGCGCACGATCAGCTCGGCGCAATCGACGAGGTTGCGCAGTTCCAGCAGGTCGCGGCTGACGCGGAAGTTGGCGTAGTACTCCAGCACCTCGCTTCTCAGCAGCTCGATGCGGTGCAGCGCGCGCTCCAGGCGCTTGGTGGTGCGCACGATGCCGACGTAGTTCCACATCAAGAGACGCAGCTCGTCCCAGTTGTGGGCGATGACGACCTGCTCGTCGGCGTTCTCGACCTGGCTTTCGTCCCAGGGCGGCAGCGGGCGCTGCGCCGCCGGCTCGCCGGCCAGGATGCGCGCGGCGCAGGTGCGGCCGAGCACCACGCATTCGAGCAGCGAGTTGCTGGCCAGCCGGTTCGCGCCGTGCAGGCCGGTGTAGCCGGTCTCGCCGACCGCGTAGAGCCCGGGCAGGTCGGAGCGGCCTTCCAAGTCGCTGACCACGCCGCCGCAGGTGAAATGCACCGCCGGCACCACCGGGATCATGTCCTTCGCGATGTCGATGCCGAACTGCAGGCAGCGCGCGTGGACGGTCGGGAAGTGGCTGCGCAGAAAAGCCTCGCCGAGGTGGCGGGCGTCCAGCCAGACATGGTCCAGGCCGTGGCGCTTCATCTCGAAGTCGATGGCGCGGGCGACGATGTCGCGCGGCGCCAGCTCGCCGCGCTCGTCGTGCGCGGCCATGAAACGCTCGCCACTGGGCAGCCTGAGGTAGCCGCCCTCGCCGCGCAGCGCCTCGGTGATCAGGAAGCCGCGGTCCTGCGGCCGCGCATTGGGCACGTACAGGCAGGTCGGGTGGAACTGGATGAACTCCATGTTCGCCACCCGGCAGCCGGCGCGCCAGGCCATCGCCACGCCGTCGCCGGTCGCGGTGTCCGGGTTGGTCGTGTACCGGTAGACCTTGCCGGCACCGCCGGTGGCCAGCACCACGGCGCGCGCCGCGACGGTCTCGACGCGGCCGGCGATGATGTCCAGCGCGTACACGCCGTAGCAGCGCAGCGGCTCGTCGATGCGCAGATGGCGTGAGGTGATCAAGTCCACCGCCATCCAGCTGCTGCGCAGCTGGATGTTCGGATGGGCCCGGGCCTGGGCCAGCAGCGCCTCATGGATGGCCTTGCCGGTGGCGTCGGCGGCATGCGCGATGCGCCGCACCGCGTGCCCGCCCTCGCGGGTCAGGTGCAGGCCCAGCGGGCCGCTTTCGTCCGGCGTGAACGGCACGCCCTGCTGGACCAGCCATTCGACGCTGGATGCGCTGCGCTCGGCGATGAAGCGGGCCGCGGCCTCGTCGACCAGACCGGCGCCGGCGTCCTGGGTGTCGCGCACATGGGAGTCGATCGAATCGTCGCTGCCCAGCACGCCGACGATGCCCCCTTGCGCCCAGGCGGTTGCTGCCTCGCCCAGCTCGCGCTTGGCCAGCACGATGACCGGCACTTCGTCGGCCAGATGCAAGGCGGTGGTGAGGCCGGCCAGGCCGGCGCCGATGATGACCACGGGAGGGGACGCACTCATGGGCGCGGATTGTGCGGTGGCTGGCACACTGCGCCGCCATCATGGACACGCAAGCTCTGCCGACGCCGCCCCGTGAACTGGTCGCCCAGGGCGCGCCGGTCTTCGGCCGCTTCGCCGGCAGCCCGGCGCGCCTGGACTGGCGGGGGCTGCAGCCGCCCTGGCGCCGCGGTCCGCTGTGGATGCGACTGCACCACAAGCGCTGGCATTACGTCGGCATCGGCAGCGAGCAGCTGTTCATCGGCGTCGCCATCGTCGATGTCGGCTGGACCGGCACCGCTTTCGCCTATCTGTTCGACCGCCGCCAGGGCCGCCTGCTCGCCGACTGGAGCCGAGACGGACTGCCGGGCCTGCAGGTCCGCGTCGGCGACGCCCCCTTGGGCGGCGCGCGGGCCCGCTTCCGCGGCCTGGGCAGCCGGCTTGAACTGCGTGAACGCGACGGCGGCCTGCGCTTGGAGGTCGCCGTGCGCGGCTTGCGGCTGCAGGCCAAACTGGCGGCGCAGGCCCTGCCGGCGCCACCGCTGCTCGCGGTCGGCCCCATCGAAGGCGGCATTGCCCACGCCACGCTGAAGACGCCGGCGATGGCGGTCGCCGGCTGGGCCGAGGCCGGTGGCCAGCGTTTCGCACTCGACGGCGCGCTGGCGGCGCTCGATGCGTCGAACGGTTACCTCGCCCGCCACACCGCCTGGCGCTGGGCCAGCGCGCACGGTGCCGGCATCGGCTTCAATCTGCAGCAGGGCTATTTCGGCGGCCGCGAGAACGCGCTTTGGCTGGACGGGCGCCTGATCCCGCTGGGCGCGGCTCGCTTCGACTTCGACGCCTCGGCGCCGCTGCAGCCCTGGCGCGTGCAGACCGAGGACGGCCTGCTCGACCTGCACTTCACGCCGGAAGGCGCACGCGCCGAGGACCGCGACCTCGGCTTCGCGGCCAGCCACTACGTGCAGCCGATCGGCCGTTTCGACGGCTGGGTGCGCGCCACGGCCGGTGCCGAGCCGCGCGAAGTGCGCGATCTGCTCGGCGTCACCGAGGACCACCGCTCGCGCTGGTAGCCCTCGGGGGGCCGGGCTCAGTGCACGGTGCGTTCGAAGCGGAACTCGCCGTTGTCGACGTCGACCGGCACCAGGTCCTTGGGCCCGAAGCGTCCCTGCAGGATCAGCTTGGCGACCGGGTTCTCGATGCGCTGCTGGATCGCACGCTTCAGCGGCCGTGCGCCGAACACCGGGTCGAAGCCGACCTTGGCCAGCTCGTCTAGCGCCGCCTCGCTGACCGAGAGCGTCATTTCCTGCGCCGCCAGACGCTGCTCCAGGCCCTTGAGCTGGATGCGGGCAATCGCACGGATGTTCTCGGCACCCAGCGCATGGAAGACCACGGTCTCGTCGATGCGGTTCAGGAACTCGGGGCGGAAGTGGGCCTTGACCTCCTTCATCACCGCGTCGCGGATGAGCTCGTCGGGGTCCCCGGCCAGGGCCATGATGTGCTGCGAACCCAGGTTGCTGGTCATCACGATGACGGTGTTCTTGAAGTCCACGGTGCGGCCCTGGCCGTCAGTCAGGCGACCGTCGTCCAGCACCTGCAGCAGCACATTGAACACATCCGGGTGCGCCTTCTCGACCTCGTCGAGCAGCAGCACCGAATAGGGCTTGCGGCGCACCGCCTCGGTCAGGTAGCCGCCCTCGTCGTAGCCCACATAGCCCGGAGGCGCGCCGATCAAACGCGAGACCGAATGCTTCTCCATGAACTCGCTCATGTCGATGCGCACCAGGTGCTCGCGGCTGTCGAACAGGAACTCGGCCAGGGCCTTGCACAGCTCGGTCTTGCCCACGCCGGTCGGGCCCAGGAACAGGAAGCTGCCCAGCGGGCGGTTCGGGTCCGACAGGCCGGCGCGTGAACGGCGGATCGCATCGGCCACGGCCACGATGGCCTCGTCCTGGCCAACCACGGTCTGGTGCAGCTTGTCTTCCATCTGCAAGAGCTTGTCGCGCTCGCCCTGCATCAGCTTCGAGACCGGGATGCCGGTGGCGCGCGCCACGACCTCGGCGATCTCCTCGGCGCCGACCAGGGTGCGCAGCAGCTTGGGCTTGTCGGCCGCGCCCTTGCTCGCCTCGTGGGCCTGGGCCTCGTGCAGGCGCTTCTCCAGCTCAGGCAGCTTGCCGTACTGCAGCTCGGCCACCTTGGCCAGATCGCCCTTGCGCTTGAGCTCCTCGATCTGCGTGCGGATGCGGTCGATCTCTTCCTTGACCTGGGCCGAGCCCTGGGCCTGCGCCTTCTCGGCCTTCCAGACCTCCTCCAGGTCGGCGACTTCCCGTTCCAGCCGCGCGATCTCCTCTTCGATCAGGCCAAGGCGCTTCTGCGAGGCCTCGTCCTTCTCCTTCTTGACCGCCTCGCGCTCGATCTTCAGCTGGATCAGCCGGCGGTCGAGCTTGTCCATCGCCTCCGGCTTGGAGTCGATCTCGATCTTGATCTTGGCCGCTGCCTCGTCGATCAGGTCGATGGCCTTGTCGGGCAGGAAGCGGTCGGTGATGTAGCGGTGGCTGAGTTCGGCGGCGGCCACGATGGCCGGGTCGGTGATCTGCACGCCATGGTGCACCTCGTACTTTTCCTGCAGGCCGCGCAGGATGGCGATGGTCGCCTCCACGCTGGGCTCGTCGACCAGCACCTTCTGGAAACGGCGCTCCAGCGCGGCGTCCTTCTCCACGTACTTGCGGTACTCGTCGAGCGTGGTGGCGCCGATGCAGTGCAGCTCGCCGCGCGCCAGCGCCGGCTTGAGCATGTTGCCGGCGTCGATGGCGCCCTCGGCCTTGCCGGCGCCCACCATGGTGTGGATCTCGTCGATGAAGAGGATGACGCGGCCTTCCTCGGCGGCGACTTCCTTGAGCACGGCCTTGAGCCGCTCCTCGAATTCACCGCGGAACTTGGCGCCGGCCAAGAGGCCTGCCATGTCCAGCACCAGCACCTTCTTGTCCTTCAGGCTGTCGGGCACCTCGCCGGACACGATGCGCTGCGCCAGGCCTTCGACGATGGCGGTCTTGCCCACGCCGGGTTCGCCGATCAGCACCGGGTTGTTCTTGCTGCGGCGCTGCAGCACCTGGATGGCGCGGCGGATCTCGTCGTCGCGGCCGATGACCGGGTCCAGCTTGCCTTGGGCCGCACGCTCGGTCAGGTCCAGCGTGAACTTCTTCAAGGCCTCGCGCTGGCCTTCGGCCTCGGGGTTGTCCACCTTGGCGCCGCCGCGCACCGCCTTCAGGGCGGCCTCCAGCGCCGCGCGGTTCAGGCCATGACCACGCGCCACGCCGCCGAAGTCGTTCTTCGCATCGGCCAGGGCCAGCAGCACCATCTCGCTGGCGATGTAGGCATCGCCCTGCTTGCTGGCCTCGCGCTCGGCGGCTTGCAGCAGCGCCATCAGCTCGCGGCCCGGCTGCACCATCTCGCCGCCCTGTACCTCGGGCAGGCCTTCGACCAGCTTGTCCACGGCGGCTTTGAGGGCAGGCACGCGCACGCCGGCGCGCTCCAGCAAGGCCTTGGGTCCGTCGGCCTGGGCCAGCATGGCCGCCAGCAGATGCGGCGGCTCGATGTAGGGGTTGCCGCGGGTCACGGCCAGGCTCTGGGCGTCGGCCAGGGCCTCTTGCAATTTGGTGGTGAGTTTGTCGGCTCGCATGGGTGGGTTCCTTCCGTTGCAGCCCGACATCGGGTCGGCAGGCTGCAGTTCAAGCCCTGACGCACGGCGCCGCCTTGCGGGGCGTCAAAGGAATTGCCGTGCCAGCCAAGCCCCCAGTGCCGCTGCGCCCAGCGCACCGAGCACATGCAGTGCGCTGTGTGCCAGCGCCCAGGCCCACTGGCCGCGCTGCAGCAGAAGCAGCGACTCGCCGCTGAAGGCGCTGAAGGTCGTCAGCCCGCCGAGGAAGCCAGTCACCAGCAGCAGGCGCCACAGCTGCTGCTCGGGCCGCATCAGCAGCACCAGCGTCATGCCGATCAGCAGGCCGCCGACCAGATTCACCGCCAGCGTGCCCAGCGGCAGATGGGTATGGCGGGCATTCAGCCACAGTCCGAGCTGCCAGCGCAGCAGTCCCCCGGCCCCCGCCCCCAGGGCCACGGCCAGTGCGTCTCTCACCCGATGTTGCTCCGCTGCACGCCCCAGCGCGCCAGCGCCCGGTCGTCGCTGTCGCGGGCATCCACCCAGTGGCTGCCGGCCGCGCCATGCTCCTTCTTCCAGAACGGCGCCTGGGTCTTCAGGTAATCGATCAGGAAGGCGCAGCCATCCAGTGCCGCCTGGCGGTGCGGGCTGGCGGTGAGCACCCAGACGATGGGCTCACCGACGCTCAGCCGACCGATGCGGTGGCGGACGATGGCCCCGGACAGACCGAAGCGACCGATCGCCGCCGCGACCATGGCCTGGATCGCGGTTTCCGTCATGCCGGGGTAGTGCTCCAGCTCCAGCGCCTGCAGACCGCCGCAGCGCAGATCGCGCACGACGCCCAGGAAACTGGCCAGGCCGCCAACCTGCGGCAGGCTCAATGCCTGCCAGTCCGCCAGCAGGTCGAAGCTCTCTGTCTGCACCGATACGCGGGAGTAGGCCATGCGGAAATTTTGGCATCCGATTCGGCATTCGCGTTGCGCGCGCACAATCGGCACCGGTATCGGAGTCCGCCATGAACGCATTGCACTGGATCAGCCGTTTCGCACGGGAGCACCGCGACCCGCGCAACATCACGCTGCATTGCTGGGGCGTGCCCATGGTGCTGGGCGGGCTGCTCGTGCTGCTGCTGGAGCCCGCCAAGGCGCTGAGTTGGGCCGCCGCACTGCTGCTCAGCGGCGGCCTGCTGCAGGCCCTGGGCCATGTCTACGAGGGCCGCAGGCCGCGCCACGGCTGGCGACTCGGCCTAGCGGCGCCGCTGTTCGTCGGCCTCCAGGGCCTGCACCGCCTAGGGCTGGCGCAGGCGGCCTGGACGCAGGTCGAGGCCGCCGCCGGCCCGCGCCGGCTGCGCGACCTCGCCCACCCGGCCTGAGATGCGCCGGGCCGGCCTCAGGTGCTGCCCGAGACCGTGATGGTCGGGAACTTCGACGAGTAATCCTTGGCCAGGCGCGCGATGCCAACCGCGGTCTGCCGCGCCAGCGCCTTGTAGAGGCCGGTCGCCTCGCTCTGCGGATCGGCCACCACGGTGGGCCGGCCGGCATCGGCCTGCTCGCGGATCGCCCGCTGCAGCGGTAGCGAACCCAGGAAGGCCAGACCCATCTGCGCCGCCATCGCCTTGCCGCCGTCAAGGCCGAAGATGTGTTCGGCATGGCCGCAGTTCGGACAGCAGAACACCGCCATGTTCTCGACCAGGCCGAGGATGGGCACGCCGACCTTCTGGAACATGGTGACCGCCTTCTTCGCGTCGATCAGCGCAATGTCCTGCGGGGTGGTGACGATCAGCGCGCCGGTCACCGGCACGCGCTGCGACAGGGTCAGCTGGATGTCGCCGGTGCCCGGCGGCAGGTCGACGACCAGGTAGTCGAGATCCTGCCAATGGGTCTTCCTCAGCAGTTCCTCCAGCGCGCCGGTGGCCATCGGCCCGCGCCAGATCATGGCCTGCTCGTCGGGCACCAGGAAGCCGATCGACATCAGCTGCAGGCCGTGGGCGATCACCGGCTCCATGCTCTTGCCGTCCAGGGTGTCGGGCTTGCGCTTGACACCCATCAGCGTCGGCACGCTGGGGCCGTAGATGTCGGCGTCCAGCAGGCCGACCCGTGCGCCCTCGGCCTGCAGGGCCAGGGCCAGATTCGCCGCCGTGGTGCTCTTGCCGACGCCGCCCTTGCCCGACGCCACGGCGAGCAGGTTCTTCACGCCAGGCAGCGGCTGCTGCCCGCGCTGCACCGCGTGGGCAACGATCTTCTGGCTGACGCTGACCTCGGCGTCCAGCGCCTCGATCAGATCCCGGCGGATGGTCTCGTGCAGACTGAGGCTGGGGTAGCCGAGCTCGATATCGACCTGCAGCCGGCCATCGACCTCGGCCACGCGGCGGACCTGCCTGGAGGTAATCCAGTCCAGCCCGGTCACGGGATCCAGCAACTGGCTGAGTTGGGCGCGGGCGGCTTCTTCGCGGGCAGTGCTCATGGCGGGTCAGTTCGAAACGGGCGTCGAGTGTAGAAGTCGGCCCGGCCGCGGTTCACTGGACAGGTTTATTGATGATTTAGTTATCCGTATATGCCGTTATGAACAATAAATCGCTCTATTCGGCACAGATTTGCGCCTTTCGGCTGACTCGCAGCTTACGGACACTGTCGGGCACCGCCGCCACCGACACCGCCTATGCAAGCCGCCGCCACCCTGAACAGCACCCTCTACCTCAGCGTTGACGACCTCATCCGCCTGGTCCAGCGCAAGGGCCTGAGTGCCTGCATCGCCGGGGTGGCCGAGGGCATCGAGCGCGAATTCCTGCGCTGGGAGCAGTTCGACAAGTCGCCGCGCCTGGCCTGCCATTCCGACGATGGCGTGATCGAACTGATGCCGATCGCCGACGCCGAGCGCTTCAGCTTCAAGTACGTCAACGGACACCCGGCCAACCACCGCTTCGGCCTGCCCACGGTGATGGCCTTCGGCGTGCTCGCCGATGTCGCCACCGGCGCCCCGCTGCTGCTGGCCGAGCTGACCATCACGACAGCGATCCGCACCGCGGCGATGTCCGCGCTGGCCGCGCGCCGGCTGGCCCGGCCGGGCAGTCGCGTGATGGCGCTGATCGGCAACGGCGCGCAGGCCGAGTTCCAGGCCATCGCGTTCCGCGACCTGGTCGGCATCGACACCCTGCATCTGTTCGACATCGACCCGCAGGCCACCGCCAAGCTGATCGCCAACCTGACGGGCTCGGGCCTGACGCTCAAGACCTTCGCCAGCACCTTTGATGCGGTCCAGGGGGCGGACATCGTCACCACCGTCACCGCCGACAAGGCCAACGCGACCATCGTCACGCCGGAAATGCTGCGGCCCGGCCTGCACATCAACGGCGTCGGCGGCGACTGCCCGGGCAAGACCGAGCTGCACCGCGGCGTGCTGGAAGCCGCCCGCGTGTTCGTCGAGTACGAGCCGCAGTCGCGCGTCGAGGGCGACATCCAGCAGATGCCTGCAGGCTTCCCGGTCACCGAGTTCTGGCAGGTGCTGGCCGGCCGAGCCGAAGGCCGCCAGTCGGCCGACCAGATCACCGTCTTCGATTCGGTCGGCTTTGCGCTGGAGGACTTCGCCGCCCTGGTCTTCCTGCACGACAGCGCCCGGCAACTGGGCATGGGCCAGGCGATCGACCTGGTGCCGCAGAACGAGGACCCGAAAAACCTGTTCGGCCTGCTCGGCCTGAACCAGCCGGCCCGCGTCGCCCGAATCGCCTGAGCAAGCCGGCCGCAAGGGCCGAGCGTCTCAGCGAAAGGTGGCGAGCAGGATATTCGTCTCGGTGTTGGCGATGCCTTTGATCAGGCGGATGCGCTCCAGCACTTGGGACAGCTCGCCCATGGACTCCGCGCGCAGTTCGGCCAGCAGATCCCAGCGGCCATTGGTGTCGTGCAGCGCGGCCACGCCAGGCTCGCCGAGCAGGCTGGCGGTGACCGCCCGCGTCTGATTGCCCTCGACCAGCACGCCCATCCAGGCGCGGATCAGATTCGGCTCGGCATCCGGCTTCAGCTTCACCGTATAGCCGACGATGAGTTGCCCGTCCTCCAGCTTGCGCAGCCGGTTGGTCACCGTGCCGCGGCTCACGCCGAGCTTGGCGGCCAGCGTGGCGACCGGCATGCGCGCATCCTGGCGCAGCAGCGCGATCAGCCGGCGGTCGGTCTCGTCCATCGTCGTCATGCTGGCCTTCAGCGAAAGCGCTCGCTGACCCGGGCCAGGTAGAACCACTCCTGACCGGCCTGGGCCTTGGTGTTCGGGAACACGATGCGCCCTTCCCAGTCGCCGCCCGGCGCATGCACCGCCTCGCCGTTGGCGCGCTGGCCGATCAGCTCGCCGGCCCGCACGCGGTCGAAGCTGGTCCAGGGCCGGGCGAACAGGTCGGCATCGTCGAGCTTGTCCTCGACCTGGTGCAGACGCAGTCCGTCCATGCTCAGCACCGGCGGTGCACCGCCGTCGATCAGCCCGAAGTGCAGCAGGCTGTTGACGATCGCCCGGTAGGCAACCTCAGGGCCTTGCGGGTCCTCGTGCTGGCCGCATTCCAGGGTCAGCGCCATGCCGCCCTGGCGGCGCATCTGCTCGGTGGTGCCGACACCGTAGTTCTCGTCCAGGTCCACGCTGCTGCCCACGGCCTGACCGGCGAAGCGGGCGCGGCGCTGCGCAACGCCATCCGCATAGGTGTCCAGCCAGCCGTCCACGCCGAGTTGCACGCCCAGCACCTTGGCCCAGGCCAGTTCCTCGGCCGCCTTGTCGTAGCGCTGCAGCACGCCTTCGTTGTTCTCCGGCCCGACCATCACGAAGGGCGAACCCTGGGCCTGGAACGAATGCAGGTCGAGCAGCGCGTCGTGCTGCGCCATCAGCGGGCACAGCCAGTTCGCCACATGGTCCTCGAACTGCTGCGGCGTCTCGGTGGGCTGTAGGCGGCGGTTCAGATTGCGATCGCCGTTGCGCTGGCGCTTCTCGTAGGCCAGCGGGTTGGTGATCGGCACGAAAGTGACGCGGCCGCGCGCCAGCCGGCGCTCGTCGCGCTCGAACTCGGCAACGAGGCGACGGATCGCCAGCGTGCCGCTGATCTCGTTGCCATGCACCGCGCCGGTGACGAGCAGGCGCGGTCCCGGCTGGACGCTGCTGAACTGGATGGACTGGAAGGAATGCATGGGCGCGCAGTCTGCCAGCGAAGCGTGCTCCCAGGGCGAACCCGGAGTCTGCATGCGAGTAGGTTATGGAGGCTGCGGCGGCTTTCATTGGCGCCACCTTCACGCCTTGCGTAGCCTGCCGGCCGCGAAAGAGAAAGCTGGGGGCGGATGAAACACATCGTGGTGGTGGGCGGCGGCGTGATCGGCCTGACGACGGCCTGGGCCCTGCTCGAAACCGGACAGCGGGTGACCCTGGTCGAACGTCGCACGGAACTGGGCGCCGGCGCCAGCCGCGCCAATGGCGGGCAGCTCAGCTACCGCTATGTGTCGCCGCTGGCCGACGCCGGCGTGCCCTTCAAGGCCCTGGCCTGGCTGGCCGATCCCGACGGTCCGCTGCGCCTGCGCCCGCAGGCCGACCCGGCGCAATGGCGCTGGCTGCTGCAATTCCTCGCCCGCTGCCGGGTGTCGGTGAATCGCGTTGCCACCGAGCGCCTGCTGCGCCTGGGTGCGTTCAGCCAGCAGACCTTCCAGGACTGGCAGGCACAGGCGCAATGGCAGGGCATCGCATTGCGCAGCCCCGGCAAGCTGGTCGTCTACCGCAGCGCCGACGCCTTCGACGCGGTGCGGGCGCGGCTGGGCGGGTCATCGGCGAGTCCCTCGGTCGAACAAGCGCTGGATGCCGAAGCCTGCCTGCGCCTGGAGCCGGCGCTGGGCCAGTCGGACGCGCGGCTGGCCGGCGGCATCTTCACGCCTGGCGAGGCCGTCGCCGATTGCCATGCGCTGTGCCAGCGCCTGGCGGCGCAGATCCAGGCGCATCCGCAGTTCGCCGGCCTGGTGCAGGCGGAGGCCGAGGGCTTCGTGCTGAGCGATGCCGGTCGCGTGCGCGCACTGCGTACGCCGCAGGGCGAGATCGGTGCCGACGGCTTCGTGATCGCCGCCGGCCTGCACAGCCGCCAACTCGCCGCGACGCTGGACATCCGCCTGCCGCTCTACCCGTTGAAGGGCTACAGCCTGAGCGCGCCGATCCATGCCGGCCACCAGCCGCCCGAGGTCAGCGTCACCGACTTCGAGAAGAAGATCCTCTACGCGCGCATGGACCAGCAACTGCGCGTTGCCGCGATGGTCGACATGGTGGGCGACGACGAGTCGCTGGACGCGCGCCGCCTCGCCTCGCTGCACCGCTCGGTGCGCGCGATGTTCCCGCGGGCCGCCGACTACGACGCCGCGCAGCCCTGGGCCGGCCTGCGGCCGGCCACGCCGGGCGGCACGCCCATCCTCGGCGCCACGCCGCGTGCGGGCCTGTGGCTGAACGTCGGCCATGGCGCGCTGGGCTTTACCTTTTCCTTCGGCTCGGCGCGGGTGTTGGCGGCGCTGATCGGAGGCCACGACAGCCCGCTGCCGCTGGACGGCCTGACGCTGCAGCACGGATGAGCGCGGCCCAGCAGCGCCTGGAGCAGGGCCTGCTGGACGCCGTGCAGGCCCAAGGTTTCGATGCCACGCCAGACCCGCTGGACGGCGGCCGGCCACTGCGCCAGCCGCCCTCGCTGGATCTGGCGGTGCTCGGCTTCCGGACCGATGCGCCGCCGCTGGCCGCCAATGTGCTGTTCTCGCGCGAGCACCCGCGGGGCCTGGTCGCGCCGCTGCCGGCGGGCTTCGGGGCGCAATCGCGCATCGGCTACGTCGCCGATGTGCAGGACGCAGCCGGGATCTCGATCGCCTGGCAAACCGAGGCCGACTGGTCGCGCATCGCCTGGCCACCGCTGCACGGCCAGGGGCCGCGCTTCGTGGCGCCCTACCCGGCCTCGTTGCTCAAGCTGATGCTGGCGGCCGGCATCGCCCACGAGGTCGACCTTGGTCGCATGCATCTCGACGAGGCCTGGGGCCATGCGGCGCAGCGGCGGCCGGTGCGCGCCTGGCTGTTCGACATGCTGGCGGTCAGCTGCAACGAGTCCACCTCGGCCCTGGTCGCGCTGGCCCACGCGCGCGGCCTGCTCGACGACGAGCGCGACGGTCCGCATGCACTGCACCGCCTGTTCGCCAGGCTGCAACTGCCGACGCTGCGCTTCGCCGGCACCCGCGCCGACGGCGGCTGGGGCAATGCGGCCGGCGCCGGCGTCGGCCGGTTGCAGATGACGGCCTGGGACAGCCTGCGCCTGCTGTGGTGGCTGGCCGAGGGCGAGCCGACGACACCCCCCTGCCCCTGGCTGGACACGGCTGCGCCGCGCCTGCAGGCGGCCAGCCGCGACGCGCTGCTGGCCGGCCTGCAGGGCCAGGGCCTGGACATCGTGCTGTCCAGCAGTTGCCTGAGCGGCCTGCCTGGCTGGCGACGCGGTATCCCGAATGCGCTGCAGCCGGCTTGGCGGCGGCCCGACGGTGGCGCCGAGGTCGGCGCCTACCGTTTTCCGCCGGGACCGCAGCCCGACGCCGAAGTGCGCTTCGCGCACAAGATCGGCAACACCGAGAACTACGCGGCCGACGCCGGCATCGTGCAGTCGCTGCACCCCGGCGGACGGCATTACCTGGTCGCGCTGACCAGCAGCCTGGGCAAACGCTACGCCCCCCAGCCGGGCTGTGCCGGCCCCTGGGGCCTGGCTGGCCTGGGTGCGGCGGTCGACGCCCTGATGAAGGAGTTGCTGGAATGAACACTGCACCGCTGATCGCGCCGCTGCCGGCGGGCAGTTGCCTGGGCCTGATCGCGCCGGCCGGCCCGCCGAAGCCGGGCCAGCTGGCCCAGGTGCCGGCCCTTGCCGACGCGCTGGGCTTTCGCCTGAAGTGCTTTCCCGGCTGTGCCGGCCCGATCGAGCACGGCTATCTGGCCGCCTCCGACGCCCAGCGCCTGGCTGATCTGCACGCCGCACTGGCCGACCCCGAGGTTGACGCCCTGCTCTGCCTGCGCGGCGGCTACGGCTGCCTGCGCCTGCTGCCTGGCCTGAACCTCGAGCTCGTTGCAAGCGCCGCCAAGCCGCTGATCGGCTACAGCGACATCACCAGCCTGCACGCGGTCTGGAACCGCCTGGGCTTGCCCGCCTGGCATGCGCCGATGCCGACCTCGGACTGGCTGGCCGAGGGCGGCCTGGACGATGCCCGACGCCTGGCTGCCGCGCTCAAGCAGGGCCTGTGGCCGGGCGAACGACAGCAGGCGCCGGCCGCGCATCCGCTGAGCCGCGGCGGGCAGGCCCGCGGTCGCCTGCTCGGCGGCAATCTCTCGGTGCTGGCCTCCTGCCTCGGCACACCGGCCATGCCCTCGCTGCGCGGCTGCATCCTGTTCCTGGAAGAGATCGGCGAAGAGCCCTACCGCATCGACCGCTACCTCGCCCAGCTGCGCCATGCCGGCGAACTGGACGGCGTGGCCGGCCTGCTGCTCGGCAGCTTCACCGAGGCCGCCAGCTGCGACGCGGTGCTGGCCGACCATCTGCACCGCATCGGCTGCCCGCTGCTCGCCGGCTGGCCGGCCGGCCACGGGCGGCCCAACCACGCGCTGCCGCTGGGCGCCGTGGTCGAACTCGACGTGCCGTCGCGCAGCCTGCGCTGGTAACACGGGCCGGCCCGCAACACCCCGCCCCGACGGGCATGCGCGAGGGTTATGGTCCGCGCCCAAACCGTGATCGTCAGGAATGCCACAACCGCGGGCCGGTCCCCATGGAAACCCCTGGACCAAGTGGCAATCATGTGAACCAGACGGACACCCCAGACCGATCCCAACCTTCCCTCGCAGGAGAGTGCCCCTTGAAACCGACCCGCATCGCCCAAGCCCTTGCCCTGATGGGCCTGGCCAGCGCCGCGCTAGCGCAGACCACCCCGAATACCGATCCGCAACGCCTTGAGAAGGTGACCGTCACCGGTTCGAGCATCAAGCGCCTGGCCAACCAGCGCGCGCTGCCGATCGAGAACTTCTCCCGCACCGACATCGAGCGCCGCGGCATCACCGGCGCCGAAGAGCTGGTCGAGATGCTGTCGGCCAACGTCGCCGGCGCCAACAACCCGGTGTCCAGCAACACCGTGTTCGGCCCCGATCAGGACCGCCTGGGCGGCGGCAGCAGCTTCGCGAACCTGCGCGGCCTGGGCCCGACCGGCACCCTGGTGCTGCTCAACGGCCGTCGCGTGTCCACCGCCGGCATGAGCGGTGGCGCGGTCGACCTGAACGCCATCCCGATGGACGCCGTCGAGCGCGTCGAAGTGCTGAAGGACGGCGCCTCCGCGATCTACGGTACCGATGCGATCGGCGGCGTGATCAACTTCATCACCCGCACCGACTACGAAGGCTTCTCGATCCGTGGCAGCTACAGCTCGCCCGAGGCCTCGGGCGGCGGTCAGCGAGCACGCATCTCGGCCGCTGGCGGCATCGGCAGCCTGTCCAACGACGGCTGGAACCTGATGGCCTCGCTGACCCTGGACAACAACAAGATCCTGCGCGGCATCGACCGCGACTGGGCCACCGGCTTCCAGCCGGACCGCTACCTGACGCCGGATTCGTCGAGCTCCTGGCACGCCAATATCCGCACCGTGGCCAATACGGCGCTGGGCACCGGCGGCACCCTGGTCGGCACCACCGACACGACGCGCTACACGATCCTCAACCTGCTCGCCATCCAGGGCAAGTGCGGCGAGATGGACTACCAGGTGCCGATGGCGCCGAACATGCAGGTCTGGAATCGCACCTATCCGGCAGCCAGCTCGCGCTATGCCTGCACCCGCGACTACGGCCGCAACTTCATGCTGCAGTCGCCCAAGGACGCAGCCAACGCGTTGCTGAAGGGCACCTTCTCGCTGGGCGAGCATCAGCTCGCGGTCGAGGCGATCGCCTCGCGCACCGAGGTTGACGGCGAGTACGCGCCCTTCCAGTTCAACTCCGACGCCAACACCCGGGCCAACCTGCCCATCACCAGCCCGCATTACCTGAACATGCGGGATCTGGTCGGTGCGCAGCAGTTCGACCCGACCAAGCCCATTGCCTACCGCCTGAACATGACGGATTGGGGCATGCGGCGCAGCACCTACACCTCGGACAACCTCCGACTGCAGACCACGCTGGATGGCACGATCGGCGACTACGACTACACGCTGTCGCTGGGCTATGGCTCCGCCGAAGGCTCGACGACGCTGAAGCACGGTTTTGCCGACACCAACAAGCTGGTCAGGTTGCTCGAATCGGGTCGCTACAACCCCTTCCTGATGCCCGGCGAGACGCAGTCCAGCGACGTGCTGGCCGACATCGAGGCGATGCAGGTGCGCGGCCGCATCCAGGGCGGCAAGACCAGCGTCAAGACGGCAGATGGCACGATCTCCGGCTCGCTGGGCCAGTTCATGGCCGGCGAGGTGCTGTTCGCGCTGGGCGCCAGCTTCCGCCAGGAAACCTACAAGTTCTCCGGCACGCAGACCTACAGCTGCGTGAGCAGCTTCTCGGATGCCAACCTGGCCTTGACCAATTCGGTGATGGGCTGCTCGGGCAACGGCTCGGCACCGGCGCTGTCGCGCGACATCGGTGCGGTCTTCGGCGAGCTGATCGTCAAGCCCTTCGACGCGCTGGAGGTCACGCTGCAGGTGCGGCATGACCAGTACCAGAAGGTCGGCGGCACCACGAACCCGAAGCTCGGCCTGCGCTTCCAGCCGATGGACAGCCTGCTGCTGCGCGCCTCGGCGAACACCGGCTTCCGTGCGCCCACGCCGCAGCAGATCCGCCTGGCCCGCACCGGCCCGCAGGACCTGACCAGCCGCTTCCGCGATCCCGAGCTCTGCGCCGACATCAACAACCCGATCGACGCCACGCAATGCGATGTCGTCGGCCTGGACTACTACACCGGCGGCAACCCCAATCTGAAGCCGGAAGAATCCAAGCAAGGCACCGTCGGTTTCGCCTTCCAGCCGACGCAGGATCTGCAGGTCTATGCGGATTACTGGCAGGTCCAGCTCGACAACCGCATCCGCCAGATCGGTGTGACGACGCAGATCGCCAACTACGATCTGTTCAAGCAGAACTTCATCCGCGATCCGAACACCCGCGTCGTCCAGCATGTGGAAGCCGGCTGGGTGAATTCGGCGGAGAGCCGCACCAAGGGCGTCGACTTCGGCGTCAGCTACCGCACCGATGCCTTCGGCGGTCGCCTGAGCAGCAAGCTGTCGGGCACCAAGATGATCAGCAACAAGGAGCGCCTGACCGCCGCTGCCAACCTCGTCGAGTACGTCGGCAAGTGGAACACCACCAGCCTCTACCTGCCCTGGCGCTTCGATGCCAGCATCGGCTACCAGACCGGCCCCTGGAGCGTCACGCTGTCCGGCATCTACCGCGACAGCTACGAGGATGAGAACCGCGGCCCGACCGCCCAGGGTGGCAACAACTACCTGACCGCCGATTCGCCGCTGCCCTTCAAGCGCACCATCGAGGCCTACACCAGCTTCAACCTGGTCGGAACCTGGTCGGGCATCAAGAACGTGACCATCACCGGCACCATCGTCAATCTGTTCGACAAGCAGCCGCCGTTCACCTGGCACAACGTCGACACCGTGATCGGCGCCGGCTGGGATCCGCGTATCGCCGACCCGCGCGGCCGGACCTTCGGCATCTCGGCCAGCTGGAAGCTGTAAGCGTTCACGCGCCTGTGTGTCACCCCAAGGGCCTTCGGGCCCTTTTTTCATGCGCGCACCGATCGCGGAGCCTGGGTTTCCCGCAGCGACGCGCCGCTGGCGCTGCGGATAGGCTCGATCCATGAAGACCTGGATGCGCCGCCTTGCCGCCCTGCTCTTGCTGCTGCTGCTGATCGCCGCAGCCGCACTCGCCCTCTATGCCTACCGGGCCACGCCGCAGCAGACCGGCAGCTTGCAGGCAGCAGGCCTGCGCGCCCCCGTGCGCATCGACCGCGATGCCCATGGCGTGCCGACCCTCCGCGCGCAGCGCATCGCCGACCTGGCCTACGCGCTGGGCTTTTCCCATGCCCAGGATCGCGGCTGGCAACTGGAAACCCAGCGCCGCATCGGCCAGGGCCGGCTGGCCGAGGCCTTCGGCTCGGGCGCGCTGGACACCGATCGCTTCCTGCGCGCGCTGGGCGTGCACCGTGCCGCAGCCGCGCAATGGGCCTGGGTGCAGCAGCATGGCGATCCCGAGGCGCGCGACGCGGTGATCGCCTACGCGAAGGGCGTGAACGCCGGCTGGCGCAGCCAGGCCAGGCCGCCGGAGATGCTGCTGCTCGGCCTCGAGTTCGAGGAATGGACGCCGGTCGACAGCATGGCCTGGGCCTTGATGATGGCCTGGGATCTCGCCACGAACTGGAACCAGGAGCTGCTGCGCCTGCGCCTGGCGCTGCAACTGCCGCGGGGCCAGGCCAGCGTCGAGCGCATCCACCAGCTGATGCCGCCCTACCCCGGCGATCAATATCCGGCGCTGCGCGACGCCGTCGCCCTCTACCGCTCGCTGGGCCTGGGCAGCGAGGCCGACGCCACGCTGGAGCGCCTGCAGGCCGCGGCGCCGCTGTCCGGCGTTGAGGGCCGTGGATCGAACAACTGGGCGGTCGCCGCCTCGCACAGCCGCAGCGGCCAGCCCCTGCTGGCCAACGACCCGCACCTGGGTCTGCAAACCCCCTCGCTCTGGTACCTGGCGCGGCTGGAGGCCCCCGGCCTGAAGGTCGCCGGTGGCACCCTGCCCGGCCTGCCCTGGGTCGTGCTGGGGCAGAACGAACGCGTCGCCTGGGCGTTCACGAACACCGGTCCCGACACCCAGGACCTCTACCTGGAAGAACTGCGCGAGACCGCCGACGGCGGCACCGAGGTGCGCAGCCCAGACGGCTGGGAGCGCGCCGCCGAGCGCGTCGAGACCATCCGCATCAAGGGCGGCGGCAGCGAGACCCTGAAGGTCCGCACCACCCGCCACGGCCCGCTGATCTCCGACGCCGGGCCCGGCGCCGAGTTGCTGAAGAGCCGCGATGGCAGCCGCCGCTTCGGCCTGGCGCTGCGCTGGATCGCGCTCGAGGCCGAGCAGGACCCGCTGGGCGTCGGCCTGGCGGTGAACCGCGCCGCCAGCATCGACGCCTACCTGGACGCGATGCGCCGCTGGCACAGCCCGCAGCAGAACATGCTGCTCGCCGAACGGGACGGCGACATCGCCTTCATCGCCCCGGCCCGCGTGCCCATCCGCACGCCGGCGCACGATCTGCACGGCCTGTTCCCGGCGCCCGGCTGGGACGCCCGCTACGACTGGACCGATCAAACCATCCCCTTCGAGCAACTGCCCTTCGAGCGGGCGCCGGCGCGCGGCTGGCTGGCCAGTGCGAACCAGAAGATCCACGGGCCGGACTACCTGCCGCACCTGAGCCACGAATGGGCAACGCCCTGGCGGCAGCAACGCATCGAGGCCCTGCTGCAGGCCCGCCCGCAGCACGACCTCGACAGCCTGGCCGCGATGCAGGCCGATGTGCGCTCGCTCGGCGCCCAACCGCTGCTGCCGGCTTTCAGACAGCTGAAGACCGGCGACGTCGCGCTCGACGCCGAACTGCGGGCCTTCGACGGCGAGATGCGCGCCGACAGCCGCGTCGCGCCGCTGTTCTGGGCCTGGGTGCGCCAGCTCACCGAAGGCCTGCTGGCCGACGATCTCGGCGACGCGCTCTACCAGCGCGCGCTGGCCAGCAGCTCGTTCCGCAGCGCCATCGAGGGCATCGTCACCCGGGACGACGCCGGCTGGTGCGACGATCGCCGCACGCCGCAACCCGAGAGCTGCGCGCAGCAGACGCAGGCGGCGATGCAGCGTGCGATGGCCGAGCTGAAGGAGCGCCTGGGCAGCGATCCCTCGCGCTGGCGCTGGGACCAGCTGCACCGCATGAAGGCCGAGCACCGGCCCTTCTCGCGGGTCGCGCCGCTGCGGCCGCTGTTCGAGCTCAGCCACCCGGCCAGCGGCGACACCTACACGGTGAACGTCTCCCGAGTGCGCCTGCGCGCCGACTGGACCGGCGATTTCTACACCGCCGACCACGGCCCTGCGCTGCGCTTCCTCGCCGATCTCGGCGACCCGACCAAGGGCCGCGTGATGATCTCCACCGGCCAGAGCGGCCTGCCCTGGAGCCGGCATTACGGCGATCTGCTGGCCCCCTGGATGCGCGTCGAATACCTGCCGCTGTGGCAGGCACCGGCGGTGGCAACGCTGGAGCTGACACCGGGTTGAGGGCGGGCTGAGACACTGCGCCCCATGCCCTTGCAGGCCGTCTTCTCCAACCAGCTCGACGCGCTGTTCGACGCGCTCTGCCTGCGCCTGCAGGCCACGCCGCGCGACCCCTTCAGCCGCGACACCGTCATCGTGCCCAGCAGCGCCGTGCAGCGCTGGCTGCAGCAGCGCTTGGCCGAGCGGCTGGGCATTGCCGCCAACCTCGACACGCCGTATCTGGCGCCCTGGCTGCACGGCCTGCTGCGCGAGCCCGGCGACCCCGAGCCTTTTGGATCGGCCTGGGTCTGGCGCGTGTACCAGTTGCTCGGCCACCCCAAGCTGCTGCGCGAGCACCCGCGGCTGGCGCAAAGCCTGGGCGACCCGGCCGCCCCTGGCCGCGAGGCCCTGCGCTGGGAGCGCGCGCAGGCCGCCGCCGCACTGCTGGAGCGCCTGGGCCTGGAGCGGTCCGACTGGCTGACCGCCTGGCGCGAACGCCGGCTGGTCACGAGCGAGCCCGACGAGCCCTGGCTGGCCGCGCTGTGGCGCGCCGTGGGCGACGAAGCGGGCGACCTGCTCGCGCGCCGGCTGGAGCGTGTGAGCGCGCGAGAGCTGGAGCGGACCGTCCATCTGTTCGCGCTGCCGCGCATCGCACCGCTGCACTGGCAGGCCTTGCAGCGCCTGGGCGAACAAGGCGCCTCGCTGCAGCTCTACCAGCTCAACCCCTGCCGCGAGTACTGGTTCGACCTCGTCAGCCCGCGCCGCCTGGCGCGGCTGCAGGCCCAGGGCCGGGACGACGCCCACGAGGTCGGCCACCCGCTGCTGGCGCTGAACGCGCAGCCCTTGCAGCAGCAGTTGCTGCAACTGGCCGAGGCCGGCCTGCACGCCGACGACGGCGACTACCGCGAACCGCCCGCCGACCACCTGCTCGCCCGCCTGCAGCGCGGCCTGCTCGACCTGCAGGCCGAGGCCCCGGCTCAGCCCGGCGACCGCAGCCTGGAGCTGCATGTCTGCCACTCGCTGACCCGCGAGCTGGAGGTGCTGCACGACCGCCTGCTCGGCCTGATCGCCGACGACCCCAGCCTGCAGCTCGGCGACATCCTGGTGCTCTGCCCCGACATCGACGCCGCCGCGCCGCGCATCGAGGCGGTGTTCGGCAGCGCCCCGACCGAGCGCCTGCTGCCTTACGCGATCACCGGCCAGACCGCGCCGCCGCTGCCGGCAGCGCTGCGCCGCTTCCTCGCGCTGCTGGCCCTGCTCGACGGCCCCGCCCCGGTCACCGAGCTGGCCGAGCTGCTGCCCGGCGACGTGCTCGACGCGCTGGACGCCCTGCAAGCCGCCGGCCTGCGCGCCGGCCTGGACGCGGCCCACGCCCTGCCGCACGGCCTGAGCCCAGCCCACACCCTGGACGCCGCGCTGCAGCGCCTGCTGCTCGCCCACTGCCTGCCGGCGCAGCCCCTGCCACCGCTGGGCGCCTGGCAGGCCGCGCCGCAATCGCTGCCGCGCGCCACCCTGGCCGCGCTGCAGGCCTTTGCCAGCGGCCTCACGCAAGCGGCGCGCACCGCCCTGCCACAGGCCCCCGCCCGCTGGACCGCGCTGCTGCAGCAATGGGCCGCCGCCTGGCTGGCGGATGGATCCACCCCCAACGAGCCCGATGCCGACGACGACGCCGGCCGCCGCCTGCGCGACGCCATCGCCCGCCTCAGCGAAGCCTGGCAGCGCGCCGGGCTGACTGAGCCCCTGCCCCTGGCCCGCGTGCGCGCCGCGCTACTCGAAGCCTTGCACGACCCGGTGCGCGGCGGCGTGCCCACCGGCGCCATCACCTTCAGCAACCTCGCCAGCCTGCGCAGCCTGCCGGCCCGCGTGGTGGCGCTGATCGGCCTGGACGACGGCGCCTGGCCGCGAGCGGCCGCACCGCAGCCCTTCGACCTGCTGGCGGCGCAGCCCCGCGCCGGGGACCGCCAGCCGCGCCAAGAGCAGCGCCAGCTGGTGCTCGAAGCCCTGCTCGCCGCCCGCGACGTACTCCACCTCAGCCACAGTGGCCGCAGCCTGCAGGACGACAGCCCGCGCCCGCCCTCGGTGCTGCTGGCCGAGCTGGCCGATTTCCTCGGCCCGGCGCTGACCCGCGTCGAGCACCCGCTGCAGCCCTTCTCGCCTCGCGCCTTCGACCCGGCAAAGCCCGCGCTGCAGAGCTTCCGCGCCGAGCTGCTGCCCCCGGCCCAGCCCAGCCCCGCCACGCCCTTCCTGCCGGGCCCGCTGCCCCCGCTGGCCAACCCGCCCACGGTCATCACCCTGAGCCAGTTGCAAGCCGCCCTGCGCCACCTGGGCCGCGACTGGCTGCAGCGCCGACTCGGCCTCAAGCTGCCCTGGGACGAGGCGCCCTGGGAGCCGGCCGAGCCGTTCGCGCTGGACCGCTTCGCGCTGAGCGACTGGGCCGAGCGCTGGGCGCCGCGGCTGACGCCCGCCACGGCCGACACCGAGGTCCTGCGCTGGGCCGCCACCGACCCGCGCTGGCCCCCCGGCGCACTGGCCGAGCCCGCGCTGCGCGCCGAGCTGCCGCGGCTGCGCGCCTACGCCGCGGCGCAGGCGGCTTGGCGGGCCGCGCCGCTGCTGCCCTTGCCGCCGCCCTTGGCATTGGGCGGCATGGCGCTGAGCTTCGAGGGCAGCGAACTGCGGGGGCTGGAGGGTCGGCCCGCGCTACGCCTGGCGAAGTTCCAGCCGCCGGGGGCGGCGGATCAGCTCAGCACCTGGGCGGCGCACCTCGCACTGCAAGCGGCATTCGGTGCCGAGGCTGGCGCGCAGATGCAGCATGCCGAGGGGCTGCTGCTGTTCCAGCCCGTTCCCGAGCCGCTGACATTGTTGAAGCAACTGGTCGCTCTAGCGCAGGCCGACGCCCCGGCCTTCCTGCCGGTTCGCACAGCACTTGCGCTGGTGGAGGAAGGGCCTGGCAAGGCCGTCAGCGCGTGGCGCAACGAGCGTTTTGGCGGCGAGAGCCAGGACGCGCACTGGGCGCTGCTGCGGCGCGGTGAGGGTGAAGGCGACGAAGAGGCGCTTGACGTACTTGCAGCGGTTGCAAATGAGGTCTTACGTCCGATTGGTACATACAGGTGTTGAAACTTCGGCATTCCAGCGGCCACCGCCAAGTCGACAAACGGCAACTCGCCCGCCTCTGTACAGGCTTCCAATGAACCCATCCGCGACCATCAAGCTTTTTCTGCCCCAGGGCGATCCGAAACGTGTCCGGACCGCTGAGATATCGAATTGGTCTGGAAAGGCCGTTGCGGGACCACGCACCGACCTCGAACTGCTGATGGGAAGGCCTGAGCTTGCCAGTCCAGGTGTCTACGTTCTGCTTGGCTCTGACCCAGAGTCTGGCGATCCCGCTGCATACGTCGGAGAAGCAGAGGCTGTTGCAGACAGGCTAAAGCAGCACAAATCCAAAGAGTTCTGGACGTCTGCAATCGCGTTTGTCAGCAAGGACGAGAACCTTACTAAGGCACACATCAGGTACTTGGAAGGACGGCTCATCGAAGAGTCAATAAAAGTTGGTCGCTACAAACTCACGAACGCTGCCGCAAGTGGATCCAAGCTGCCCGAATCTGACCTTCATGACATGGAGGTCTTCCTAGAGCGCATTGGCCAGTTACTCCCGGTTCTTGGGTCTGAATTGCTCACTCCGGTTGCCCCGACAGCGAAGTCGGCGCAGCCGGCGGACTTCCTCTACTGCACGGTTAAGGGCCTTGAGGCCAAAGGTCTCCGCTCGCCGAATGGATTTGTCGTCTTGGCTGGCTCAAGCGCAGTCCTGAAGGAGCGGCCCGGTACCCACAAGCATGGCGCCTGGGTGCTGGCACTGCGCTCTAAATTGATCTCGGAAGGATCGCTTGTCGAGCAGGGCGACCGCTTGGTGTTTGCACGGGACGTTGAGTTTGCAAGCCCAAGTGCGGCTGCCGGTGTCGTCAGGGGCGGTACGGCTGCTGGGCCAATTTCATGGCTCAACAAGCAAGGTAAGACTCTCAAGGACATTGAGAACGACGCTTGACTCACCAACTCGCATGCAAACAGCCTTCTTGGGCTGTTCGTGTCGGAACCGATGAGACCGGCGATATGCGTCTTCTCCTGAGCCCATCCTGACTTTGACCGCCCCCGAACTCCCCGTCTTCGACGTCGACCTGCAAGGCGTCCAGCTCGTCGAGGCCAGCGCCGGCACCGGCAAGACCTGGACCCTGTGCGCGCTGCTGCTGCGCCTGCTGCTGGAAAAGGGCCTCGCACTGAACCAGATCCTGGTGGTGACTTTCACCAAGGCGGCCACGGCGGAGCTGCGCGAGCGGGTGCGCGGGCGCTTGGAGGAGACGCGGCGGGCGCTGGACGGTGCGCCGGCCGGCAGCGACCCCTTCGTGCCCACGCTCTTGGCGCGACTGCGCGGCCTGGGCCAGGCGGACGCGCTGCTGAAGAGCCGGCTGGACCTGGCGCTGCACGGCTTTGACGAGGCGGCCATCTTCACCATCCACGGCTTTGCGCAGCGCAGCCTGGCTGAGCTGGGCTTTGCCGCCGGCCTGCCCACGCAGCTCGAAGCGCTGACGGACGAAGCCCCGCTGCGCGAGGAACTGGCCCGCGCCTGGTGGCGGCGCGAGATCGTGAGCGGGAATCTGCCCCCTGCCCTGCTGCAGGCGCTGCAGGCCCAACCCAACGAACGGCCCGAGGACTGGGCGCAGCAGCTGGGCCGCCACCTGCGCCTGCCGGGCGCCGAGGCGCTGTGGCCGGAGCCGGTCGATGGCCCCGCACCACCCGACCCCGAACCGCGGCGCGCCGCGCTGGCCGCCCGCTGGCCCGCCGAACGCGAATCGCTGCGGGCGCTGCTGAGCGACAGCGACGCGCTGAAGGGCAATATCTACTCGGCCGGCGCCATCGACAAATGCTTTGCCGACTGGGACGCGCTGCTGGCCGGCCGCCCGCCCGAGCACGACAAGGCGGCCTGGCTCGGCATCGAGAAGTTGCAGACCAGCCTGAAGAAGGGCAAGACCGCGCCCGAGGACTTGTTCTTTGCCGACGCGCAAACCCTGCTCGACCGCCTGGAAGCCCAGGCCGCCCACACGCAGGCGCAGCTGCAGGCCTTGCGCTGCCGCTGGCTGCAGGAAGGCGCGCAGCAGCTGGCCCGGCTCAAGCTCGAGCGCGGCCTGATCGGCTACGACGACATGCTGGGCCTGCTGAACGAGCGCCTGCAGCAGCAACCAGCGGCGCTGGCGCTGCTGCAGGCCCGCTACGGCGCGGCGCTGGTGGACGAGTTTCAGGACACCGACCCGATGCAGTACCGGGTGTTCGCGGCGCTGTTCCCGCGCGGTGGCAATCCTTGCTTCTACGTGGGAGACCCCAAACAGGCCATTTACCGGTTTCGTCAGGCCGATCTGCCGACCTATCTGCAGGCCCGCGCCGAGGCCGAGGCCGTGTGGACCCTGTCGCACAACCAGCGCTCGGTGCCCGAGTTGCTCGCGGCCTTCAACGCCTTCTTCGGCCGCCAGCCCGATGCCTTCCTGGCGCCGGGTCTGGACTATGTGCCCGTGCAGGCGGGTGCCAAGCCCAAACCGCTGCTGCAAGAGCAAGAACCCAGCGCGCCGCTGCAGCTCTGGGCCTGGGAGGCGGGTGACGAGGGTTGGCCGCTGAAGGACGAGGCCCGCCAGCGCGCGTTGCGGGCGATGGCGCACGACATCGCCCGCCGCCTGCAAGCCGACAAACTTGGCGAGCGCCCGCTGCTAGCAGGCGACATCGCAGTGCTGGTGCGCACGCACCGCCAGGCGGGCCGCGTGGCCGCGGCGCTGGCCGCCGCCGGCATCGAGTCGGTGGCGCTCAGCCAGGCCAGCGTCTGGACCAGCGACGAAGCCGAGGAGTTGCAGTTGCTGCTCGAAGCCCTGCTGGGCCCGCGGCGCGAGCCCACGCAGCGCGCGGCCCTGGCCACCCGCCTGCTGGGCTTTGACGCACCCATGCTGGCCGCGCTGCAGACCGACGAGGCCGCCGCGCAGGCCCAGGCCGAGCGCTGGGCACGGTGGCGGCAGGACGCCGCCACTGGCCCCCTGGTGGCCGCGCTGCAGCGCCTGATGGCCGAGGCCGGCGCGCCGCAGCGCCTGCTCGCCCAGGCCCAGGGCGAGCGCCGGCTGACCAACTGGCTGCATCTGCTGGAGCTGCTGCAGGACGCGCCCATGGCCCCCGGCCCGCTGCGCGCCTGGGTGCGCCGCCAGCGCCACGAGGGCGCCGGCGGCGACGATGCCCAGCTGCGCCTGGAGAGCGACGCGCGCCGCGTGGCCATCGTCACCATCCACCGCAGCAAGGGCCTGGAGTACCCGTTGGTCTATTGCCCCTTCGCCTTCGAGGGCCCGGGGCGGGACATGAGCGGGAACGATTGGGGGCGCGCACTTCGTGACCAGGACGGTCGGCAGCAGATCGACTACCGAGGCGAGAAGGCCAGTGACGCCGAGATCGCTGCTCGCAAAGCCGAGGACCGCGCCGAGGAACTGCGCCTGCACTACGTGGCCCTGACCCGCGCGGTGCAGCGCTGCGTGCTGGTCGTCGGGCCTTACCGCACGAAGTCCGGCAAGGGCAGCAGCGACAAGCCCAGCCTGGCCGCCGCCGTGCACCACTTCGCGCTGGGCCGCGAGCCGGAGTCGCTCGACGAGGTGGATGCCGCCTGGTCGCAGCCCTTGCCGCACGCCACCTTCGTGCGCCTGGCCGCCGAGCCACCGGCACCGCCCGCCCTGCCCGCCCCGGCGCGGCCGCTGCTGGCCGCCCGCCCGGCGCCGCAGCAACTGCCGCCGCTGCGCTGGACCGGCAGCTTCAGCCGCCTGGTCGAGCCGGACAGCCATGGCAGCCTCCTCGGCGAGCCGCCCGAGCCGCTGCCCCCCGACGATTTCCTGCGCTTCCCGCGCGGCAGCCGCGCCGGCGACTGCCTGCACGCGGCGCTGGAGCGTGCCGACCTGGCACAGCCCGCGAGCTGGGAGGCGGCGATCGCCGCCGCGCTGGCCCTGCACCCACCCGAGCCCGAGCCCGACCCGCTCTGGGCGCCGCAGCTGCAGCAGGCGCTGCAGCGCGCCGCTCACACGCCGCTGGCCGAGGGCCTGCGCCTGAGCGAGGCCCCGCGCACGATGCGCGAATGGGCCTTCCAGCTGCACGCGCCCGCCGTGGACCTGCATGCGCTGCGCGCGCTGCTGCAGGCCCAGGGCCTGCCCCTGCCGGGCCTGCGCGGCCACGCGCTTCGCGGCTATCTGCGCGGCTTTGTCGACCTGGTGGTGGAGCACCAGGGCCGCTTCTGGGTGCTGGACTGGAAGAGCAACCACCTCGGCTACGCGGCGGCCGATTACGCACCGGCGGCCCTCGGCCCTGTGGTGGCCGCGCATGGCTACGCGCTGCAGGCCCTGCTCTACCTGCTGGCCCTGCACCGCCATCTGCGCGCCAGCCTGCCCGGCTACGCGCCCGCGCAACACCTGGGCGGCGCCCAGTTGCTGTTCCTGCGCGGCCTGGATGCCAAGCATGGCCAGTTCACGCTGCCGGCAGATGCCCACCTGATCGCCGCGCTGGACGCGCTGTTCGCATGAACGACCGCCTCAATGAATCCAGCTGGCCCCAGGCCCTGGCCGACGCCCTGCTGGGCTGGGCCCAGCAACTGCACCCCGAGCTGGCCGAGCCCGGCAATCCGATCGCCGAGACCCTGCGCCGCTGCGTGGCGCAGCTGGAGGCCGAGCGCGCCGCCGGCCATGTGCGCCTGCCGCTGAGCGCCGTGGACGCCGCCCGCCTGCGCGCCAGCGGCTTGGTGGAGCCCGACCCGGGGCGCAGCCAAACCCAGCCATTGGGCCTGCCCCTGGTCATCGACGCCGCGAGCCAGCTCTACCTGCACCGCGACCACGAGCACGAGCAGGCGCTGGCCGCGCGCATCGCCGCCCTGCACGCGGCACCGCCCAGCCCCATTGCCGAGCAGCCGCTGCGCCGGCTGTTCCCGGCGCTGGAGCACGGCGAGATCGACGCGCAGGCGATCGCCGTGGCCCAGGCGCTGCGCCAGCGCCTGACCCTGATCAGCGGCGGCCCGGGCACCGGCAAGACCAGCACCGTGCTGCGCCTGTTGGCCTGCGTGCTGGCCGAGCAACCGGCGGCGCGCATCCGCCTGGCGGCGCCCACGGGCAAGGCGGCGCAGCGCATGCTGGAGGCACTGCAGGACGGCCTGGCCCGGCTGCCCACCGACCTGGCCAACCGATTGGCCGAGCGCCTGCCGGACCAGGCCCTGACCCTGCACCGCCTGCTCGGTGCCGACGGCCAGGGCGGCTTCCAGCACGGCGCCGAGCGCCCGCTGGCGCTCGACTGGCTGGTCGTCGACGAGGCCTCGATGCTGGACCTGGCGCTGGCCCGCCAGCTCTTCGACGCGCTGCCGCCCGAGGGCCGCCTGGTGCTGCTCGGCGACCGCCACCAGCTCGCCGCGGTGGAGAACGGCGCGGTGTTCGCCGAGCTCAGCCAGGAGCCGGGCTGGAGCGAGACCACGCGCGCCGCGTTGCAGAAGGCCCTGGGCCTGGCCGAGCTGCCGCCCCGGCCCAGTCCTTTGCCCGATCTGGCGATCCAGTTCGAGCGCAGCCACCGCTTTGCGGCCGACAGCGGCATCGGCCGCCTGGCGGCCTGCGTGCGCGACGGCGATGCCGACACCGCGCTGGCGCTGCTGGCCGAAGCGCCAAGCGATCTGTGCTGGCTGGGCGAATCGCCAGAAGCCTTGCCGGGCGAGTTGCAGCGGGGCCTGAGCGGCTATGCGCACGCGCTGAGCCAGCTCTGGCCGCGGCCGGGCGATGCCGCCCTCGAACTTGCCGTCTGGCAGGCCTGGGACGGCTTTCGCGTGCTCTGCGCCGGCCATGGCGGGCCCTTGGGCACGCAGGCGGTCAACGCGCTGGCCGCCCGCATGCTGGCCGCCCGCCTGCCGGCCGACGCGCCGCCCGAGCTCGGCCAGCCGCTGCTGGTGACGCGCAACCAGGCCGAGACCGGCCTGGTCAACGGCGACATCCTGCTGCTGCTGCCCGCCGCCAACGGCGGCCTGCAGGCCCAGCTGCGGCGCGGCAGCGAGACACAAAGCCTGCCGCGGGCCCGCCTGCCCGCCGAGCTCGACGGCGCCTTCGCGCTGACCGTGCACAAGGCCCAGGGTTCGGAGTTCGACACCACGCTGCTGCTGGTGCCGCAGCTGGACCGCAACAGCCGCGAATGGCTGTACACCGGCGCCACACGGGCCCGCCGGATGCTGCGCCTGCTGGGCAGCGAGGCCGCGTTGCGCGCCGCGATCGAGAATCCGACGCAGCGGCGTTCGGGCCTGGCCGAGGCCCTCCGATGCGCAAGCACAAGGCCATGAGCCTTCAACCCACGAGCTTCCCATGCCCCTGACCCTCCTCACCGGCGCCTCGCGCGGCCTCGGCCTCGCGCTGGCCACCCAGCTCCAGGCCGAAGGCCAGCCGCTGATCGAGTTCTCGCGCAGCGCGCCGCACCCGTTCTCGGTGCGCGCCGATCTCGCCGACCCGCCGGCGTTCCGCGACGCACTGCTCGCCACCGTGCGCGCACTGCCGCCGCAGCAGCTGCAGGATGGCCTGCTGGTGATCCACAACGCCGGCGTGGTGACGCCGGTCGGTCCGGCCGGCGCGCAGGACCCGGCCGCGGTGCTGGCCAATCTGCAGGCGAACTTCGCTGCACCGGTGCTCGCGCTGTCGGCGCTGGTCGACGCGCTGCAGGAGCTGCCCGGCCGCAAACGCCTGCTGAACATCAGCTCGGGCGCCGCGCTGCGGCCGATCGCCGGCTGGAGCCTGTACTGCGCGGCCAAGGCAGGCATGGAGCAGTTCATCCGCACACTGGCCCAGGAGCAGCTGCAGCGCGCACAGCCCTGGACCGCGGTGAACGTCAACCCCGGCGTGATCGACACCGGCATGCAGGCCGACATCCGCGCCAGCAATCCTGCCGACTTCCCGGACCACGCGCTCTTCGTGCAGCGCCATGCCAGCGGCGCGCTGCAGCGGCCTGAGGACGTCGCCGCGCGCGTGCTGGCGATCGCCCGCCGCGACGAGCTGATCGGCGGCGAGCGCTACGACGCCAGCCACTGAGCAGCGCTCAGGCCGCAGCGAAATGGCTGTGGAAGCCGAAGGGCACCCAGTAGGGCAGCTCGATGCGCGCCAGCGGGCCGGCGGCGATGGCCTCGGCATCGAACACCGTGCAGAAGCTGCGCTGGCGCCGCGCGTCGAAACCGGTGCCGACCAGCCAGCCCTCGCCTTCGCGGCGACTGCCGGGCCGGGGCACCAGCACATGCTCCTCGACGACGGTGTCGGCATCGAAGGCAAAGCGCTCGACCTGGTCGCGGCGCAGGTCCAGGCGCTGCAGCGCATTGAAGCCCCAGCGATTGCCGACACCCTGCTGCGTCGGGTAGTAGACGTAGCGGTAGGCGCGGCCGACGACGCGCGGATCGACCTGCGGGAACTCCACCGCCTCGCGGCGTGAGCGCGCGGCAATGCGGCCGCTCTGCAGATCGACCTCGAGGAACTGCGGAGTCGACGCCGAGCCGTGCACGGCCCGCTCGCCGCCCAGGGCCTCGTTGAAGCGGCCGCTGAGAAACTCCTCGATGTCGGACTCGACATAGTCCAGGCGCAGCAGGCGCCCGTCGTCGCTGGCATTGCCGAAATGGAAGACCAGGGCCGGCGGCAGCTCCAGCTGGCGCTGGATCTGCAGCGTCGCCTTGTCGATCAGCACCAGGCGCATGGCCTGCCGGGCCTCCCAGCGCATCGCCGTGACCATGCTGGCGCCGGCCCGCACCGCCGCCATGTCCAGGGTCAGCGGGGGCAGCAGGAAGACGATGAAGCGCTCGCTGACGACGAAGTCGTGCACCATGGCTGCCGTCGGCAGGTCCAGCAACTGGCTGCGCTTCAGGCGGCCATCGGCGGCGATCTGGTAAAGCACCAGCTTGCCGGCAAAGGTGCCGAAGTTCCACAAGGTCCCGTCCGGCTCGCGCTTCGGATGGGCGCTGAAGGGCATGCCCTTGAGTTCGGGCGTCCAGGCCTTGGGGCCTAGCGTCTTCAGGGTCTGCGGATCCAGTTCGGTGGCCGAGCCGCCCTCCCAGAGCGCGTAGAGCCGGCCGCCCTGCACGGTGACGCTGGTGTTCGCCGTGCTCAGGTCGTCGGGGCCGCGCACCGGCAGGCGCGCCGGCACCGCGGTGCCGAAGGCCGGCAGCAGAAAGGCGTTCGCGGCCTGCTCGGCTTTGAACTTGCGCGTCTGCACGAAGCGTGCGCTGTGGCTGAGCCCTTCGGGACCGAGATGCCAGGCCTGCACCAGGCCGTCGCCGTCGAACCAGTGCCGGTAGCGCTGGCCGTCGCGACCGAGCAGGCCCGGCCCGTTGCGGTACAGGGTGCCGCGCAGGCCAGCCGGCAGACGGCCTTGGATGCGCAAGCCTTCGGCGAGGCGGTCCATGCCGTCGCTCCAGCCACGCAGCGGCTGCAGCAGCGGCGAGCTGCCAAAGGGGCGGGTGTCCGGCACATCGGGGCGGGCCCAGCTGCCGGCATGGAACAGCGCTGCGGCGCCTGCGGCGCTTTGCAGCAGGAACTGACGGCGGGCAAACATGGCGTCGCTCCTCAGTTCAGGTCGATGCGCTGCTGGGTGTCGCCCTTCACGCTGAAGCGCGCCGCCTCGAACTTCGGCGGGCCGAAGCTGCCGCTGGCATTGTTCGAGAAGGCGTAGGGCTCGGTCGGGATGCCCAGGGCGTTGAAGTCCATCTTGTTGTTGCCGTTGACGTCGTGCAGCAGATTGAAGGCGTAGTCGCCGTCGGGCAGGTTCTCGATGCGCAGCACCAGCTTGCCGTCGGCGCCGGGCACGCCGGCCACCGCACGCAGCGGCTTCTTCATCCAGCTCTCGGCGCTGTCGTAGACGGCAACCAGCACCCGGCCTTCAGCGCTGGCCAGGCCGCTGATGGCAACCTCCAGCGTGGCGGCTTGGCCGATGCCAGCGGTGGCGGCGAACAGCAGGGCACTCAGGACGGTGTGACGCATCGGAAAACTCCATCGGAAGGATTGATGGAGCGGATGCTGACCGGCTCGCCCCACCCCCGCGACACCGCTGCGACGAACGGGCGCGCACCGGCGCGAACGGGCTCAGGAAAGCGGGAAGCGCTGCGGGATCTCGCCCTCGGCGGGCTGGCAGGCCGCATCCAGCGGCGGGCCGTCGCGACGCAGCAGCAGGTGCTCGGCGGTGTAGCAGAGCTCGATGCGGCGCGCCGCCGGCCAGAGCCGCAGCGCCAGGCGCTCGAGATCGGGCGGCAGGCTGGTGACGATCTCGCTGCGCGCCGCGTCCTCGGGCGGATGGCCGGCAAAGCTCAGCCAGGGCACGAAGGCGGCCAGCAGCCGCCAGCCGGCGTGGCCGTAGCGCACCGGCTCCGGTGCATAGCCCCAGACGCCAAGCACCGCCTGCGCGGTCGCGCGGCCGGCGGTCGGCGGCGCCCAGGCCTGCGCCATCAGTTCGGCCAGCCATTGGTTGCAGTTCAGGCGCAGCAGGTCCTGCGGGTGCGCATTGGCGCTGTAGTCGCCGGCCAGCAGGGCCTGCGCCGACGGCGTGTCCAGGGCCGCCTGGGCCAGGCTCTCCGCCGCCTCGGCCGGCAGCAGCAGCAGCGAGACGAAGCCGCGCTGCGGCTCGTCGGCGCCCATCAGGAAACCGGCCAGGCCCTGGTCGAACAGGCGCACGCGCTGCTCGTCGCAGGCGAAATACAGCTGCCGCACGCCCCAGGGGCTCAGCGGGTTGTCGCGCAAGCTGACGGCGGCATGGGTGTAACGGATGCCGAAGCGCGCCAACTTCGGCGTGCCGGCGCGGGCGACGAGCGCCGCCGGCTGGCCAGCCGCCTGCAGTTCGGCGCGCAGCAACTCGGCGACCTGCAGCAGGCGGTCCTGATCGGCGGCGCTGCGGGGTGCCTCGGCGGCGCACAGGCGCAGCGAGCTCGAGGCCAGCAGCGGGCCACAGGCCAGCAGCAGCAAGGCGGCCAGCGCCGCCCGCGTCACAGCTTGTGCGACTCGAAGTCCTTGCGCAGGCGGTCGTCGACGGCCAGGAAGAAGGGCGCTGCGCCCTCACGGGCGGCAAAGGCCAGGCCATAGGCGCGCTCGGCCACCCAGAGCGCGGCGCCGGGCTGCAGGCCCTGCATCTCGGCCACCGGGGCCGGCAAGGTCAGCGCAAAGCCCTGGGCCTGCCCGGCCGCGGGCTCCAGCGTCAGGCGCAGGCGCTCGCCGTCGACGCGGGCGACCGCGGTGACCCGATAGGCGCCTGCGGCGGCCGCCCGATCGTCGCCCGAGCTGCTCTTGCTGGAACCGCTGACCGAGTCCGACAGGCTGCCGATCGACTGCGACGCGGCGCTGGCCGCCGACGAGGTGAAGGAATCGGCCTGCGCTGCAGCACACAGCAGGGCAGCCGAGAGCAGGAGGACGGCGCGGGAGGCTTTCATGACAGGAAGAATAGCCGCAGCGGGGCCGCGCCGCACCGACAATGCCCTCCGACATGCGCCTGAGCCGTCTCTTCCTCTGCACCACCGTGCTGCTGCTCGGTCTGGTGTCGCTGATGCTGGCGCGCGCGATGTGGACCGACTGGCAAGGGCTGCAGCGTGCAGAGTCCGGCCTGGAGGCCATGGAGCTGGCTTACGCGGCGATGCGCGTGGCCGAGCATGCATCGGCCGAGCGCGGCCCGAGCATCCCGGTGCTCAACGATCCACCCGCGGCGGCGCTGCGGGAGCGCCTGACGCAGTTCCGCACGGCGACCGACGCCGCCTTTGGCACCGCGCTCTCGCGACTGCGCCAGCGCGACGAGCCCGAGCTGCGCGCCGCCCTGCCGGCGCTGGAGCGCGCGCTGCAGCAGATGGAATCGGCACGCGAGGAGGTCGAGCGCGTGGCCGGGCTGCCGTTGGCCGAGCGTCAGGCGGTCGGCCAGCGCAGCACCCGGCAGGCGATCGACCAGATGTTCGCGGTCATCGACACGGTGCTCGAGGCGGTGACGCTGCTGTCGGCCAGCGCCGAGCGCATCCACCCCAGCCTCTCGCTGCCCCTGGTCGGCTCGCGCTACGCGGCCGAACTGCGCGAGCACGCCGGCCGCCTGGGTTCGCAGTTCACCGCGCCGCTGGCCAGCGGCGCGCCGCTGGGGCCGCAGGAGCGCGACGGCATCCCGCACCTGCTCGGGCGCATCGAGCAGCTCAAGACCCTGCTCGACGTGAAGGCGCGCACCAGCCTGCCAGACCCGCGCATCGACGCAGCGCTGCAGGCCCAGCACCAGCGCTACTTCGGCGAGAGCCTGCCCTTCATTGCCGAGCTGCACAGCCGCGGCCTGGCCGGGCAGTCCTACGGCATGGATTCGGCGAGCTTCGTCGCCCGCTACGTGCCGGCGATGCGCAGCATCGTCGAGCTGCGCGACACCCTGCATGCGGTCGGCCGCGAACAAGCGCTGGCCGAGGTATCGGCCGCGCAGCAACGCCTGCGGGTCAATGCCTTCATCGGCATCAGCATCCTGGCGCTGGAGATCGCCGTCTTCTTCACGCTGCGCCGGCGCGTGCTGTCGCCGCTGCTGCGCAGCACCCGGCAGATGGTGGGCCTGATGCGCGGCGATCTGAGCCAGCGCCTGCCGACCGTGCAACGCGGCGACGAGATCGGCGAGCTGCAGAAGGCGGTGATCGCGCTGCAGGCCAGCCTGCAGCGCACGCAGGAGCTGGAAGGCGAGCGCGAGGCGCTGATCGCCGAGTTGCGCCAGCTCAGCCACCGCGACCACCTGACCGGGCTGATGAACCGCCGGGCCTTCGACGAACTGGCGCCGGCGCAGCTTGCGCTGGCGGAGCGCCATCGTTGGCCGCTGGCCCTGCTGCTCTTCGACCTGGATCATTTCAAACGCATCAACGACCAGCACGGGCACGAGACCGGCGACCAGGTGCTGCGCCATGTCGCGCGACTGGCGCAGGCGCAGCTGCGCGGCGCCGACCTGCTGGCCCGCTACGGCGGAGAGGAATTCATCGCCCTGCTGCCCGACTGCGACGCGCAGGCCGCGCTCGCGCTGGCCGAACGCCTGCGTCAGATCCTGCAGCAGCAGGCGCTGCAACTGCCCGACGGCCGCAGCCTGGCGCTGAGCGCGAGCTTCGGCCTAGCCGCAGCGGTGCCCGGCACCCGCATCGACCTGGCCGAGCTGTTCAGCCGCGCCGATGCGGCGCTGTACGCCGCCAAGGCCGAGGGCCGCAACCAGGTGCGGCAGGCGGCCTGATCCGGAACCGGCGGCTCAGCCGCGCGCGCGGCGTTCGCGCACCGCGGCCGCCAGCTCGCGCAGCAGCGGTTCGGTCTGCGACCAGCCCAGACAGGCGTCGGTGATGCTGACACCGGCGCGCAGCCCGCTCTTGGGCTCGCCCTCCCGGTGATCCTGGCGGCCCGGCTGCAGATGGCTCTCGATCATCACGCCGCTGATGCGGCGCTCGCCACCAGCGATCTGGCCGGCGATGTCGCGGCCGACCTCGATCTGGCGCTCGTACTGCTTGCTGCTGTTGCCGTGCGAGCAGTCGACCATCAGGGTCTCGCGCAGCCCGGCGGCACGCAGCGCGTTGCAGGCCGCCTCGATGCTGGCCGCGTCGTAATTCGGCGTCTTGCCGCCGCGCAGGATCAAGTGGCAGTCCTCGTTGCCGCGGGTCTCGAAGATCGCCGCGGCGCCCATCTTCGTCATGCCCATGAAGGCATGGCCGCTGCGGGCTGCCATCACCGCGTCGGCGGCGATCTTGACGCTGCCGTCGGTGCCGTTCTTGAACCCCACCGGGCAGGACAGGCCGCTGGCCAGTTGACGATGGCTTTGGCTTTCGGTGGTGCGCGCGCCGATCGCACCCCAGGCGATCAGGTCGGCGATGTACTGCGGCGACAGCAGATCGAGGAACTCGGTGCCGGCCGGCAGGCCGAGCTGCAGGATGTCGAGCAGCAGTTGGCGGGCCAGGCGCAGGCCCTCGTTCATGCGGAAGCTGCCATCCAGGCGCGGGTCGTTGATATAGCCCTTCCAACCGACCGTGGTGCGCGGCTTCTCGAAGTAGACGCGCATCACGACGAGCAGTTCGTGGCGCAGCTCGTCGGCCAATCCTTTCAGCAGGCGGGCGTAGTCCATCGCCTGATCGTGGTCGTGGATGCTGCAGGGACCGACGACGACGACCAGGCGCTCGTCGTCGCCGCGCAGCACGCGGCCGATGCCGGCACGGGTGCGCTCGACCAGGCTGAGCGCCGCTTCCGGCACCGTCAGCTCGTCCAGCAGCAAGGCCGGGCTGATCAGCGGGCGCACGGCGCGGATGCGGGTGTCATCGGTGCGCGTGCTGTCCTCGGTGGCGTCGAGGGAGCCGGCTTCGCGGTCGTGCGTGGGGTCGTCGAGACGGGTCATGGTGGGGGCTCAGGGAGAATCCGCCTCCATTGTTGCCGCTCGCCGCTGTCCGCACCCGCCCATGGCCCTGCCCTACGCCTTCGCCCGCCCCGCCCTGTTCGCGCTCGACCCCGAAGCCGCCCATGAACTGACGCTGCAGGCGCTGGCCCGGCTGCAGAACACGCCGCTGGTCTGCGCCTGGGGGCAGACGCGGGTCGACGACCCGGTGCAACTGGCCGGCTTGCGCTTTCCGAACCGCGTTGGTCTGGCGGCCGGCCTGGACAAGAACGGCCGCGCCATCGACGGTCTGGGTGCGATGGGCTTCGGTTTCATCGAGGTCGGCACCGTCACGCCCAAGGGCCAGGCCGGCAACCCGAAGCCACGCATGTTCCGCCTGCCCGAGCACCAGGCGCTGATCAACCGCCTGGGCTTCAATAACGAGGGCCTGGACGCCTTCGTCGCGAACGTGCAGCGGGCGCGTTCGTTCCGCGCCGGCGGCGGCCTGCTTGGCCTGAACATCGGCAAGAACGCCGCCACGCCGATCGAGAACGCGCTGGACGACTACCGGATCGGCCTGGACGGCGTGTACCCGCATGCCGACTACGTGACCGTCAACATCTCCAGCCCGAACACCGCGAACCTGCGCAGCCTGCAGGGCGACGCGGCGCTGCAGGCGCTGCTTGAACCGCTGATGGCACGGCGCGAGGAACTCGCCGCCCGGCACGGCCGGCGCGTGCCCTTGTTCGTGAAGATCGCCCCCGACCTCGACGAGGCCCAGGTCGGCCTGATCGCGCGCACGCTGCAGGCCTGTGGCGTCGACGGCGTGATCGCCACCAACACCACGCTGGCGCGCGACGCGGTCGCCGGCCACGCGCATGCCGGCGAAGCCGGCGGACTGTCCGGCGCGCCGGTGCTGGCCGCCAGCAACCGGGTCATCGCCGGGCTGCGCCAGGCGCTGGGCCCGGCGTTTCCGATCATCGGCGTCGGCGGCGTGATGTCCGGCCCGGATGCGGCGAGCAAACTGGCAGCCGGTGCCGACCTGGTGCAGGTCTACACCGGCCTGATTTACCGCGGCTCGGCCCTGGTCAGCGAGGCCGCGGCGGCGCTCAAGGCGGCTGCGACGGCGCGCTGAACCGGGGCGGCGCCTCAGTCGCGCTCGAACACCGCGATGCTCTCGACATGGGCGGTGTGCGGGAACATGTTCGCCACCCCCGCCGCCGTGCAGCGATAGCCGGCCTGGTGAACGAGCAGACCGGCATCGCGGGCCAGGGTCGCCGGGTTGCAGCTCACGTAGACGATGCGCCGCGGCGGCGTCCAGCCCGGCGCCAACGCCGGATCCTGCACCGCGTCGGCAACCGCCTTGGCCAGCGCGAACGCGCCCTCGCGCGGCGGATCGACCAGCCAGCGATCGGCCTCGCCGTAGGCGGCCAGATCAGCGGGCGCAAGTTCGAACAGATTGCGCGCCGCGAAACTCGCATTGGCGATGCCGTTGTGGCGGGCGTTCTCGCGCGAGCGTGCGACCAGGGTCTCGCTGCCCTCGATGCCGAGCACCTCGCGGGCCTGACGGGCCAGCGGCAGCGTGAAATTGCCCAGACCGCAGAACCAGTCGATCACCCGCTCGTCGGCGCGTACATCGAGCAGGCGCAAGGCCTTTTGCACCAGCAGGCGGTTGATGTCGTGGTTGACCTGGGTGAAATCGGTCGGTCGGAACGGCATCTCGACACCGAACTCCGGCAGGCGGTAGCTGAGCTGCGGGCCGCCTTCGTCGAGAAGATGCACGGTCTCCGGTCCCTTAGGCTGCAACCACCACTGCACCTCGTAACGCGCGGCAAAGTCACGCAGTTTCTGCGCATCGCCGGGGCTGAGCGGCTCCAGATTGCGCAGCACCAGCGCGCAGACCTCGTCGCCCATCGCCAGTTCGATCTGCGGCAGGCGCTCGCGCGCCTCCATGCTGCCGATCAGTTCGCGCAGCGGCAGCAGCAGCGCACTGACCTTGTCCGGCAGCACCGCGCAGCTCTGCATGTCGGCCACATAGCGGCTCTTGCGCTCGTGGAAGCCGATCAGCACGGTGCCCTTCTTGGCCACCCAGCGCACCGACAGGCGCGCCCGCCGGCGGTAGCCCCAGGCGCTGCCGGCCATCGGCCTGAGCATGCGGTCGGGCCGCAGCTTGGCCAGATGCTGCAGGTTGTCCTCCAGCACGCGCTGCTTGACGGCGATCTGCGCGTCGGCGTGCAGATGCTGCATCTTGCAGCCACCGCAGGCGCCGGCATGCAGGCCGAAATGCGGACAGCCCGGGCGCACGCGCTGGGCGCTCTCGCGCTTGATCTGCGTGAGCGTGCCCTGCTCCCAGTTGTTCTTCTTGCGGTGCACATTCGCCTGCACCCATTCGGTGGGCAGCGCGCCGTCAATGAACACCACCTTGCCATCGGCACGGTGGGCGACGCCCTGTGCCTCGAGATCGAGCGACTCGACCTTCAACCATTCCGTTGTCATGGGCGGATTATCCCGGCGCGCGGAAGGCGGCCGGGACCTGCCCCGCTCAGCGCGGCGGCAGCAGGCGCGCCGGATCGATGGGCTTGCCCCTGCGACGGATCTCGAAGTGCAGCTTCACCTGGTCAGCATCGCTGCTGCCCATCTCGGCGATCGGCTGGCCCTTGCGCACCACCTGGTCTTCCTTGACCAGCAGCGCCTGGTTGTGGGCGTAGGCGCTCAGGTAGGTGTCGTTGTGCTTGATGATGACCATATTGCCGTAGCCGCGCAGGCCGGAGCCGGCGTACATCACGCGGCCATCGGCGGCGGCCAGCACGGCATCGCCGGCCTTGCCGGCAATCGCCAGGCCCTTGCTGCGCTGCTCGTCGAAGCTGGCCACCAGATTGCCCACCGCCGGCCAGGACCAGGACAGATCGCCTTCGGCCACCGCCGCAGGCGCCGAAGCGACCGGTGCAGCCACCATCGGACGGGCGCTTTCCGGCACCCGCGCGTCCAGCGGCCGGGTTTCGACCTTGGCGGCCGCGACCGGCTTGGTGCCGGTCTCGCCCGCGGTCGGCGGCACCACGCGCAGCACCTGCCCGACCTCGATCAGATTGGGGTTGTCCAGACCGTTCCAGCGCGCCAGATCGCGCCAGGCCAGGCCCTGGTCCAGCGCGATGCGGATCAGGGTGTCGCCCGGGCGCACGGTGTACTGGCCGGGGCGCGGGGCCTCGGCCGGTGCCGCCGGCTGGGTTTCGGCCGGCGCGGGCGCAGGGGCTGCGGGCTCTTGCTGCACCGAGCGGTCCTCGACCGGCGCCCGATGCGGCTGGGTGACCGAACAGGCGCTCAGCAGCGCGACCAGCGCCAGCAGGGAGAGATTGCGCACGCCCATCGGGGCGCCACCGGAGAGATTCGCTTTCGCCATCATGCCTTTGCGGAGGTATGGCCACGCACTCCGCTACAACGAGGCGGGCAGCGCGTCAGCCCAGGCCGGATCTTAAAGGGACGAAGGCGACCGCCTCGTGATGGCTGTGAATCCATTCGCTGCGACCGCCACGCTGGCGATGGTCGACCACCACCAGGTACTGCCCACCCCCGGCCTGGCGCTGCACCGGCGCAACGAGGCGGCCGCCGGGCGCCAACTGGTCCAGCCAGGCCTGCGGCAGGGCCTCGCCGCCGGCCGCGGCAATGATGCTGTCGAAAGCCCCTTGGGCCGGATCGCCCTGGCGGCCGTCCTGGTGCAGCAGGCGCATCGGAAGCCGCAGTTGCGCCTCGCTGCGCCAGGCCTGCAGTCGTTGCTGGGCCTGCTGGTGCAGGCCGGCAATGCGTTCGACGCTGACCAGGGTGCGCGCCAGCCCGCAGAGCACCGCCGCCTGGTAGCCGCAGCCGGTGCCGATCTCCAGCACCCGACCCAGATGCCCGGCGACCCGGGCCCCCTCGCCCTCCATCAGCAACTGCAGCATGCGAGCCACCACCGAAGGCTTGGAGATGGTCTGGCCGAAGCCGATCGGCAGGCTGGTGTCCTCGTAGGCCTGCGGGGCCAGCGCCGGATCGACGAAGCGGTGTCGCGGCACCTTGGCCATGGCCTGCAGCACCGCGTCGCCGGCCAGGCCCTCGGCGGCCAGGCGGGCCACCATGCGCGAGCGCACCGCGGGGGAATCCAGGCCTAGGCCGACCGGCTGCCGCATGCGCTCGGCGTCGCGGGCGGCCTCGGCCAGCAAGCGCTGAGGCCTGAGCAGCCTGCCGCTCAAGCGCCGCCCCGCGCCAGGCGTTCCTGCCAGGCGGGCAAAGCAGCGTGATGGGTCAGGTCGACCTGCAGCGGCGTGATCGAGACCTGCCCATTGGCGACGGCATGGAAGTCGGTGCCCTCCCCGGCCTCCCGCACATCGCCCGGCGGACCGATCCAATAAACCAGTTCGCCGCGCGGGTTGCGCTGACCGAAGGACGCCGCGTTCGCATGCCGGCGCCCCAGCCGGGTGATGACGCGCGGCAGCCGATCGGCATCCGGGCGGTTGGGGATGTTGACGTTCAACAGGAAAGGCTGGTCCAGCGGACCGGCCAGCAACTGTTCGACCACCGATCGCGCGGTGCGTGCGGCGGCGTCAAGTTCGTGCCAGTCCCGGTCGGCCTGTGAGAAGGCGATGGCCGGAATGTTGAATAGAAAGGCCTCGGTGGCCGCCGCGACGGTGCCGGAGTAGATCGTGTCGTCGCCCATATTGGCACCGTTGTTGATGCCGGACAGCAGCAGATCGGGCCGCCAGTCGTCGAACAAAGGGGCGGTCAGCGCCAGATGCACGCAATCGGACGGGGTTCCGTTCACGAAGTGAAACCCATTTACCCCTTTATGCACCGATAGCGGTCGATGCAATGACAAAGAATTCGACGTGCCGCTGGCGTTTTGTTCGGGCGCGATCACCTTGATCTCGCCCAGGCCCTCGCAGGCTTTCACCAAGGCCGCGAGACCGGGGGCCAGGTAACCATCGTCGTTGGCAATCAGGATGCGCATTGCGGCATTCTAGGAAGGCCCCCTTGGCTCGGGGGGCAGGGTTGCTGGGGACGACCTGGGGACTCCGTTAGCATCGTTCAACCACGCCCGAAGCAACATGACCGTCAAAGTCCTGATCCTCGAAGACAACCCCGTCGCGCGCAGCTTCCTGTGCCGGGTCGTGCGTGAGAGCTTCAGCGACGCATTGCAGATCGTCGAGGCAGCCGACATGGAAACCGCAAGGCGCGAGATCGCCTTCCACGGCCACACCACGCACAACGGCTTCAAGCTGATGCTGGTCGACCTGGAGCTGCCCGACGGCAACGGCATGGATCTGCTGAGCGAACTCAGCGGCAGCCCGGCGCTGAAGATCGTCACCACGCTGTACTCCGACGACGACCATCTGTTCCCTGCGCTTCAATGCGGCGCCGACGGCTATCTGCTGAAGGAAGACCGCTTCGAGGTGCTGGTCGAGGAGCTGCAGCGCATCGTGCGTGGCCAGCCGCCGCTGTCGCCGGCGATCGCCCGCCGCCTGCTCAGCCACTTCCGCCCCGGCTCCAACGGCGAGAGCGGCCCGATGGCGCTGAACAGCGGCTTCGGCGGCTTCAGCAGCAGCGGCTTCATGGGCTCCCGCCCGGTGCCGCTGGACGCCATGGCCGGCGAAACCATCCGCCTGTCGCCGCGCGAGAACGAGGTGCTGACCTATCTGAGCAAGGGTTTCACGATCAAGGAGATCGCGAACCTGATGGGCATCAAGTGGTACACGGTGAACGACCACATCAAGTCCATCTACAAGAAGCTCAACGTCTCCAGCCGCGCCGAAGCAGCGGTGGTGGCGAGCAAGCAGGGACTGGTCTAGCAAGGCCGATCACCCGATCAAAAAAGGGCGCCCTCGGGCGCCCTTTTTGCATCCGGTCTCATCGCCTGCAAGGGCCGGAAACGACAAAGCCCGGCACAGGCCGGGCTTTGTCGTGGAGTCATCTGGGGTGGCTGACGGGACTCGAACCCGCGACAACAGGAATCACAATCCTGGGGGCAGCCAATTCGTGACCGTTGATGCGCGTAGTGATACGCTATGAAAATCAACACGTTACAGTTTAATCCGCGGTTCCGCAGCGCCTCAAGCGTTGAGCGTCATGCCTCGAAATAGCCAGTTTCTGGCTACATGGTGGCTACATGGCGGCTACACGGACCCGAAACCGCCCTCCCCGCCATGGCCCGCCCCCGCAAGTCCGAAGCGCCCGACCTGACCCAAAGCCACGACCTGACGGCTGGCGTCATCGAGCGCCTTAGCTGCCCGGCCGGCAAGTCGCAAGCCTTCCTGCGGGATGCCGTGTCGCCCGGCCTGCGGGTGCGCGTCACCGCCGCCGGGGCCAAGTCCTTCGTGTTCGAGGCCAAGCTGAACCGCCAGACCATTCGGCGCACCATCGGCGACGTGCGGGCCTGGACCATCGAGGGCGCACGACGCGAAGCGAACCGCCTGCGCGTCACGCTGGACCAAGGCGATGACCCGCGCGAGCTTGAACGAGAGCGGCAGGCCGCCAAGGTCGCGGCCGAGCTTGCCGCCGACGCTGCCGCCGCGAAGGCCACGCTGACGGTGGGCGAAGCATGGGCCGCTTACCTGGAAGACCGCCGCCCTTTCTGGGGCGAACTCCACTACCGCGACCATGTAGACAAGGCCAAGTCCGGCGGCGAACCCGGCCGCCTGCGCTCCAAGGTCAAAGTGACCCGCCCCGGCCCCCTGCACCCGCTGATGGCCCTGCCGCTGACCAGCCTAGACGCCGCCGCCGTCGAAGCCTGGGCCGCCCGCGAGGCCCAGACCCGCGCCACGTCCGCCCGCTTAGCTTGGCGGCTGCTGAAAGTCTTCCTCAACTGGTGCGCCGAGCATGAGACTTACGGTCCCTTGGTGAAGGACAAGAACGCCGCCGCCACCAACCGCGCCCGCGAAAGTCTGGGCACGCCGGCCACCAAAACCGACGTGCTGCAACGTGGGCAACTGGCCGCCTGGTTCGAGCATGTCGGCCGCATCCCGAACCGCACGGTGTCGGCCTGTCTGCAAATCATGCTGCTGACCGGCGCCCGGCCCGGCGAGGTGCTTTCGCTGCGCTGGGACGACGTGGACACGCAATGGCAGGGCCTGACCATCCGCGACAAGGTGGAAGGCATGCGCACCATCCCGCTGACGCCCTATGTTGCGCACCTGCTGGCCGGCCTGCCCCGCATCAATGCCTGGGTGTTCGCCAGCGCCCGCTGGGTTCAGAGTAAGGACGCATCCACCGGCCAGTGGCAGAACACCAGCGCCAGCGGGCGCATTGCCGAGCCCAACGCCCCACACACCAAGGCCTGTACAGCGGCCGGCTTAGCGGGCCTGACCCTGCACGGCCTTCGCCGCTCCTTCGCCAGCCTGACCGAGTGGCTGGAAATTCCGGCCGGCGTGGTCGCGCAGATTCAAGGTCACAAGCCCAGCGCGACCGCCGAGAAGCACTACAAGATTCGGCCGCTGGAACTGCTGCGCGTTCACCATGAGCGCATCGAGGCCTGGATGCTGGAGCAGGCCAGCGTGCCCTTCGACGGCAGTGTGGCGACACCTACTGCATTACGGATAGGGATAGCGCACTGAAATAGCAAAAAGAGCATAATTCGTCATGTGGACAGTCGAACTTCACCCGCTGGCAGAACCGGAATTGCTGACCCTGCCCGCCGACATGCGAGCACGCTTCCTACGCATTGCCGAGATGCTGGAGAGTTTTGGACCGCAGCAAGTCGGACTGCCTCATGTTCGCCCGTTGGAGGGCAAGCTGTGGGAGATGCGTATGCAGGGCCGCGACGGCATCTCGCGCGCTGTGTACGCAGCCATGCAGGGGCGCCGCCTGCTGGTGCTGCATGTGTTTGTGAAGAAGACCCAGACCACGCCGCGCAAAGCCATTGAGACCGCGCGAACCCGACTGGAGAACGCCACATGAAGACGCTGAAGACTTTCAAAGCCCAACTGCTGGCCGACCCCGCCACCCGCGCGGCCTATGACGCCATGGCACCCGAGTTCGAGACCGCCAGCGAGTTGGTAGCAGCCCGCGCGCGCGCAGGCCTCACGCAAGAGCAGGTGGCTGAGCGTATGGGCACCACGCAAAGCACGGTGGCGCGGCTGGAGAGCGGCAAGCGCCCGCCCTCGCTGCGCACAGTGCAGCGTTACGCCGAGGCCGTGGGCGGCCGTGCCGTGCTGCGCATCGAGCAGATTCGGGCCTGACCATTTCCCCCTGCCTAGCTTTAGCGGGCGAACCGTCGGACTCCTTCACCGACTTGGCCGGGGGCACCTGCTGAGGGGCGACACCTGAAGGGGTGCCTGTGCTCAAGCAGTTCAAACTGCAAGAAGCGCTCGATTGGCTGTCGTCGAAGACGGGCCGAACCTGGAGCGACTCAGAGTTGTTTCAGTCGTGCGTTGACCATCACGTCTCGCTTCGCGTCGTGCCGCCACTTGACGCCGGTGTAGCGGTCATCCGCCTGTTCCCATCGGACGGCCCACTCATCAATGACGTGGTGCGCCGCATGGGCTGGCATCCTGGCGTCTTGTATCCCTTCAATGTGGGCCAACTCTGGCAGATTGGCGAGGCCGAACCGCACCCCGTTCTTCGGCAACCGCTTGAAGACGGGCGGATGGCTGTCTTTGACCCTCCCTTTCGCGCACGGCGGGACCATCTAGCAATCGAGATTGACTCTCTGAAAAGGGTTCTGGAAGCCTGGACAACGGCTGAGCCCAATTCGGAGCCGCGCCAAGGCAACCCAGCTGCAAGCAGCGGGGCCTTTCCATCGGGTAGCCTAAGCAGGAAAGAAAAGCGCTACAGCGAAGCCGAGTTGAAGAAGCTGCTTTGCGTCCAAGACCTCGCCCCTGAGTTTCCGTACCACCATGTTCGGGGTAACGATGGCCTTTACGTAAAGGCCATCGGCGAGCTGTCGCACGAGGCGCGGACGCAGGGCGACGAGGACTTGCATGACCTTCGTTGGTGCCCGGCTGGAGACCATCGGGCCGCGCTGCCCTTTCCTTTCACCGCGCGGGAACTTGCTGCATTCATGCTTCATAGCAGTAGCCCGCTCCAGCCAGGGCGTTGGCCGATTGAAGACTTGGACGATTCAGAGGCACTGAAGCGCCATGGCCTTTCGCATTCGCCACGCGCCGTTGAGGTGCTGAAGAGCGCGCTTCGGCTTCTGTCCGAAGCGGAGCGCCTTTTCCCGTTCCCGGACGCGCCTCTCCTGCAGTCGCCCGATTACTTCGGGGAGCACAAGTTACGGCCAGAGACCCAGGTGTTTGATTGGAAAGTAGTTGACCGCCGAGCTGCCTGGCTCCTGAAGGACGCCCACTCGAAGACTGACGCATTGCAACGCACGCCGCCGACGCCTCACTTCATCACCAGCGCGCGGCCAACGGCCGTTCCGCTCGAACTGCTGGCGCTTTCCCCGGATGACGATGTCAGCTTCCGCTGCGAGTTCCCGCCGTTCTACGAATGCAGCGCCTACAAGGTCGCCGACTACAAGGCCGACATTGAGGCGCGGATGGCTCGGCAGGCCGAAGGCTTTTTCACGCTGAACGAGGCTGGGCAGATATTGGCCGATTCGCGACCTGGCATGAAGGCAGTAGACGCGGTGAAGCGAATGCGGCTTGCCCATTCAAAGGGGGAGTTGCCTATTCATCAAGCTGTGACTCGCTTTCCACTGGAAGCCGGCGAGGCTGTCAGCGATTGGCGCGACCTGCTGGAGATGACCGAGCTGGACGCATGGCTGTGGGCATCGGTGGGCTACGGCTTTCCTGACGCCGAGAACGATTGCCTCACGAACGATGCCAAGGCACTGCTGGAATTGCCGCCACCGGCGGTCCGCACACATCAACTCCGGCGCCGCGCCGACCCTCTGCGTGAGGTCATCATGTTCGCCGCCAGCCGTGCTGTGAACAGTGCCGACTGGCCTTCGGTGTGGGCGGCTCTGGTAGCCCATGCACAGTCGTCGGACCGCCGAGCGCCATTGCTCGGCTACTCCGAAGGCGATGGCGTCAAGTACCAGACAGACAACCCCGACGCACCAGTGAAATGGCTAAGCAGGGACGCGTTCCGGAAGCGCTGCCGCCGGGAATCGGACAGAGCCGCCCCCAAGCCCTAGCACGCCCGAGAGCGGACGCGGACGGACGCTTGCGGCTGTGAGCGGACGAAGCCATAGGCATTCGTGGCTACATGCAAATCATGCGAAACCATGTTCAACGCACCGAAGGGCGCAAACATGGAAACCGCAACACGCAGCAGCACGGCGATTGCCAACCCACCGCAGTTCCCGCCTCTCGAACTTGAGAACCGCCCCACGGTTCCCACCGAGCAGGCCGCCTATTACCTGCATCGCCAACAGCAGACCTTGCGTGCCTGGGCATGCCGCGAGGATGGACCGCTGCGCCCTCTGCGCATCAATGGCCGCTTGGCCTGGCCAGTCGCCGAGCTGCGCCGCGTGCTGGGAGTCGCGCAATGAAAAACGCCCGACCCCCCGAAGGAAAGCCGAGCGCCCTGGACAGCGCGAAGTCTAAGCCCGCCCGCTTCACCGGCACCGACAACCCGCGCCATCTGCGCGCGCTTCAGGCGCTGTTGGTTCGCCCCACGCCGCGCGAGACCTTGGACTCAGTGGCCGGGTGCAGCAATGGCCCCGAGCTGGTGGCTGAGCTGCGCCGCCGTGGCCTGGAAATGCCCTGCACGCGGACCAAGAAGAAGGACCGCGACTTGTTCGACTGCTGGCCCGGTGTGTACCACCTGACGCAGGCCGACCGCCGCAAGCTGGCGGCTTGGAAGCGCAGGCGCACCGGAGACCAATCGTGAGCCGGCCCGCATGGTTGGACGAGCTGGAACTGCTGGCCATCCGCTACGGCAACGCCATCGGGCCTGACCTTGCCGCGCTGACGACGGCCGAGCTGTGGGGCGTGTACCTGTTCCTGCGCGCCTTGGCTGAACAGGGAGGCTGAACGATGGCGAACGGTCGCGCCGGCCGCATCAAGGGCGACAGGGGCCGCGATGCCGGCGGCGGCTTCGTAGCCCTGCCATGGTCGGTGCTCGATAGCCCCGCCTATGCCCTGCTGGGCCACCCCGCACGCTCGCTGCTGCTGGAGTTGGCCCGGCAGTTCGTCCGCGACAACAACGGCCGCCTGCTGGCCAGCCGGGCCTACCTGGCCAAGCGCGGCTGGAAATCGGCCGACGTGATTGACCGGGCCAAGCGCGAGCTGCTGGAGGCGGGATTCATCGTGGAGACGGTCAAGGGCCACCGGCCCAGCAAGGCGAGCTGGTACGCCGTCACCTGGCGGCTGTTGGACCCCCACCCCGGCTATGACCCCGGTGTAGCGGCAACCTTCGAGCGCGGCGCCTATCGGAAAAACGCTGTGCTTTGTCCGGCTGGCGGAACAGGCAAGGCGCCACGTGGTCCGTCCGGCGGAACAGAGAGGTCTGGCACTTGTCCGCCTGGCGGAACTGTAGAGGGCACTTTCACTCCTTCGCCTATTCCGTCTGGCGGACACCATCTAGAAAAGCCATCTGCTGGTGCGACGCCCAAAGGCAAGCAGCCTGCAATGGCAGCCCCGCAAGGAGCCACACCATGAAAAAGCCGAACAAGGACAAGCCAGCCAACACGTTGGAAATTGCCTTGCAGCCGGGCAAGACCGAGGCGCGATTGATAGCGGAGCTTGCGACTGGCGGCGTGGCCACGAACGCGGTGACCATGCAGCGGTATGCCGAAAGCGGGCTCGGCGCCCTGTCACTCACCGACTTGGTGGCTGCACTGAACGATTCAGGTAAGGCGGTGAACGCCAACGACCTGGCCCATGCCGAGCAGGTGCTGAACGCGCAGGCCATCACCCTGAATCTGATGTTCGCCGAGCTGGCGCGCCGCGCAGCTTTGAACATGGGCGAACACCTGGACGCGACCGAGGTCTACATGCGCCTCGCGCTGAGAGCGCAAAGCCAATCCCGCGCCACCTTCGAAACCCTGGCCGCCATCAAGAACCCGCCCATGGTGTTTGCCAAGCAGATGAACGTGGCCAATGGTCCGCAGCAGGTGAACAACCAGACTGATGGAGGTATTTTGGTGCGCTCGAGCGAGCCACCTGCAAGCGCGGTCGCTGCTGACGACCGCACCCCTAGTCGTTCCGCGCGCGGGTGTGCGCGGACATGACAAAACCTGTCATCCCCGCCAATCAAGACCGGCACGCGCGCATGCGCGCCCGCGTAGCTGGCGGAAAAATCGCCGAATGAACTACTTGAAGGAGACCGCCATGCCGGCACGCCGCTGGACACTGGAGCAAAGAAAGGCGCAGTCGGAACGCATCAAGACCTGGCGGCCATGGGAGCAGTCCACCGGCCCACGGACCGCCGAGGGCAAGGCAGCGGCTGCGCGCAATGCGTTCAAAGGCGGGCATCGGCGCCTGCTTCGCGGTCTGAGCCGGGCGTTGAAACGGCAGCGCGAAAGCATCGAGGTCCTGTAGCACCACCCGGGGGGGCGTCGAACCTCTAGCGGCTTCAGCCCTGCCGACCGCACGGTTCCCCATGCGCAGAATTTCTTGCCACCGGAGAAACAATCAAAAACGAGCCGCGCCCGCCGTGGTCTTGGCTGGATGCAAAACCCCCGCCCCGCTGGCTACATGGTGGCTACATGAAGCCCAGAAACAACAAAGCCCGGTCTTGCGAACCGGGCTAAGTGCTTGAATTACTTGGGGTGGCTGACGGGACTCGAACCCGCGACAACAGGAATCACAATCCTGGACTCTACCAACTGAGCTACAGCCACCACCGAAAGCGTACGAGTATAGCAGGAGAATCAGGGGCTAGAGCTGTCTGCCGGCTTGGTTTTCGGCGGCGTCAGCTTGACCTTGTGGCTGAGCTTGAGCGCGTCCAGGTAGGCACGGCCTTCGGCCTGCGCCCAGGCCTGGGCGTACTGGCGCGTGGCCATTTCCGCCGGCGCCAGTTCCTGGTCGCGGGCGGCCACCTGTTCGACCTTCGCCAGCCAATAGCCGGCACCGTCCTGCACCACGCCGACCAGCGCCGGCAGCTTGCTGGCGTCGGCTCGCATTGCCGCGTCCAGCACCGGCTGCGGCAGACCGGCGGGCTGCGCGCGCGAGATCCATTGCGCCGGCAGCAGACCCTGCTCGGGACCTTCGAGGCCCTGCGCCAGTCGCGCCTCGCCCGCCTTCTTGGCCAGCTCATGCGCGCGCTGCAGCAGCAGTTGCTGACGCACTGAGTCCTTGACCTCGGCCAGCTCCGGCGCCGTCGCCGGCTGGTGCTGGATCACGCGGGCCGACACCATTTGGTTCGGTGCGGTCTCGATGGTGTCGGTGTTGCGCTTGTTGCGCAGCGTGTCGGCGCTGAACACCGCGTCGAGCAGCTTGGGCGAGGCCAGCGGGCCTTGCTGGCCCGGCTGCGGCTGGCGCAGCACGGTGGCGCGCTGCACCGGCAGGCCGAGCTTCTCAGCGGCAGGCTGCAACGAATCCGACAGCTCGAAGACCATGGTGCTGAAGGTCTCGGCCAGCTCCTGGTAGCGCTGGCGGGCCAGTTGCGTGCGCTGCTCCTCCTCGAGCTCCGCTCGCACCGACTCGAAGGGACGGCGTTCACCGCCGCGCACCGCTTCGAGTTGGATGATGTGCAGACCGAACTCGCTGCGCACGACCGGGCTGATCTCGCCGACCTTGAGGGCGAACACCGCATCCTCGAAAGGCTTGACCATCGCGCCGCGGGCGAAGAAGTCCAGGTCGCCGCCGTTCGAGGCAGAGCCCTCGTCCTGCGAATGCTGCCGGGCCAACTCCGCAAATTTCCCCGGCGTCTTGCGGGCCTCGGCCAGCAGTTCCTCGGCCTTCGCGGTCACCGACTGGGTGGTCGCAGCGTCTGCCCCCTGCTCCAGCTTCAGCAGGATGTGGCGGGCGCGGCGCTCCTCGGACTGGTTGTAGCGCGATGCGTTCTGCTCGTAGAAGCTGCGCAGCTCGGCCTCGTTGACCTGCACGGCAGCCCTCAGCGCCTGGACATCGAGCATCACGTATTCGATCTGCGCCGACTCCGGGCGCAGCCAGCGCTTCTGCGTTTCAGGCAGCTTGTAATAGGCCTCGACATCGGCGTCGGCGATCTGCACCTGGTCGAAGTAAGCGCGCGGGTCGAAATGCTGCACGCGCACCTCGCGGCGCTGCAATAGCGCGTCGAAGGCGAGCTCCGCCGGCACGCTGCTGCCCGCAGCCTGCGGCGCGCGTTGCACCGGAGCCAGCACCTGGTTCACGCTCAGGTCGTGGCGGAAGCGCTCGATGAAGCCCTCGCGGCTCATGCCTTGTGCGGCCAGCATCGCAGTATTCAGCCCGCCGTTCTCGTTGCGCAGGAAGCCGAGCTGCGGATCGCGCTGGAAGCGGCCCTCGAGACGCTCGTTGGCGATCTCCAGGTGTTGCTCGCGTGCGGCAATGGCGAGCAGGCGCTGCTGGACCAGGTTCTGCAGCGCGTCCAGCTTGGCTGCGTCGCTGTCCAGCAGCTTGGCGTCGATCTCCGGGTTCTGCTGGCGCAGGCGCTCGCTGGCCTGGCGGTGCGCGGCATCCCACTCGAGCTGGGTGATCTTCTGGCCGCCCACCGTGGCCACGCCGGCCGAGGTGGCATCCATGAAGCCGGTATAGCCCTGCGGCGCAATGAAGGCGACCGCGGTCAATCCGAGGATCACCACCATCAGCCAGCGACTGTGCTTGCGAATGAACTCCATCCGACTACCTTCTAAACATGCGAAAGGCGAACCGGGGTTCGCCTTGGAACGAGAGCCTAGGCCCCATTGCTTGCGTGGTGGGTGCTGACGGGATCGAACCGCCGACCTACTGCGTGTAAGGCAGCCGCTCTGCCAGCTGAGCTAAGCACCCCCGGGGAACTTACTTGACCGCGTCCTTCAGGCCCTTGCCGGCCTTGAACTTGATGACCTTGGCGGCCTTGATCTTCATCGCCTCGCCGGTCTTGGGGTTGCGGCCGGTACGTGCCGGACGCTTGGTGACGCTGTAGCTGCCGAAGCCCAGCAGCGACACGGTGCCACCCTTCTTCAGCGTGGTCTTGATGCCGCCGATGATGGCTTCGAGCGCGCGCTGCGCGTCCGCCTTGCTCAGTTCGGTCTGCTTGGCGATGTGTTCGATCAGTTCGGTCTTGTTCATGAAATCTCCGTGAAGGGGTCTGCTGCGCCTGATCCGCGCCGTCGATGCGGGCAGCCCTGGCCCTGGGCAACAGCGGGCGCGGATTCTAGAGGCCTTGACTCAACGGGCCTTCGCGCGAATCTCCGGCACCGCCTTGCGCAGGTAGTAGACCATCGACCAGATGGTCAGCAGCACCGCGCCGCCCAGCAGCCAGATCCCCCACAGCCGCGTGTCGATCAGCCCGAACAGATGGCCGTCGTAGAGCAGGAACGGAATCGCCACCATCTGCGCGGTGGTCTTCAGCTTGCCAACCATGTGCACCGCCACCGAGCGCGACGCGCCGATCTGTGCCATCCACTCGCGCAACGCCGAAATGGCGATCTCGCGGCCGATGATGACCAGCGCGAACAAGGCCCCGGCGGCACCCAGGCGCTGCAGGTCCAGCAGCACCAGCAGCGAGGCGCAGACGAGGAATTTGTCGGCCACCGGATCGAGGAAGGCACCGAAGGCCGAGGTCTGGTTCAGCTTGCGCGCCAGATAGCCGTCCAGCCAGTCGGTCAGCGCCACCGCGATGAAAAGCACGGTAGCGATCAGATTGCGCTGCTCGGCCGCCAGCGGCAGCTGGAAGATGCCGACGATCAGCGGGATGGCGACGATGCGCGCCCAGGTCAGCAGGGTCGGAACAGTCAGGAACATGGCGCATTGTCAGTCGAGCGAGCGCGGCTTGAAGCGGCGCTGCGCATCGAACAGAAAGCTCTCGGTGAAGGTCCAGGGCTGCGGCAGGCCTTGCAGATGCCCGTAGGGCGCCGCACGGTGCACCGCGTCGATGGCCAGTTGCACGGTGTCGTGCGTGCTCTTCTGGTTCGGCCAGCGCAGCACCTGGATGCGCCGCACCGCGCCGTCGGCGCGCAGTTCGATGAGCAGCACCGGCACCGCCAGCAGGACCTCGGGGGCCTTGCCGGCATAGGTCTCGTCCGGGTGCATGGCCATCAGGCGTTGCGCCACCTGCTCGCGCAACTGGGCCTGGCTGCGCACCGGCGCGGCCGCCGGCAGCTGCACGCGGCGCGGAAGGCGGGGCTGCGCCGCAGCGGCCGGCGGGCTGGGGGTCGCGACAGGCGGCGGCGCTTCGGGTGCCGGCTGGGCCGCCGGCGGTAACGGCGCGGCCGGCGGAGGCGCGGGTGCCCGCGGCGGCGCGCTGCAAGCGACCAACAGGCCGACCAGCAGGGCCGCGCTAGCGGAACGAGCGGTAGATGAGCTGCGCCAGTTCACGGGAAATGCCTTTCACGCTGCAGAGTTCCTCGATGCTCGCATTGGCCACGCTGCGCACGCCGCCGAAGCGTTGCAGCAAGGCCGCACGCTTGCGCGGCCCCACGCCGGCGATGTCCTCCAGCCGCGACGACTGCAGCCGCGTCTTCGCCCGGCGCGCGCGCATGCCGGTGATCGCAAAGCGGTGCGCCTCGTCGCGGATCTCGGCAACCAGCATCAGCGCCGCCGAACTGGCCGGCAGGCTGAGCTTGGGTCGGCCATCGGCGAACACCAGCTCCTCCAGACCGACCTTGCGGCCCTCGCCCTTCTCGACGCCGACCAGCCGGCCGATGTCGGCACCCAGGCCCTCGAAGACCTCGCGGGCCACCCCGACCTGGCCCTTGCCGCCATCGATCAGCACGATGTCTGGCCACGGGCTGCCGGCTTCCGCCAGCTTGCCGTAGCGCCGGCTCAGCACCTCGCGCATCGCCGCGTAGTCGTCGCCGGGCGTGATGCCGTCGATGTTGTAGCGGCGGTAGAGCGCGCTTTGCATCGTGTGCTCCTTGTAGACCACGCAGGACGCCACGGTGGCCTCGCCGGCGGTATGGCTGATGTCGAAGCACTCGATCTGCAACTGCCCCGGATCGTCCACCGCCAGGCCCAGGGCCTCGACCAGAGCCTGGGTGCGTGCGACCTTCGAGCCCTCCTCGGCGAGCAGGCGCTGGAGGGACAGCTCGGCGCCCTGCTGGGCCATGTCCAGCCAGATCCTTCGCGCGCCGCGGGGCTGCGTCTGCAGCTGCACCTTGCGCCCCGCCTGCTCGGCGAGCAGCCCGGCCCAGGCCGGCGAAGGCTCATGGCTGAGCAACAGCATCGGCGGCACCTCGGCCTCCAGGTAGTGCTGGGCCAGGAAGGCCTCCAGCACAGCGGCATGCGGATCCGGCGGATCGCCCTCCTCCGGCGCGTCGGCACCGGCCAGACCATCCTGCAACTGCGCCGGAAACAATGCGCGGTCGCCCAGATGCCGGCCGCCCCGCACCATGGCCAGGTTGACGCAGGCCCGGCCGCCCTTGACCAGCACCGCGATGATGTCCGCATCGGCATCCACCGCACTGCCGCTGCTCGCTTCCACGGCCTGCTGCTGCAGCACCGCGGACAGCGCGGCGATCTGATCGCGCACCAGCGCCGCCTGCTCGTACGCCAGTTGCTCGGCATGGGCCGCCATGCGCTGCTGCAGATCGCTGAGCACGGCGTCGGACTGGCCGCGCAGAAAGCGCTCGGCCCGCGCCAGGTCGGATGCATAGTCCTCGGCGGCGATCAGGCCGACGCAGGGTGCGCTGCAGCGCTTGATCTGGTGCAGCAGGCAGGGCCTGCTGCGGTGCGCATAGACGGCGTCTTCGCAGCTGCGCAGCTGGAACACACGCTGCAACAGCTCGATGCTCTGGCGCACCGCCTGGGCGTTCGGGAACGGCCCGAAATAACGCCCCCTGCGATCCACGCTGCCACGGAAGTAGGCGACGCGCGGGAACGCGTGGTCGCTGAAGCGCAGATAGGGATAGCTCTTGTCGTCGCGGAACAGAATGTTGAAGCGCGGCTGCAGGGTCTTGATCAGCGTGTTTTCGAGCAGCAAGGCCTCGGCCTCGGTGCGCACCACAGTGGTCTCGATCTGCGCGATGCGCGCCACCATCATCGCGATGCGCGTGCCCGGCTGCTCGCGCTGGAAGTAGCTGCTCACGCGCCGCCGCAGCAGCTTGGCCTTGCCCACATAGAGCAGCTGACCACGGGCATCGCGAAAGCGATAGACCCCCGGCAGCAAGGGCAGCGCCGCCACCTCGGCGAGCAGGCGTTCGCGCAGCGGCAGCGCCGCGGCGACCAGCTCCGCATGCTGGCCGGCCGCCTGGCTGGCCTCGGCCTCGCGATCGGCCTGCCAGGCGGCGATCTGCGCGTCGGCCGCACCCAGGGGCGGCAGGGATTCGGGGTCCGGGACTGAAGCCATGCCGGCATTGTCGGGCGGCCATCGAGCGGCCATCCGACGGCCCGCAGCCGCGCCCGGCTCACTGCAGCTCCGGAGGACCGTGGAGCGCCTCATCGTCCGGCTCGGGCCGGCCGGCATCGTGCCAGTAGCGCGCCCGGCGCTGGCGCCAGCAGCCGGCCGCCGCCGGCACGGCGTCGCTGTGCCAGTCGAAGGCGCCGCAGCCTGCGCTGTCGAGCAGCGGGATGCCCAGCTCGCGCAGCCGGTTCTGCACCGCCAGCGCCGGATGCCCGTGGCGGTTGCGGTAGCCGGCCTGCGCGAACGCCAGCTTCGGCTGGACCGCCATCAGCAGCGCCAGGCTGTTGGAGCCGGCGCTGCCGTGGTGCGGCAGCAGCAGCAGATCGCTGCGAAGCTCGGCGCCGCTGTCGATCAGCTCGCGCTCCTCGGCGCTGCCGATGTCGCCGGGCAGCAGCGCCGCCGCACCGTTGGCCGCCACCACGCGCAGCACGCAGCTGGCGGCATTCGCCTTTCGCGCGGCCGCTCGCGGCGCCGGGTGCAGCAGCTCGAAATGCACGCCGTCCCAGGTCCAGCGCTGGCCGGCCGCGCAGGGCTGCGCTTGCAGACCGGCCAAGCGCGGGTCGGGCGGCGCCCACCGCGCTGCCCGCGGGAACGCCGCCAGCAGGCTGGTCGCGCCGCCGGCATGGTCGGCATCGCCATGGCTGATCAGCAGCAGGTCCAGGCGGCGCAGCCCGGCGGCGCGCAGACTGGGCAGCAGCACGCGGGCACCGGCGTCCTGGGCACCGGCCAGGCCCCAGCGCGGACCGGCGTCGTACAGCAGATCGTGCCCGGCGGTGCGCACCCAGATGGCACTGCCCTGGCCGACATCGAAGACGCGCAGTTGGAAGCTACCCGGCGCCGGCTGCGCCGGGCTCCAAAGGAAAATCGGCGCCACCAGCAGCAGGCCCACGCCACGCAGCAGCCGAGGCAGGCGCAGCACTACCAGCGGCAGGCCGAGCAGGGCCAGGCCGCGCAGCGGCAGCGGAGCCTGCGGCAGATGCAGCACGGCCAGGGGCCAGGCGGCCAGGGTCTGCAGGAGCGCGAACAGCAGGTCGACGCCCAGTGCGACCAGCGACCAGAGCGGCGGCAGCAGCGCGCCGGTCAGGGTCAGCGGCGTCAGCAGCAGCGTCAGCAGGGGCACGGCGATCAGGTTCGCCAGCGCACCAACCAGCGAAACCTGGCCGAAGAACAACAGGGTCAGTGGCGCCAGGCCCAGCGTGCAGATGGCCTGGGTGCGTAGCAGTTCGCGCAGCGCACGCGATCCGCCGCCGCTTTCGGGCAGCCGCCCCTGCTGCATCAGCAGTGCGACGGCGACGAAGCTCAGCCAGAAGCCCGGCTGCACCAGCGCCCAGGGATCGGCCAGCGCGATCGGTAGTGCACAGACCAGCAGCGCCAGCGGCCAGGGCCATAGCCGGCCGCTGGTCTGCAGCAGGGCCAGCAACAGCAGCAGCGCCACGGTGCGCTGGGCCGGTACGCCCCAGCCGGCCAGCAGCGCATAGGCCAATGCCGCCAGCGCCCCACCCCAGCGCGCCGCCAGCGGCAGCGGCAGGCGCTCGCAGCAGGCCGGCCAGCGGCGCCAGAGCATGGCGATCAGGCTGCCGGCCAACCAGGCGAAGACGGTGATGTGGACGCCGCTGATGCTGAACAGATGCACCACGCCGGTGTCGCGCAGCAAGGCCCAGTCGGCCGAACTCAGCGCCGCCTGGTCGCCGATCAGCAGGCCGGCCAGCACCGCGCGGTGGCGCGGCGCATCCACCTGGGCAGCGATGCGGTCGCGCAGATGCTGGCGCAGGCTCTGCAGGCTGGTCGCCGCGGCGTCGCTCAGCCGCTCCGCGCTGCGTGCAGAGCCTTGCGCCCGGACGCCGCGCTCGAGCAACCAGAGCTCGGCATCGGGCAGGCCGGGGTTCTGCAAGGCCTGCACGCGGCGCAGCCTGGCCTCGAAGCGCCAGCGCTCCCCGGCACGCGGCTCGCCCACCGTGCCATCCAGCCACAACGAGATCCGGGGCGGCAGCGGCAACTGCGCGCCATCGGCATCCGTTGCCGGCCCTCGGGTCGCCAGGCCCAGGCGCCAGAGCGGGCGTCCGCCGGCCCCCAGCAGGGCCTGCGGCAGCTCGACGAGCTCGGCCTCGAAGCGCAGCAGACGGCCCTCCCAGGCCACCGGCAGGGCCTCGGCCAGGCGCTGGGAAGCCCGCCAACTGCCCCAGGCCAAGCCGCCTAGCAAGAGCGCCAGGCCCAGCAGGAGCAGCAGCGGCAGCCGCCAGCCCCAGCGCCGCGCCAGTGACACGGCGAGCAGCGCGGCGACAAGCGCCACGGTGGCCAGCGGCAGCGGTGCCGGCAGCACGGCCAGTTGCTGGACCAGGGCCAGGCCGAACAGCAGGCTGGCCGCGAGACCGCCCAGGCCGGCGGCAGCCAGCGGGGGACGGGCGGAGGCTGCGCGCGTCATGGCCGGCACATCATCACCGCTACGATCCCGTTTTTCCTCCAAGTCCGCACGTCCATGAGCGCCAACACCCCCGAAGCCCGTCTGACCGCACTGGGCATCCAACTGCCTGCGCTGGCCGTTCCGGCCGCCGCCTACCTGCCCTTCGTGCGCACCGGCAACCTGCTTTTCGTCTCCGGCCACATCGCCCGCAAGGACGGCCAACCCTGGGTCGGTCAGTTGGGCAAGAACATCGACACCGCGACCGGCCAGCAGGCCGCACGGTCCATCGCCATCGAGCTGATGGGCACGCTGTCCGCCGCCGTCGGCGGCGATTTGTCGCGCGTCAAGCGCATCGTCAAGCTGATGAGCCTGGTCAACAGCACGGCCGACTTCACCGAGCAGCATCTGGTCACCAACGGCGCCTCGCAGCTCTTCGTCGAGGTCTTCGGACCGGAGGTCGGCGCCCACGCGCGCTCGGCCTTCGGCGTTGCGCAGATCCCGCTGGGTGCCTGCGTGGAGATCGAGTTGATCGCCGAGGTCGCCTGATCATGGCCGAGCGTCTGATGCGCCATGCACCGCGCCTGCTGGTCTGGCTGGGCCTGCTCTGCCTGGCCTGTCTGGCGGCGGTGCTGGTCGCGCAGCATGTCTTCGGCGTACGGCCCTGCCCCTGGTGCGTGCTGCAACGCGGCATCGTGCTGCTGCTGGCGCTGGTCGCGCTGGTCGGCGGCGGGCTGGCCTGGGTGCTGAAGCACCGCAGCCATGTGTTCCGCGCGCACCTACTGGTGCGGGTGTTCGCGGTGCCGGTGGTGCTGCTCTCGCTGGGCGGCCTGCTGTCGGCCACCTACCAGCACGAGGTGGCCTCGCAAAGCGCCAGCTGCGCGATGAGCGCGGCCGACCGCATCGTCACCGCGCTGGAGCTGGAGGCGCGCTGGCCGGCGCTGTTCATGATCACCGCCGATTGCCAGCAGGCGGCGTCCTACCGGCTGCTGGGCTTGCCTTACGAGATCTGGAGCGGCCTGCTGTTCGCGCTGGCCCTGGCGGTCGGCCTGGTCGCGCTGCTGCGCGGCGCGCGGGTTTGAACCGGTCGCAGGCCGCTCCCGCGGCCTGCGACGGCAAGCCTCAGCGCTTGGCGCTGCGCGCGCGGGCGCGGCCGGCGATCACCCCGAGGCCGAGCAGCAGCAGCGCGTAGCTGCCGGGCTCCGGCACCACCGAGATGAAGACGCCGCCGGCGGCCTCGATCTGCGAGCGGTAGGGCGCCACGCCGGTCCACCACGAGATGTCGCCGTAGACGCTGTTGTTCGTGGTGCCACCGGACAGCACGCCGAGCACCGCCCACTGGCCGCCGATCTGCGCCAGCAGCGGGCCGCCGCTGTCGCCCCGGGCGGTGGTCGCCTCGAAGCTGGTGGCCGCGGAACTGCTGCCCGCCCAATTCAGCGTGTTGCTGGTGCCGGTCGGGTTGTCGAAGTCGGTCGAGAAGATGTTCGCCGTGTTGGCCATCGTCGACGAGGTGTTGACCGCCTGGCCGTAGTAGTCCAGCACATTGGTGCCGCCCAGGCGGATGCCATCCCAGCCCGTCACGCCGCTGCTGCCCACGCCGCGATTGCCGTAGCCCATGGTGACCACGGTGGAGCCGATCATCGACTGGGTCTCATCGGACAGCACGAAGGGCGTCGCGATATGGCCCGGCACGGCCTGGGCCAGGGTGACGATCGCCAGATCGCCACCGTTGAGCAGCGCCGAGTTGGCATTGCCGCCCCCCGGGAACAGCACCGACTGGATGCTGGCGGTGAACAGGGGGCTGTTGTAGTCGGTCCCGAAGCGCACCTGCTCGCCCGACAGCGGTCCGCAGTGGCGCGCCGACAGCACGGTGGTCGCCGAAATCAGCACGCCGGTGCAGTACTGGCCGCCCGACCAACCGAGCGCAACCACGCCGCCGAACACCGGATCGGCAGCAAAGGCAGCCGATCCGCTCAGGCCGACATCGTTGCGGACGACGATGCGCGCGAAGATGCCCTCCTCCGTGGCACCGCTGGCGACCATCTGGTCGTAGGCGGCGGTCGATGCCTGGGCGGCGCCGAGGCCCACCGTGAAGGCGGCGGCAGCCACCAGGGTCTTGGCGAGCGGTGCGAAACGGATCATCCGGAACTCCTTGAATCGAAAACAGAACGCCCGGGCAACGCTCGACGAAGGCCGGCACCCGGAAAGCGTGCAGGTTTTCACAGGGCTGCGCGGCTTCCCGCTAAGGGAAACCCGCAAATTGCCACCAGCCCCCACGAACAAGGGGCGCGTGTGCGGGCTGCGGGCGCGCTACTTCAGGCCGCCGGAGAGAAAGGCCTTCAGGCGCTCGCTCTGCGGCTTGAGCAGGATGTCCTTCGGATGCCCTTCCTCGATGACCTTGCCCTGATGCAGGAACAGGGTGTGGTTGGACACCTCGCGGGCAAACCCCATCTCGTGGGTCACGACGATCATCGTGCGGCCTTCGGCGGCCAGATCCTTCATCACCTTGAGCACCTCGCCGACGAGTTCCGGATCGAGCGCCGACGTCGGTTCATCGAACAGCATCAGCTCGGGCTCGACGGCCAGCGCCCGGGCGATCGCCACACGCTGTTGCTCGCCGCCTGAGAGCTGGGCCGGGTAGACATCCTTGCGGTGCGCGACGCCGACCCGCTCGAGCAGGGCCTCGGCCTTGGCGATCGCCTCCGCGCGCTTCACGCCCAGCACCTGCACCGGCGCCTCGATGACGTTCTGCAGCACGGTCAGATGGGCCCAGAGGTTGAAATTCTGGAACACCATGGCCAAGCGCGCCCGCCAGCGTTGCAATTGCTGGGCCGAAGCGGCCTTCAGGCTGCCGTCGCGGTCCGCAACAAGCTGCAATTCCTCGTCGCCCAGCTTCAGGTGCCCCTGATGCGGCTGCTCGAGCAGATTGATGCAACGCAGGAAGGTGCTCTTGCCACTGCCGCTGGAACCGATCAGCGTGATCACATCGCCCGGCTGGGCGGCCAGCGACACCCCCTTCAGCACCTCGCGATCGCCGTACTTCTTGTGCAGGTTGTCGACGGTGAGCGATTGCATGGAGTCCTCAGGCTGACAGAAGCTTGCCGCTGCGCAGCGCCGCGGCGCCGGCGATCTTCGCGACCGACTGCCCGGCCTGCGCCCAGCGCTGCAGCTCGCGGGCGAAGAACAGGCCATCGACCGGGCTGCGCAACGCGAAGGATTCTCCGCTGAGCGGTTCGACGAGCTCGCCCAGCCGTTGCCCCGCCACCACCCAGTTGCCGAGTGCCTGTTCCCAGACGAGCAGGCCGGCCACCGGCGCACGCAAGGGCATGCAGCCGGCCAGCGGGCGCAGTGCGGGCGCGAAGTCGGCCGCCGGCGGCAGGCCGTCGATGAACCCCTCGGCCGCGAGGAAGGCCAACAGACCCTCGGCATCGGCGGCAGCCAAGGCGTGCGCGACATCGGTCTCGCCGCGGTGCTCGATGGTGGCCGAGAAGCCCAGCAGCGGCAGCGGATGGCGGGCGCCCAGGCGCTCGCGCAGCCGTGGCCAGATCGAGGACACCGCCTCGTCGAAGGGGTGATCGCCGCTGATCTCGGCCATCAGGCCCAGCGGCGCCTGCAGGCAACGGCCGAGGCGCTCGGCCTGCGCCGCGTAGTGCGGGTTGGCATAGAAATGCAGCGCCGCCTCGTTGTCGCAATGCAGGTCCAGCACCAGATCGGCATCGATCGCCAGACCCAGCAGGGTGTGACGCAGCGACTGCAGCTCGCTGCCCACCGGCAGCGCGGCCAGTGCCTCGTGCAGCGCGCGACGCAGCAGTGCCGCATTGGCCAGGGCGTCGTCGCCCAGGCCGCCGCGACGCTGGGCCAGGTCGGCGGCGGCATCGGCCAGCTCGGGATAGTGGCGGTTGAAGTTCTGGCCGCTGCCCAACTCGAAGCGCCCCTGCAGCCGGCCCCAGACCTGCTGGGAAAGGCCAATCGGATTGCAGACCGGCAGCAGCACGATCTCGCCGCGCAGCTGGCCGGCGGATTCCAGCTCGGCCAGCCGGCGGCGCAGATGCTGGGCAACCAGCATCGGCGGGATCTCGTCGGCATGCAGGCTGGCCTGCAGCAGAGCCCGACGGCCGCTGCCGAAATGCAGGCTGCTGAGCTGGCGCGTCGTGCCGCAAGCGCCGCCGCGCAGCAGATGGGTCCGGGTCTGCATGCTCAGTCGAGCTCCAGCGCCTGCATCAGCCGCGCCACCTGGGCCTTGAGCTGCTCGACCTCTTGGCGCAGCTGCTGCAGCTCGTCGGTGCTGGCCGATGGCGCTGCCGGTACGACGACGCCAGGCTGTGGCAGCGCCGGGGCACCGGTCAGGCATTGCGCCCAACGGGCCTCGCGAGCACCGGGCGTGCGGGGCAGCTTGCAGACCAGGCCGCGCTCCTGCAGCTCGTCCAGAAAGCCCTCGACCGAGGACAGGTCGGCGAAGCGATGCAGGCGCTCGCTGTTCAGACGCAGCTCGGCGGTGGTCTGCGGGCCGCGCAGCAGCAGCACGGTCAGCAGGACCTCGGCGGCGCCCGGCACCTGGTAGACGCGGCGCAGGTTGTGCTCGAAGCGGGTGACGCGGCTGCCGCTGGTTTCGAAGACCAGGCTGCGGTCCTTCAACTCGTTCAACGCGGCCAGCACCTCGGCCTCGCTCAAGTCCATCACCGGCTCGCGGGCGGTCTTCTGGTTGCAGCCATTGGTCAGCGCGTTCAGCGACAGCGGGTAGCTGTCGGGCACGGTGTGCTGCTTCTCGACGAGGACGGCGAGCACGCGGCCTTGCACCGCGCTCAGCGGATCAAACGCCGAATCCGTCATCGGCCTGCACGATCGCGCCGTTGATGAAGTGGCTTTCCTTCGCGCACAGCATCAGCAGCGTGGTGTCGAGATCCTCGGGCTTGCCGACGCGCTTGCGCGGCAGCATGTTGATCAGTTGCTTGCCGTGCTCGGTCGTCCAGTGGTGGTGGTTGATCTCGGTGTCGATGTAGCCGGGGCAGATGGCGTTGACGTTGATGCCGTACTTGCCGAACTCCAGCGCCATCGCGCGGGTCATGTGCACCACGCCGGCCTTGCTCATCGCATAGATGCCGATCTGGCTGAGCACGCGCAGCCCGGCCATCGACGCGATGTTGACGATGCGCCCGCCGGTGAAGGTGCCCGGCGCCGAGCCCTTGGCACGCGCCAGCATGCGCTTGGCGACTTCCTGGGCGACGAAGAAGGCGCCGCGCAGATTCGTGTTCATCACGAAATCCCAGTCGTCGGCCGTCACGTCGACGATGCGCTGGGAGGTAGAGACGCCGCTGTTGTTGATCAGGATGTCCAGCGTGCCGACCTCGGTCTCGGCATGGGCGACGGCGGCGCGGATCGAACCCAGGTCCAGCACGTCGAGCTTGACCACATGGGCGTCGCCGCCCTCGGCCTCGATCTCGGCGCGCAGACTCTTCAGGCGTTCCTCGCGGCGGCCGGCCAGCACGACGGCGGCGCCGGCCTTGGCCAGCGTGCGGGCGAACTGCGCACCCAGGCCGCTGGAGGCCCCGGTGACCAGGGCCACACGGCCGGAAAGATCGATGGCGTAACTCATGACAGGACTCTGGTAGGGAACGCATGGCACGTTAGCAGAGGGTTCACCCTAGCCCGCCCTGGGGTCTGCCCTCTACAAAAAAGCACGATCGTTCGTTTTTCCAGGGCCCTCCCTAGAATCCGCGCCCAACCCAGGAATCAGCCCAGGCAAGCTCTCATGACGAACGAAGACATCCTCGCCCAGTACGGACCGCGCGAAGCCATGGAGTACGACGTGGTCGTGGTCGGTGGCGGCCCGGCCGGGCTGGCCACCGCGATCCGGCTCAAGCAGCTGAATGCCGGGATCAGCGTCGTGGTGCTCGAAAAGGGCTCGGAGGCCGGCGCCCACATCTTGTCGGGTGCCGTGATGGACCCGCGCGCGATCACCGAGCTGTTCCCGAACTGGAAGGAGCTCGGCGCGCCCTTGAGTCAACCGGTCAGCGGCGACGACATCCTGTTCCTCAGCGAAACCGGCAGCACGCGCACGCCCGATTGGCTGGTGCCGCGCAACTTCCACAACGACGGCTGCTACGTGGTTAGCCTGTCCAACGTCGTCAAGTGGCTGGCGCAGCAGGCGGAAAGCCTGGGCGTGGAGGTCTTCGCCGGCTTCGCCGCCGCCGAGATCGTCTATGACGAGCAGGGTCGCGTGAAGGGCGTGGCCACCGGCAATATGGGCGTCAGGAAGAACGGTGAACCCGGCGACGATTTCCAGCTCGGCATGGAACTGCACGGCAAGTACACGATCTTTGCCGAGGGCGCGCGAGGCCACCTGGGCAAGCAGTTGCTCGCCCGGTACAAGCTCGGTGAAGGTCGGGACACGCAGACCTACGCGATCGGCATCAAGGAACTCTGGGAGATCCCGGCCGACAAGGCGCGCCCCGGCCTCGTCGTGCACACCGCCGGCTGGCCGATGCAGGATGAGACCTTCGGCGGCGGCTTTCTCTACCACCTGGAGAACAACCAGGTCACGCTGGGCTTCGTGATCGGCCTGGACTATCAAAACCCCTACCTGAGCCCTTTCGAGGAGATGCAGCGCTGGAAGACCCACCCGGCGGTGCGTGCGCACATCGAGGGCGGCAAGCGCATCGGCTACGGCGCGCGGGCAATCAACAACGGCACGCCGCAGGCCCTGCCCAAGCTGGTGTTCCCGGGTGGCGCGCTGGTCGGCTGCGATGCCGGCTTCCTGAACGCGGCGCGCATCAAAGGCAGCCACGCGGCGATCAAAAGCGGCATGCTGTGCGCGGAGGCGCTCGCGCCCGCGCTGGCCGCTGGCCGCGCGCAGGACGAACTGAGCGCCTACCCCGAGGCCTTCGAGGCGAGCTGGCTCAACGAGGAGCTGCAGCAGACGCGCAACTTCAAGCTCTGGTTCAAGAAGGGCAAGACGGTCGGCCAAATGATGACCGGCATCGAGCAATGGCTGCTGCCCAAGCTCGGCGTGCGTCAGCCCCCCTGGACCCTGCACAACCACAAGGCCGACCACGAAGCGCTGCGCCCGGCCGGCGACTGCACGCCGATCGCCTATCCGAAGCCCGATGGCCAGTTGAGCTTCGACCGCCTGTCCTCGGTCTTCATCTCGAACACCAACCACGCCGAGGACCAGCCGGCGCATCTGACGCTGAAGGACGCCAGCGTGCCGGTGGCGACCAATCTCGCCCATTACGCCGGCCCCGAGCAGCGCTACTGCCCGGCCGGCGTCTACGAGTTCGTGAAAAGCGACGAGGGCCAGGACCGCCTGCAGATCAACGCGCAGAACTGCGTGCACTGCAAGACCTGCGACATCAAGGACCCGACGCAGAACATCGTGTGGGTCACGCCCGAGGGCGGGGGCGGGCCGAACTACGCGGGCATGTGAGGTCGTTCACGCAATGGCCGACAAGCCGCCTTCGGGCGGCTTTTTCATGCCCGCATGACACGCAAGCGTCATCCGGTCTGCGCAGAGTGCTTCGAAAACGCAAGCACGCCGGCGAACACCATGCTCAACAAGACCGACAAGGGCCGCACCGAATTGCACCCGGGCCAGCGCAGCCTGGGCCAGCGCGAACGCGCCATCCTGCTCGTGGCCGACGGCCGCAAGTCCACCGCTTCGCTCGAAGCCCTGTTCCAGGGCGAGGGCCGCGCCATCGTGGCCCTGCTGGTGGCGGGCGGCTACCTGATCGACGACAGCCCGCCCGCCCCCGCGCCGGCGCCAGCCGCGCCCGCACAGCGCGGCAGCGTGGACACCTTCAGCGGACCGCGTTCGCTGGCCAGCGCGCGCATGTTCCTGTTCGACCTGTCGGACCGCATGTTCGCCGCGCGCGACCGCGCCCTGGCCGACCGCTTCCGCCAGGCCTTGCGCGAGGCGCGCGACGCCCACAGCATGATGGCCGTGGGGCAGGAGATGCTGACCGAAATCGAGCGCATCGCGGGCGCGGAACGCGCCGCGTCGATCAGCGAGCGGCTGGCGAAGGTGCTGCCCGAGTGGGCGCTGCAGGCGGCCTGAACGGCCTGGGCGGCGCGAACGGATGCGGCGCGGGGAGCGGCGGACCGAGGCCGTTGCCCGCCCGCTTCCCGGCTAGAATCCGCCGCATTGTCAGGAGAGCGTTCCTTCGAGGAACCGCCGAAGGCGCAGGGGCCGCAAACGCCCCGAACGCTCAGGCAAAAGGACTGGCAGACGCCCGCCGCCCGGCGGGCGATCCCCCCTGGAGAGAGGCCCCACCCGATGGGGTCCACCGAAGGAGCAAGCGCGGCATCGCCCGCGTGAATCTCTCAGGTAAAGCGGAC